>Ga0075163_10014528_pt1 | contig 10158 bp, 8 predicted proteins | sample JI1023141ADNA_FD_71478 | JGI IMG/M metagenome (GOLD analysis project Ga0075163, IMG submission 71478) | Wastewater effluent complex algal communities from Wisconsin, to seasonally profile nutrient transformation and Carbon sequestration -... | ecosystem: Engineered > WWTP > Effluent > Algae... | reverse complement strand
TGCAGGATCATCTGCAGGAGCGTGGCCTGCCGCGTGGAGAGCTGATCGCGCTCGAGCTCGCGAAGGCGCCCGAGACGGCACGCCTGGTCGAGATCAAACGACAGCTGTGGCCCGTGGTGAAGGACGTTCGCGTGACGTGGGGCTCGGGGTTCCTCCGGACGATGAGCGTGCACGTTCGTGATCAGGCGTCGTCGGGAGCGGCCATGCAGGCACTGCGTCACCCCAGCGCGCGGCTGCTCGAAGAGCTCTCGCTGCAGAGCTGGGTCGGTGCGCTTCCGACCATTCCGCCCTCGCTGAGACGGCTCGAGTTTCAGTGGTGTCAGGGTTCGAGTGCGTCGGTCGAAGCGCTTCCGCGGCTGCAGCACCTTCAGCTCAACCACGTCGAAGACGCGGAGCTGATTCGCAGCCAATCACTCACGTCGCTCGGCTTCGGGCCTGACCTCGTCGCGGCTCCGCTCGCGAAGTCGGTTCCGCAGGTCCACACGCTGGTGTTCGAGTCGCCGCATTCGGTGGAACAGCTCGCTGCAGCGGGGCTGTTGAAGCAGGCGCGCGTGCTGGTGCTCTCGCAGGTCTGGGACGAGACGATCGTCGACGCCCTCGTCGAGACCAAGTGCACCTGGGACCAGCTCGTCTTCTCCCGGTTCCGGCCGAACGAGAACCAGCGAATGCTGCTGAAGCAGCTCGCGCGTCGCTCTGCTGTGAGCCTCGTCAGCGGAGTGCCTTCATGGGTCACGCACACCAGCCGGCCCGAGTGGGGCGTGGGACGGGTGCTCGCGAGAACGGAGTCGTCGATCGACGTGGAGTTCGACTCCGGCGTGCGCACATTCCCAGCGAACGCCTCCGTGCTCATCGGCGTCGACGTGCTCGATCGCGACAGCGTCACGGACGGCAGCTCTTGAACGGCGACCCCGAGCAGGTCCAACCCTGTGGGCACTCGGCAACCGAATTGCAGCGATGGGTGCACGTGTTGTTCACGCAGTGACCGCCGGTGCAGCTCGCCACGCACGGGCCGCCGACGTCAGGGTACGAGACGGAGCGGCAGATGTTGGCCGTCGAGCGTGGCGTTCCTTCTCGGCCGCTCATGCAGACGCGCCCTCCCGATGAGGTCGACTCGCAGATCCAATCGAGCGGGCAGTCATTCGCCGTCGTGCACGCCTTCGTGCAGATGAACGACGGGCTCGTGCCGAAGCAGAGCCCCGACTGACAGTCCGTGCCGAGGGAGCAGTCCTTTCCGAGGTCGGTCACCGAACAGGTCTGCGCCGTGCCGCCGCTGGCCGCGCCTCCGCCTGTGCCACCGCAGGTCGATGGCCCCGCGTTGCTGCCTCCGACGAAGCCACCGCTCGACACGCCGAGCCAGCAGGTCCCAAACCCCGCGCACGCGCCAGGACATGCCTGCGCGCCGTCCTGACAGCGGTTGTTCAGGCAGCGCCGCGAGTTCACCGGCGGACCGCTGCGGCACTCGCAGACCCAGTTCGGGCAGTCGTCGCTGGTGGAACAGAAGGGAGCGTTGCTGAGTGCCGTGCCTCCGCTCGCTGCGCCGCCGCCCGTCGAGAGTCCGCCGCCCGCGGCCAACCCGCCCCCCTGAGCGGTGCCTGCGCCCGTGCCGCTCCCGAAGCAACTCCCTGCGGAACAGACCTGCGACGCGCCACAGGTGCTGCATCTGGCGCCGCCGCGACCACAGGCCGTCTCGCTGCTGCCCGACACACACTGGCCGGTCGAGCTGCAACACCCGTTGCATGACCGGACATCGCACGGCGGCGGAACCCCACAGGCCATCAACGACAGCGACACCACCAGCAACACGCGAATGCTCGACATGGACCCCTCGTGGAGTGAACCAACGAGGGTGATTGGGGAGCCCGTCGAACTTCCGTCACGGCGGCAGCGAATAGGTCACGACCGCGTGCGCGCAGACGTCGGTCGACGAGGCAGACCGGAGCGCGACTTCACCCACCGCGAGCGAGCGACCGAGCTTCAACATCGTCGCTTCGGCGATGAGGTCTTCAGGTTTCGGCCGGCGCAGGAAGTTGATGGACAGGTTCGTCGTCACCGCGAGCGGCACTTCGCCGATGGCCGACAACACGAGCGCGTACATGGCTGTGTCGGCGAGGGCCATCATCGTGGGGCCCGAGAGGGTTCCACCCGGCCGCAGCTGCGTGGGGTGGTACTCGACGGCGAGCTGAGCCGTCTTTCCATCGGCCGAACGCACCTTCGGCGTCTCGACGCCCGGAAACGCCTTCACGAGAAACGCTTCGATCTCGGCAGCAGTCATTCCAGCCATGCGCGGCTTCTCCTCCGCGCCTCTGCACCCGTCAACGCATCGGCGCGCTCGAGATCCACCCCAGCGCCTGCAGCAACACCTCGGGCAGCTTCGACATCGAGGGAATCTTCGTCACATTCCCCTCGAGGCGACCCGCCAGGTGCCCTGCCATGTGCTGATGAACGTAGCCGTGCGCGGCGCCGAGAAAATGAACGTCGAGCTCGCGCAGCTCGGTCAGCACACCGTCGAGATCGTCGTGCGACTCCGAGAAGGCGAAGTCGGACAACAGGAACAACACGCGTCGCTCCTGCTCGGCCTGGCTGGCGAACTCGTCACGGGCGAAGCGCAGCGCTGCATCGACACAGGTACCACCCGTCGCGCGCAGCTCGAGCAACCCCGAGGCAACGTCGTCGAGGTCGGTGCCGTCGGAGAAGCCCTTCACCACGTGCGTGTTGCTCTCGAAGAGCGCCAGCGCGACCTCTTCCGGTTTGAGGCGCCCAAGCAGCATCACCACCGCGATCGCGCACACGGCGAGGTCTCGGCCCGACATGCTGCCCGAGATGTCGATGAGCACCGTGAAGCCCGCGCGGCCGCTCGTCGTGTCGGCGACCATCAGGTCCTCCGACGACATCTGATCGAGCGACTTGCCTGACATCGCCAACGCCTCGAGCGTGCCGTCGACATCGAGGTGATCGAGCTCATCACCCGCGCGGAACGGACGCGTTCGAGCCTGCGGCAGCAGCCCCCGCTCGGCCCCACCGACGCCCTTGTGCATCCACGGGAGCGCGGCATCGAGCAGGGCCTGCTTCGCCAGCGCGCGGACCCGCTCCTTGAAGTCGGAGGGAATGTCGTCGCGGTGCGTGTACCACTGCAGCAACAGGTTCTCGCCGCCACCAATGCCCTTGAAGCCCAGGCTCGCGTCGGCCAGCGCCGTCGCACCGAGCGCTCCCACTCGCGTCAGCACCGGACCCAATGCGACCGCGAGCAGCAGCGCCAGGCCCATGCGGTTGCCGTCACGAAGGCAGCAGGCCAGCAACTGCTCGAGCAGCTCGTCGGGCACGTGATCGATCTTGTCGACCAGCTCGAGGTGACGCTTGAGGTCCTGCACGTTGCCTTCGATGAGGAAGCGCAGCTGCTCGAGGGGCTGCGAGAGCCGGGCGTAGACTTCTTCTTCCTCGATCTCGAGCGCGAGCGCCGCCGTCACGACCGCGGCGGTGTCGTGGGGAATGAGGCCGACGTCGATGAGCGCATCGAGCAATGGAAGGAAGCGCGCACGATCGGCGACCAGCAGCAGCACCTCGGTCGCGAGCTGCGAGGCCACCCGTCGCCCGATGGTCGTGCCTGTGTCCTTCAGCCGCTTCGCCACCTTGAGCGCGGCGGCGATCGGCTCCATTCGCGCAGCGGGGGCCAGCAGGTCCTTCGCGCGCAGCTCGGCCACGAAGCGCTGGGCGGACTTCTCGACGAGGTCGGCCCAGGTCTTCCCCGGAACACAGACGTCGATGAGGAAGTCGAGCTCGGGCACGTCGGTCAGTGCACCAGCCCACGCATCGAGCACGGTGTGCCGCAGGTCCACTTCTTCTTCCGTCGACTCATCCGCGGGCTCGTCGTCGTCGGCGTCGTACGACCACTCCCGTTCGACCGGGGTGGTGCGAAAGGCCTGCTGCATCACCGACGCGGCCTGCAGGGCGCGAACGACGTTCTCTTTCGCAGAGCGCTCGATGAGGGCGGCGGGCGGCTCGACGAACTCACCGAGCCCCTCGAGAATCTCGGCCCAGTCCGCGAGGTGGCGCGCCGACGAGAGAGCGCGCTTCTGAAACGGTTTGGCTGCCTTCGGACTGCCGGCTCGCACGAAGCGCAGCGTCTGCCCGAGCTCGCGCGCGGAGCCCTTCGCCAGCAACTCGTCGAGCAGGGCCTTGAGCGCGCTCTCCTGTCCTGCGCTCGCCGCCAGCAGGCCCGCCTTTTCCCAGGGCAGCTCGACGTCGGTGAGCAACTGCGGCGCGAAGCCGGCCTTCCCTGCAGCCAGCACGGTCTCGGGCTCCAGCTCGCCCAGTCCACCAAGCAGTCGCTCGAGGACGAAGCGTCGCGCAGTCGCCTCGTCGTGAATGCCATCAGCCTCGAGCTCGGCGGCGCCTCCGAAGTGCGTGGCGAGGGTGGCGAGGCTCTTCTGGCCCACGTCCTCCGAGGTCGAGAACTGGGTGAGCAGATCGAGCGAGCGCATCTGCATGGCGGCCTCGGTCTTCTCGTCGAGCGCCTTGTCGAGCGCGGCGAGGTCGAGCGTGCCGAGGTCGAGGTTCATGCCGGCCAACGACTCGAGCACCGAGAGCCCCTCGTCGACCTGCGGAGCCTCGGTCGTCACCGCTTGTGCGCCTTCGATGTCGAGCGCGACCGGAGCGGTTGCCGTGCCGTCAGCGGCCTTCTCTTTCGGAAACAGCAGCTCTCGCGCGACCTCGAAGGCGAGGCCCTGATCCTCGAGTGGCGTCAGGTAGACCGCAGCCTCGACGTAGTCCTTCGCGGTGAGGGACCCGAGGCGGAAGTAGCGCGCCGTCAGAAACCTGGGGAGCGCGACGGCGGTGCGCACGCTGGGCACGTGTGAGACGCCCTCTCGTCTTCGCATGGCGTGCACGAACGCGAGCGAGAACGAGATGGGCGTGTGGCGGGTGACGTGATCGCCCTTGAAACGGCTGGTCGCTGTCTCTTCGTCCTCTGAGGCCATGCGTCAGCCCGTGGTGCCGAGGATCTCGTTGAACAGCGCGTCGAGGTACGGGCCAACCTCTTTGCCGGGCTTCATCGACAGCGCCTCCTTGAGCACCAGCTTGCCCGCCTGCGCGAGCACCGCGTTGTCGAGCGGCTTGCCCAGGCGTTTGGCTCGCTCAGCCGCCAGCCGCGCCATGCCGATGCTCGAACGAATCGACGCGGGCTGTGCGACCGCTGCGTCCTCACGGGTCTTGTGCACCAACTCGAGCACGAGCTCGATCTGCTTCGGCTGCAGCGAGTACTCGGCGCAGTGCTGCTCGACGATCTTCTGCTCGACCGCGCGCTTCGGGTAGCCGAGCTGAATCCACACCTTGATGCGGTCTTTCACGGCCGAGGGCAACCGTCGGGTGCCGCGCGCCTCGGCGGGGTTCATCGCAGCGATGAAATAGAACCGCGAGTCGACCTGGAACCATTTCTTGAGGCTGGGGATGTAGAGCTTCCGCTCCTCGAGCGCGTCGAGCAGGCTGTTGAGCACGTACTCGTCGCCGCGGTTGAGCTCGTTCGCGAGGAACACGCCGCCCGAGAGCGCCGCCACCGTGAAGGGCCCTGGCACGAAGGACTCGTTCGCGTAGCCGTACTTGAACACGAGCGTCGGGTCGAAGCTGCCGATGAGGTTGGCGGGCCGAACGAGATCCGAGAACGTCACCCACTCGAACGGCCGCTTGAGGTCTTCGGCGAAGCGACGGCACAGCGCGGTCTTTCCCGAGCCGACGGGGCCGATGAGCCCGACGTAGAGACCCGCGTGATACGCGTCGAGCATCGCGTCGTAGGCCTCCTGGTACTGGCCCTCGAGGATGATGGGCGCGTCCTGCTTGAGGTCTTTGACCTCGCTGTCGGCGAGCAACTGCGTGGGGTCGATGGTCTTCACGGCTCGTCTCCAGACTTCTTCGGTTTCTTCTTCGCCGACTTCTTCGCTTCGACCTGGGCCGCGATGACCTCGTCGAAGAACACCTCGGTCGTGGTGGGCTCGACGCTCTCTGGCAACACCAGCTTCACCTTCGCGCAGGCCTGCTGCAGCTTTTCCAGCTCGTCCTTGTCGAGCACCGTCTGGCGCTTGAGGCCCGCGTCGGTGAGCAGCACCTTGCCGAAGAACGTCTTCGCGAGGTCGGCCACGTCGTAGCGAAGCTGCTTGCGGCCACCCTTCTTGACGATGCGCGCGCGGGCGAGCTCCTTCACGCGGGCGCCGGTGAGCAGCTGATTCCACAGCGGCACCTTCGTCGTCGCCTTGAAGCGCTGGTTGAGCGCGGGGTCTGCATCGAGCTTCTGCTTCATCAGCACCACCAGCGCCTTCTGCACCAGCGCGTCGAAGATCTCGGCAGACGGAGCCTCTTGCGGCACTGACTTCTCGAGCTCGAAGAACGAGATGATCTCGGGCCGGCGCTCCTCGAGCGAGGCCTGGTAGAGGTCGAAGTGTTTGCGAAGGGTCTGGTCTCTCATGCGGCCGTCCCTTCGACGTGAATGCGCGCGCCGTTCTCGTCGCCCATCGCCTGGTGCGTGATGAGGAGCAGCTGATCACACAGCCCCAGCCCCGAGATGCGCTGCAGCAGCGCGGTGCGATGGCGTTCGTCGAGGCCGTAGGTGGGCTCATCGAGCAGCACGAACGGGAACGGGCCGAGGCGTTTGACGAGCGCCAGTCTGAACGCGAGGCCGAGGAGCAGCCGATGTCCGCCGCCCTGCGAGAGCGAGGCAGGCAGCTCCTGACCCGTGGCCTTCGGCGTCACCAGCACCTGATACCGGGCCGCGTCGATGCTGATGGCCGAGAGTTCGTCGTCGACCGAGAGCGCGCGATGAATCGTGTGCATGCTCTCGGCGAGCTCGGTGGCGGCGCGCGTGCGTAGCTCTTCCTGCAGCGTCTTGAAGGCCGTGGCGAGGATGCGCAGGTCGTCCGCACGACGCCGACAGCGGCGCAGGTTCTCGACCTCGTCGATGAGACGGGCGTGTTCACGATCGAGCTCGCCGCTGCGCGAGCGCTCTTCCTCGATGCGCGCCTCGAGCTCTTCGAGTGTCGTGGCGACGGCCTCGCGCTTCGTCTCGGTACGGGCGCGGGTGGCGGCGCGTTCGAGCTGCTGCTTCTCGTGTCGCTCCTGCCAGGTCGTCTCGAGGTCTTCGAGCGGACCTGTGTCACCTTTCGGAGCGAGTGCACGGGCGGCCTTCTCTGCGGCGGCGAGCGCCTTCTTTGCTCCATCGACGGCCTTGCGCAGCTGCGTGAGCGACTTGAGCTCGGCCTGCTTCTCGGCAAGCTCGGTCTTCAGCGCGCCTTCGTCGACCGCCGTGGCTTCGAGCGTCGCGAGGTCGGACTTCCAGGTGACCAGCTCGGCCTTCGCGCGCGTGACGTCGATGGAGGAGCCACAGCTCTCGCAGGTGGTGACGCCTGCGGCGATCAGGGTCTCGCGCCGGCGAATGCGCGCCTTCAAGTCGAAGCGCAGCTCGGTCTCGCCCTTCTTCGTCTCGGCCACCTTCAGGGCAGCGGTCAGGGTCGACACCTCCTTCTCCAGCGCGTCGGCGTCGGGAGACTCGGCCAGCGCAGCCTCTTCACGGGAGAGATCGTCTCGAGCCGTGCGCCACTCGTCGACTGCCGCCGTGAAGGCCTCGAGGGCTTCTGCTTCGGAGTCGTCATCAGCCTTCGCGAGCGCGGCATCGAGCGTCGCGGCCTCCTTCTTCAGCGCGTCGAGCTTCGACGTGAGGCCGGCTTCGTCGGTGCTCGCAGTTCCGCGCGCCTTCTCGACGTGCTGGAGCGAGGCCTCGAGCGCCGGCAACGACTCCACGGCCCGCTCGTCCTCCAGCGCCAGGGCCCGCATCTCTTCGTTCGACGTCCCCGCCGCGGTGATGCCGAGCGCGATGTCGAGGCGCGGGTCGCCTTCGAGAATGGAGGCGATCTCTCCCTGGCGAATGTGCACGGCGAGGTCGAGCACGCGACGAGAGATGCCGGTGATGTCGGCCAGCTTCTTCGCGAGCGCCTCTTCGTGATCCTGGAAGTCGGAGGACAGCACATAGCGTTCCTCGACCGTGCCCTCACGGGTCACCAACTCCTTGAGCGTGAAGTGGCCGATGAGCCGCGACTTCGCCCGCGGCGGAAGCTGATGCACGCGCTGCAGCTTGTACGTGCGCCCGTCGCGCCCGGTGAAGACGAGCTCGACGCCGAGGCCCTTCGCGTCAGGGTTGAGCAGCGCAGCCTGGGAGCGGGCTCCGGTCACCGTCCCCGTCAGCGCGTATTCGATGGCGAGGAACAACGTCGTCTTGCCCGCGTTATTGCGGCCGTCGATGAACGTGATGCCGGGGGCGAAGTCGAAGGATTGGTCGACGTAACGGCGAAAGCCCTTCACGCGAAGGCGGCTGATCATTCGTCGACCTCGTCATCCTCTTCGTCGTCGAGATCCTCGTCCTGGTCGTCCTTACGTTCGGGTCCACCGAGCAGCTCGAGCGCGCGCTTCTTGAACAGCTCGCGGCCCTGGCCATCGAGGGCACCGCTCTTGGTGAGGCGCTGGTCGTCGTCGAGCAGGTACTGGGCGTAGTCGAACAGTGAACCAGCGACCTCGACGAGGTCAGGGCGGGCCTCGAGCAGGCGCGCGAGCACCTCACGAGGGCCATGGGCAGGAAGGTGGTCGTCGCTCATCGGGCGGCATCTTGACCCGCGTGGAGCAAAGCCAGTGCAGGATTCTGAACGGCTTCTCCTTGGTGACGCGCCACCGTACAAGCAGCGCATGGTTCTCTCCGACGCCGTCGTCATCGATCTGGTCAAAGCGGCGCAGGCCGATTTCACCGCGCGCTTTCCGGGAGATCGCGGCCGACGGCAACCGCTCCACGTCGTCTACGGCGGCATGCACCTGTTCTCGGCCGAGACGCCCACGAAGCTGGCTCAGGTCGCGAGCACGATGCTGCAGACGTACGCGCCTACGCCCGCCGACCTCGTTCGCCTGTTCTCGCTCGACGAAGCCATCGCCGCCGAGGTGCACGCGCGCGTGACGAAAAAGCTCACGACTGAAGCCGTCGAGGACTATCGAATCGACTCCGAAGACGGGTACGGCCATCGCGCTGACGAAGAAGAGAGCGGTCACGCGAAGCAGGCGGCCGAGCAGGTCGCGAAGCTCGTCTCCACGGGAACGCCTCCGCCCTTTCTGGGGCTGCGTATCAAGCCGCTATCGGTCGAGCTCGCGACGCGCGCGCTGACCACGCTGGGAATCTTCCTCACGACGCTTGGGAACAAGACGCAGCCGGGCTTCATCATCACGCTCCCGAAAGTGACCGACCCACGGCAACTGCGAGCGTTGGTCGCGGCGTTGGAGCGGGTGGAGTCGCGGCTGTCGCTGCCTCCACTCCGCGTCGAGGCGATGATCGAATCAGGTCCCGGGCTCTACGACTCGAAGGGCCGCCTCACCCTGCCCTCGTTGATCGACGCCTCGAAGGGTCGGCTCTTCGCCGCGCACGTCGGCGCGTACGACTACACGGCGTCGCTCGACATCGCGGCGCCGAAGCAGCGGCTCGATCACCCAGCGTGTGATCACCTGCGGCACCTGATGAAGACCGCCTTCGCCGGCACGGGCGTGTTCCTGGCCGATGGAGCGACGACCCAGCTCCCCATCGCTCCGCACAAGGCCGCGACGACGGACAGCCAGCGCGCCGAGAACGCGACGGCGATTCACGCGGCGTGGCGAGCCCACGCGAAGAACATCGAGCACGCGCTCGACCAGGGCTTCTTCCAGGGGTGGGATCTGCATCCCGGCCAGCTCGTGCCGCGCTACGTGGTCTCGTACGCGTTCTTCTTGAGTCAGCGCGAGGCGATGACGAGGCGGCTGTCGAACTTCGTTGCGCAGCTGGGACAGGCCACCGCGGTGGGAACGTCCTTCGACGACGCGGCCACGGGTCAGGGCCTGCTCAACTTCTTCCTCCGCGGCTGGTCCTGCGGCGCGTTCACCGAGGCAGAGCTGCAGGCGACGGGACTCACGCTCGAGCAACTCCGCACGCGCGACTTCGCGAAGCTTCGCGCGATGCGCTGATCAGCCCCACTTCACTGAGTCGCCGAACCGGTCACTCAGCTTCTTCTTCGTCGCGCGGCTGGCATCGACGCGCGAGAGGTCGAGCCGCTTGAGTCCCGGGAGCACCTCGGGATCGGCGAAGCGCACGAGCAACTCGTCACTCAACTCGTT
>Ga0075163_10014527_pt1 | contig 10159 bp, 13 predicted proteins | sample JI1023141ADNA_FD_71478 | JGI IMG/M metagenome (GOLD analysis project Ga0075163, IMG submission 71478) | Wastewater effluent complex algal communities from Wisconsin, to seasonally profile nutrient transformation and Carbon sequestration -... | ecosystem: Engineered > WWTP > Effluent > Algae... | reverse complement strand
TTCTTCTAACATATATAATAAACCAAAAGAAGGTACAGCAATTAAAGCTAAAACTACGGCTGGAATAATAGTCCAAATAATTTCTAACACACCTCCATGTGTTACATTTAATGTTAAATGTGTATTTTTTTTATGATTAACCCCAAAAGTCCAAATTACTGTTGCTAATAAATAAGTAACAAATAATCCAATAGTTGTTAAATAAAATAATAAATAATGATGTAAATCTACAATTCCTTCCATTGAAGGTGTAGCAGCATCTTGAAATCCTAATTGACCTGGTAAAGCAGCATCAAATAACATTTGGCTTAAATTTATAAATTTTAGCATAGTATATATATTTTATATATAAATTAATTAAAATAGTAAAATCTTATTTAAACATACAATTTAGAATAAGATAATAGTACTTTTAATAAAATAATTGTTAATTATAATAATATTTTAATACCAGCCGCAGGTTCCCCTACGACTACCTTGTTACGACTTCACTTCAGTCACTAATATAAATTTAATTTAACGTATAAATAATCTTTTAAATTTCAAATTATACCAATTCCCAAAGAGTGACGGGCGGTATGTACAAGATCTAGGTACGTATTCACCGTAACGTGCTGATTTACGATTACTAGCGATTCCAACTTCATGTTTTCGAGTTGCAGAAAACAATCCGAACTAAGGAAATTTTTAAGGATTCGCTCCAACTCACGTTATTGCATCCCTTTGTAAAATCCATTGTAGCACATGTGTAGCCCAGTTCATAAAGGTCATAATGACTTGACGTCATCCCCTTCTTCCTCCTTCTTATCGATGGCAGTTTTATTAATAATTAATAGTCATATTATAAAAAATAAAATCATATTAAATAAATAATAATAGGGGTTTCGCTCGTTAAAGGACTTAACCAAACACCTCACAGCACGAGCTGACGACAGGCATGCAACACCTGTATAAATATACTAAAAAAAATCTCTTTTCTTTAAACTTTATATTCAAGAACTGGTAAGATTTTGCGCGGGTTATCGAATTAAACCACATGCTCCACCGCTTGTGTAGATCCCCGCCAATTCCTTTGAGTTTTAATCTTGCGATCGTACTCCCCAGGCGGAGTGTTTAACATGTTAACTATAATACTGAAAAATTCCAATATTTAACACTCATCGTTGACGGCATGGACTACCAGGGTCTCTAATCCTGTTTGCTCCCCATGCTTTCGTACCTTAGCGTCAGTTTACAACCAAATAGTCGCCTTCGCCTCGGGCGTTCCTTCTAATATTAACGAATTTTACCTCTATACTAGAAATTCCACTATTCTCTCTAAAAACTCTAGTTAATCAGTATTTTAAATATTTCCAACATTAAAATTTGGGCTTTTACTTAAAACTTAATTAACCGCCTACGTACGCTTTACGCCCAGTCATGATGAATAACACTAGTCCCCTTCGTATAACCGCGGCTGCTGGCACGAAGTTGGCCGGGACTTCTTCTTTAGGTACCGTCATTATCTTCCCTAATGAAAGAGCTTTACAACTATAAAAGTCTTCGTCACTCACGCAGTATTGTAGGATCAAGATTTCTCTCATTGTCCAATATTCCCCACTGCTGCCTCCAAGATGGAGTTTGGGCGTTTTTTCAATCCCAATGTGGCTATTCTTTCTCTCAAAATAGCTAAACATCATAGGCTTGGTAGGCCATTACCCTACCAACAACCATAATATTGTTTAAGCTCATCTTACAACGATAAATCTTTGATTATTAGTTATTTTTAAAACTAAGTTGTAATGTAGATTCTTAAATATTACTCACCGATACGTTACAAATTTTGTTTAACTTGCATGTGTAAGGCATACTGCTAGCGTTCATTCCGAGCCAGGATCAAACTCTTGCTTTAAAATATTTTAATAATAAATATTAAAATTATGAAACAACTTTAAAAAATAAACAAACGTTTTAATTAAGACTATTATCTTATAAACTAACTTATATTGCTTATGTTAGTCTTATATATTCGCTTTATTTAATTAAATTAAAATTATTTTATTAAAATTTGATTAAATAATGTACATAAATAATAAATATGTCTATACGAATTTTCAGACCCAATAATACTATAAGTTAAAAAATTAACATCTGAATTAATATCAGAAATACCTATTGTAGGAATTTGATATGTATTTGCAATTTTTAAAACAGGTAACGCATTTGTACTAGAAAATGCAATGATTAAATCAGGATTTAATTTTTTAATATTTTCAGATAATAAAGCATAATTTAAATTTTCTAATTTAAAATTATAATATAATTGATTTGTCGATAATGCAGTTGTTCGAATAATTTTATTAATGATCTTATTATACGAATGACCAATAAATAAAATTTTACCTTTATTTTGTTTTAATAAAGTTAAAACTTTAAAAATTCGTTGTAAAGTCAAAATAGTTAATTTTAAATTTAATAACGTATATGTATCATGTTTTTGTAATACATATGTTTCCATATTTCGTTTTACAGAAGTCTGATGACTTATATGAAAATTTTCATTAATTAATTGCGTATATAATTGATTAAAACCTTGAAATGTATTTGATAATAAAATTCGTGTATTCATGACTTCTTAATTTTTTTTGTAAATTGTAATAGTTTTAATAAAGTTGTTATATAAAGAATATGTTTCTTTAATTGTATATTTATTTAAACTATATAACACTTTAATAGTTGAATTAATTCCTTTTTTTTTAATTGCTAAACATTTCCCAAAAATAGTTTTTTTTCTTTTATTATTTTTTAAATTATGAAACTCAATTTTAACAAAATCATTTTTTGTTAAATATTGTAAATCAGCAAAAGGTTGTTTTGTTCTAAAAAAGACAGTTGATAAAAGATGAGATGAAGATTGTAAAGATGACTGAATAAACATAATCAAAAATATAATTAAAAACAATAATTACTATAATAATAGTGTAACTACGTTCTTTGGAATAAAAAATTGTTTAAATTGAGTCTTAGTTTCATAAGACTTCCCTTTTGTTAAATATTTAGATGACACTTCCATTAAATATAAAATATCTCCTGATTTTAAAGTATCATAACTATTAATATCAACTTTATGTAATTGCTCACTGTTACCATATTGATCAATAGCGGTAAGAATGTTTGCTGAACTACAATCGGTAATAATATAACTTTTTTTAATTGTATACATAATAAATAAACATTAAACCGAAAGACTCAAAAAGACTCTCGAAAAAAAATTTATATACTGAAATTATATAAATTTCCAAAATATAAATTTAGAATAAAAACTTTAATCTAGATCAATAAAATATAAAAAAAATAACAATTCTATAAAGATCCAGATAACCTCATATAACAGGATAAAACCTATAAAATTATAATAAAAATTTTACAAAAATAATTCTCTCCCACTACGATTAATTAAATTTTTAATTTTGAACTTTAAAAAAAAATTCATGCTCTCCAATACTCATTTATTTATATCAAGTAATTAAGTAAATAAACTATTATATATAATTAAACATATAATAAACCTCCCCACCAATAAATTGAAATAAATAAAAATAACCAAACTACGTCAACAAAAGTAAGATAAATTTTTTAAAAAAAATTTTCTTCCAAACATAACGGGCATTTTTCAATGCATTATGCTTTCCCCAAAATTATAATAAAATTTAGTAATGGCGAATAATGGGATTCGAACCCATGGCTTTCAAAGCCACAATTTGATACTCTAGCCAACTGAGTTATATTCGCCAAAATAAAAACCTCACATCAATACTACCAAAATTTAACTTAATTAATGTAAATGAATTGAATCATTTAAATAAATACAAGTTAATACTGTAAATACATACGCTTGTAAAATAGCTACCCCAATTTCTAACCCTGTAAATCCAAATAATAAAACTACAGAAAAGAAACCTACAAACCAATATGCACTACCAAAAATAATCCATCCAAAACCTGAAACGATTTTAAATAAAGTATGTCCAGCCATCATATTAGCAAATAGTCGAATTGATAAACTTAATGCTCGGAACACATAAGAAATTAATTCAATTACAACTAATAAAGGCGCTAACGCTAATGTAGCTCCTGGTGGGAAAAAAAAACTAAAAAAATGAATTCCATGATGCATAAATCCAATAATAGTTACCCCAACCCAAATAGCAAAAGCTAATCCAAAAGTTACAACTAAATGACTAGTTACTGTAAATGTATATGGAACCATTCCAATTAAATTACAAAATAAAATAAACATAAATGTTGTAAAAATAAATGGAAAATATTTTAATCCTTTTTCTCCAACGTTTTCTAACACTAATGTTAAAATGAATTCATAAACTAATTCAACGGCTCCTTGCCAAACAGTTGTTGATGGATCTTCTCGTGATACTACAACAGAATTAATTGTAGATAATAACACAAATAATAAAATAGCAACACAAACTACAAACATAAATAATGATGTATTTGTAAATGAAATATTAAACGAACCTAATTTGATTGAAAATAATGAAATTATTTGAAATTGTTCTAAAGGTGTACTAATAAACATAATTTATTTTTTTATTAAATCTTGTGTAATTTGTTTTTTAATTTGCATTTCATAAAATGCAGTTTCAAGTTCTGATGCACTATTTAACCGTAAAGTTTTTAATGAAGTATAAAATTCATCTCCATATGTTTTTGGTGTTATTTTATTAAATTTATTTAAATATTCTACAAAAATATCTGTATTTTTAAATAATTTATTAAATAATACTGTATAAACTTTATTTGTTGCTTTTTCTTCATTTAATGCACTAATTCGAACATTATGCATTAAACCTTTTAAAGCTCGCACTTGAAAAATTGTATGTATTCTAGGTAAAATTACCTCTACTACTATAATATATAAACTTAAAAAAAATATGATTAACCAAAATAATTGTGGTATAAACGATAATTTATCTAATTGTGGCATAATTTTATACTTTTTTATCCTTTCATTAAATTTATAAATTCTATAGAAATGCTTCCTCGCACTCTATAATAAATTACTAAAATTGCTAATCCAATAGCTGATTCTGCTGCTGCAACTGTTAATACAAATAAAGCAAATAATTGCCCCATTAAATCATCCAAATATACTGAAAAAATGATAAAATTTAAATTAACAGCTAACAACATTAATTCTATTGACATTAAAATAATAATAATATTTTTTCTATTTAAAATAATTCCGCAAAGTCCAAAAATGAAGACTGTCATTGATACAGTTAAATATTTTACTAAATCTATTACCATATTCTTAATTATTTAAACTTTGTATTATCTATCAACTTCTCCAAATACAATATCTTGAGTCCCAATAATTGTTACAACATCCGCAATCATATGACCTTTTGACATAAAGTCTAATCCTTGTAAATGTGCAAATCCTGGTGCTCGAATTTTACATCTGTATGGTTTACTAGAACCATCAGAAACTAAATATACTCCAAATTCACCTTTTGGAGCTTCTACAGCAGTATATGTTTCACCCGCAGGTACCGCAAATCCTTCTGTAAATAATTTAAAATGGTGAATTAATGCTTCCATCGAATGTTTCATAACAGCTCGTGATGGTGGTGTAATTTTATGATCATATACTTTAACATCCCCTAATGGCATATTATTAATACATTGTTCCATGATTCGAATACTTTGTCGCATTTCTTCTACACGAATTAAATATCGATCATAACAATCACCAGCAGTTCCTACCGGAACATCAAAATTCATTAAATGATATACATCGTAAGGTTGTGTTTTTCGTAAATCCCATGCAATTCCAGAACCTCGTAACATAACCCCTGTAAATCCCCAATCAATAGCTTGTTTTCCTGTAACAACCCCAATATCAACTAACCGTTGTTTCCAAATTCGATTATTTGTTAATAATTCTTCAATTTCATCTAATCGAGAAGCAAATTGAGATAAAAATGCATGAATATCATCACATAACCCTAACGGAATATCTTGAGATACCCCACCTGGTCTAAAATAAGCAGCATGTAATCGTGCTCCTGAAACACGTTCATAAAATTCCATTAATTTTTCACGCTCTTCAAATGCCCATAAAAATGGAGTCATAGCCCCCACGTCTAAAGCATGTGCCGATAACGCTAATAAATGATTTAAAATACGAGTAATTTCTGCAAATAATACCCGAATATATTGTGCACGTAATGGAACTTTACAATTTAATAATTTTTCAACTGCTAAAGAATATGCATGTTCATTTGCCATCATTGATACATAATCTAATCGATCAAAATATGGCAATGCTTGAACATAATTTTTATATTCTATTAATTTTTCTGTACCACGATGTAATAACCCAATGTGTGGATCTGCTCGTAATACAAGTTCACCATCTAACTCCAACACCAATCGTAACACTCCGTGCGCCGCTGGGTGTTGAGGTCCAAAATTCATTGCAAAATTTTTTATTTTTGATTCTGTTTCAACTACAGCAGGTAATGAATTTAAATTAGTAAAAGTTTTAATAGTTATTAACATTTTTATAAACTTAAAAAATAAATGTAGTTATTTCTTATTTTTTTATAACGTTTTTTGATACATAATTTTCACATAAAATAGGTCGTAATAATAAATTTTCAATATAACCTACTGCAGGAACAATTACTAAAAAAAACGCAAAATACATCACAGTTGCAATTTGTCCAATTGTATAATATGGATATTCAATTGGCATACCTCCAATCCATTCTAATAACGCACAATCTACCAAAAATAACCAAAATACTTTTTTGAAAATAGGTCTAAAACTTGTACTTCGAATATGACATGTATGTACAACTGGTAATACTAATAAAATTAAAATAGATCCTATCATAGCTAAAACCCCTCCTAATTTATCAGGAATGGATCGTAAAATTGCATAAAATGGTAAAAAATACCATTCTGGTACAATATGAGCTGGAGTAACTAATGAATTTCCAGGGATATAATTATCTGAATGTCCTAAAAGATTAGGATAAAAGAAAATAAATACTGAAAAAAACATTAAAAATACAACAGCACCAAATAAATCTTTAATTGTATAATATGGATGAAATGGTACTTTATCTAAATGAGCTTCAATACCTAATGGATTATTAGATCCATGCTCATGTAAAGCAATTAAATGCACGATAACTAATGCAGCAATAATAAAAGGCATTAAATAATGTAAACTAAAAAATCGATTTAAAGTTGCATTATCTACTGAAAAACCTCCCCATAACCATAAAACTAATTCTTGCCCAATTACTGGAATGGCAGAACATAAATTAGTAATTACAGTAGCACCCCAAAAACTCATTTGTCCCCAAGGTAATACATATCCCATAAACGCTGTCACAATCATTAAAAAGAAAATAGCAACCCCTACAGTCCATAACATCACTCTTGGTGCAGTATATGATCCATAATAAATATTTCTAAAAATATGAATATATACTACAATAAAAAACATAGAAGCTCCGTTTGCATGAATATATCGAATTAACCATCCATAATTAACATCTCTCATAATATGTTCAACACTAAAAAAAGCTAAATCTACATGAGGTGTATAATGCATAGCTAACGCAATACCAGTAATAATTTGAATTACTAAAACAACTCCAGCTAATGACCCGAAATTCCATAAATAACTTAAATTTGCAGGCGCTGGATAATCTACTAACATATTATTTATTATTGAAAATAAAGGATGAGTCTTTAAAACTCGCATGTTTTATTATATTTTATTAAACAAAAAAATAATTAATCCCAATCTAAGGCACCCTTTTTCCATTCATATATAAACCCTACAGTTAATATAACTAAAAAAAGAACCATTGTCCAGAATCCAAATAATGAAATTTTATTTAAAACCATTGCCCATGGAAATAAAAAACTTACTTCTAAATCAAAAATTATAAATAAAATAGCTACTAAATAAAATTTAACATCAAATTTGCTTCGGGCATCACCAAATGGATTAAATCCGCACTCATATGCAGATATTTTTTCAGAATCAGCATGTTGTCTAGCTAATAAATAAGAGGCCCCAAATAAAATACTAGATAATGCTGTACTGATCAAAATATATATAAATATTGCAAAATATTCTTGTGCCATTTTTAAAATTTTTAATTAAAAATTTATTGTTAGTATATAACAAAGTCCAGATAGCTCAGAGGTAGAGCAATTGACTGAAAATCAATGTGTCGGTGGTTCAATTCCACCTCTGGACAATTTAAATTTTATATCAGCTATCGGACTTGAACCGATACTCTTTGGAAAGAAACAGATTTTAAATCTATCGTGTCTACCTATTCCACCAAGCTGACATTTGCAGATGATGGGAATTGAACCCATATTCTCTGTTTGGAAGACAGATTATTTGCCATTAATATACATCTGCAAAAATTCAAATATTATAGATTATAGTTAATTACTTTTAGTAAAAAGCGGAAAGTCTGGACTTTATAAAAACAATATTGATTAACAATCAACAAGAAAAATCTTTGGGAAAGTTAATAGAAAAAAATCAAACTGAAATTATACACACAGTATATAAAATATCAGAAGATATTGGACAGTAAAACCCTATTGAAAGCAAAATTTAAAATTACTTAAAAAAAAAGAATTCTTTTTTTTAGATAAATAATTAACGAAAACAAAATCCAGCTTATAAAATCTATAAAAAAACATATCAACTCATTTTTACATGAAATGAGAACGATGTGCTTTATATAATCGGCAAAAATATTTAACTTAAAAAAAATTTTGTTATGTTTATACCAAATAATCTAAAATTTAATAAACAACAAAAAGGTCGAGCACGTGGTGTAAGTCAAAATACATTATCTTTTGGAATTTTTGGTTTACAAGTTAATACACCTGGTCGAATTAAAGCCAATCAATTAGAAGCTGCTCGAAAAGCAATCCGACAAGCCTTAAAACGTACAGGAAAAGTATATTTAAGAATTTTTCCTGATATACCAGTAACAAAAAAACCATTAGAAGTTCGAATGGGGAAAGGTAAAGGAAATGTAGATCATTATATTGCAAGAGTAAAAAAAAATCAAATTATTTTTGAATTAGATAATATTGATATTAATCAAGCAAAATATGCTTTAAAATTAGCCGCAGATAAATTGCCTTTACGATCAAAATTTTTATATAAAAACGAACAAATTATATAAAAGACTAAATATATCACCAAAATCTCATGATATATGTTGAAAGTGTTTTACACGTAGCCGATAACTCAGGAGCATTAAAAGCTCAATGTATTAAAGTATTAAAAAATAAAAAATTTGCAAAAATTGGTGATGAAATTGTTGTAACCATTAAAAAAGCAAAACCAAATACAAAAATAAAAAAAGGGGAAATCCATAAAGCAATTGTTATTCGAACTAAAAAAGAATTACGAAGATTAGATGGAACTACAATTCAATTTAAAAATAATGAAATTATTTTAATTAACCCTGAAAAACAACCTATAGGAAATCGAGTATTTGGGCCAGTAACATATGAATTACGAGAACAAAACTTATTAAAAATTATTTCTTTATCACCAACAATTCTTTAAACAAAGAAAAGAAAAAATGCCTACATTAAACCAATTATACAATTCAAAAGCAAGACAAAGAAAAACTCGACGATGTAAAGTATTACCTTTACAACAATCACCACAAAAAAAAGGAGTATGTTTAAAAATTTTTATTACAACACCTAAAAAACCTAATTCAGCTCAACGAAAAGCTGCCGAAGTTTTATTAAGTAATAAAAAAACTATTAATGCTTATATTCCTGGAATTGGACATCAATTACAACAACATTCAACGGTATTAATTCGAGGTGGGCGAACAAAAGATTTACCTGGGTATAGATTTAAAATTATACGAGGTAAATTTGATGCTACACCAGTGGCAAATAGAATGAAAGGACGATCGAAATATGGAGTTACAAAACTTAAAAAAAATTAATAAACCTTATTCAATTTTAGATTCGACATATATCGATAAAATTACATTAAAATTAATTAAACAAGGTCAAAAAAAACAAGTTTTTAATATTTTACATAATCTTGTAGAAACCTTAAAAAAAACTGAAACAA
>Ga0075163_10014526_pt1 | contig 10159 bp, 6 predicted proteins | sample JI1023141ADNA_FD_71478 | JGI IMG/M metagenome (GOLD analysis project Ga0075163, IMG submission 71478) | Wastewater effluent complex algal communities from Wisconsin, to seasonally profile nutrient transformation and Carbon sequestration -... | ecosystem: Engineered > WWTP > Effluent > Algae... | reverse complement strand
TTGGGTATGCTTGCTGCTCCGTTGCTGAGATGGTAGAAGTCGAGGCCGGTGCTGATCTGTACCCGTTTGCGTATGAGTGTTCTGAACTGTAGTCCAAGTAATACGGAGGCATTGAGATGTGATCCGATGGCGAGGTTTTTATAGTTGTCGCGTACGTCGAATGGCTTTTCTACATACCCGAAGCCAAAGCCAAAGCGGACTCCCACACGTAATCGTTGTTTGTGAAAGAGGGGAAGTAATAGTTGTGGATATAGTGCGTGGGCATTGCCGATGCGTTTGCTGTTTCCGAAATTGCTGTAGCGATAGGAGAATCCGATGAGTGGGTAATTAAAACGGGAATGCCAGTCCGCTTCTCCGGTCCGGCTTTTGAGGATGGAGAATTCGTAGGCGTAGGCTTTTTCGTCTTGCAGGTAAATAATGGTGGGACGATGGGCCATCAAAAAACCGGTGTGAGCCTGAAAACTGAACGACCATCTCCCGGGTGTGTAGGTGGTGTCCTGTCCGATGGCCGATCCTCCATGAAGGAGCAGCAGCAGGTAAATAATCGGGCGTATGGTTTTCAAGGTGGTTCTGATAATAAGTTGCAAAGGTAAAAAAATGAGTTGCTGTATTCTTGGCTATTTTTGATGCATGACATCAATGGAAGAAAAACTGGCGGCATTTCAGCGTTTGCTCATAATTATGGATGATTTGAGGGAGAAATGTCCCTGGGATCGTAAACAAACGATGCAATCGCTTCGACATCTGACTATTGAGGAGGTGTATGAACTGGCCGATGCTATTCTGGAGGATCAGCGTTCGGAAATTAAAAAGGAGTTGGGCGATATTTTGCTGCATATAGTCTTTTATGCACGTATTGCCTCTGAAACCAATGAGTTCGATATTACTTCGGTGATTCATTCTCTCTGTGATAAACTGGTTCATCGTCATCCTCATATCTATGGCGATGTTACGGTGGCTGATGAGGCGGAGGTGAGTCGTAACTGGGAGAAGTTAAAGCTGAAGGAAGGGAAAACATCAGTATTGGAAGGTGTTCCGGTTTCGTTACCTGCATTGGTGAAGTCGATTCGTGTGCAGGAAAAGGCGCGTGCAGCTGGTTTCGACTGGGAGGTGAAGGAACAGGTTTGGGAGAAGGTGAAGGAGGAACTGGAGGAGTTTAAGCGGGAGGAGGATGCCGGTGATCAGCAAAAAATGGAGCAGGAGTTTGGTGATGTGATGTTTGCATTGGTGAATTATGCCCGTTTTAGGAATATTAACCCGGAAGAGGCACTTGAAAAAACCAATAAAAAGTTCATTCGGCGGTTCCGGTATATGGAAGATAGAGTGAATGAGGATGGTAAGAAATTGTCGGAAATGGATCTACCGGAAATGGATAAATATTGGGATGAAGCAAAGGCGAAGGGTCTTTAATTATCGGCGCTTTGGCGTACTTCTGATGCTGATTTTGGGGTCAGTGTTGTCGGCTTTTGGTCAAACTGATTCTGTATCTCTTTGGAGAGGTTATCCGCTTTCATTTCTGAAGGATACGCGTGATTTAATACTGTTCCCGAAGTTTGTGGAGAAGAAGGATGGACTGTTTATCGGTTTGGGGGCTGCTGCTATGGCTGGAAGTTTCTTTCTGGATGAATCACTTGAAAAGGAGATACGGCTAAGTAGTTTGAGAGCTAATCTTCCTGATGACCTGATCAGTTATGGCGTGGAACATTGGGGTTCCGGTTTGTATCCCGGTATCGCGGCTGTGGGTTTGTATGGATTGGGTGCTCTGAAGGATAATCCTGAGTTGAAGTATATCGCAATGGTGCAGGTGAAAACTATTGGTCTGGCGGCTGCTGCTTCGAGGGTGCCAAAGGTGTTGTTGCAACGTCATCGGCCCGATCAGTATGCAGCACCGGATGCATTTGTCTTTGAGGGACCTTTTCACGGACTCACCGGAAATTATTCCTATACCAGCGGCCATACTTTCATCGCTTTTGCATGGGCTTCAGCGTCAGCGGAATTACTCCAGGATAGACCGGTTTGGCAGGTGGTTGTTTATACTCTGGCTACATCAGTGGCGGTTTCGCGTGTGGCAGAGGGTGATCACTGGCTGAGTGATGTAGCCGGAGGTGCTGTGCTGGGATATGCATTGGGCAAACTGACGGTGCGTTTTCAGGAGCGAAACTGGAGAAAGAAGCCTTCGGGAAATTAACTTTTTAGAAATATTTTTGTTGTCTATTATTCAAGCAACAGAAATCAACTAAAAATCTATGTTAACTATCGGATCTAAAGTGCCTGAGTTCAATATCGTGGATTCAGAAAAACAACCACTTACCAATGAAACTATTGCAGGCAAAAGAACACTTATTTTGTTCTTCCCTGCTGCATTTACCGGCGTTTGTACCAAGGAACTCTGTTCAGTTCGTGATGATCTTGCCCGTTACAATACGATGAACGTAAATGTGATCGGTGTGTCTACCGATACATTGTTTACGTTGGCAAAGTACAAAGAGGAGCAGGGACTGAACTTTACCCTTGGCGCGGATTATAACAAAGAAATGTGTGCCTCTTTTGGTGCCAGCTATGATACATTCGTTTTCGGCATGAAGGGAACTGCCCGCCGTGCTGCATTTATCGTGGACACCGACGGTACCATTCAGTATGCTGAGGTGCTGGAGTCTGCAGGTGATCTTCCGAATTTCGAAGCAATTCATGCTACGTTAGAAAAGTTGTCGGTTACTGCTTAAGACGCATAATATCAAAGAAAAGGCTCGGGTAACCGGGCTTTTTTTATGTCCGGATTTTTAAAATTGGTATATTTGTCATTCACAAAACCGATATGAAAAAAATCCTTACCCTGTTTGTTGTTCTGTTTGCCTTCCAGGTTGCTGATGCGCAAATTACCGTTACCAATGCTGATTTTGCTTCTTCAGGAGATACTATCCGTTTCAGCAATGCGTCGCCATTGTCGCTGGTGGATGTATCACTAACCGGTACTAATTACACCTGGGATTTCTCAACACTTCAATCTACTTCTCAGGATGTGGATACGTTTATCTCGGTTACTTCAACTCCTTTCGTTTATGTGTTGGTGTTCGGGTTCAATTCGAATCTGGCAGCCAGAGGACTTGATCTTTCCGGTTTCCCTGCCGTTCCGGTAAGTGATATTTACAGTTTCTATAATAAATCTTCAAATAACTATAAGCAGACAGGTTATGGTGCTTCCATATCTGGTGTTACTACTCCAATCAGCTTCAATAATGATGATATCATCTACGATTTCCCTGTGAATTTCGGAAATGTTGATTCTTCTGATAGCGATTATTCATTGGTGATTCCTAACATTGCTTCTGCCATCGGTAGTCAGCACCGCGTGAATAACGTTGATGGCTGGGGATCGGTGACTACACCTTATGGAACATTCAATGCATTGCGTATTGTATCTACTTTGACTGGTGAAGATTCTTTGTACCTTGATTCATTGAGTACCGGATTTAGTGCTCCTCGTCAGTTGACCCGCGAATACAAATGGCTGGCAAATGGTCAGGATATTCCGGTTCTTGAAATCATTACCACCGAAACTTTCGGTATCGAAGCAGTGACTTCAATTCGTTACAGAGATAGCGTTCGTACCATTACAACAGGTGTCGCTCAACCATTGGTGATGGAGGATAAACCGGTTTTAAGTCCGAACCCTTCACGTAATAACGATGTAATGGCTACTATTCAATTGCAGTCCGCTTCTGAAGTCACCATTTCGGTTTCCGCTGCAGATGGCCGGTTGATTGATCGTAAATTGCTGCAGTTGGGTGCAGGTAAGCAGAGCATATTGGTAAAACCTGCTGCATTTAACCTTTCTGATGGCCTCTATTTTGTGACATTTAATGTTGGAAATGAGCACCGTACGGTTAAAATGATCGTGGAATAGTCGATTCCGCTATTTTCTTAAGATTTTAGTTCAATCTTCCGAAATATCAATCGGATGAACTATATTTGCATCCCCAAAAAGAAATTATCCTTTTAGGGAGAGTAAACCCCAGCCCAGGTGGCGAAATTGGTAGACGCACCATCTTGAGGGGGTGGCGCCAACAGGCGTACGAGTTCGAATCTCGTCCTGGGCACATTTTCCGAATTACCTCATTCGAGGAGTTATCCTCATTTATGCCCAGGTGGCGAAATTGGTAAACGTTGCGGTCTCAGAAGCCGTTGGTGTAACTACCTTGAGAGTTCGAGTCTCTCCCTGGGCACTTCCAATAATCTTTATTGTTTTTTTAACGGACTTACTTTTTCCGGCTTTCTGCAGTAGCTCCTCCCATCAGTATATATAATAAGGCTAAAAGCAAACTTAAACCTATCGTTAATCCCCATGTGTTGAGATGATGTGTGGGATGAAGCATACGTCGGGCTATTGTGAAAAAAATCTCATCCGGCGTGCGGAATACATCCCAGCTGTTGTATCGGTCATAGCGTCCAAGGTAAACTCCGAAACTACCGAGTACAATAGAACCTCCGGCAAATAAAAAACCGGTGATTTTACTGTGTATCTGAATCACTACCCGATGCATGTTTCTGAGAGAAAGTAACCCGAAGAGCACTCCGGTAATAGCGAAACTTAAAATCAGCAATAGGTCAAACCATTCACTGATTCCGGGCCGTGGCTCGAGATGAAATAAATCGGTGAGTATGTAGGGCGCGTTTGGGAAGAATAATAACCATACTGCTGCTACAGGCCAGAATTGCCACTTTTCAATGCCGTCACTTTTCAGGTATAGCAAGGTGCTGAGTCCCATGGGTATGTATGCCAGAAAAAGATTCCAGGTCAGAAAGGCAAAAGTGAATTCTCCGGTGAGGATAATCCGCGTGATAAGAAGTCCTATGCTGAGCAGAGAGAAGAGGAGGATGGCAATTCGTTTGGATGATATATTTTCCATAGTTCGTGTGGCGAGTTTATTTAACGCAGAAATTTCAGCATAAGTGTTCTCTTGCCTAATTTTAACATCTCTTAACAAAGACTATTGATTTCGTATATGCAAACGGTGAAAAAATGGATATTTCGGGTGCTGGGGGGCGTTTTTCTGTTGTTGGTTTTATTGGGATTGTGCATTAGTCCGCTGCTGAAATGGGCAATCGAGAAATACGATGTTGAAATTCTGGGCCGGGAAGTATTGATAGAGGAACTTCGTCTGAATATCCTGAATGGTTCTGTGTATATCAATGATTTGGTGATCAAGGAGAAGGATGGATCAACGGATTTTGTGAAGGCCGGGGGCTTTTCGCTTACACTGGACCTGTTGAAGTTGTTGCAGGGAGAGTATTTGATTAAACAGCCATTAATGCAGTCGTTGAAGGTGAATATCGTACAGAATGGAAACGCTTTTAATTATGATGATATCCTGCTAAAATTTGCCGATACATCGAATGTCGAGTCGCCGAATGATGCTGATCCTGTAAAATATTTTCTGCGCGACCTGAAGCTGGTTGATTCGGAGATCGTTTATTCACTGAAAGATTACGATTTTACTACCGGTGTTCGTCACTTGAATATCAGTTCGCCGGAGATCGCCTGGAATTCTTCGCGGTTGAATTTCAACTATGCTTTCGAATTGTTGAGCGGTGGTGCTTTGTCAGGCAGGTATTCGATGGATTTAAATAAACTCGATTATACCTTAACATGGGATATGAAGGATCTGCGATTGGGATTTCTGTTGCCGTTTCTTGAGCCGTATATTCAATTGAAAAAATTTGATGGCGGACTTTATTCCTCTATGTTGCTGGCCGGAAATTTAAATCATCCGGATGCAGTGCGTTTATCTGGAGATGTAGATCTGAAGAATTTTCAAATGCTCGATAAAGATGGAGTGCGTATTCTGGAGAATAGTTTATTCCATATTGGTGTGGATACGATTGATGTGGCGAAGAATTTTCATAAATACAACGAAGTGAAGGTAGATGGATTGTATCTCTTGTTTGAAATGTATAAGGATGGAGATAACTGGACGCGACTCATGCCGTCAGATACTTCTGCTGCTATGGCTTCCGGGCAGGAGGATGAGATGAATCCTTTTGCTATCATGGCTGATATGTTGCGTTGGCTTGCGAAGGATTATCTGAGTTCTACCTATCTGGCAGATAAAATAGAAATGACAAACAGTGCGGTGGAGTACATGGATTTTTCATTGAACGATAAATTTGTTTTCCTCATGGAAGAGATGAAACTTTCAACAGGTAAACTGAACTCTACAGAAGAAAGGTTTAAAGTGAGTTTCTCGAGTAGGTTGAATAAGTCGGGATTGGCTATTGCTGATTTTTCTTTTAATCCCCGCAATTATGAAGAGCTCGAGTTGACATATGCGGTGAATGAATTGCCAATCGCTGTTTTCAATCCGTATATGACTCATTATGTTGCGTTCCCTTTTGAATCGGGTGTTATTCAGTATAAAAGTACCAACCTGATTCAGGATGGTTATCTCTCGAGTCTGAATGACCTCCGGTTGAATGGACCTGCAGTGGGTGATCGGATAAAGAATCCGGATGCAATGAAGGTGCCGTTGAAATTGGCGGTTTCCTTGCTGAAGAATCCGAAAGGAAATGTAGAGATTGAAGTGCCGGTGAAAGGGAATTTAAAGGATCCTGAATACAAGTTGGGAAAAGCTATTTGGAAAATTGTGGGGAATATTTTGGTGAAAGCTGTCTCTGCGCCTTATAATCTGCTGGCGCGTGCTGTAGGGGCAAAGGAAGATGAACTGAAAGATGTTCCTTATACCTATTCAATGGCTGGATTGTCAGATGCACAGTTGAAGAAGGCCAAAACTTTAGCTGCAGCATTGAAAGCGAAACCGGAGTTGAAAATAATATTTACTCAGCGTTGTGAAACGGAGTTGGAAAAAGAAATTCTCGCATCGCGTGAGTTGAGAAAGAAATATGCATTGGCGAGTGGTGTGATAACTTTATCTGATTCGTCAGCAGAAAGAATTAATGCAGTAGTGGATAGTATTTCTGTGCAGGATTCGTTGCTTATGAATTTCCTGAACCAGCAAGTTGATCCCGCGCAGCAGCATCTTCCTTTTCAGAAGAAAGCATGTAAGCTTATAACGATGGAACAATTGGATCAGATGCAGTTGATGTTGTATTCAGTTCGTCAGAAAAATCTGACTGATTTCCTCGTTTCAGAAGGAATTGCTGTCGATCGTTTTTCGTTTGAATTACCGGAGAAAGGACTTGCATCTCCGGGTGAAGCACCACGATTTCTGTATCAGTTGAAAGTGGAAGGAGGCTTAAGCGAATAAACCTCCTTCCATTTTTATTAATGTTGTATGGCGACTTTTTTTGTTTGTCGGCTTCCATCCTGAAAATGCAACACTACAGAGTAAATTCCTGAGCTCAGATTTCCGGTTTCCAAAATTTGTGAAGTTTCATTGTTGCCATCCTGATGTAGAAGTAATTTCCCTGTAGCGTCAAAGATTTGAATCAGTCGTATCTTGTTATTATTTCGTCCATTATAAATGCTTACGAGGTCATTGGCCGGGTTGGGAGAAATTACTACAAGTGATTCGTTGATATCGCTAAGTCCAACTATACCGGTGATGTTAATGTCGTCAATCGATACACCGGCATTTACAAGAGCAACATCACTTACAAAAACATAACGTAATTGAAGGAAGTTGTTGCCCCAGGGTTTTTGGTAGTTGTAAATACTGTTGACCCATCCACCCGAATTTCCACACCAGGCTTCTTTTCCTTGAAAGATGGTGGCGTTGTACCAATTTGTACCGTTGGGGTCTCCGATTGTTCCTAGAGGCTGCCAGGTAACACCATTTGTTGAGTATTCAATAAGTAAACCATCTGCCGCAAATTCTGTAGCGTAGTTTTGCCAGAAACTGATTGTAATGGTGGTGTTGTTTCCTAAATCAAATATAGGTGATGTTAATTTTGAGGTTGCAATATTACCATATGGAGTGGTCAGATTTATGTCCCAGCAATTGCTGCCTGAATGAGTAGAGTTAGTTGGAGCAAAGGTCGGACTTCCATATTCCCACGTAGAGAATGGAGTATTCTCTGTTGTCCAGAATCCATTGCCTGATTCGAAATCATTCGAGTAGGGAAGACCGGATGTGGCTATTGCGTTGAATGTATGTCTTACTGTGTCGTTGATATGAAACTGGTCATTGGCCCATTCAACGAAAATCAGTAAATCATTTGTTCCGGCAGTGGGTAAGAAGGACGGAAGAAGAACAATTTCTGTTGAGTCATAGGCAAGATTTCCTGTCCAGCTATGTGAAATAATTGGACCGCCGTTATGTCTGTATTTAAATGTGAGCGCCGTTAAAGGAACACTTCCATTGTTACGTAGTAATACTTCAACAGCAGTTGCACTGTTTTCAATGGCAACGGATCCCGGACTTACGATGCTTATTAAGTCGGCATCATTTGCTAATGCTACTTCAATTTTGAATTCATCAATGGAGACTCCATCGCTGGATGAAGTAAACTGACCACTAAGGAAGAGAAATCTGAATTGAATTAATTGATTAAAAGAACTCATGAAAGATATAGGTAGCGTACTATTGATCCATCCATTGCTATTTCCCGACCATGCCGGTAAATTGTTGCTGGAAAAATTCGCCAGGTTATACCAGTTTGTTCCTGTCGGGTCGTTTAAATTACCCAGTACATGCCATGTAGTATCACTTGGTATTTTCCATTGAAGCTGATATCCGTCTAAAGTGCTGTTTAATCCCCGGTTTTGCATAAAACTCAAAATAGGATTGGTTGCCGTACTGATGTCAAACCATGGACTGATTAATGCTGTTTTAGCATTAGGTGTATAGTTTGTTGCAAGGTTAATATCCCATGAGTTTGGAGCAGAATAGGCCGAGTTTGTTGATCCATAAGATGGTGTTCCTAATTGCCAGTTGGTTCCCGGTGCTCCTGTAGTAAGTTGATTCCATCCCAGGTCAGCTCCGTCAAAATCATCTGCAAAATATGGAGTGTAAACAGGTGTTCCTTTAATCTCAAAACAAATAGTGTCATTGGTTTGGTTTGGATCATTGGCCTGACTAACATATACGCAAATTGTATAATTGGTTGCAGATGGAATAAATCCAGGTAATACAAGTATTGTGGTATCTAATGTAGCTAATGTACCTGTGTATAATGCTGTCTGCGCCGGGGCACCATTTATGCTATAGGAATAGTTGAATCCATTGAATGATTGTCCTCCTACATTTGCTATCGACAAAACGATATTTCCGGTATTGTAACCTGCTGGTGGAAATTGTGACGACGAATATGCGTTGGTTATTTCGGCATCGAAGTCTGGTATTGGGGTTACTTGAAAATCATCGATACTAAATCCATCAGTTGTTATTGACTGATCGCTGGTAAATACATAACGTAAACGAAAATCACTTTCTCCTTGAAATGCATCTAGCCGATACCGGGCTTGAACCCATCCTAATGAGTTGGCTGCCCATCCGGGTAGTGAACTCGAGTTTAAACTGACGTTATTATACCAGTTAATACCAATAGGGTCTCCGTAATAACCGAGCATTGTCCAGGAAAACCCTCCGTCGGTGGAATACTCAAGTCTTGTTCCATCCCAGAAATTTTCTGATGCTATGTTCATCCAAAATGAAAGTTGATTTGACGTGAGTGTGTTCAGGTTAATGGATGGTGAGTAAAGATAGGAGAGAGCATTTGCTCCGTAGGTGGAAGAAAGATTGATATCCCAGCAGTTATTTCCAGAATGTGTACCGGTAGTAAGTCCAAAGGCCGGATAGCCCAATTCCCAGTCGGTACCTGGTGTGCTTGATATTGCATACCATCCTGGTGATCCTGGAGTTTCAAAATCTTCAATGTATGGTACCTGAACTGCAATTTGTGGAGTAGTTTGAAAGCAGACTTCGTTATTGGTGGTATCAATATCTCCACTTAAGATAATCTTTCCACAAAAAGTAAATACTCCTGTTGGTGCAGTAAAACCAGGCATCAATAAAGTTGCGGTATCGAATGGTAGTACTGTTAGATTAAATAACTGTGATTGTTGCAAGATACCGTTGATTGTATATTGTGCAGTAAAGGTGGTAATTGGTTGTGATCCGTTATTCCAAAACTTCATGTAAATCGGGCCTGAAGTTTGCCCTTGTACTGGATTTAATATGTTGTCGTTTGTTGATATATAAAC
>Ga0075163_10014524_pt1 | contig 10159 bp, 10 predicted proteins | sample JI1023141ADNA_FD_71478 | JGI IMG/M metagenome (GOLD analysis project Ga0075163, IMG submission 71478) | Wastewater effluent complex algal communities from Wisconsin, to seasonally profile nutrient transformation and Carbon sequestration -... | ecosystem: Engineered > WWTP > Effluent > Algae... | reverse complement strand
CTTCGGCGTGGCCCCGGCGGCGCTCGGTTACGCCTGTGGCCTGCAGGGCGGCTGGGACTGGGTGGTGCTGAGCTATTTCGTCGGCTGCGGCGTCAGCCGCCTCGCGCGCTACAACGTCACCGCCGAATCGCTGTCCGGCACGGAAGGGAAGGTGAAATATTTCGAGGGCACGCCGATCCCGAGCAGTGTGCTCATCGTCGGCTTGCTCGCGGCCGCTGCCTGCGCCGGCCGGCTCGGCCCGGACCTGTGGTTGGGCGCATTCAAGCTCGGCCCGTGGCTGCTGCATCCGCTGGCGCTGGTGTATGCGTTGTCGGGCTCGCTGATGATCAGCAAGACGATCCGTATTCCGAAACCATAGGCGGGTGCTGGTTCCTGTCATTCCGAGCATGGCGAGGGATCCGCTTTTCCGCGGGATCCAGGAGGCAGATCCCTCACTACGTTCGGGATAACCGTCGGCGTCATGGCGATGCCACGTCCCCGGCGCTAGCATGGAGGCCTTCGAGGAGACGACATGACGGCATCGGATTTCGAATCGCTGGCCCGGCAGTACTGGTCGGCCTGGGGCGAGGCGCTGCGCACGGCCGCGCCGGCGGGGTCGGGGCACGCGCCGGACTGGAAGGACGCGGTGGACTGGTGGAGCCGGCTCGCGCACGGCGGGCGGACGGAGGCCAACGACGCGGTCGAGCGCTTCAATCGCCAGGCCCGCGACTGGTACGGGCAGATGCAGCAGGTCGCCGCGCGCTTCGCCGGGCAGGACGCCGGCGCCGCGGACATCGCCGCGGAATGGAAGCGCGCGCTCGGTGCGACCGGCGAGAACCCGTTCCCCGAGATGTTCCGCGCCATGCGCGGCAATGGTGCGCGCGGGCTGGAGCAATGGGTAGAGGACGCCTCGCCCTGGCTCGACGCCATGCGCCGCGAGGCCGGCGGCTGGCTCGGCATGCCGGCGTTCGGGCTCGGTCGCGAGCACCAGGAACGGCTGCAGATGCTGGCGCAGGCGCAGATCGACCTGCAGCAGCGCGAGTCTGCCTACAACGCGTTGATGCTGAAGTCGCTGCAGCGCGCCTACGAACTGTTCGAAGGCAAACTGGCCGAACGCGAGGAACCCGGCCGCCAGCTCAAGTCCGCGCGTGAATTGTTCGACCTGTGGATCGACGCCGCCGAAGAAGCCTACGCCGACATCGCGTTGTCGCCGGAATTCCGCGAGGTCTATGGCGCGCTTGTGAACGCGCAGATGCGCCTGCGCGCCGGCGTGCAGAAGGAAGTCGAACTGGCCGGCGCGATGTTCGGCATGCCCACGCGCACCGAACTCGATTCCGCGCACCGCAAGATCGCCGAACTCGAACGTGCGCTGCGGCGCATGCGCGATGCGAAGCCACAGTCGTCGGCTCGGCCTGCGGCTGCGCCCAAGGCGTCGAAGACCGCGAAGTCGCCGGCGAAGCCAGCGGCAAAACCGGTGCCGAAGAAAAAGGCGGCTTCGCGCAGCGTTGCGGCGAAGAAATCCGTTTCGAAACAACCGGCGGCTCGCAACGCGTTCGCCGGCATCGCGCCACCGACGATATCGAAGCAGGGAGGCAAGCGATGAACGGGCCGCTGGGCTTCACCCCGCAATCGCTGGCCGAGGAGGCGATGCAGGCGCAAGCCAAGCTCGCCGCCGGCCTCGACACCCTGCGCGAAGTCGAGGACGTCGACTACGGTGCGACGAAGCGCGAGGAAGTCTGGCGCGACGGCAAGGTCGTGTTGTACCGCTTCGTCGGCGAAAACGAACCGACCGCGAAGGTGCCGCTGCTGATCGCCTACGCGCTGGTCAACCGTCCGTACATGGTCGACCTGCAGGCCGACCGCTCGCTGGTCAAGGGCCTGCTCGCGCGCGGACAGGACGTGTACGTGCTCGACTGGGGCTACCCGGATCGTTCCGACCGATTCCTCATGCTCGAGGATTACATCGAGCGTTTCCTCGGCGGCGCGGTGGATCATTTGTGCGAGCGCTTCGACCTCGACGCGATCAACCTGCTCGGCATCTGCCAGGGCGGCGCGTTCTCGCTGTGCTACGCCTCGCTGAACCCGGGCAAGGTGCGCAACCTCATCACCATGGTCACGCCGGTGGATTTCCACACCGCCGACAACATGCTGTCGAACTGGGTGCAGGCGATGGACGTGGACCTGTTCGTGGACACGCTCGGCAACGTGCCCGCGGACCTGATGAACTACTGCTACCTGATGCTGAAGCCGTTCCGGCTGAACCTGCAGAAGTACGTGGGCCTGGTCGACATCCTCGACGACAGGAAGGCCCTGGAGGATTTCCTGCGCATGGAGAAGTGGATCTTCGACTCGCCCGACCAGGCCGGCGAGGCGTTCCGACAGTTCCTCAAGCAGTTCTACCAGGGCAACGGCTTCGTCAACGGCGGCATCGACATCGGCGGGCGCGAAGTGCACCTGGGCATGGTGGAAATGCCGGTGCTCAACATCTTCGCCGAGCAGGACCACCTGGTGCCGCCGGCGGCGTCGAAGGCGTTGAAAGCACTGGTCGGCACCGAGGACTACACCGAGCTCTCGTTCCGCGGCGGCCACATCGGCATCTACGTGTCCGGTCGCGCGCAGCACGAGGTGCCGCAGACCATCCACGACTGGCTCGGCAAGCGATGAACGCGCCGCGCACGCTGTCGCGTTCGCGCAACGACCGCATGCTCGCCGGCGTGGTCGGCGGCATCGCCGCGCGCTTCGGCTGGAACTCGACCCTGTTGCGCGTCGTTTACGTCATCGTGTCGATCGCATCGGCCGCGTTCCCCGGCATCCTCGTGTACCTGATCCTGTGGCTGCTGATGCCGGAGGAAGGCGCCTGAATCCAGTCGCGCGCCGCGCGTTGCAGGGGCTCGGCATGCTGTGGACGCTGCCGAACACCGCGCTCGGCCTCATCGCGGGCACGATCGGCATCGCCTTCGGCGCGCATGCGCACGTACGTGCGCGCGACCTCGCCGTGGTGTTCCACGATTGGCCGTGGGGACCGGGCGGCGCGCTCACGCTCGGCAATTGCATCCTGCATACCGGCGATTCGCTCGACACGCATTGCGTCACCTACGCGCAACGTGCCGGGCATGGCGAGGAACCGCCGATCGTCCTTGCCGACCACGAGCGCGCGCACGTTTACCAATACATGGCGCTGGGCCCGCTGTTCCTGCCGTTGTACCTGGCCTGCGGCGGCGTCAGCGTGCGCAATCCATTCGAACGCGCGGCCGACCGCTACGCCGCGAGCGGCCATGGCTGGTGGCCATGGACCACCGCGAAAGCGCGAACCGACGAACGGTCACGATGAATGCGCCGCTCTTAGCCAAATCCTAACGAACGCGGTTGTAAGGTCGTTCCGTCGAAGAAAAAGCGCTCGACGAGTCGAAGATTCCAACGTCATCGACGCAACGGACGCAATCGCTTCGGCAACAAAGGCTCAGCCGCGCGGGGCGACCCGTACGACTGGGCCTTTGGCCTTTCAGGCGGCGGGTTTTCCGCCGATCTTGTGTTCCCGGCAGTCGATGACCGCGAGCAGGCATTCGTCCTGCGGCTTGTCCGGGTGCCAGCCCATGCTGCGCAGCTTGTGCAACTCGCAATCGAGGCCGGCGTAGGTCGCTTCGTCGATGCTGCTTTCGTGGCCGGGGATGCGCGGATCCTCGGCGTAGGGGCTGTACACGAAGGCGAAACCGCGACAGATCTCCACCATCTTGTCGATGAAGTCGCGCGGGTTCGGCACGTGTTCGACCATGTGGCTGCAGACCACCAGGTCCCATTGCTGCGCCGGCTGGTCGAACAGGTCGGCGACGCGGTATTCGATCTCCGGCCGGGTGAAGCGCACCCAGCGTTCCCAGGCCGGCTGGTAGTCGATGGCCTCGACGCTCATCCGCGAATAGACGAAATGGTCCGGATGGATCGCGGCGAGCAGCCCGGTGCCGAAGCAGGACGCCGCGCCCACGTCGAGCACGCGCAGGTGGTCCTTGCGCCGGTAGTGCTTGCGCAACGTGGCGTGGATGAAGGGCAGCAGGTCGGCCATGAACACGATCGACTGCGCGCCCCACTGCTGCTCGAGCTGCAGGCTGGTGAAGTTGCGCGGTACGTCGCGGGTGTCGTCGAATACCACGTCCTTGACCTTGCGCTCGGCCGCGTGCCACAACCGGCAGAACTCGGCGTAGCGCTCCGGGTCGGCGGAACGCAGCCGGTCGGCGTCGTCGATCAGGTTCTGCAGCGAGCGGAGGAGGGTGTCCATGCCGGGCAAGGAATCGCTCTGCAGCAGGCGAGGAGTGGTGCCGGAAGTGGGACTCGAACCCACACGCTTTTAAGGGCGGCGGATTTTGAGTCCGCTGCGTCTACCGATTCCGCCATTCCGGCGCGGACGCGAAGTATAGCCGGCGGGCCGGCTCAGGCCACCTCGTCCGTGGCCATGGCGCAGCGTTCGAGCGCGAACCACTCGCCGTCCTGCGGCTGGAACTTCGCGCAGTTCTCCATCGCCGCCTGGTAGATATGCAGCGAGATCGCCACCGCATCGCTGCTGGCGTTGCGGATGGTGTGGTACTCGTGCGGCGGGATCAGGCTGCCGGCGCTGCCGGGGCCGGCGTGGATGCCGCCGGCGGCGCGGAAGCGGTAGCGTTCGCCATCGCGTTCCAGCAATTCGTACTGGACGATCTCCAGTTCGCCGTCCCACACGCCTTCCACGCACCACAGGCCGGAATGGTCGTGCAGCGGCGTGCCCTGGCCGGGGCCCCAGGTCATCGCGACCACGCTGTAGCCGCGTTGCGGGCTGCGGTAGAGCTCGCGCCGGGCGTAGTGGTCGACAATGGGGTCGTGCACGCAGTCGGGGAGTTGCACGTCGCGGTCGCGGATCATCGCGCACAGGCAGTTGCGCAGCGCGGCGGTGACGGCGTGCTGGTCGCCGCGGTCGACGGCCTCGTCGAGCCGGGCGACGAGCTTGTCGCGGCCGGGGAAATCGACGTCGGGACAGCAGGGGTCCGCAGCGGTGTTCATGGAGGAAGATTCTACTCCCATGGGCGAGCCCCTCTCCCGGCGCTACGCGCCACCCTCTCCCGCGGAGGGGAGAGGGGAAGTCACAAGCCGTCGAGGAAACCGCGAACGGCCGGGCCGAAGCGTTCGATGTCCACGAGGAAGGCATCGTGGCCCTGCGGCGAGGGCAGGGGCAGGAAATCGGCTTCGGCGCCGCCCGCGCGCAGCCCATTCGCGATTTCCTCCTGCTGCTGCAGCGGGAACAGGATGTCGGTGTGCACGCCGATGGCGAGGGCGCGCTCGACCCGGATCGCGGCGAGGCCGGCGAACGCGTCGCCGCCATGGTTTTCGCCGAGGTCGAACCAGTCCATCGAGCGGCTGAGGTAGAGGTAGCTGTTCGGGTCGAAGCGGCGCACGAAGCGGCGCGCATGGCCCTCGAGGTAGCTTTCGACCTGGAATTCGAGGCCGAACGGATCCTCGTCGTCGCGGTCGTCCTCGAGCCGCACGCGGCCGAAGCGGCCGTCCCATTCCAGCGCGGAGCGATAGGTGACGACGCCGAGCTTGCGCGCCATGCGCATGCCCGATTCGGGGTAATGCGCGTCGTCGTAGCGGCCGCCGTTCCAGTTCGGGTCGAGGCGGATCGCCTCGCGCTGCAGCGAGCGGATCGCGATCGAGAATGGCAGCGCGCGCGCCGCGCCGGAGATGTTGATGTGCGAACGCGCGATGCCCGGATGACGCGCGAGCAGCGCGAGCGCGGCCATCGCGCCCATGGAATTGCCGATCACGCAGGCGAGGCGTTCGATGCCGAGCGCGCGCACCACCGCGACCGCGGCGTCGGCGCCGTCCTCGAGCGAGAGTTCGGGGAAATCGAGGCGATACGACTGGCCGGTCGCGGGATCCGTCGACGCTGGCCCGGTCGAGCCCTTGCAACTGCCGAGCGCGTTCACGCAGAGCACGAACCAGCGGTCGCTGTCGATCGGCTTGCCCGGCCCGACCATCGCTTCCCACCAGCCCGGTTCCGGATTTGCTGCGTTCGCGGCCGCGTGCGCATCCGGCGACAGGCCGGTGAGGATCAGCACCGCGTTGTCGCGTGCGGCGTTCAATCCGCCCCAGGTGTCGTAGGCCATGCGTGCGCCGTGCAGCGCGCCGCCGCGCTTCATCGGGAACGGCGAGGGCAGGTCGATGAAGTGCGCGTTGGCGGGGATGAATTCGGTCATGTCCTGATCGTCATTGGACAGACATCCGTCTGTCAGAAGCAGCCCGCGAAAGCGGGCATCTTTTCACAGACGAATGTCTGTGTATCCAGTTTTGATTTTGACTTCCCTGAAGCACTGAGCAAGAGCTGGGTCCCGGCTTGTGCCGGGATGACGGCGAACTATTTCCCGATCACCAGCTCCACCGGCCCCTTCGCCGGCAGCGTGACGCGTACCGGCGCGGATTCGACGTCGCCTTCCTGCGGCATCGCGTTGCCGCTGGCCGAAAGCCGCGCGACCAGTTCGACTTCGCGCAGTTGCGAGAGCTTGCGCGTCGGCATCGGGCTGTCGCCGTCGTCGAGCGTGGCGGTGAGCGGCAATTCGGACACGGCGTGCTTCTCGACCGCCACCGGCATCGGCGTGCCAGCTTCGCGCGCGATCACGAACACCTGAGCATCGCCGCGCAGGCGCACGCGCGAGGCGAACCCGGGATCGAGTTTCACCGCAACGATGAGCGCGCCCGCGGCGGGCGTCGCGGCCGGCAGCGGCGGCAGGCCCGCATCCTTGCGCGCGGCATCGAGTTGCGGGCGCAGCGCTGCGGCGGTATCGGCATCGACCTCGGCGAGCAGCGGTTCCCAGATCGCCGCGGCGCCGGCCGCATCGCCGGACTGGCGCTTGGCGATGCCGAGGAACCAGCGCGAACGCTGGTGCTTCGGATCACGCTGCAGCGCGTGTTCGAGCATCGCCACCGCCTGCGGATCGAAGCGGTGTTGCGGATCGGCCTTGGCGCGCGCTTCGGCGGCTTCGGCGAGCGTATCGGGGTCGTCCGGGCGCAGCGTCGCCGCGCGCGCGAAGGCATCGCGCGATGCGTCGAACTTGCCCTGGTCGGCCAATGCACGGCCGAGCAGGCGCCAGCCGTCCGGTTGCGCGGGATTGCGCCGCAATTCCAGCTGCAGGCGGGAAATGGCATCGTCCATGGTTTGCGGCCCCTCGCGCAGCGCCGGGTCGAGTGCAGCCGGCGTGCCGAGCAGGGCGTACAGGCCGATGGTGGCGCCAGTAACGAATACCGAAATCGCGGCCGCGAATCCGCGTTGCTTGCGCCACAACGGCACCAGCACCAGCGCGAGCGTGGCGACGACGAGCAGGGCGGCGAGGGCGATGAAGGCGGGCATCACCACTCCTGCGGTTCGTCGTTCGCAATCGTCGCGCGCGAACGCCGGCGCACGATGCCCACGACCACGAAAGCGCCAGCCAGCAATATCAGCGCGGGTCCGAACCACAACAGCCAGGTGCCCGCCTCCACGCGCGGCTTGTACAGCACGAATTCGCCGTAGCGCGCGACCAGGAACTGCTCGATCTGCGCGTCGCTCTGGCCGCGGCGCATCAATTGCAGGATTTCGCCGCGCAGGTCGCGCGCGATCTGCGCATTGGAATCGGCCAGCGACTGGTTCTGGCACATCACGCAACGCAGTTCCGAGGCGAGCGCGTGGAAGCGCGCTTCCTCGGCGGCATCGCGGAACTGCAGCGGTGCGTCGGGCGTGGCCGGTTGCGCGAAGGCGGCGCCGGCGAACAACAGCAACGGCAGGAGCAATGCGGCGAACTTCATCGCGAAGCCTCCGCGCGCTGCAGCGCCGGCAGCAGTTCGTTCGCGATGATCCCGTCATCGAGCGGGCCGACGTGCTTCCAGCGGATCACGCCGGCGCGATCGACGAGGAAAGTCTCCGGCGCGCCGTACACGCCCCAGTCGATCGCGGCCTTGCCGTCGGCGTCCGCGACCACGACCCAGAACGGATTGCCGAACTGTTCCAGCCAGCGCAACGCGTCGGCGCGTTCGTCCTGCCAGTCGTAGCCGATCACGCGCACGCGCCGGGTTTCGGCGAAACGCGTGAGCACCGGGTGTTCGACCCGGCATTCCACGCACCAGCTAGCCCACACGTTCAGCACGAACGGCTGGCCGCGCAGCTCGCGCAAGGTGATGGTGCGCTGCGGTTCGTGCAGCGAGGGCAGGGCGAAATCCGGCGCGGGTTTGCCGATCAGCGGCGAAGGCAGCGCCTCGCGATCGGGATTGCGGCTCATCCACACGCCGGCGGCGAGCAGCAGCCCGAGCGCGAGGAAGATCGCCAGCGGCAGCCAGCGCGAGAGCTTCATGCAATCTCTCCGCGCTGCGGATCGCGGCGGAAACGCCGGTCGGTCGCGGTGACGAACGCGCCCAGTGCCATCAGCAGCGCGCCCAGCCAGACGAAGCGCACCATCGGCTTGCTGTGCACGCGCACCGCCCAGCTGCCGTCGCCGAGGGGCTCGCCGAGCGCGACGTAGCGGTCGCGGAACAGGCCGCCGTCGATCGCGGCTTCGGTCATCACCTGCCCGCCGGAGGCGTAGCTGCGCTTTTCAGGATGCAGCGTGGCGATGGCGCCGGAACAGTCCTTGCCGAGCACGCGCACCGTGCCGATGTCGGCGAGGTAGTTCGGGCCTTCGCGGCGCTCGGCGCCGGCGAATTCGTAGCATTCGCGCCCGAGCTGCACGGTCTGGCCCGGCTTGAGCGCGACTTCGCGCTGCTGGCTCAATGCGTCGGTGAGCAGCGCGCCGGACAGGAACAAGGCGATGCCGCAATGCGCGAGCGTCATGCCGAGCATCTCGGCGGTGAAGCGGCGTCCGTCCGAATTGAATCGCGACCACACGAAGCGCAGCGTGCCGCCCAGCACCCACGCCGCGCCGGCGATGCCGAGCACGACGCGACCCTTGCCTTGTGGTGCGAACCACCACGCGACTGCGGCCGCGACCAGCGCGAACGCGGCCCACGGCAACAGCATCGCAACGATTTTCGATGGTTGTTCGCGCTGCCATTTCGTCAGCGGACCGAACGGCAGTAGCGCCACCAGCGGCGCCATCAGCAGCACGAACAGCAGCGAGAAATACGGCGGGCCGACCGAGATCTTGCCCATCTCCAGCGCGTCCGCGAGCATCGGGTACAGCGTGCCCAATAGCACCATCGCGCAGGCCGCGCACAGCAGCAGGTTGTTGGCCAGCAGCAGGGTTTCGCGCGAATACGCCGCGAACGGCTTGCCTTCGCCGTCGGTGCCGGTGGCGCGCAGCGCGAACAGCAGCAGCGACCCACCGATCACGATGCCCAGGTAGACGAGGATGAACACGCCGCGGGTCGGGTCCGCGGCGAAGGCGTGCACGCTGGTGATCGCGCCCGAACGCACGAGGAAGGTGCCGAGCAGCGACAGCGAGAACGCGGCGATGGCGAGTAGCAGGGTCCAGTGGCCGAAGCTGCCGCGTTTCTCGGTCACCGCCTGCGAATGCAGCAGCGCCGCGCCGGCCAGCCACGGCATGAAGCTCGCGTTCTCGACCGGATCCCAGAACCACCAGCCGCCCCAGCCGAGTTCGTAATAGGCCCAGGCGCTGCCGAGCGCGATGCCGAGGGTGAGGAAGCCCCAGGCCGCGTTGGTCCACGGCCGCGTCCAGCGCACCCAGCGCGCGTCGATGCGGCGGTCGAGCAGGGCGGCGATCGCGAACGCGAACGGTACCGCGAAGCCGACGTAGCCGAGGTAGAGCATCGGCGGATGGATCACCATGCCCGGATCCTGCAGCAGCGGATTCAGGTCCGCGCCTTCGACCGGCATCGGCAGCAGGCGTTCGAACGGATCGCTGGTGAACAGCAAGAGGGCGAGGAAACCGAGCGAGACGATGCCGAGCACGCCGAGCACGCGCGCGACCACGTCCTGCGGCAGGCCGCGCGAGAACCGCGCCACCGCGCCGGTCCACAGCGCGAGCACCAGCAGCCACAGCAGCAGCGAGCCTTCGTGCGCGCCCCAGACCGCGGTGAAGCGGTACACCATCGGCAGCAGCGAATTGCTGTTCCGGGCGACGTATTCGAACGAACGGTCCTGGGCGACGAACGCGTACGTCAGCACCGCGAACGCGATGGCAACCAGCGCGAGTTGCGCATAGGCCGCGGGCCGCGCCACCGACATCCAGGTTGC
>Ga0075163_10014523_pt1 | contig 10159 bp, 13 predicted proteins | sample JI1023141ADNA_FD_71478 | JGI IMG/M metagenome (GOLD analysis project Ga0075163, IMG submission 71478) | Wastewater effluent complex algal communities from Wisconsin, to seasonally profile nutrient transformation and Carbon sequestration -... | ecosystem: Engineered > WWTP > Effluent > Algae... | reverse complement strand
TCGTCCATGCCGATGCCGTGCTCGGCCGAGAGCGCCACCGGCTCGCCGAGCCCGAGCTCCCAGGCCTCGATCAGCCCCGCCTCGGCGGCGCGCCCCTCGGCCTTGTTGGCGCCGAGGATCACCCGCGGCGCCCGCTTGCGCAGCAGCTCGGCCAGCGTCCGGTCGACCGCCGTCACCCCGACCCGGGCGTCGATCAGGAACAGGCAGACGTCGGCCGCGTCGACCGCGCGCTCGGTCAGCGCCCGCATCCGGCCGGGCAGGCTCGCATCGGTCGCCTCCTCGAGGCCGGCGGTGTCGATCACCGTGAAGCGCAGCGGCCCGAGCCGCCCCTCGCCCTCGCGCAGGTCGCGGGTGACGCCCGGCTGGTCGTCGACGAGCGCGAGCTTCCGGCCCACGAGCCGGTTGAACAGGGTGGACTTGCCCACGTTGGGGCGCCCGACGATGGCGAGGGTGAAGGACATGCGAGCGGCTTTCCCCGGGCGCGCGACGGCCGAAACCGCCGCGCCGCCCGATCCTTAACCGCCTACGCGGTCATTGGAAAGCCAGAAGCTACGGGTGGGCCGCGTTGAATATCGCAACCCCGTCAAGTCCTTCCGTGAAAACAGGGCCTTGACGCTGCCCGAGGTGGTCCCGAACAGTGCGCGCAATGCCCAAGCCCTACCGCCATCCGAAGACCGGCATCTACTGGCTCCGCCTCCGCGTTCCCGAGGACGTGCGTGCTGCCGCCGGTCGTGCTGAGGTGCGCCGCACGCTCCGCACCCGCGATCCCGAGGAAGCCCGCGCCCGCCTTCCGGTTGCCCTCTCCGAGCTGCAACGCGAATGGTCTGCCCTCCGAACCGGCCCCGTCGATCTCACCCTGAGGCAGGTGGTCGCCCTCGCAGGCGAAGCCTACCGGGCCACTGTCGCGGTCGGTGGTCAGGCCGAGGATGCCGATATCTGGCGCCATGTCCTTGAACGCGCCTCCGACGAATGGCTCGCTGGCGATGTAGACGCCCTCTGTCTCCGCCACGGCATCGTTCCCACCGCGATCACCCGTTCCGCCATCGTTCGGGAAACCGCCAAGGCCGTTCGTCAAGCCTTCGGGGTGAACGTCCGCGCCGGCTCCGGCGACTTCACGCCCGATCCGCTGGCCGATCGCTTCCCCAATCTCGACAAGCCCGCGGCCCCTTCCCCTGCTGCCGCTCCTGCTGCTCCCGTCGTGACGCTGACCGCGCTCTATGATGCATGGCAGGTGGAGCATGCTGCCTCGGGTGGCTCCCCGAAGTCCGCTTCGATCTGGCACCGCGCCGTCTCCGCCTTCATCAAGTATCTCGGTCACGACAACGCGGCCATCGTCACCCCGAAGGACGTGAGCGGCTTCGCTGCCGCCGAGCGCGCCCGTGGTCTATCCGCGAAGACGGTCAACAGCAGCCTGCTTGCAGCCCTCCGGTCGATCTACGGCCGCGCCGTGGCGACCCACGTCCTGACCGCCAATCCCGCCGAGAAGGTCCGTGTGAAGGCCGATCGCGCCCACCGCACGCGATCGAAGGGCTTCACCGATGATGAGGCGAAGGCGATCCTCACGGCCGCCAGCGATGCCCCGAACGCTGCCGGACGGTGGCTGCCGTTCCTCCTCGCCTACACTGGCGCCCGCATCGGCGAGCTATCGCAGCTCCGCCGCTCCGACGTGCTCCGCGATGCCTCCACCGGCATCGACTTCATTCGCATCTCACCCGACGCCGGCACCGTGAAGACCGGCCTCCACCGGGACGTGCCGCTGCATCCCGAGCTGGTCGCTCTCGGCTTCCCTGAGTGGGCCGCCAAGCAGCGCGCTGGGCGCTTGTTCCCGGTGTCCTCGGATGTCATCTGCGCTGCCTTGGTGGCCGAAGCTCTCGGCCCGGCCCACGGTCTCCAGCCGAACCACGCTTGGCGCCATCGCTTCAAGTCCCTCGCGCGCGAAAACATGATCCCTCGGGACGCCGCGGATGCGATCCAAGGGCACGCTGATAGCTCCGCGTCGGGTGGCTACGGGGATTGGTCCCTTCGCGCCCTCGCGCATTGGGTCGAGCGCATTCCGCGGGTCACGTCAGCGGATGGGGTCTAGCCGCCGTGCTTGCGGATGTTCGGGAGCACCACCTTCGTCACCCAATCCTGGAACCGCTTGGCGGTCGGCGAGGAGTTGGCCCGGAGGATGAGCTTGTAGAGGCCGCTCTCGGAGATGAGGGTGATGCCGTGAGCGCGCGGCGCTTGGTGTTGCAGGCCAAAAGTTTTGGCCTGTCGGTAGCTGATGCAGAAGCACCACCTTCGTCACCCAATCCTGGAACCGCTTGGCGGTCGGCGAGGAGTTGGCCCGGAGGATCAGCTTGTAGAGGCCACTCTCGGAGACGAAGGTGGCGGACGGCGCCATGGGCTCGAAGGTCTGTGTCAAATCCACACAGACATCTTTCCTCTGGAGGACGAGCACCTCATCACACCCCCCGTGAAAAAGACGGGGTGTTCGCGCTTCGAGATGACGCCGGGAAAGAGCGGGCCGAGGGCTTCCCGTGAAGTTCGTGGGATGCTCGACTTGATGAGCGTCTGCTTCTGATCCTTGTCGATGCTGTAGAGGAGGTGGCCGGGGCCTCTCACCACACCGCTGCGAACACCGTTCCGACCGTCGTTCCGGTCATCTTCACCCGCCGGAAGGCCCCCGGGATGATCCCGCGCGCTGCCACCGGAAGGGCGATCTCGGTGCCCTTCGCGGTGATGACGTTCACCTCGCCGGGCTGATCGGTGCCGTTGAGGAGCCCGAGCACGCAGGGCGGGAGGTTGTCCTCGGTGTCGCTCAGGGCCACCTCGCGATAGCCGCTCGGGATGCCCATGCGGGCGAAGTCGGATGCGCTATGCGCCTGATAGTCGATCATGGTCGGCGGCTCCTTACGTGCGATCGGGGCTGACGAGCCCGAGGTGACGGGCGGAGCCGATGGTCATCTGCATCCCGTCGATGGTGATGAGGTCGGTATCGCGGATGTCCCGCCCGACGATCGGCGATCCGCTCGGCGAGGTGATGCCGAAGGCGGAGAACTTCGAGGCCTCGAAGGCCGAAGCGCGCTGGGTCTTCGAGTAATCGGTGAACTGGACCTTCCGGGTGTTCACCGGCTCGCTGCCGGTGGTGTCGTAAAGCCCGTCGTGCTGTGCCAGGGTGACGCGGTAGAAGTCGGCCATGGGTGGCCCTTTCGATTGGATGTGTGGATAGCCCCGGAGAGCCGCGAGAAGCGCCCGTTCAAGGCCCTCTGGCGGCTGCCGGGTAGGGTGATGAGGGTGAAGCCTGGAGGGGCTTCTGTGCGGCTCTGAGGGCCGCTGCGAGGGTGCCCTTAGCGGCGCGGGAACGACAGCTTCAGGAAGGCGTGATCGTCCTTCCCGTCGCGCAGGTAGCGGTTGCCGATGATGGAACCCAGCTCCCGCCGTGCGGTTACCGCGAGGGCGTCCTTCTCGGCTTCGTCAAGGGCTTCCTGCCCGACCGTGAAGCTGCCCCGCTTGCGGAGCGAGACGGCCACCTCGGCCATCCAGCTCTGGAACCGGACGGCCTCCGGCTTGTCCGATCGCTGGGCCAAGCGGTAGACCCCGGCCTCGGAGATGAGCGTGACGGAAGGCGCACGGGGCGGGAAGAGGTGTTCGTGACTCTCCCACTCCGATGGTGAGAGTGCGCGGCGGACGACGACCCGCTTCGTGTCGGGGTCGAGCTTGTCGAGCTGGCGCGACGTGTCGCCCTTGATGTCGAGCGCCGCCAGCACGTCCTTCGCCGAGAACCACGGCTCCCCGTCGATCTCGACATGCCGAACGCGCGCGCCGAGAAAGCCCTTGCCAGCGCAGATAGCGGTTCCGCCGCTCATTCCGTGGTCTCCCCGTTCGGGGCCGCCTTCAGGTGCCTTTCCTCGGTCGCCTTCAGCTCCTCCTCCTGCCGATCCAGCTCGGCGGCCATCTCGGCCAGCTTCACGCGCTTCTCGGCGATCCCCCGGTGGCGCTGGGCGATGGCATGAACGAGGGCGATCTGGCGCTGGGCGAGGATTTCCCGGAGCGTGGCGACGGCCTCGGCTGCCCGATCGCGGGCCGGAACGAGCGTCCGCAGGGGCGCGATGGCCTGCTCACGGGCGATGTAGTCGGTGGCCTTGGTCTCCCGGATGAGGCGCTCCTGGTTGGCGACGGTGGCCTCTGCGGTGGTCAGCTCGGTTTCCCTGACGGTGAGCTGCTGCTGCACCGTATACAGCTCCGAGAGGGCCAGCGGGACCGTGTTGAACTCCGCCTCGACCGAGAAGGTCTCGGAGCGGTGGGAGATGTTGTAGAAGTCGAGGTAGTTGGTCATGGTCGATGTCTTTCGGTTGATATGCTTCCACAGGTGGGATAATCCCGCGAGTGTGATACTTCCACAGGTGGGAGTTTATTTGTAGTTGCTTGGGGATTTGCAGAGTTGTATACGGCTATGCATCGGCAACACCTTCAGGGAAACTTCCTATGTGGCAACTCCGCCAACTCCCCCGCCTCGGCCGCTTTGAGGTGCAACTTCACTCGTTCGGCGCACCGCTCGGCCAGTCATCGGCTGTACTCTTGGACCGCCCCCTCCTCGTCATTGAAGGTGACGGCAAGGGCACGCTGGCGATCCACTTCGGCCGGCACATGCTGCTCTTGACCAACACCGTCCGAGCGCGCGCCGCCGGCCTCGCCTAAAGACGCGGGAGGTTCAGGCCGGAGCCCCCTCCGCCGCCGCCGGAGAACGTGGTGCCGCTGTTGAGGTCCACCCTCAGGGCCGACGTTCCGGCCCGCTTGGACTTCACCAAGGTGCGGTCCTCGGCGGGTCGAGCGAGGGCCTTGGGCTCGGCCTTGGCCTCGGGGTTGTTCGGCGGGGGCGCGACGGTGGTGTTCGACATCTTGGGCGCGAAGAGGCTCATGCCGCGTTCCTCTTCCGGGGCCGCGACATGGCATCCTTCCGGCGCACCGTTTCGGCCTCGCTCTCGGGCCTGACCGGCTGCCTTCCGGTGATCCGCAGCTTCACCGGCTCGGCGAGGCCCATGGCGATGTCTGCCCGGAGCACGAGCTGGCGGGCACGCTCGGGGGTGATCGGGTGCCCGAGGTTGCGGGCGATGGCGGGATCGGTGATGCCGATCTCACCGCGGCTGTAGCGCAGGGCCGCGTAGTCGGATGTGCCGTAGAAGGGGATAGTGCGCATGGGGATGCTTTCTCCGGGCCGATAGGCGCCGGGGTTGTACGGTTGAGAAACTGTCAGGGATGGGCGGCGCTAGGGGCGCCGTTAGAAGTCGTCGCGGTCGGCCTCGTCCGCGATCTCCGCTTCGGTTGCCGCGTCTTCCTCGGCGCCGCGCCCGTGGTACTCCGCGAGCTTGCCGATGAAGTGCTTCCCGAACGCGATGCCGATGGCGTCGAAGACCACATCCTCGTCCGCCTTCAGCGCCCGCCGGATCGCCGGGGCGTTGTTGAGCGTGTTGATGATCTCGTTGCGGATCACGGTGCGGGTCGGGTCGTCCCAATCCTCGAACGGCGCCGCGGCGAGCTTCGCGCCCGGTCCGTGGCGGTCCAGCGACCAGTTTCCCGAGGGCGCGGCCTGAAGGTCCGAGACGGCGGCGAACGCCTTCGCCACCTTCCGCATCTCACCAACGAGCCCGTTGCTCACCTTCGCGGCCAGCACGATGTCCCGCTTGGAGAGCTGGGTCTCCTGCACGAGCCGCCATGCATAGTTGCGGCGCTCGTCACCGGAGAGCGGCAGCGCGTCATGCCCGTTCTCGCGCCCGAGCCAGTGCAGCGCATCGTCGTATCCGCCTTCCACCACGCGGACGCGGATGCTGGTCTCGCCGGCTTCCTCGCGCGCCTTGCGCCGGTGCTGCCCGTCGAGGAGCACGAGCCGCGGCTTGGCGCCCGCCCGGTCCTCCCACACGATCACCGGCGGCAACTCGGCGCCGCGCTTCAGGCTGGCCCGGAGAGCGGCCACGTGGCGCTTGTCGAGACGGTACTTCCGCACCGTCATTTCGGGCACAATCTTGATCCGGTGCATCGGCACCGTGATCTCTTTGAGATTGCTCATGAATATCCTCTTCGGGATGAGCTGGTCGGGGGCACTCGCCTGTCCATTTGGACACGCATAGAGGTGGACAGGCTGGGCGCGCGGACGGCTACTTTACGGGGCCGCTCTCGGTGCCCTTCCGGTTCACCGCGTGGTCATCATCTCGGGATGCGCTCGGCGGAACTCCCGGTAAGCCTGATGCGCCTCTTCCGGTGTCGTGAAGTACCCGATCGTCTTCGTCGTGACGGCAAAGCCGCCATTGTCGAGCATCCGCTGGACACGGCATTGCGCCTTGAACGGCTTCTTCAGGTTCCGCTTGGGCGCCGTCTTGGAGACGCCTGCGGGCAGGTGGTGAACGGGCTTCCATCCCATGATGGCGGGCTCCTGGAGCTGATGACTAGAAAAAGGGGAAGCCCCGGCAACGGCCCGTTCAGGGCAGCTCCGAGGCTCGTGAAGGTCTGGCCTGGGGTGGCCTAGCGGTGGTGTGGCGGGTGGCCTGACGGTGGCCTGACGCGGCCGAGGGCGTGACTAGAAAAAACCTACCACAGATCACTCCATCGCGGCCGAGGGCGTGAACGATCACCGGGCGGCGGCGCGCCCGTCTCGTCTATTGGGTCAAATGTGAGGGGGAATTGGCGGAGGGCCGGACAGCGGGGCCGGCGCGTCCTTCTCTCAAGACTGCGGGCAGATCGGCCTCGCAGGGGTGGGTGAACCGTCCATCGCTTTGTCAGGCAAGAGTAATCTCGCGTTCTCCGGCGGTAGCCCTAAGCGGCTCCCTCCGGTGACCACCGCGCGACCACCGCCTCGCCCTCGCCCTTCCGAATGCGGATGACGGTTTGCCGCGACAGTCCCGTCTCCCGCGCGATCTCGCTCGCACCCTTGCCCATCGCGGTCAGCTCCTGAACCCGCACGAGCTGCGCCCGGTCATAGCTCGGCTTGCGACCCAGGTACTTCTCCGGCTCCCGCTCCTTCGCGTGCGCGATCCCCGCCCGTTGTGCCTCCTTCGTGGCCTCCGCTTGGGCCTGTGCAGTGGCCGCCATGAAGGCGATGAGCGCGTCCCTGACGGCCTGCTGCATCGGGTCGGTGGTCGCACCGTCGAATGTCAGCCCGTTGATGACCGTGCGGATGACGGCGCCACGGCGCATGAACTCGCGGATGGTGTCGGTCACATCGGCATAGTTCCGGCCGAGCCGATCCACCCACCGGACCACGAGCACATCCCCGCGCCGGAGCATGTCGAAGAGGCGCCTGCCTTGCGGCCGATCCCGGAGCATGGTCGAGACGCCGCTGATGCCGTGGTCTGCAACCACCTCGTCAACGTCGAAGCCGGCATTCCGGGCCTGCGTGAGCTGGTGGTCGAGGGTTTGCTCGGCGGTCGAGACGCGAGCGTAGAGGATCGTGGTCATCGTGTCGGCTCCTAGCCGCAAGGGTTATGTCCGTAGATACACCTGTATGGAAGCCGAAATCAACCTGTGCGTACACCTCTAGCGGCCCTCTCCCGGCTGCTCTTTAGGGTAAACCCTTGCGGACGCCTCGCGACCCCGAGCGATGCCCTGAGCGGCCGCCGAGCACGGCCGGGTGGCTGGCCTAAGGTGGGGCATAGGGGGTAATCGCGCGACCACATCCTTGATGGGTGGCTCTCGAAAATTTCTGCCTAAATATTCCGGCCTCTCGCACCAGCCTGCACGGCCCCGGGAGTGCGCCCGAGTGGTGGTCCACAAGGCCCCTTGAGCTGCCTCAAAAAAAACCTTTAAAAACAGTCCTTAGCGGTGCTACTCAAAAGCCAGAAGCTTGCCGTTGGTGGTGACGATGTACATGACCCCGCCCGCGACCGCCGGCTGCGCCGCGGCGCCGCCGGGGATCTCGATCTCGGCGAGGCGCGAGCCGTCGACCGGCGAGAAGGCGCGGAGCAGGCCGTCGCCGCTCGCCACCCAGATGCGCCCGCCCGCGAGGATCGGGCCGTAGTAGGGCACCGCCCGGCTCGGCTTGCCGCGGCCGAAGAGCCCGCCGTAGGGGAACCACTGCGGCAGGCTCACCTGCCAGATGTAGTCGCCGGTCGCAGCGTCGGCGCGCACCAGCGAGCCCTCGTCGGAGAGCAGGAAGAGCGAGCCGCCGACCGGCCAGGCGGGGCCGTAGGAGCCCTCGTTCATGGTCCATGCCCGCTCGCCGGTGGTGGCGTCGATCCGGGTGGTGCGCCCCGCCTGGTTCGAGGCGTAGACCACGTCACCGTCGATCACCGGGGCGCCGCTGATGTCGATGATCGTGCTGCGGACGTTCTCCGGCCGGCCGCCGGTGATCGCCGTGCCCCAGATGGTGAGGCCGTTCCGGGCGAGGACGCCCAGCACCTCGCCGGAGGTGAACGGGATGACCGCGAGCTGGCCGTTCACCGCCGGGCTCGAGCCGCCCATCAGGCCGGCGCCGCCGGTGCCCTGCACCTGCCACATCAGCTCGCCGGTGCGGGCGTCGAGGGCGAAGGCGTTGTCGTCGCGCTGCACCACGATCACCCGGCCGTCGGCGACCGCCGGGGCGGCCTGGATCGGCGCGGAGAGCGTGCGCTGCCAGAGGGTGGCGCCGGTCGCGGGCTGGAGCGCATAGACCTCGCCGAAGCCGGTGGTCACGTAGAGCACGCCGTCGGCTTCCGCGAAGCCGCCGCCCGGGCCGTTGTCGTCCATCTGCGCCGGCGGCACCAGGCTCTTCGTCCAGGCGATCTGCCCCGAGCGGGTGACCGCGGTGAGCTGGCCGCCGGCGTCGATGGTGAAGACGAGGCCCTGCGCCGCGATCGGCCCGGTCAGGAGCCGCCGCCGCCTTGCGTCGCCCTCGCCGATCGACACCGACCAGACGAGCTCGGGCACCGGGCGGAACGCCGGGTTGACGAGCCGCCCCGCCGAGGCGCCGTTCCGGTGCGTCCACTCGGCGTTCATCACCGGCGCCGGGATCGCCAGCGGCTTCGCCCGCTCCGGGCCGGCGACGGGCGGCACCGCCTCCTCGCGCACCGGGATGCGCACGCCCGGGAGCGGCGCGCCCTTCTGACTGCAGGCGGCGAGGGCGACGAGGACCATGAGGGCTGCGGGCAGGGCGCGCGAGATCACCATGGCGCGCCGCCGTCAGCCGTCGACCTGGGCCGGCAGGGCGACGCTGCCGCCCGCGGCGATGACGAGCTGGCGGGCGCGCGCCCGGAGCGCCTCGGTGGCGTTCGGGTCGGCGATCGCGGAGTTCAGGTCCTCGATCGCCACCGGCTTGTCGCCCTGGTCGAGGTGCATGAGCGCGCGCTGCTCGAGGGCGAGCGGCCGGTACGGCGCGTCGGGCGCGGCGAGGGTCTCGAGAGTCGCGGCGCGCTCGGAGGGGTCCATGGTCTTGCCGAGCAGCATCACCCGCTCGAGGGCGGCGAGCTGGCGATAGGCGGGCGGCACCGAGTTGTCGTCGGCGACGGCGAGGAGCACCGCCGCCGCCTTGTCCTGCTGCCCCGCGGCCAGGAACGCCCCGGCCTCGCCGAGGCGGGCGACGATCGCGTGGGGCGCATCCTTCGCCACGTCGCCGAGGAGGCCGGCGCGGGTCGCGGGGTCGGTCTCGGCGAAGGCGGCGCGCAGCGCGCTGCCGGCGCCCTCCGCCTGGCTCGCCCGGCGCGCCTTCAGGATCTCGTTCGCCGCCGCGCCGCCGACGATCACGATGACGATGGCCGCAAGGATCCAGCCGTACCGGCGCAGCGTGGCGTAAAGGCGATCGCGGCGAACCTCCTCGCTCACCTCGTGGATGAAGGAATCGCTGTTGTGCAAGGCCCGAGGTCTCCGATGCGGTCGCGCCCCTCTTACCCGCCGGCCCGCGTGGTGCCAAGGGGCTCGGGCCGGCCGGTCACCCGGCCCGTTACTCGGCCGGCGTGCCGGCTGGCGTGTCTGCCGTCGCGCCGGGCATCCGGAAGATCTGGCCGGGATAGATCAGGTCCGGGTCGCGGATCAGGTCGCGGTTCGCGGTGTAGATCCGGGTGTACTCGACCCCCGAGCCGTAGCGGCTGCGGGCGATGGTCCAGAGGCTGTTGCCGGGCTGCACCGTGAGCGCCGGCGCGCCGTCCGCGACGCCGCCTGCTGCCGCACCTTCCGCCGGCGCTCCCGGGCGAGGCCGGGGCGGGGGCGGCAG
>Ga0075163_10014522_pt1 | contig 10159 bp, 7 predicted proteins | sample JI1023141ADNA_FD_71478 | JGI IMG/M metagenome (GOLD analysis project Ga0075163, IMG submission 71478) | Wastewater effluent complex algal communities from Wisconsin, to seasonally profile nutrient transformation and Carbon sequestration -... | ecosystem: Engineered > WWTP > Effluent > Algae... | reverse complement strand
GTGCTTGTCCGGCGGGATGCCGATGCCGGTGTCCTCCACGGTGAACCGGAGCGGGATGGCGCCGTCGGCGCGCACCGGGTCGGCGTCCACGCGCAGCCGCACGTGCCCCTCGCGCGTGAACTTCACCGCGTTACCAACGAGGTTCACGAGGATCTGGCGCACACGCGTGGGATCGCCGAAGACAGCGCCGGGACACCCGTCGCTCGAGCCCGCCATGAGTTCGACGCCAGGCGCCACCTGCGGCCGCACCGTCCCGACGACGTCGGTGATGAGCTGGTGGAGATCGAACGGCGTGTGCTCGATGACCAGCCGGCCCGCTTCGATCTTGGAGAAGTCGAGCGCGTCGTTCGTCACCGACAGCAGGATGTCCGCGGACCGCAGGGCGGTCTGCAGCTGATCGCGTTGCGGCTTCGTGACCTCGGTCTTCAGCAGCAGGTTGAGCATGCCGATCACGCCGTTCAGCGGCGTGCGGATCTCGTGGCTCATCACGGCGAGGAACTCGGACCTGGCGCGGGCGGTCGCTTCCGCCTGCTCCTTGGATTGGCGCAGGGCCTGCTCCGCGCGACGACGGTCGCTGATGTCGCGCACGAAGGCGCTGAAGGTGGGCCTGGCGCCCCCCGCGCGGCCCGTGGCGGCACGGGGTTCGTGCCACGGGTGCAGCACCGCGATCGACACCTCCACAGGGAACTGAGTGCCGTCGCGGCGCAGCGCCTCGAGTTCGATACGCTGGTTCAGCACCTGGCCGACGCCGTCCGCCAGATAGCGCTGCATCCCGAGCCGGTGCGCTTCGCGGTACGACTCGGGAATGATGGTGTCCTCGAGCAGGCGCCCCGTGACCTCCTCGATGGTCCACCCGAAGATCCGCTCGGCCTGCGGGTTCCAGTCGAGGATGACGCCGTGATCGTCGATCGCAATGACCGCATCCAGCGCGGTGTCGATGACGTCGCGCATCTGCCGCTCTGACGCGCGCAGCGCGGCCGTCGCTTCGACGCGCTCCATGAACTCGCCCAGCTGGCTGCCGAGCGACCCGAACATGTTCAGGATCTCGCGATCGGGCTGGCGGATGTCGCGGCTGAAGAACTGGATGATGCCGACGACGCCATTGCGGCGAAGGATCGGGACGCTGAACGAGGTGTGCAGGCCGGCGCTCGTCGCGATCGACTTGCGCTGGAAGCTCGGGTGCTCCTGGACGTCGGTAATCCAGACCGCCTCGCCACGCTCCCAGACCATGCCTGGTATGCCGCTGCCGCGCTCGATGGCCAGGTCCCGGCTCTGCGCCTCGAAGTCGCGCGCATCGAACCCCTGCCGGCACCACGCGGCCGCCAGTCGCAGCCGCTCGTCTGCATCGCTGAGCCAGACCTCGCCGAAGTCCCAGTCGAGCAGGTTGCCGAAGCTGTCGAGCACGGCCGGAATCGCGTCCTCGACCGTCTTGGCCCCGACCAGCGCGCGTGACAGCGACGCCTGCGCCTCGCTGCGGCGCTCGGCCCGCTCGCGCGCGCGACGGGCGGAGAACTGCGCTTCCTTGCGGTCGGTGATGTCGAGCGAGATCCCCCAGATCTTGGTCGGCGTGCCGCTCTCGTTGCGGATGACCGCACCGACATGTCCCACCCAGCGTGTGCGGCCGTCTGGCAGCACCACCCGGTGCTCGAGCTCGGGCAGGCGTTCGCCGCGCGTCCCTTCGCGCAGCCCCATGAGCGCGCCGACCTGATCCTCCGGATGCATGAGCGCGAGGAACGCATCGAGGGACGGTTCGACGCTGCCCGGCTCCAGGCCAAGGACGCGGAAGTTCTCGTCCGACCAGTACGCCTTGTTGGTGGTCAGGTCCACTTCCCACACGCCCGCGTGCAGCGCGTCGAGGGTCCGGGAGAGGCGGTCGGCGCTTTCGCGGTGCGCCATCTCCGCCGTCATCTGCTCGGTCACGTCGAACGTCATTCCCGACAGGCCAATGGCCTTCCCGGTCCCGTCCCGCACGACGACACCGGTGCCTCGCATCCACCTGATGGTGCCGTCGGGTCTGACGATGCGGTGGGTGTCGTCCAGCGGGCCTTCGCCGGCAATCGCTTTCCGCATGGACTCCGCGTTGCGGGCGCGGTCCTCGGGGTGGATCAGCGAGAGGAAGGTCTCGGCGCCAGGCTCCACGGTGCCCGGCTCCACGCCGAGGAGGCGGAAGTTCTCGTCCGACCAGAAGGTCTGGCCGGTGCGGAGATCGATCTCGAAGATGCCGGCGTGCAGCTGCTTGACGGTCTGGGCGAGGCGAACCTCGGCGGCCCAGAGGCGCGGGTCAGCGGCGCGGCCCGTCTGGTCTGCGGGCACACCGTCGGCGGCGCCGGTTCCTGTCGGCGGCAGGTCTTGCGGGGGGGTAGCCATGGAAGGGTTCGTTCGCCCTGATGCCGATCATACGGGACCGTACCGCCAACGCGAATAGCACCTTCAGGTGTCTCCCTGAGGCACACGTGCACGGAACCGCTCAGGACTGTCCGCGACGGGCTCAGCCGCGCCCGAGTCGCAGCACGATATCGAACTCCGCTTTGGTGACCGGCTGGATGGAGAGGCGGCTGCCCTTCCGGGTGACCATCATCTGCTCGAGCCCACGGGTGGACTTGAGCGTCTCGAGCGGCACGATCGCCGGGAACGTCTCGACGTAGCCGACATCGACGGTGTACCAGGTCGGCGCGTCCTTCGTGCTCGCCTCGTCGTAGTACGTGTGCCCTTTCTTGAAGGCGAACGGATCCGGATAGCCGTCGCGCACGATCTCCGCGACGCCGGTCACGCCGGACGGGTCGGCATTCGAGGCGTAGAACAGGACGCCGTCGCCAGCCTTCATCTCGTCGCGCATGAAGTTGCGTGCCTGGTAGTTGCGCACGCCCTCCCAGCCGGTGACCGTGTCCTTCGCGAGCCGCTCGATCGTGTATGCGCTCGGCTCGCACTTCATCAGCCAGTACTTCTTCGCCATAGCGAAACAGGATAGCAGCCCGTCGCGCAGGGCCACAGACTCTGGGGGAACGGTGTAGTGCCCGCCTTCAGGCGGGCGTCTCCGGTGCCCCGAGCAGCAGCCGGTTCATCGGCGTGATGCGCTCGGGGATCACCTGCGTCCTGACGCGGTACCCCCGCTGCTCGAGCGCCACGGCCCGCATCGCATCCACCGCCAGCGGCGACGGCATCCAGCCGGCGAGCGGCCCCGGGTTGCACACGTCGAGGTCGTGGCAGCACGGCAGCACGGCCACGCGGGCGCGCGCGGCCGCGGCCCTGGCGAGCACGGTGTCGGTCAGTGCGCCGCAGGCGTGGCTCGCGACGACCAGGTCGTCCGGGCCGAGCGGCACGAGGCCCAGATCGGCATCGACGTACTGGATCCGTCCGGCCAGCCTCGGCCACGCGCGCAGCAGCGCCGCTTGCAGCGCCGCGGCCGACGCCGGGATGGTCCGTTCGACCACGAGTGCCTCCGGCGACGTGTCGTCGAGCAGGAGCAGCGCGTGCGCCAGAAGGCCATGGCCGCCAGCCAGGTCGACAACGCGGCCGCCCCGAAACAGGCGACGGGTCCGCCTGGCGACCTCCCACGCTTCGTAGAGTTCCTTGCGTGGCAGGCACCCCGCCTCGCAGACGGCACGGGCCATCCGGTCGAAGAGCGAGTCGCCCGCGAACCGGCCGAGGTCATGGCTCGTGAGCCGCGCCTTCGAACCGGGGTCGAACCCCGCGCCCTCGTCGGCGCTCATAGCAGCTTCAGCGCTTTGACGCCGTTGGCCAGGATCTGGACACCGATGCAGAGCAGCAGGAACGAGGACAACCGCAGGAAGACATTGATCGCCGACTCGCCGAGCAGGCGTTCGAGCCGTTCGGACCAGGCGTACGACAGGTAGATGGTCAGGCCGATGAAGGCGGCGGCGACCAGCGTGGCGACCAGCACCGGTCCGATGCGCCCGGCCGCATTCGCTCCGAGCGTCACGGCTACCGACAGCGAGCCGGGTCCCACTGTCAGCGGGAGTGTGAGGGGATAGAAGGACTGCTGCAGCCAGTCCTTGTGCGTCTCCGGCACCGTGCGCTCGGCGTTGGCTTCTCCGGGAGGACGGGTGAGCAGCGACCAGCCGGTCGACGTCAGCACGAGCCCCCCGGCCACCTGCACGACCGGCAGCGAGATGCCGAAGAACGCGAGGATGTAGCTGCCGACCAGCATCGACGCCACGAGCAGCACGAAGCCGTTGAGGGCGATGCGGCGCGCCAGGGTGGCGCGTGTGGCGGCCGACGCGCCCCGCGTCAGGCTCAGGAAGATCGGCGCGGTGCCCACCGGATTGACGATGGGGAAGAGCGCGGCCACTTCGAGCAGCGCGATCTTCAGGACTCCGGCGAGCAGCGTCTCCACCGGACGATTCTAGGCCGATCGACGCTCATTCCCTGCGCACGGCCGACCGCAGGGGCGGAAAACAGGACGAGGCAGAAGACCACGTGGGGTCCCCTGCCTCGTCGCAGCGGTACGTCTATCGACCGGCTTACTTCTTGAGCGACGGGTGCTCGTAGCCGACCGTGAGGATGTCGGCGGACGGACGGAAGCTCAGGTAGTCGACGTGTTCCTTGATCTCGACCCAGCCGTGCGGCACGCCTGCCGGGATGATGACGATGTCGCCGGTCTTCACCAGCTTCTTCACGGCATCGTTGCTGATGCGGCCGCTGCAGGACGGGCCGTTGAGGGTCGTGGTCACCTCGGCGGTCGGCGCCGACGTGCGGCCGTTGATGATGTGGCCGCCGGTGATGATGGTGCCTTCACCCGAGACGATGTAGTACCCCTCGGTCTGCTTGTTGTGGTACAGCCCCGACGACAGGCCGGCCGGCGGCGTCGCCATGGCTTCACCGCAGGGTTCGGTACCGGGAGCGGGCGTCGCGGCAGGCCGTGCCGCTGCCGCTGCCGGCGCGGCCGGAGCGGTCGTGGCACCGCGATGAATGATGCCGACCGAGAAGTGCTGGTCGCCGATGTCCATCACCCGGATGGTGCGGTCGACACCGGCCGTCTTGTTGACCGTGTCCACTTCTTCCTTCGTGATGTAGTACGCGTCGGTGGGCTTCTTGCCCTGCGCAAAGCCGACAATCGCCGGACCGACCACCAGGGCGATGCCCAGGACTCTCAGAATGGCCTTCTTCATCGACACTCCTCCTCGAAACACACGTTGACGCAGCCGCCGTGGCTGGCGACTGGCGTGCCGGATACTGTAACGGAACGCGCCGGAAATGGCGCAGAGAACTTGCGCGGACCGCCCGAGGGCGCGGATCAGTCCGCGTGCTCGCCTGAGATCTCGCGCTTGAGCCAGGCCCGCGCGTGCGTCCAGTCGGCCTCGACGGTTCGCAGCGACACCTTGAGGTGCTCGGCGACTTCCGGCGCCGAAAGGCCTGAGAAGAAGCGCAGCGACACCACCTGCGCGGCCCGCGGGTCGATCGTTTCGAGCTTCGTCAGCGCCGCCTCGAGCGTGAGGAGATCCTCCACGGGCACGGCGCCGGTGGTCGCCGCCTTCACGAGGTCGTCCAGCGCGATCGGTGCGGCTCCGCCTCCACGCTTCTGCCGCTTCTGCCCGCGCCCATGGTCCACCAGCAGGCGCCGCATAGCCTGGGCCGCGATCGCCAGCCCGTGGGTGCGCCCCTGCCATTCGCTGCCGTGCTGGTGTTCCAGCCGCAGCCAGGCTTCGTTCACCAGCGCGGTCGGCTGCAGCGTGTGGTTGCGACGCTCGCGTCCCAGGTAGCGCCGCGCCACCTTCTTCAACTCGCCGTAGATCAGCGGAAAGATGTCCTCCGCGTGCCCCTTCTCCGACATGCGGGATGAAAGTAGCACAGCGTTCCGACGTGGGACCTCAGAAGTCAGAAGTCAGAGGTTCGGCGACGCCTGTCGACGCATGCCCGCGGCCCCAATCCGCGCGGCACGACTCCCCCGTGGCAGGAATTTCGACTACTGGTCCGTCCAAAGTGAGGCACGTCCCGACAACTGGCGCACGCCTGTGTTCGTGTGCCTCATGGGCATGCCTGCCAGCAGCCCCACAGGAGTACGCGTGAAGAGACGGTTCCAACAGCTCGGCATCCTCATGTTGCTCGCGACCTGTACAGCAGGGGCTCCGGCCTCCGCCCAGGTGCCCGCAACCACCCCCTGCACGACGACGGAGCCGGCCGCCGCGCCAGGCGCGTCACTCGCCGCACTCGTGACGCGGAACGCCCGCCCGACGGAGTGCGGGACGTCGGCACCGAAGCTGGCGGTGCCGGGCCGCATGACCTCCGACGAGGCCGCCATGGTGATCCTTGCCATGGCGCTGAAGCAGGCCACCTCACAGCTCTACGAAGACTCCAGGGTGGACGAGCAGCAGGGCAGCACCTCGAACACCTCTGGTTCGACCAGCGCCGTCTCGAGTGCCGCCGTGCCGGCGCTGCTCAGCGTGGCCCTGGAGAACGGCGCCATCACCAGCAGCCGGTCCGGCAACACGATGACGTTCCGCGGCAACGTGGCTGGCATCTTCCGGGCGATCGACAAGCACGGATTACTGGCGGCGGCGGCGGGACGTCGCGACAAGTGGTTCGAGAGTCTGTCGAACCTCACGCTGAGCGCGTCGGTCGACACGAGCCGCGGCGTACCCGAGGGTCAGGACCCGCGGGTCACGGGCGACGTGCAGCAGTTGTCGGCCTGGTCGGCCAGAGGCGAGTTCGTGAACAACCACGCGAAGCACCTCCAGCAGTTCTGGATCAACGTCAGCACCCAGACCTCGCTCTCGGGGATGGACCATCCCGAGGCCCTGCTCGCAGAGCTGGATGAGACCTTCGGCGGCGAACTCGCGAACTGGGTGACACACACCAACACGAAGCTCTCCCAGGCGTTCGAGCAGATGAAGGCCACCCACGCCGACACGAGGGACTGCGCCAGGAATCCGCTGTGCGATGTCCTGAATGACCGGCTGCGGGACATCCCGTTGCCGAACGGCACACGCGAGACGGGCGCCGGCCAGGAGAGCCTGCCGGCTGCCGTTCAACGCGTCGCAGCGCGGCTCACCGCGTGGATGGCTGCGCATCCCGGCGAACTGGCCTCCGCCGTCAGCGGTGTGATCCTGGCCGGAGAACTTACGAGCGATCAGGGCGTGACCGGAAGCGTGCTCTCCACCGGTCGCCTGATCTTCGCCGTGAACACACCGAAGGCAACCATCACGGCGAACGCCGGCCTCACCTACCCCCGAACGGGCTTCTCGGACCTGACGCCGCTTCGTCCACAGTCCGTGGAAGTGGCCGGACAGATCGATGTCCCATTCGGGACCGCAACCGGCATCGGCCGGTTCGTGTTCTCCGCCTCGGTCAAGGTGATTCACATGTACCGGGACCCGCTGAATCTCACGACCGGACTCGAGGACCCGTTGCTCCGCGGAGACACGAAGCTGGGGCAGTTCAAGCTGACGATTCCGACGAACGGCGCCGGCATCAAGATCCCGATCTCACTGACGGTGGCCAATCGCTCGGACCTGATCAAGGAGAAGGTGGTCCGGGCGAACGTCGGCGTGAGCTACGACCTCGACTCTCTCCTGTCCCGCTTCCGATGAGCCCCGTCGTCATGGCACCACGTCCGCGTGCGGCCTCGGCGGCTCTGCCTGCCGGGGCGTGCGCGCCCGAAAGGAACACATCGATGCTACCTGTTGAGTCGACGGCCCTGTTCCGTCGAGTCCGCCTCATCGTCCGCGCCAGCCTCTTCATCGTCGGCTTGACCGCCACGATGGCCCCGGCGCGCAGCCTGGCCGAGGAGGCGGCCGCCGCCTGTCCAGGGACCGACTTCGTCGGCGTCGCCCGCCACGAGAGCTTCGTCGTCCTGGGAACTGCTGCGCGAACGATCGCACGGGACAAGACCGTGCCGTACCTGTTCGGGCCAAGAGGCCTCCAGTGGCGGTTCCGCGTGATTCCGACGGCTGTCCCACTGGCCACCTTCGAGATCGACAGGTCCGGTGCCACCGCCACGGTCCGGTTCTCCGATTCGAAGGGCACCGCCGGGGTCGTCGACCTGACGCGAGACATCCTGGAGTTGAGTCCGGAGTGGCTCGCCCCACCACGTGTGCTACCCGCCACCGACCAGCCCGCCGTTTGCGAACTGGCCAGCGACCGGCGCCAGAACTTCGATCAGCAGATCTTCGACGTGATGCAGGCGCGCTCAGCGGGCACTCCCGCAAGCGTCCAGGCGCTCTCGTGGACATTCTTCGCCATCGAGGCTGACCCACGGCTCTACGCACCCGATCTTGTGCTGACGAAACAGGAGGCGATCGTTCCTGAGGACTTCGCGATCTGGACACGTCTGACGAGCGACCGGATGGCCGCGTTCCGGCAACGCATCGACGCAGACCACAAGGAAGGCGCCGCGCGGAGTCGTGCGCTCAAGGCCACCTACCTGCTCTATCGTCAGGCGCACCCGAAGGCTCCGGCCACGGTCTACTGGCATCGCCACAGCTACCCAGGCTCCTGGCTGTTCGAGTACTGGCTCTACTATCCGATCGACGAAGGAGGACTCGACGAGCACGTGCACGACAGCGAGCACTTCTTCGTCGAGGTCGACAAGCTCGGTGGCCTCGTCCGGCGTGTCGTCGGCGCCGCACATGGCCGGCTGGCTCCGAACAATGAGTTCGGCACGTTCCGGGACTCCGTGCCGCCGATCTCGATGCCCCTCAGGGTGCTGGTGGAGCAGGGCAAGCATGCGACCGCTCCGGATATCGATCACGACGGACTGTTCGTGCCCGGTCTGGACACGAACGTCTTTCGTGACGTCAGCAAGGTCTGGGGAATCCGTGATGCCACGGGCGTGACCGACAGTGCGTTCAGGGCGTTCGAGACCTCGATGGCGGGCGGGCGCAGCGAGCGGACCGGTTTGTTGCGACCGTGGTGGCGAAGCCCGGGCGTCTCGAGTCTGCCGGACGCGGACAAGGACCCCCTCCGGGTTTCCTGCGGCACGCTCGAGGGCCTCAGGCCGGACTGCTATGTCCTGGTCGAGTTGCCCACCACGGCCGGGAGCGAGGATTGCGCGCAGCCATCAGACCCGACCCCCGCGTGCGCCGTTCGCCAGATCCTCGGTCACGAGGACTTCGTGAAGCCGTATCGCGCGCTCAAGCAGGGCTACTTCCCGGCACTCGCACTGCGGGCCGGCCTGTCGTTGACACCAACGAAGCAGCACGAGTGCAGGGACGACTGCACCGATGAGCAGGACCGCGCGACCGAAACCTCGAAGCGACTCACCATCGGCGCGGCCGCGGAGATCTCCTCGATTCCGTTCGGCCCCGGGCTCCGGCTCCCGGTAGCGGGACGTGTGGCGGTCGACCTGCTGCTCGACCCCTCGCCCAGCCGCGATCCGAAGAGCCGTGGCTTCTTCGACGGATTCGCCGTGCGCTACGAGAAGACGCTGACCAACCTCTTCGGCGCGTACCTAGGCTTCACCAGGGATACCGACGAGCTGACGACGGATGACAAACATCCAGGCGACGGTCTACCGAATCCCGCCAACTGGGTGAATGGGGGGGCCTCCTTCGAGCTGCCGTTCAAGCGTTCCTTCATCATCGCCAGGTTCGGCGTGGCATACAGCAATGTCTTCGGACTGGCGAAGGAGTTCCAGGTCGGAACCGGCCTCGCGTTCGGGACACCCCATCGCCGCTTCGGCATCGTCCGGAGGGCGCCGAATCCGTACAGCCGCTAGACCCGCCCGGCGGCCCGGTGACGCCGCCGGTCACGGACGCAGGGGCGGGCGCGGCTACTGCAGCCGCGCGAGTTCCCTCCGCGCGTCGACCACCGGAGCCAGGCTCTCATCCGCCTGCGACCACGCGGCCAGGAACGCCTCGTAGGCCTGACGGGCATTGCCGGTGTCGCCGGCGGCCGCATACGCGCGGGCAAGGCCGAGACGCGCGAGCGGGTACACGGAGCCGGTCGGGTCCTCGCCGCGGTGGGCGAGGACCCGCGTGTACTCCGCGATCGCCTCCTGCGGCTGCCGGTTCCGCACGAACGCCTCGCCCCGCAGGTACTCGGGCCAGAGCGCCGAGCGTGAGGCGCGGTCGTACGGCTTCACCTGTTCGAGCAGTTCGAGCGCCGCGGGCGCATCACCTCGCTGCAGCGCGTCGGCCGCTTCGGCCACAGGAATCGACACGCGCGCCGTCAGCGTCGCACCGGGATAGTGCTCGCGCAGTTC
>Ga0075163_10014521_pt1 | contig 10160 bp, 9 predicted proteins | sample JI1023141ADNA_FD_71478 | JGI IMG/M metagenome (GOLD analysis project Ga0075163, IMG submission 71478) | Wastewater effluent complex algal communities from Wisconsin, to seasonally profile nutrient transformation and Carbon sequestration -... | ecosystem: Engineered > WWTP > Effluent > Algae... | reverse complement strand
TTGGTAATCTTAAGTTGTCTCATGTTTTGTTTCCTTATATTAAGCGTACAGATGGTTATACGTAATGATTGGAAAAAAAGTTACAAGAAGGATGAAAAAAAGTAAAACCCACAATTCATTGATTTGAATTGGGGGTTTTATTTATTGATAAAAGATATTATTTTCTTTCCTCTCTCCTTGGTCCTCTATCGTCACGTCTTTCAGGACGAGGACCTCGATCTTCTCTTGGAGGTGCATTCTCATCTCTTGGAGGTCTTGGTAAAAGTGCTTTTCTAGACACTTTTTCTTTTCTGGTTTTTGGGTCAACGCCTAAGTATTTCACTTGGAATACATCACCCATATTAACCACATCGGTAACATTTTCAGTTCTTTCCCAAGCTAATTCAGATACGTGTAATAAAACTTCATTTCCGGGGGCTTCTGTATATTCTACAACTGCACCAAAGTCTAGCATTTTAATTACTTTCACTTCATAAGCTTCACCTACTTGAGGTTTGAAGATAATAGAATCAATTTTTGCTAATACCGCGGCAATTCCGTCAGGGTTGGTTCCAAGAATTTCAACCACTCCTTGTTCATCAACTTCGTTGATAACAATGGTTGTTCCCGTTGCTTTTTGTAATTCTTGAATCACTTTTCCACCAGGACCAATTAAGGCACCAATATAGGCTCCAGGAATTGTTCTCGTAATGATTTTTGGAGCATGTGCTTTTACTTCTGCTCTTGGTGCTGCAATAGTTTCAGTTATTTTTCCTAAAATGTGCATTCTACCTTCACGAGCTTGACCTAAGGCTTGTTCCATAATGTCGTATCTCAATCCTTCAATTTTGATATCCATTTGACAAGCAGTGATTCCGTCTTTTGTTCCAGTTACTTTAAAGTCCATATCACCTAAATGATCTTCATCACCTAAAATATCTGAAAGAACTGCAAATTTTTGACCATCTGTAATTAATCCCATAGCAATACCAGAAACCGGTTTTACCATTTGAACTCCAGCATCCATCAACGCCATTGTTCCAGCACAAACTGTAGCCATCGAAGAAGAACCGTTAGATTCTAACACTTCAGAAACTACACGAATGGTATAAGGACAATCAGCAGGAATCATGTTTTTCAAAGCACGTTGTGCCAAGTTTCCGTGACCTACTTCTCTACGTGAAGTTCCTCTCAAAGGTTTAGCTTCTCCAGTTGAAAATGGTGGGAAATTATAATGCAAGTAGAATTTTTCTTCTCCTTGCTCTGATGGTGAATCAATTTGGTTCGCTTCTCTTGAAGTTCCAAGAGTTACAGTTGCTAATGCTTGAGTTTCTCCACGAGTAAATAAAGATGAACCGTGAACAGATGGTAAATAATCCGTTTCACACCATATTGGTCTGATTTCTGTAGTTTTTCTTCCGTCTAAACGAATTCCTAATTCAAGAATTACGTTACGAACTGCTTCTTTATTGGTTTTGTAGAAATATTTAGATACTAAATCTCCTTCAGCAGCCAATTCTTCTTCTGTAAATAAGGCTTTTACTTCTTCTTTTACTTCAGCAAATGCGGCGCTTCTTTCATGTTTAGCCGAACCTACTTTTGCAATAGCATAAATTTTGTCGTATGCTGCAGCTTTTACTTTTTTGTAAATTTCTTCGTTTTCTTTCTCACCTTCGTAAGTACGAGTTTCTTTTTTACCAAAAGCTTCTTGTAAACGCAATTGTGCGTGAATTTGAACTTTGATAGCTTCGTGAGCAAATTTGATAGCTTCTACCATTTCTGCTTCTGAAATTTCTTTCATTTCTCCTTCAACCATCGCAACAGAATCTAATGAAGCACCAATCATCATGTCGATGTCAGATTTTTCTAAATCTTCTCTACTAGGGTTTATAACGAATTTTCCATCGATACGCGCAACACGTACTTCAGAAATTAAATTGTAAAAAGGAATGTCTGAAACGGCCAACGCTGCTGATGCCGCTAAACCAGCCAATGCATCTGGCATAACATTTTCATCGTGCGACATTAACTGAATCATTACTTGTGTTTCAGCATGATAATCATCTGGGAAAAGCGGACGCAAAACGCGGTCAACCAAACGCATGGTTAATACTTCGCTGTCACTTGGACGCGCTTCTCTTTTGAAAAATCCACCAGGAAATCTTCCTGCGGCTGCAAATTTTTCACGGTAATCTACCGTTAAAGGTAAAAAGTCAACAGCTGGGTTTGACGTTCTTGCTGATACTGCTGTTGCTAACAACATACAATCGCCTAGGCGGACTACAACAGAACCATCAGCTTGTTTTGCTAATTTGCCTGTTTCGATGGTGATGATTCTTCCATCTCCTAAATCGATACTCTCTTGAGTTACTTTTGGAATCATAAAATTCTTTAATTGATTAAACAATGGGTTCTAGTTGTGTTGTAGTGTTGTTTGTAGTAGTTGTTGTCTAAAACCCAATGAAAAACCAAACTTTTTCTGCAATATATGTAAAAACAAAAAGAGGCGCGTGAGCACCTCTTTTTAATTGATTATTTTCTGATATTCAATTCTTTGATAATCTCACGGTATCTATTAATCTCTTTTTTCTTCAAGTAATCAAGCAAAGCTCTTCTTTTACCTACTAATAAAACTAACGAACGCTCTGTGTTGTAATCGTGACGATTTTTTTTCAAGTGCTCTGTTAAATGAGAAATCCTGTGAGTGAATAATGCAATCTGACCTTCTGCAGAACCTGTATTTTCTGCTTTTCCTCCATGTTTAGCGAAGATTTCTGCTTTAACTTCTTTTGTTAAGTACATGCCAATATTATTTTAAATGATTATTATGTATGTCGTACATTTATTGTAAGACGGTGCAAAAGTAATACTTATTTTTAGAATTACAAGAGAAAATTGTATTTAAACAATTAATTATTAATTTGTTAAATGGATAGGATACTTTCTAGAATAATTTTGCAATTTCTTGATTTACATACTCTAAGAATTGCTCGTCCTCGTTAGTGAACGGGTCGAGTACATGACTATCGATATCAATTTGACCAATATTTTCTCCGTTTACAAATAATGGGATTACAATTTCAGATTTTACAGTTAGGCTACATGCAATGTAATTGTCCTGAGCTTTTACATCTGGAACTATAAAGTTTTTGTTGGAAACGGCTACTTGACCACAAATCCCTTTTCCAAAAGGAATAACAGTATGGTCTGTAGGAGTTCCTGCATGAGGGCCTAAAATTAATTCTTCTTTATTACCATTCCTAAAATAGAAACCAACCCAATCATAATAAGCTACAGCTTCTTTTAAAAAAGAACAAATCTCAAGTAATTTTTCGTCTCTTGTTGCCGTTTTCTGATTAAGAATTTCTTGAATTTTGGGTTTTAATGTTTCAAATTGCATGGTAAATATATTTGTGGAGCAAAAGTAGTATTTGCTCACAACTTATAATTGTATAAATTTGTTAAAAAATGAATTGAAAACTTACTTTATACAATATCGCCCTTTTCTAATTTTTCTAATTAAGTTTTTTTTAGCCTACATTGGACTAACTGTTTTGTATCAATCGTATTTGAATCAGTTTGAGAGTTTAATCCATTTTCAAGTGGATAATTTTACACAGCTAGTCGCTAAACAGGTAAATGAAACGCTTTTGTTTTTCAACTATGATTCAAGTATAGAACTTAACGACAAGGAAGCATCGGTTAGATTAATTTTAGATAATGTTTATGTTGCTAGAGTAGTAGAGGGGTGCAATGCGTTAAGTGTAATAATTCTTTTTATTGCATTTGTGGTTGCTTTTTCTGGAAGATGGTTACACACGTTGCTTTTTATACTATTTGGGAGTAGTATCATTCATGTTTTGAATGTTTTAAGAATTGCGTTGTTGTCTATTGCATTATTGCGCTATCCAGAGCAGGAGCATGTTTTGCACGGAGTGGTTTTTCCACTGTTTATCTATGGAGTGGTTTTTGGGTTGTGGGTTATTTGGGTTAATACATTTTCATTACATGCTACAAAAGATTCTAAAAAATAAATTAAAAATTACCCTCATTCTAGTACTAGTGTCGCTTTTAGCGATTATTCGTGCCTATGAAGAAAATTTATTTTACGACCCGTTTTTGGCTTATTTCAAAGGGGATTATTTGAGTTTGCCCTTCCCGGAATTTAATGATGTTAAGTTGTTTTTCGGTTTGACCTTCAGGTATTTTTTGAATACGATATTTTCTTTAGGGATTATTTATGTTCTTTTTTTGGATTCAAAATTTATAAAATTCACAGCGCTTTTGTATTTTATATTTTACTTAGTTCTAATAAGTATCTTTTTTTTAGTGGTTCATTTTCTTGACAAAGAAAATAATTTTGTGCTATTTTATATCAGACGATTTCTTATTCAACCTTTGTTTTTACTGCTTTTTATTCCTGCTTTTTTCTACCAAAAAAGGATTAAATAATTCGCTTTTTTCGTACCTTTAGTAGTGTTTTTAATTCATTCAGACTATATTTTGTATCGTCATGAAAATAATCAAGCATTCGGGGGATATTGTAGAGTATAATCCAGATAAACTCAAAAAATCATTATTAAAATCTGGTGCTAGCAAAGATGTTGTTGAGCATATTTTGCAAACTATTCAGAAAGAAGTTTACGAGGGAATTTCTACCAAACATATATACAAGATGGCTTTTGGTTTATTGAAAAAAGCCTCAAGTTCTCATGCTGCACGATACAATTTAAGAGAGGCTATTCGTTTGTTGGGACCTGCGGGTTTTTTCTTTGAAAAATATATTGCTAGACTTTTTTCTGCTGAACACTATGAAACCAAGACAAATTTAATTTTACAAGGGAAATGTGTATCGCACGAAATAGATGTTTTGATTAAAAAGAACAATAGTCTTGCAATGGTCGAATGCAAATTTCATGCTGGCAGAGAAGCTACTTCGGATGTGAAAGTTCCCATGTATATTTTGTCACGATTCAATGATTTGAAGGAGAAAAAGCACACCGTTTTTGATTCCAATCAAAATATATCCAAATGTTGGATAGTTACAAATAACAGATTTACGGTCGATGCTGTAACTTTTGCAAAATGCTCAGGATTGGATTTATTGAGTTGGGATTACCCAAAGGATAACAATCTAAAGACGAAAAACGATAACAATTATCTTTATCCTGTAACCTGCTTGACCACTTTGTCACTTGCTGAGAAAGATAAGTTGTTAATCCTTGATGTAATTTTAGTGAAAGAAATTATTAATAATTCGGAGTGTTTAGAGCGAATTGGACTAAGTCCCACAAGGATAAAAAATGTAATGCGAGAGGCATCGGAATTGTGCAGGTATATTTAAGAATGATTTTGTTTCAAATTAAAGACCTTCAACATGAAAATTAAATTTATCGGTGGAGCAGGAACTGTAACTGGTTCAAAAACTTTGGTCGAAAGCAATGGGATTCGAATTTTAATAGATTGCGGACAATTTCAGGGTATAAAACCCTTACGAGAGCTCAATTGGGAGCCGCTACCTGTTTTACCCTCAACTATTGATTTTGTATTATTGACACACGGGCATTTAGATCATTGTGGTTGGTTGCCAAGACTGGTCAATCAAGGTTTTAAAGGCAAGATTTATTGCACCAGTCCAACCAAAGAGATAACCAAGTTAATACTTCTAGACAGTGCTAAAATACAGGAAGAAGAAGCCAATAAGGCCAATAAGGAGCATTTTTCTAAACATGAAATTGCAGAGCCATTATATACAGTTGCACAAGCAGAACAGGTTTTGCCATTTTTTAGAGTAATTAAACCCAATGAAACAGTAAATCTAGATGCTGAAATACAGGCAATTTATACCAATGCAGGTCATATAATAGGAGCTTGTTCTATTGAACTCCATCTAGAAAATAAAATTTTGGTTTTTTCAGGGGATATTGGTCGTGATAATGATGTACTGATGTATCCGCCAACAAAACCCAAAAGAGCAGATTATATTTTTTTAGAAAGTACGTATGGAAATCGGATTCATCCTGAAACTGATGCAAAAGCGGAGCTCGAAATGTATATTAACAACACAATTCAAAAAGGAGGAACTGTAATTATTCCCAGTTTTGCAGTTGAACGAGCCCAAACTATCATGTATTTACTTTGGCAACTCAAAGAAGAGGGTAAGATTCCTAATGTTCCATACGTAATTGATACTCCAATGGGGATTAGCGTTTTAGATGTTTTTACCAATAACAGAAAATGGCATAAATTATCCGAAGAAGTATGTACAGCAATGTGTAAAATGTTTTCTATGATTTCAGATTATCAGGAAACGATAGAAACTATTTTTGATAATCATCCGAAAGTAGTCATTGCAGCTAGCGGAATGATAACCGGCGGAAGAGTGCTCAGCTATTTAGAACGGTATATTGGTTTGCCTGAAACTACGGTAATTATAATTGGTTATCAAGCTGAAGGAACTCGTGGTAGGAAATTATTAGAAGGAGCTAAGGAAATAAAAATTCACGGCAGATATTATCCAGTTTTAGCCAATGTTTTAGAAATAGAAAGTCTTTCTGCTCATGGTGATCAGAACGATTTGTTGAATTGGTTATCCGCTTTAGAGGGAAAACCAAGTAAAGTGTTTTTAGTTCATGGAGAGAATGAAGCCTTGGACGAACTACGAATAAAGATAGCAGAGAAATACGAATTTGATTGTAAAATACCTCTCATGAGTCAAGAATTTGAAATATAATTATTTAACAAGAATTTTAAATTTAGATACAGTAGATGTGCTAACTTTGCGGTATGTTAGTTAGAAAGCACATAAGTATGTTTTTAGCCTTTTTCCTGTTGGTTTCCAATTTGGGATTGGCTTTCAATGTGCATTATTGTAATGATACATTAGCTTCGATAACTTTGAGTAGCACTTCTAATTCAACAGCTGATTCTGGATGTTGTGGAGCTAAAGAAAAACAATCGAAATGTTGTCACGATAAAATAATAAAATCAGAAAATAAAGTCGATCAAGTTCTCGTTGACCACTTATCTTTCAATCCTGTTTTTTTGATTTCTTCTTATGAATGGGCACCCAATATCTTTGCTGAAACTGTAACCATCAAAAAAGCAGATTCGTTTTCATATTGTTGTGATGCGAATGCTCCACCATTATATCTTTTGTATAATAAATATACTTTTTATTCCTGATTTTGATATTCGGCTAGTTCATCTATTTACGAATATTAAAAAATCATATAATGAAAAACATTGCGTTTTTTATAGTAATGTTGTTTTCTGTAATGACTTTTTCACAAGAAAAATTAGAAGAAGTTAAGGTAGAAAGCAAAAAAAAAGGGATAGTAAAATCAGTTTCAAAAATTTCTAATACATCTGTTGTAACCAGTAAAGAATTACTCAAAGCAGCCTGCTGTAATTTGGCTGAAAGTTTTGAAACAAATCCCACCATTGATGTCAATTTCTCTGATGCGTTGACAGGAACCAAGCAAATTAAAATGCTGGGACTAACAAGCCCTTATATCTTGATATCAGAAGAAAACATTCCCTCAGTTCGTGGAGCTTCTCAAGCCTATGGATTGTCATTTACGCCTGGGACATGGGTCGAAAGCATCCAAATTACCAAAGGAGCAGGAAGTGTTGTCAACGGTTTTGAGAGCATTTCTGGGCAGATTAATACAGAATTAATTAAGCCCATGAAAGACATTCCATTTTTCTTGAATGTATATGGCGCAACCGATTCTCGCTTTGAGTTGAATACTCATTTTAATAAAAGAGTTTCCGATTATTGGTCAACGAGTCTATTTGTTCATGGTAATACTAGAGTTGCCAAAAATGATATGAATGATGATGGGTTTTTGGACAATCCATTGGGAAAACAAATCAATCTGACTAATCGTTGGCAATATACAAATCCAAAATCTGGCTGGGTTACTTTTTTAAATCTTCGATATATGAAAGATGACAAACAGTCTGGTGAAATCCATTTTGATCCTGACAAGGATAAGTTGACAACTAACTATTGGGGTTCTGAAATTAATACGGAAAGAATTGATTTTTCTTCAAAAGTAGGTTATGTTTTTAAGGATATGCCTTTTCAGAGTATTGGTTTTCAAAATGCTTTCAGTAATCACAACCAACAATCGTATTTTGGATTGAATCAATACGATATCAAACAACAAAGTTTTTATTCTAATCTTATTTTCAATTCGATTATTGGAAATACGATGCACAAGTTCACTACAGGATTGAATTTTACGTATGATAAATATGCTGAGTATGTAAATCTTGAAGATGTGAGCAGAATTGATAATTCAGTTGGTGCTTACTTTGAGTATACTTATGATGATTTGGATGCGTTTAGTTACATTTTAGGAGGAAGATTGGATTATCACAATAGATTAGGAGCTTTTTTTACACCAAGATTGCATGTAAAATACAAACCTTGGGAGAAAGCAGCTTTTAGATTTTCTGCTGGTAGAGGTAAAAGAGCGGCTAATATTTTTGCTGAAAATCAAAATTTGTTTGCCAGCTCAAGAGTCTTTTCGGTTCTTGATACTAATGGTAAAGTATATGGACTTAATCCAGAAATAGCTTGGAATTATGGTTTGAGTTTTACTCAAAGTTTTCTCCTTTTTGGCAAAAGTGCCGATGCAACTGTAGATTTTTACAGAACTGATTTTCAGAATCAAGCAGTTGTAGACGTAATGAACTCACCACAACAGGTTTTGTTTTATGATTTAAAAGGGAAATCATTTGCCAATAGTTTGCAAATTGATTTCAATGTAGAGCTCATAAAACATTTGAATTTGAGAACGGCCTATAAATATTTCGACATTTCAACAGAGTATTTATCAGGAAATTTTCAAAGACCTTTGCAGGCCAAGCATCGGTTTTTTGGTAATTTAGAATATGAAACTGATACTACTAAAAAAGGAAAACAGTGGAAGTTTGATTACACTTTTAATTGGTTAGGAAAACAACAATTGCCAATAACGGCTTCTAATCCTCCAGAAGACAGATTGCCTGAATTCTCACCTTCATTTGGAGTGATGAATGCTCAAATCACTAGAGTTTTTTCGAGTGTATTCGAAGTATACATTGGAGGGGAAAATATAGGAAACTATCAACAAAACAAAGCAATTTTGGGAAATGACAATCCTTTTGGTCCCAACTTTGATACTTCTATAGTTTACGCACCAATTTTTGGTCAAATGTATTACGCAGGATTGCGATTCAAAATAAAATAAATACAATAACAATTTCAAAAAGCAATAACAATTTCAAAAAATAGTATTAATCTAAAAACAAAAAAAATGAAGAATTTAATTATAATGTTAGTAGTGACTTTTTTAGGATTTTCAAGTCAAGCACAAGACAAGAAAAGTAAATATGAAAAAATCAGCATCGAAGTTAATGGTAATTGTGAACAATGCCAAAAACGAATTCAAAACGCAGCCTATTCAGTAGCTGGAGTAAAATCGGCAATTTGGAGTATTGAAACCCACCAATTGGATTTGATACTTAACAAAGAAAAAGCAACCGTTGAACAAGTAAAAAAAGTCGTTGCAAAAGCAGGTTATGATTCTGAGAATGAAAAAGCAACACAGGATTCTTATGATAAATTACCCGGTTGTTGTCAATATGAAAGAAAATAAAAAAGTGTTTTAAACCGTTAATAAATGTTTAAAGTAAAACAATAAATTGCGGTTGAGCTAAATTATTCTTACTTTCACGCACTTTATATAACCTATTTAAATTTTATTTATGAGCAATTTTGATTGGACGCAGCTACTTAACCCCGAATTTTATATTACCCTTAAAGTTGGCGGAATTCAATTAGGTTTATATATTGTTTTATTCATTGTTTTTGCTGAGACAGGTCTTTTTGCTGGTTTTTTTCTGCCAGGTGATAGTTTGCTCTTTCTAGCAGGAATTTACAGTCGTGATTTAATTCAGAATTTTGTACACATAGAAGCTGATTTTATTAATGTTACCTTGCTTTCTCTTTTAATCGCTTTGTCAGGCGTTCTTGGTAATATGGTTGGATATTGGTTTGGAGCCAAGAGTGGTTATTATTTATTTAAAAAAGAAGATAGTTTTTGGTTTAAGAAAAAATATCTATTGCAATCCAAAGACTTCTTTGAAAAATACGGAGGAAAAGCCATCATCTTTGCGCGATTTTTACC
>Ga0075163_10014519_pt1 | contig 10160 bp, 8 predicted proteins | sample JI1023141ADNA_FD_71478 | JGI IMG/M metagenome (GOLD analysis project Ga0075163, IMG submission 71478) | Wastewater effluent complex algal communities from Wisconsin, to seasonally profile nutrient transformation and Carbon sequestration -... | ecosystem: Engineered > WWTP > Effluent > Algae... | reverse complement strand
CGCGCTCACGCGCATGACGGCGATGCTCGAGCCGCTGATGATCGTCGCCATGGGCGGCAGCGTCGGCTTCATCGTATTTTCGATCATGCAGCCGATCATGATGCTCAACGAGATGGCGGGCCAACAGTGACGCCAGCACCAGGAGACAGACCATGAACACTCACCCGACCCCCACCAAGCCCCAGGCCGCTCGTCGGCGCCGCAACAGCCGCGGCATGACCCTCATCGAGATCCTCGTCGTGCTCGCCATCATCGGCCTGATCGTCGGCGGCGTCAGCGTCGTCGCGTTCAACGCCTTCGCCGACTCCAAGGTCAAGGCCGCCGGCAACGACGTGCTCAACGTCCAAAAGGCCTGCGAGCAGTACATGCTGCAGAAGAACGACAAGTGCCCCAAGAGCATGCAGGACCTCAAGGCCGCGGGCGTCGTCTCCCGCGTGCAGAAGGACCCCTGGGGCGAGGAGTTCGTCATCGTCTGCCCGGGCGAGCACGGCCCCGTCGACGTCATGTCCTACGGCCCCGACAAGAAGACCGGCGGCGGCGACGACATCGTCAGCTGGGAGGCCCCGAAGGAGAAGGAAGACAAGAAGGGCGAGAAGTAGAGCGAACAGTCGCCGCCGAGAGACCCCGCCGATGACCACCGCGCACGTCACAGCCACCCGCCCTCCGGCGCCCTCCGCGGCCGCCGGGGCCGGCGTGCGCCTGCGAGCCGGCCGAAAGGCCAGGCGCAGCCGCGGCATGACGCTGGTCGAGGTCCTGATCGTCCTGGCGATCGCGGGCCTGGTCATCGGCTCGGTGATCGGCGGGCTCGGCTCGAGCCGTCAGGCCGAGGTCACCCGCGTGACCAACCAGATGGCCAACACCGTGCGCTTCGCGTTCAACAAGGCGCGCGTCACCGGCACCTACTATCGCCTGCTGATCAACCTCGACACCGGCGGCTTCTCGCTGCAGCGCGGCAACGACGCGATGTACCTGCCGGCGACCGACCGCTACGGCCGCGTCGCCACCATCGACCCGTCGCGCATCAAGGAGCGAGAGGAGCGCGACCGCCGGGCCGAGGAGAATTACAATCGTTCGCTGCAGGCCCGGGTGCTCGGCGCCGTGAAGGGCCCGTCCTCCGGCAAGGCCGGCGCGGCCCAGCCGATCGGCAAGGCCATGGGCGCGCAGCCGGTGCCGGCGGCCCCCGGGGCGGCGCCGGGTCAGCCGGGCGCGGCCAAGCCCGGCGTCCCGCAGAAGGTCGACCCCAACGCCACGCTCGACAAGTTCAAGGTCGAGCCGAAGAAGGTCCCGCGCCGCAAGCCGCCGATCTTCGGCGCCTTCGACGACGACAACAGCCTCTCCGAGCTCAAGAAGCCGTTCAAGCTGCCCGCCCAGATCCGCGTCGCCAGCGTGCAGACCGCCGACGACGTCAAGCCGATCACCAAGGGCGAGGCGAGCATCTACTTCTTCCCGCAGGGCCACACCCAGCGCGCCCACATCCAGATCGAGGACGTCGAGAACAAGGAGAACGCGTTCACGATCATCGTGCAGCCGCTGACCGGTCGCGTCGAGATCAAGGAGGGCAAGATCGACCTCATGATCGCCGACGACCCCACGTCGGTGAAGGACGACCTCGGCCGCAAGCAGAACCGGAGGACCTTCTGATGCTCCGCCCGCCACGCCTGCCGCGCCGCAAGTCCGGAGACCAGGGCTTCACGCTGCTCGAGGTCATGGTCGCGCTGGCCATCCTCGCGGTGTCGATGACCTCGCTGATGGCCTCGCAGACCGCGAGCATCCGCGCGACCCGCTACGCCCAGCAGGTCACGGCGATCGCGTTCCTGGCGGAGTACCAGCTGATCGAGGTCGAGTACATCATGCGCAAGGAGGGCGGCTGGGTGCTCGAGGACAAGATCTACGAGGGCACCTTCGCCTCGCTGAACTGGCCCGACATCAAGCACCGCTGCGTCGTCGACTTCCTCGAGATCCCCGACTACAGCAAGCTGCGCGCCGCCAAGGACGAGACCGACCGCGCCAACCAGGGCGAGAGCAGCCTCTACTACAAGAGCGCCGGCGACAAGGCGTTCACGGCGCTGGCGATGGTCTGGCCGATGATCAAGCAGGCGATCGAGCGCTCGATCCGCAAGGTCAAGTGCACCATCTCGTGGAAGGACGGCAACATCCCCAACGAGTACTCGATCTACACGTTCTGGGCCGACCCCGAGAAGCTCAAGACCCTGCCCGCGCTCGGCGGCGAGGCCAAGGAGGGCGACGAGGACGGTGAGGACGGAGCCGGCGGAGCCGGCGGTGCCGGCGGGGCAGGCGGCGCCGCGGGCGGCCGGGGCAACAGCACCGGCGGGTCGACCGGGGTCACCGGCCCGTCCGGCTCGCGCGGCGGCGCGGGCGCGGGCGCGGCCCTCGGCGGCAGCATGGGGCGCAAGTAAGGAAGGGAGGACCCGATGACGATGACGACGATGTCCACCCGCCGACGAGCGCGCCAGCGCGGCCTGACCCTGCTCGAGATCCTGGTCGCGATCGCGGTGATGACGATGATGACGCTGTCGGTGTGGACCAGCTTCCGCACCACCGCGCAGAGCATGAAGTACGCGGAGCAGCTGCAGGTCCGCTACGCGATCATCCGCAACAGCCTGAGCCGCATGGCCGCCGAGCTGTCGATGTCGTACCTGTCGTTCAACCGCCCGGCCGACGAGGAGCGCCACTACACGCTGTTCGACGGCCGCGACCAGTTCACCCGCGACAGCATCACCTTCTCGGCGTTCGCCCACCTGCGCATGCGCAAGGACGCCAACGAGAGCGACCAGTCGGTCATCCAGTACTTCGTGGAGCGCGACCCCAACGACGCCAACCGCACCCACCTGTTTCGCCGCGAGGCCCGGCGCCTGACCGGCGACGACCCGATCAAGATGCAGGAGCTGTTCCCCGCGTACATCTTCTGCGAGGACATCAAGACCTTCGACGTCAAGTACTGGGACGTGAAGAAGCTCGACTGGGTCGACGAGTGGCGGACCACAAAGAAGGACATGCACCCCGACCGCCTGCCCGAGCGCGTCAAGATCACGCTCGGCATCATGGACCCGAACAACGAGAAAGAGATCAAGTACACGATGCAGACCCTGCTGTTCCTGCAGGAGAAGCTCGACTTCTCGAAGTAGGCCGTCATGACAGAGCCACGCGACACGCCGAGCACAGAGACCGCCAGGGGCGAGCGCCGCGTCGCGCGCAAGCGCGGGGCCGGGCGCGAGCACGGCGTGGCGATCCTGATGGTGCTCGCCTGCCTCGCGGTGCTCATGCCGTTCACCGCGGCCTTCAGCTACACGACCCGCGTCGACTGGCAGGCGGCGATCAACCTGCGCGACGAGGTCGCGACCCGCAACCTCGCCCGCGGCGGGATGCGCCTGTCGCTGCTGCTCTTCGAGCTCCAGCGCATGGTCTTCAACCAGAAGCAGTTTCGCACGATGATGGGGACCTGGGACATCACGCAGGTCGCCCCGTACCTGATGTCCGCGTTCGGCTCCAAGGACGGCCACGAGGGCATCAGCGCGCTCGCCGGCCTCGACAACTCGACCTTCAAGGAGCTGGCGATCGACAGCGGCAGCTTCGAGATCCGCGTCGAGGCCGAGAGCGGCAAGCTCAACGTCAACTGCGTCGGCCAGGCCGGGCAGGGCAAGGACAGCCCGCAGGCGCGCAGCGTCGAGACCCTGCAGGCGATGCTGATCCCGACGCTCTACGACCCGCTGTTCGACGAGGAGAAGCTCGACGGCCAGCGTTACACCCGCAACCAGGTGATCCAGGCGATCGTCGACTACATCGACGACGACCAGAAGAACTACGACGTCGTCAAGCTCCAGCCGTCGTCGACGCAGGAGCGCTACCGCTACACCGAGCTCATCGACCCGTACCAGCCGCGCAACGCGATGCTCGACAGCATCGACGAGCTCAACCTCGTCGAGGGCGTCGACGACGACATCATGATGACCTTCGGCAGCGACCTGACGGTCTACGGCGGCTGCAAGGTCAACCTCAACTTCGCCAGCGCCGATCAGATCGCGCTGGTGCTGCGCCACGCGGCCACGCAGGAGGACAAGTGGAAGACCGAGGGCGACAACTTCCTGCTCAAGACGCTGCCGCTGGCCCGCTACATCGTCGACTCGCGCGAGCTGGCGCTGTTCGCCGACATGAAGGCGTTCGCCGAGCTGGTCGAGAGCCCCGACAAGTTCATGGGCCCGCTCGCGGCGCTCGGCGGCGGCGGAGCCAACGCCGCGGCGATGCGGGCCGCCAACATGCCGAAGATCCCCGAGGGCATCAAGATCAAGCTCGAGGCCGGCAAGGAGAAGGACAAGGAGGGCAAGGACGTGCCGGTCGACCCCAACGTCGCCGACGTCGAGGGCTCGGTCTCCGACCTCGCCACCATCGCCCCGGAGCGCGTCTACCGGGTCGAGATCATCTCCGAGGCGGGCGCCGTCAAGAAGCGCGTGACCGCCGTCTACGACATGCAGTTCAACCGCGCCCAGTCCAAGGGCACGGGCATGTGGATCTACTACCGTGAAGATTGACCGTGAGGACTGACCGATGGCACAGAAGTTCGTAGGCCTCGATCTGGGGACCCATGAGGTCAAGGCGGTGCTGCTGAGCGCCGGCCTGCGGTCGGTGCAGATCCTCGACGTCGCGGTCGAGCCGGTCGCGTCGCGGGCGGTCACCGGCGGCGACGAGGCGGTCGGCGCGGCGCTCGAGGCCGGCCTCAACATCCTGCGCCGCCGCGGCTGGAACCACTACCCGGTCGGCGTCGCGCTGCCGGGCGCGGCGGCCAGCTTCCGCGTGCTCAAGTTCCCGTTCACGGACCCGCGGCGGATCGCCCAGACGATCGCGTTCGAGGCCGAGGGCCAGTTCCCGATCCCGCTCGAGGACCTCGAGTTCGACCACATCCCGGTCGCCACCGGCCAGACCGGCCAGGCGCTGATGGTCGCGGTCCGCCGCGAGCTCATCGACCGCATCAGCAACGCGTTCAAGGCCGCGACCGTCGACCTCAAGCTGATCACCATCGACGCGATCGCCACCGCCCAGGTGCTCGACCCGGCGATCCCCGAGCTCGTCAAGACCGACCCCGCCGACACCCGCGTGCCCGCGGTGCTGCTCCTCGACATCGGCCACCACACCACCGACCTCGTCGCCATCGGCGCGAAGGGCCCGCTCGCGGCCCGCGTGCTCCGTCGCGGCGGCGTGCACGTCACCCGCGCGCTGCAGGAGCACTACCGCCTCGACGCGGCCGGCGCGGAGAAGGCCAAGCACGAGAGCGGCTTCCTGCCGCACCGCGGCCTCGGCGGGCTGACGCCGGCGCAGCTCGAGTCGGGCTCGCTGGTCGCCCGCGCGATCGAGCCGATCGTCCGCGAGGTCGAGCACACGCGCCTGTGGCTGCGCGCCGAGTTCGGCGCCGAGGTCACGCAGATCCGCCTCAGCGGCGGTGGGGCGCACCTGCGCGGGCTCGAGGAGTACCTCACCGAGCAGGTCGGGGTCCCGACCGTGCGCGCCCGCCCGCGCGACAACCTCGGCGTCCGCGCCTTTCGCAACCATCAGGACTGGACGTCGACCGCGGCCGCGCTCGGGGCCGCCGTCGGCTGCGCCCGGCGCCCGCTGATCCAGCTGCGCAAGGACGCGAGCGCCCAGCGCGGGGGCGACGGCGCGTGGCTGATCGAGCGCATGTCGACGATCGCGGCGCTGGGCTTCGCGATTTTGACGCTCGCGGCGATCGACACCATGGTCAAGGTCGGCGCGCTCGAGGCCGAGCGTCAGGCCCGCGAGGACGAGCTCGGCAAGGCCAGCGCCAAGGTCTTCGGCGAGGCGCTGGTCTCGACCGAGGACATCGAGGCCCGCCTCAACGAGGTCGACGGCCAGGACATCACGAGCCTGATCGCCGACCGCGGCGCCATCGAGGTGCTCGCCGCGTTCGTCAAGGCGAGCAAGCCGACCGGGCCCAAGCCGCCGCCCGCACCGCCCGCGCCCGCGCCGCTCGAGGGCGGCGAGGCGCCCGTCGAGGGCGGCGACGGGGCGGCCCCCGGCGCCGAGGGCCCGGTCGCCGCGGCGCCGCTGCCCGCGGTCGAGATGACGGCCGGCATCGTCTGGGACGACGACTTTCAGCTGTCGCAGATCGAGATCCGGCCGCGCGCGATCGTCATCCGCGCCTCGGCGACGCGCCTGTCGGCGCAGGACCGCCTCAAGTCCAAGGTCATGACCGCGATGTCGTGCGTGACCGGGTTCCAGCCGGCCCGCGGCCGCGACGAGAACCAGCGCAAGGTCTTCGACCCGACCTTCGACCACGACTGCTACTACAAGCCGATGGAGTCCGACTCGTGAGCGTACAACCCGGTCCGTCGCTGGTCGGCGGCTTCATGGCCCGCATCAGCCCGCGCGAGCGCGCGCTGCTGGGCGTGCTGCTGCTGGTGTTCTTCGCGATCGCCACCTCGGTGCTGTTCATGATGCGCAGCAGCTCGCTGGCGGAGAAGCAGGAGTCGATCGACGCGCTGCGCAAGGGCCTCGACCTCGTGCACACGCGCGGCACGGTCTACGACCTGAAGAAGAAGGAGAAGGCCGCGCGCGAGGCCCGGATCGCCAACATCGAGCCGATCATCTTCTCGTCGCTGCTCGAGGAGGCGCAAAAGAGCCTCAAGACCGGCACGGTCCGCGGCGAGGAGGAGAAGCCGTCGGTCGAGCTCGTCACCGGGCTGCTGACCAAGCGCATCTACGGCTTCGAGGTCCGCGGCGTCGAGCTCGAGGAGCTGCTCACGTTCCTGACCAAGCTCGAGCAGCAGCCGGGTCACGTGGTCATCGTCGAGCGCCTGGCGATCAAGTCGCCGTCGGCGCTCGAGGACCGCCTCAACGTCGAGGTCGACCTCGCGACCTGGGAGATGGTCAAGGCCAGCGCCCCGCCCGAGGGCGAGGCCGCAGCGGAGGGTGCCGAGCCATGAAGATCAAGCTCCCGAGTCTGCCGCGGCTGCGCCGCGGATCCCCGCCCCCGGCGCCTACCGGCCCCGCGGGTCCGGGCGGCACGTTGACCGCCGGGCCCGTCGCCGGCAGCGCGGGCGACCGCATGCGCCTGCTGGCCCGCCGCCTGCGCGGCGCGGCCGGCTACGTGTTCCTGTTCTTCGTCGTGTTCGTCGTGTTCGTGTGGGTGTCGCTGCCGACCCGCGCGATCGCCTGGCGCATCGGCCAGGCCGCGCGCGACGCCGGCTACATCGTCGAGATCGAGGACCTGTCGATCTCGCCGCTCGGCGACATCACCCTGCACAACGTCACGTGGACGTTCCAGCCGTCGCACGCCGGCCAGATCCCGCGCAAGCTCGAGCTGCCCGAGGTCGATGTCGACGTGTCGGTGCTCGGCCTGCTGCTGGGCAACTACGACGTCGAGGTCGACACGAAGATCGACGACGCGACGATCCACGCCGCGTACGCGCGCAGCGGCGAGGAGTCGCGCATCGTCGTCAACGTCGCCGAGCTGCCGCTCTACGACGTGCCCAAGCTGCAGCAGTCGGTCAACTCGCCGCTCGGCGGGCTGTTCGCGCTCGACGTCGATCTGACGCTGCCGGAGAACCTGTTCGCGAAGGCCGAGGGCTCGATCACGATCCAGTGCTCGGCCTGTACGATCGGCGACGGCGAGACGCTGCTGTACGTGCCGGGCGCGGGCGGCCTGCTGGCGAAGGGCATCACGCTGCCGGCGATCGACCTCGGCAGCCTGACCGGGCGTCTGGTCGTCGCCGACGGCAAGGCGACCGTGGAGAAGTTCGAGACCAGCAGCGACGACCTCACGCTCAAGGTCAGCGGCGACATGACGCTCGCCGATCCGTTCTCGAAGTCGGAGTTCGGCTTCGACCTCAAGCTGCTGCTCACGCCGGCGCTGCAGGACCGCAGCGAGCCGCTCAAGCTGGTCGTCCAGACCGCGGGGCCGGCGACCAAGCTCGACCCGCCGGAGCAGGACTGGCTCGGCTACAAGATGCGCGGCAACGTCGGCCGCCCGCGCTTCATGGGCATCAAGACCAAGTCCCGCGAGGAGCGCGAGCGCGAGAGCCGGCAGAAGAAGCTCGAGCGCGACGCCCAGCGCAAGTCCAAGAAGGCCAAGAAGGACCGCGAGGAGAAGAACACGCCGCCCCCGCCGACGACGCCCGACGGGACCCCCGAAGTGGCCGGTGCGGACGGCGGCGGCATGCCGCTCCCCGAGGTCGGCCAGGACCCCGCGGGCCGCCCCGAGGACAGCAAGCCCGCCGACACGCGGCCGGAGGACGGCAAGACCGAGGACGGCAAGCCCGAGGACGGCCGGGCCCAGGACGGCAAGCCCGAGGACGGCCGGGCCGGCGACACGAAGCCGTCGACCGACGACAACCGCGGCGAGGCGGCGCCCGAGGACAGCAAGCCGGTCGCGGCCCCCGACGACCGACCCGCGGAGGCCGAGGGCCGTCGTGAGGGCGACGGCGGCGGTGAAGTCGGCGGCGAGCCCGCCGCGCCGCAGGAGGGCGCTGCGCCGCAGGAGGGCGCAGCGCCGCAGGAGGGCGCAGCGCCGCAGGAGGGCGCCGCGCCGCAGGAGGGCGCCGCGCCCGAGGCGCCGGCGGAGTAGGCCGGCCCGAACGGCGGGCCTGGGAGGACCTCGGGGCGAGCGCGAAGAATTTGCGCTCGCCCTTCGTTTGGGCACCGTTGGGGACTCGTGGGGACGGGTGGGTCGGCGGCGGATCCGCGAATGCGCAAATCTTGCGGGTGCCCGACAGCCTTACCCCATGGCACGGCGCGGGGGAGGGGTTCACCGTGGTGGGCATGTTGAGACTCGACGAGGGCAGCACCCACGATTCCAGCTCCACCAGCGACGCCGGCGAGCAGCCGCTCGTCCCCCGAAGCGAAGCGCCCGCCGTGCGGGTGCTGGTGGTGGACGACGAGTCGAGCGCCCGCTCGGCGCTGAGCGAGCTGCTGCGCGAGGAGGGCTACGAGGTCCAGTCGGCCGCGGATGGTTACAAGGCGCTCGGCCGCGTCGACGGCTGGGAGCCCGACGTCGTGATCACCGACGTCAAGATGCCGGCGCTCGGCGGCATCGAGCTGATGACCAAGCTGCGCGAGCGCATGCCGGAGATCGCGGTGGTCGTGATGACGGCCTACGGGTCCGTCGAGGGCGCGGTCGAGGCGATGCACCTCGGCGCCGACGACTACCTGAGCAAGCCCGTGCACCTGCCGCAGCTGCTCGTGGTCCTGCGCCGCGTCCTCGCCCACCGCGCCCTGCAGAAGGAGGCCCGCAGCCTGCGCTCGGCGCTCGCGGCCCGCGAGGGCGGCGAGCCCTCGGCCGGGGTCGTCGGCCAGGCCAAGGCGCTGCGCGACCTCCTCGACCTCGCCAGGCAGGTCGCCGACTCGCCCGTGTCCGTCCTCATCGCCGGCGAGAGCGGCACCGGCAAGCAGTTCCTCGCGCGCCTCCTCCACCAGTGGAGCGGCCGCCGCGGCGGACCCGTCGTCAGCGTCAAGTGCGGGGCGCTCGGCGACGTCGTCACCTGCGAGCGCGAGCTGTTCGGCTTCAAGGACGGCGACACCGTGCTGCGCGAGGGCCGGCTGCGCGAGGCCGACGGCGGCACGCTGGTGCTGCTCGACGTCGAGGAGCTGCCGCTGACCGTCCAGGCCCGCCTGCTGCGCTACCTGCAGGACCACCGGTTCGAGCGCGTCGGCGACGGCGTGGCGCTGGCCTCCGACGCCCGCGTGGTCGCGTCGACGAGCAAGGACCTCGAGCGCCTGGTCAAGGCGGGGAGGTTCCGCGAGGACCTGTACTACCGCCTCGGCGTGGTCAGCCTGCGCACGCCGTCGCTGCGCGAGCGCCGGGACGACATCCCGCTGCTGGCGATGCACTTCCTGCGCCGCTCGGCCGCGCGGGCGCGCAAGCAGGTGCTCGGCTTCAGCGAGCGGGCGCTCGGCGTGATGCTCGGCGGCGACTGGCCGGGCAACATCCGCCAGCTCGAGAACTGCGTCGAGCGGGCGGTGGTGATGTGCCGCGGCCCGGAGATCGAGCCGCGCGACCTGCCGCGCGAGCTGATGACCCGCACCCGCGGCGACGACGCGGCCCCGGTGATCCCGGGCGCGTCGCTGCGGGAGCTCGAGCGCTACGCGATCCTCCGCACGCTCGAGCACGTCGGCGGCAGCACCAGCAAGGCGGC
>Ga0075163_10014517_pt1 | contig 10161 bp, 8 predicted proteins | sample JI1023141ADNA_FD_71478 | JGI IMG/M metagenome (GOLD analysis project Ga0075163, IMG submission 71478) | Wastewater effluent complex algal communities from Wisconsin, to seasonally profile nutrient transformation and Carbon sequestration -... | ecosystem: Engineered > WWTP > Effluent > Algae... | reverse complement strand
GGGTTCCTTTATAGAATCCTTTCCACTGTTTGGTTTGAACCTCAACGATTATGACGCATTATTTGCTGAGAAGCTCGAACTGCTGTTGACCATTCGTAAGAACGAAGTGGTAACGTGGTCGGGTAAATTCAGACCATCCTTAAAAAGCCAGGCCATCTATCCACGCCCATTGCAAAATCCATTGCCTATCTGGTTGGGTGTAGGCGGTACCCCCGAATCGTTTATTCGTGCCGGAGTTCTTGGTTTGCCTTTAATGGTAGCTGTTATCGGAGGAGAAACTCATCGCTTTCGTCCGTTGATTGATCTCTATCGTCAGGCCGGAAAGGAAGCCGGCCATCCACCAGAAGTTTTGAAAGTGGGATTGCATTCATTAGGCTACGTGGCTAACACCAGAGAAGAAGCGATTGATGATTACTATCCAGGCTATGCCGAAACCTTTACACGCATTGGCAAGGAGCGTGGCTGGCCTCCAGTAACACGCTCAAGATTTGATATGCAACGGGGCCCCACAGGTGCTTTTCTCGTGGGTAGTCCTGAAGAAGTCGCAGAAAAAATTTTACGACATAGCGAATCACTCGGTGGAATCTCCAGACTTACATTTCAAATGGATAATGCAGGCCTATCGCACACTAAACTTTTGCAATCCATTGAGCTGATTGGTTCACGGGTTGCCCCAATTGTTAAGAGGAAACAAACAGGCTGATATTACTATTGCTTTATCATTTTCAATAGTATTCAATTTTTCGAATTCTTACTGAAACCGGTTTCTTATTGACAAAAGTGATATCCTTTATCCAATTACCTTCCTCACCATATTCATAGCGATGCCTGATCCGCTCTTTTACATTTCCCTTGATCCCATACCGAACCAGTTCCACCACATTATGCCGGTCGTCATACCTGGCCATTATTTTTGATTCAATAATCAAACTCCCGTTCAAAACAATGGTTTCGATATTATTATTCAAGCTGTCATATTTATAGTGAGTGATTCTTTCTTCTCTCTTTAAAGGATATTGGAGACTAGTTTGAATCCGATTTCCATTTGGATCAAATTGATTTATCTCTTTACCCGTTAAACGCCCATCCGTGAAATAGTGATTTTCTACATTGTTGCCCTTTTCATCAATATAACTTTCCGAAGTTTTTACAAGGGCTCCTTTTTCGAACGAATACATCACACTTATTGTCTGGCCATTGCTATCCAATTGAACAATTTCCCGCACTGTATTTTTTCCATTTTCATCATACGAATTACCCTCAACCAATTTATTTAAGCCATTAAATCTATTAACCCGGCTGCCCGTTTTATTTTTAAAATGATAGGTGGATTTTTCTGTAAGATTGCCAAGTTTATCATAGTTGAAAATCGTTCTCCATTCCCTGTTTCCACTTGAGTTAAATTGATCCTTACTTAATAAATTACCCTTTGCATCAAAAGCAGATTGTGTGATGAACGAATTTTTAGAGATTTCAGGACGGTTATCAACTACTCCATCAATCTCTGTGGGATCATGCATAGTTTCCATGATGGCTTTGATTTTCTTTTCAGGCTCATGTGTCTGTTTTCTTGTTTCAATATTTTCACACGAAACAAAAGCAACGCCTAAACAAAACACGGATAAATATTTTAGAGCTGACCTCATGGGCAGTTAGGATCTAGATAGGAACCTTTACAATAAAAGTAGTAGTTTCCAATGATCGAAAGTTTTTGATCCTGCTTTCAACCTTTTTCTTCCCCCTTTCAACACCTTAGATGGCCTTTTAAGGCAGGAAGCTGCACGCAACGAAATTCGGAGTTTACACGTTTTAAAACATTAGTATTTGTTGTATACCCTCATTATTACCATCAACTAAACCCCGTTTTATGAAAACACATGGTACGTATAAGTATTCGCTGGCAATTTTGCTAGCGATGATGTTTAATATCTCGTTTGCTCAATTGTTACAGTTGCCGGATGGAGGCGTGAATCTTAAATCGATGACGGGAAGGAGAGTGGGTGTAACGGATATAGAGATACATTGGAATGCCCCTGGGGTAAAAGGCCGTGAAGGAAATATCTGGGGAACAAGTATTGCACCTTATGGATTTACTGTATTGGGTTATGGTTCCAATGTTGCCTCCCCATGGCGGGCAGGGGCCAACGAAAGCACAACGATTTCATTCTCAACGGATGTTACAATCAATGGCAAACCGTTAGCTGCCGGTGCTTATGGTTTTTTTATTGCGCTCTATCCGGATTCATGTACTCTCATCTTTAATAAAAACACAGCAGGCTGGGGAAGCTATTTCTATAGGAGTGACATGGATGTGTTGCGCGTAACAACTCGCCAGCAAAAGGATCTCAAAGAAAGTAAGGAGCGTTTAGACTATACCTTCTCGAATCAAATCGATCGTACGGTGGAAGTGGCCCTCGAGTGGGAGAAGTGGCGCATTCCTTTCAAGGTAGAAGTGGATTTACTCAATACTACATTAGCTTCTATTCAATCCCAATTAAGTGGCGCCATGGGATTTGATCCGCCCGGTTTGGAAGCCGCTGCTGCGTGGTGTTTGCAAAACAATGTTAATTATGAAGAAGCGTTGGGCTGGATTAATGTAGTGGTTGATCCGAATATGGGCCGGGTTAATACATTTCATGCATTATCCACGAAGGCCGGTTTACTGGCTAAGCTGAATAAAAGGAATGAATCAGATAAAATCATGCAGGCGGCTTTAGAAAATGCAAGCGCACTTGAAATGCATAGCTATGGTCGCCAGCTGTTGGCTGAAAAAAGAGTGAAGGAAGCCATGGTGGTTTTTGAAAAAAATCATAAGAAATACAAAGGGGCATGGCCTACCAATGGCGGCATGATGCGGGGCTACTCGGCTATGGGCGATTTTAAGAAAGCCCTTGAATATGCAAAACTGGCGTTGGCACAAGCCCCCAATGAAGAAAATAAAAAGTTTCTCGAACAGGCAATTAAAACCCTTGAATCAGGAAAGCCGCTCTGATAAATAAGGAGTATACTATAGTGGAGGGTTATTTCTTCTTAATCTTCTGTACTTCTTTAATGATGATCTGCTTGCCATCTTTCATGATGGTATCCACCTTCACCGTAGTTTCTCCATCGCCCCCTGCTTCCACGTCCACCTGAATATCAAAGGTATCCATTGTATTTTGACGATGCATGATCCGTTCTTGTCCGCCATGTCTATGACCATGTCCGGTAGTTCTTCCTACCAAAAATCCAAGGGTACCGAAAACTACCGCCACGAGTAGAATGAGAAGCCAGTTTTTATTAAAGTTTTCCATCATCACTATTATTAGGCTGCAAGTATATCATTAAATATCCGAATCTTGAGTTGATGTCTTTCATCGGATGCAAAAACATCCAGCTTTTCTTCACTATTCTACGCTTAGTGAAGGATCTACATTCTTGAATGCTATCAATGGTCAAGCCATGTTAATCAACAAGGGAATTTTATATTCTAAATCTTGAATTTATCTTAGCGGTCACTTGCATACAAACCTTCGATTCATAGTCACCGGTATCTCATTCGCCATCCTCTGGTCTTCGGCCTCCGTGGCCGGAAAGTTTGGATTGATGTCTGCCGAGCCGCTCACCTTGTTTACAGTGAGATTTCTGTTGGCAGGTGCAGTGTTGCTTTTGGTTGCACGAATCACAGCTCCGCGTTTTTGGCCACAGGGTAAAGAGTGGCTGCATCTAACAGTTTTCGGATTACTAAATACTGCTTTATACCTCGGTATCTTTATCATTGCACTGCAAGAAGTAGCAGCCGGTATCACCGCTCTTGCTCTTGCACTCAATCCGCTTATGATTAGTTTTTTCTCTTCAGTTTGGTTGAAGAGGCCCGTGAAATTTCGCGAGTGGCTTAGTATTCTTGTAGGCATGAGCGGTGTAGCTATTGCAACCTATCCATTGCTGCAAAGTGGGTATGCTACAGTGTTTGGCGTATCGCTGTTGGTCTTGAGCATGGTGATGTATTCGCTTGGAGCGGTGTATTATTCGTCTGTACCGTGGCGATTATCAAGCATGGTTATTAATGGCTGGCAAGTATTGATTGCCGGAATCGTACTCTTGCCATTCACGTTAAGTTTTGAAGGGGGCGGGAGCACGTTTGACATTCGCTTCTGGCTTTCGATTGGGTGGTTGGTTGTGCCGGTATCCATTGGCGCAGTTCAGTTATGGCTTTACTTGTTAAAAGAAGATCCGGTGCATGCTTCGCTGTGGCTTTTTTTGTGTCCCGTGTTTGGGATCTTTTATTCCGCGATTTTGTTGGATGAGCCTTTCACACGGTACACCTTCATAGGAACGGTGGTGGTGATGCTCAGTTTATACGAAGGGCAACGCAACCGCGCACGAAAGTGATAGTATGCAATTATCCATTGTCAAATGACAATAGATTTACTGCTCCATATTCTTCCTGAAATAGAAAAACAATGGTATACCGGCTGCCACCAACGAAATCCCAATGATCGCTTCACGAGGTTGTGTGATGAACGTGTTAATGACCAAGGCCATACAAAACAAAACATAGACAGCCGGAATCACCGGATACCCCCAGGTGCGGTAAGGCCGTTCGAGATCTGGTGCTTTATATCGCATTACAAATACACCAAATGCCGTTGCCCCATAAAACATAAATGCAGCAAATACCAACGTGTCGGTCAGTTGATCAAACGTACCGGAAAGGACAAGCAACGAAGACCAGACTCCCTGCAACCATAAAGAATTACCAGGCACTCTTGATTTATTCAACACCCCAAGACCCTTGAAGAGCATTCCCTTTTGCCCCATGGCATAATAAATTCTTGAAGAGCTGATCACCGAAGCATGCGTGCAGGCTAATACGGTAATTAAGATAAGTGTGGAGATTACAATCCCTCCGGTGTTACCCCAAAAAACTTTCACCGCTTCAACAGCTGCTATCTGGTTGCCGGATTCGTAAATAGAAGTCAATGTGGAAACCGGCAGCAACGTTAAGTAGGCAGTATTAGCCAATAAATAAATGGCGATCACAATCAGTAATCCGAAGAGCAAACTCAACGGAATATTTCTTTTAGGATCTTTTATTTCACCGGCCACATACCCTACCGAGTTCCATCCTTCATAGCCCCAAAAAGCTGCCAGCATAGCCGTGAGCATGGCGCTTATAGTAATTTCGCTGTCGGTGGGTACACTTGCCAATAAAGACAAATCACTTTGCTTACTGGCAAAACCAAAGATCACGATCAGTGAGATTCCTGTAAGGATCAATACCAGCAAAGCTGCACTGAGTCCCATGCCGGTGCGGATGCCATAGGTGTTAATGAAAGTTAGTAAAAGGATGAGAAATACAGCTGCGGCTTTTACATTGAAATCAGCAAACGGGTAGAACACTCCGAACAAACTCCAATCCGAAAGCGATTCGATAAATGGGGGAAGCGGAAAAATTCCATTCAGCGATTGTGCAAATACATAGGCCAGCGAGGCAATAGTGGCTGTTTTAAGAACCGCGAGATTGGCCCATCCATACAGGTAGGAAAAAAACCGGTTGTAGATTTTTTTGAAGTATACAAATTCGCCCCCGGTTTCGGCAAACATCCCCGCCAGTTCCATGCTGCTGAGCGTTCCGAATAAGGTAATGATTCCAGCCAGCAACCAGCATACCAGTACAAGAAATGACGAATCCAATTCAGCAGCCATCGGGGCTACCTTCTTATAAATTCCAGAGCCCAGGATATTGCCAATCACAACTACAATGGCCAATCGCAGTCCTAACGTTCTGTTTAGTGTAGTGTGTGCTGTCATTTCGTATCAGGTAATCCTGAAAGATAGCGAACAATGAAAAGGGTAGCAATAGAAAAACCTTTGTTCTTCTGTGCATACAAAAGAAAGCCCCAATCGAAATGATTGATACTTGTCTTATTCACTCCTTAATGACTGCACAGGGTTGGCTGATGCAGCTCGCACCGCCTGATAGCTAATGGTGAGCCACACGACAACCAGCACCAGCGAGAGACTAAACAAAAATGTTAACGCATCGATGGTGGTATGATAAATGAAGTTGCTAAACCAGCGGTCCATCAACCACCAGGTAATAGGTACAGCAATCAAAAACCCAATCGCAATAAGCAGTGCAAAGTCGCGGTAGATGATAAGAAGAATGTTACGCATGCTGGCGCCTAACACTTTACGCACCCCTATCTCTTTTACTTTTCGTTGTACCGTGTAGAGTACCAGCCCATACACACCCAGGCAGGAAATCAGGATGGCGATCAGCGTGAATGCTTCTATGATCGATCCGAAATTCTGGAATGAGCTATACTGCTGGTTGAGTTGCTGATCGAGAAAGGTGAATTCAAAAGCTTTTTCAGGGAAGAGATTGTTCCATTCAGCTTCCATCTTCTCGAGGGTTTGCTGCACGCTGGCATTCTCGAACCGTACCGAAAGATTTCCGAACTGGTTGCGGTCAATAGATAATACTATGGCAGATACTGGTGTTGTTAGATCCGCGAAATGAAAATCTTTCACCACGCCAATCACCGTGCCTTTCTTTCCTTCCCGATTAATGGTTTTACCAAGTGCTTTTTCTGGTGAATTCCAGTTAAATTCCTTTATAGCCGCTTCGTTTACCAGAAAGGCTTCCTTCTCATCGCTTGGAAAATCTTTGCTGAAACTTCGTCCGGCCACAGTCTCAATTCCAAAGGCTTTAATGAAATCATGATCAACGGACAGATTAGCAATAAATAGGTTGTCCTCGCTCGTAAAGCCCTCTGGAATAGTGCCGCGAAATACAACCCCTTGACCCGGTGAGCCTGAGTTAAGTGTAGTAGCGTTTACACCGCTCTGTGCTTCAATGCGGTCGCGAAAACTCTGCAGGCGGACTTGAAATGTAGAATCATTTTGCCGGAAGTAGCTATTGATATTTTGGCTGTACAACGGAATGTTGATGATTTGTTCTTTCTGATATCCCAATGGCCGACTCTCGATGTAATCGAGCTGCTTTATAATTAGCAAAGACCCGGAAAGGAGCAAGCATGCAATAGTTAGTTGAAATACAACGAGTACCTTCCTTAACAATTGTCGTCCATCACCCGTAGTGCCCGCACCTTTGAGTGCTCGTACCGAGTCGAAGGTAGTGACAAAATAGGCCGGGTATCCGCCCGCCATCAACGTGATGATTAACAGCAACACAATAGATGTCACAATTAACTTCATATCCAGCACGTCAGTAAATAGTAATGACTTTGAAGTAAGCAGATTCAGTAAAGGCAACGTGAAGTAGAATGCCACATAGGCGAATACCATCGCCACCAGACAAAATAAAAAGCTCTCGGCCAAAAATTGCCCCACCAGTTGAATGCGCATGGAGCCAAATATTTTGCGGATACCAATTTCTTTTATTCGTGCGAAGGATTGTGCCGTGCTGAGATTGATATAGTTAATACACGCGATGAATAAAGTAAGGATTCCGATACCGGTAAAGATCAGAATATTTGTCATGGTGTTGGTGGCGCTGGGTTCTGCCTGTAGTGTGCTGTGCAGGTGAATATCTTTCACGGGCATGAGCGTAAATTTCTGCCCTACGATAAAGTTCGGGTCGGCATACTTTTTTAGGAATGAAGTCATGCTTGTATCGATGTTAGCCGGTGTCGCGCCTGGCTTAAGTAATACATAGGTATAAGAATGACTGATGATAAAATTCCTCGACAAATTATTTCGTAACACTTCTTCGGTCTGGGGCGATTCCAGATCAAACATATCGTCATAGGGCACCAGCATGTTAAACCGCAGGTGCGAGTTTTCGGGAAAGTCTTTGGCTACCCCCACTACTTTATAGGAATTTTTGCCAGCGAGTATAAGCGTTTCACCAACCGGGTCTGCATTACCAAAATATTTTGTGGCCATCTCTTCGTTAATGATAACGGTGAACTTATCCTCCAATGGCCTGCGCACACTTCCCTTCACAATCTCAAAATCAAACATTTTGGCAATAGCTGAATCAGCAAAGAGAATACCTTGTTCTTCAAATGCTTCGGTGCTTTCAGGTTTGGTGATACTCACCGAACGTAAGAATAGTCGCCCCACCTCTTCTGCTTCAGGAAAATAATCTTTGAACACAGGTGCAATGGGCGGGGGTGTGGTTGCCAATTGTAATCCATTTGGAACATCATAGCGAAGACGATAAAGCCTGTCGATTTTAGAATGGAACAAATCATAGCTCAATTCGCTTCTTACGTAAGAGATAATGAGGAGTGCGAGCGCCAGCCCACAGGTTAACCCGATAAAATTGATGACCGAATAAGCTTTGTGTTTAATGATAACACGGCTGGCGGTTTTAAAGAAATTGGTAAGCATAAAGGAGCGGTTTAAACCGTCTTACGAATTTACACGATTGTTGGTTGCCTTCTTTTGATGGCTGGTAACTTCGATTGCCCTTAGCTGTAAGTGTTAATCGAATAAAAAAAGCGTCCGGGTGCGCTTTTTGTTTTTAAAATGAGAACCCTCGGTAGTATTACTAAGGTTGTAGAATGCTTACATCGATGTATCAAATTGCATCATCAAAATAGAAGAGAGGGGCATCGCTCCCATGAAGTTGGCACTGAAGGATTTGTGTTTGCCCACCGATGGCAGATGTAGGCAAAAAGAAATCCCCAGGTCTGTGTTCCCAAAGGCCGAAGTCGGCATCTAAAGTTAATTTTCAACTCAACAATTCAATCGTTCATTCAACTTGCCCTTTTCCTTGCTAAGGCATCGCTATTAAGTAGACAGAACAATTGAGTACCTTTACAAAAAATAACTACTCAGTGATACCTATTGGCCAACATCAGGATTTAACCATTTTACGTCATACCACCGTGGGCCTTTTTTTAGGCGATGAAACAGGCGAAGATGTATTGCTTCCCAATAAATATTGCCCCAAAGATTTTGAAATTGGAGCGAAGATCAACGTATTCGTTTATCGCGATCATGAAGAACGAATCATTGCGACTACCCTGAAACCCAAGATTTTATTAAATCAGTTTGCTTTCCTGCGCGTAACTTCGGTTAGCAATGTAGGCGCCTTTATGGACTGGGGCCTTGAGAAGGAATTGCTGGTACCGTTTCGTGAGCAACGACAGAAAATGGAGGAAGGCAGGTGGTACATTGTTTACCTCGATCTCGACAAAAAAACCGACCGGCTCTATGCCACCAATAAAATTGAGAAGCGACTTACCAATCAAACCCTCACCGTTACAGAAGGAGACACTGTTGACGTCATGGTCATGAAAAAGACAGATCTTGGATTTTCAGTAATCGTGAATCAACAACATGAAGGGTTGATTTTTGAAAGCGACATCTTCGGTAAACTAAACATAGGGGACAAAATAAAAGGCTATGTCAAGCAAATCCGGGACGATAACAAAATCGACATCACTTTACAGCCCATTGGGTTCGAGAATTTCAATGATCCTAACTGTGAATTGATTCTCAAAATGCTGAATGCGCAGAAAGGATTTTTACCGATTAGTGATAAAAGTACCCCCGAAGAAATTTATGCACAGTTTAGTATCAGCAAGAAAGCCTATAAAAAAGCGATTGGCACGTTATACAAGCAACGCAAAATTACCCTTCAGCCAGAAGGGATTAAATTAACAGAGGACTGAAAGGAACTTGACGTCAGAATTAAAAATGAATGAGGTCAGCTTACGTTAAGCAATAAGCATTTTGCTTTACCTCGCAGCCGTCATGCTCTCCATCTTTACAATGTGCTTGCTGGCGCGATAGGCATCCGTGTTATAGAACCCGGATAGAATGCGATGTGCAATTTGTTCCACAATCAATTCATCATCTGTTTTGCCTTCTTTGCCCCGCCAGAACACCCGCTGTGGGTGCCTCTTCATATCGTCTACGTAAGACTTAGCATGGGTGAATTGATCATCCGTAAAGGTGATGGTAAAGCAGGTTTTTACTTTTTGTGTCTCCATAGCGATGGGATATTTACAATTATTATGCCGATGACAATAGGCGATTTTACAAAAAATTACTGATGCCAGTCAATAGCTGTGCCCGCCTGCGGGCATAATTGTTCGGGTGTGGAACATCAGATTAAAGCTTAATTTTGTGGTCCGCTATGAGAGATTACGAAATATATAGATTAAAGAACGGCATCCGGGTTATTCATAACCGGGTTTC
>Ga0075163_10014516_pt1 | contig 10161 bp, 7 predicted proteins | sample JI1023141ADNA_FD_71478 | JGI IMG/M metagenome (GOLD analysis project Ga0075163, IMG submission 71478) | Wastewater effluent complex algal communities from Wisconsin, to seasonally profile nutrient transformation and Carbon sequestration -... | ecosystem: Engineered > WWTP > Effluent > Algae... | reverse complement strand
GGGGAGCGGTTTGTCTTCTACGTTGACTGGCGCAACCAAGTCCATTTCCCGCACCTGTGCGGTATGTGGCACGGCCTACCTTCAAAGCGCCGGACACGTCTGCCCGCTCGGTGGCTCTACGGCCAAAGCGGAGGACGGGCTCGATGGCGCGGTGATCGATGATCGCTATCGCATCGACAAGATGCTGTCGAAGGGCGGCATGGGCATGGTCTACAAGGCCACGCATACCGTCCTCGACAAGCCGCTCGCGTTCAAGGTCATGCTCCAGCCTCAGGACGAGGAAGCGCGGAAGCGATTTCTCCTGGAAGCCAAGCTGGCGGTTCAGGTCCGGCACCGCAACATCGTCGATGTCGTCGACTTCGGCGTCCTGAGCACCAATCAGCCGTTCTTGGTCATGGAGTTTCTGGTCGGGCAGACCCTCGCCGAACTAATCGAGCAAGGCCCGATCCCGCCCGCCCGAATGTGCTTCCTCGCCGCCCAAGTCGCCTGCGGACTCGCCGAGGTTCACAAAAAGGGAATTGTTCACCGTGACCTCAAACCGGCCAACATCTTTGTCATCAAGCAGTCTGGGGTCGATGTAGTAAAAGTCGTCGACTTCGGCATTGCCACCCAGACCGCCAACACCCCTGGCAGTGCGCGTCTGACCGCCCCGGGCATGGTGCTCGGAACAGCCGAGTACATGGCCCCCGAACAAGCGCAGGGACTCCCCGTCGATGAACGCCTAGACCAGTACGCGCTAGGCTGCATTATGTGGGAAATGTTGACCGGGCGGGTTCCGTTTGATGGCGGGCATCCGACGGCGACGATGCTAAAGCATCTCACCGACCGGGTTCGACCGCCGAGTGAGATCGTCCCCAACTCGCGTATCCCTCCGGAGCTGGACCAGATCGTACTGCGCACGATGTCCAAAGACCCGGCGGGTCGCTATGCCTCGATGGCTGAGTTGGAAGAAGCGCTATCGGCTCTGTTTTCCCAGCTCAAGCAGCGCTCTCCTTCCACGGCAGGACTCCAGCTCATCCGCATGCCGGCAAGTCAGAGCCTGTCCACACGCCTGTTTGCCGTGGTGTCTCTTGGGACTGTACTCATCTTTGGCGGTGCCATGAGCCTGCGCTGGCTGCTGCAGCGCCGAGCCGGAATCGATCCCGTTCGAGTGACGGGCAAGCCATCAACCGTGGTGCACTGGCGGGTAGATTCTCAGCCGCAAGGTGCCGAGGTCTTCAGCCTACCCGATGGTCGAAAACTCGGCGTGACCCCATGGCAGAGCGAAGAGCCGCAGACCAGCGGCCACATCGAGATCGAGCTACGCAAGCCAGGATTTCTGGCCAAACAGCTATCGCTCAGCAAAAACACCGACGAGGACCGGAACGAGGCATTGGCTCCTCGCAGAGAGCCCAAGACAGCCCCCAAGAAGTCTTCCAAGAAGAAACGGACCCGCGAAAACAGTCAAGTGGATCTCATCACGGATTAGGTCGAGCCTCCGCCATGCTAAGCAGAAACAATGTCTTCGTTCAGCGCTGTAATAGAAGCATACTATACTCTTCTATTATCGCTCTATGGGTTCTGCTAGGTACCGGCAGTGCCCTCGCTGATGACTTTGATAGCCTGTTCAGGCGCGGCATGAATCTTTACCAGAAGAAGGACTTTGAGGGTGCCATCGAGGCCTTTCAGTCCGCTTATAAGCTCCATCAGTTTCCGCGTGTACTGCTGAACATGGCGCAGGTCTACCGCAAGATGGGAAATGCGCAGCAGGCTCTCGATTTCTATCAGCAGTACCTCAAGGCAGAGCCAAATCCGCCCCCGAAAATTAAGCTCGACGTCGAACAATACATCATCCAAACCAAAGCAATGCTGGAGGCCCCCAGCCTGCAAGCCGAGGAAGATCGTCGTCGAGAACCCGCGCCCACTGGTTATGATAAGCAGACCGGTCAGATGATGCCGTGGTACGTCGAAGTGCAAGAAGCGCAGAACAAGCGAAAAAAGAAGCTTCTGATTGGCATCATATCCGGTTCGATCGCAGCAGGGATCATCATTGGAGTGGGAGTGGGTGTCGGCCTGCACTATCGCAACAAGCTACCCGATGGACTTACGATCTTTGAATACTAGGTAAACCACCATGCCAAAGCATGCGGGCCTTGCGACTGTCACCTTGGCTCTTAGCTCTGCCCTCAGCATCGTATCGTGCGGCGAACATGTCGTTGTCGTTGATCTGGTCAACCTCTCTGCAGAGACCTCCTCTGTCGCTGCCTACTATCGAATTGACACAGACGCGTATCACGCCAGCGCGCTACAAAGTGGTCAATTTCAAATCAGCAGTCCGGTATTCGGTATCCGTCCACCAAGCAGTCGTGACGGTACGCTCGCAGTCCAGGTCTTCGCTTACAAAAACAACCTCCCCTGTGCGCTCAATAAAGGCAGCACTGAAGCCAAGCTGAGCACGGCGGGAAAGATCAACGCCACTGCTGTGCTAGATGTCATTCCGTTTGCGCCATGCAAGGCAAACGATGCACCCGTCAGTTATCCCGCAGAAGCCATCATCTGGGCTGGCACCGCAAGCAATGTCTGGATCGTGGGCAAAGACGCAGCAGTACTGCGCTGGGACGGTACTTTGTTTCATAACATCGTTCTCCCAGACAGCATTGCTGGCACTCCCAGAGCGACCTGGAAAGCCGTTCGCGGGGATAGCCAAGGCAACACTTGGCTGGTGGGGGACCATGACTCTGCTGTACGAATCGATGCTGCTGGCAATCCAACCCGCTTGGCCCTCGATTTTGGAAGCTTGAATCAACTTCCGGTGACCTGGACCGGAGTCTATGCAGAGTCTGGAACGGCCTATCTGTCGGGCACCACCGACAGCGACGCACAGGGATATATCGGAATCTACTCTGCGGCCACCGGAAAGGTCACGGTGAACCAGGTCGACAAGGCACCGATCAACCTCTCTGGAAGCTCGTATGGACTCTATGCTGTCGATTGCTCTTCGCTGAACGACTGCTGGTACGTGGGCGAGCGCTCCCTGGTGATTCATTACACGGGCGGAACCAACTACGGACTCGTAGGAATCAAAAATGATGCCACCTGTGGTTCACCTCCCTCAGATATTTCGCTTCGCGGAGTCTATGCCAACGGAACGCTAAGCAGCGTCAAGATGGTCGGGACCGGAAATGCCGGTGGAGGTACGGGACGGTTCATCGCTCACAATGGAACGTGCTTTTTCGCAAACGACAAGGACCAGAGCAGTAGCTTCACGCCCGGCTCCTTGCTGGCAATCAGTGGTCGCCGTCCCGACGATTTGATCGTCTCAGGGAAAGACGCGATCTATCGTTGGCGTGCAAGTGGAGCGGCCCTGCTTACCGGGTACGAAAAGGGAACCTGGCAGTCTGCTTCCGCGCTCTCAGGCGGCTTTTTTGCGACGCAGGCCAGTCAGATTCTATACTCCGACCTCGCTCCGTAGGAACCCCTAGAAGCGCAGACCCGCTTCCAATACTGCAACGGACAGTGCGATCGCGCAGCGACTTCCAGAGTCGATCCCACAGCCGACATCCACGCTCAAAGCCGACGCAGCAAAGCGACCCAGGACAAAGCGAAGAGGAGAAATCCGAGTGGTGATCGCGAACGCTGCAGGCACTAAAATCGCGCTCTGGGTCGAGCTACTCACGCGGATGCTGTCGCCAACAAAGACGATGGCACCGATTCCTAATTGAGGATGCCAGCTACGTACCGAAAACTGTCCGGTGATTCCCAATGCGAGCGTGCCAATGCTACCGGTGTAGAAGCTGGTCCTGCCTTCGGTGTAAACTGTCCAGATCGAGTCGAGATCATAGCGGTAACCGAGTCCTCCGCCCACTCCAGCGATCAGCCGATTCGTACTGGAGAAAAACACGACGCCAGCGGGAGCATAGATCTCGGAATGGTGAGGTGGACTCTCCGCGATCGATGATACAGACTCCGCTGCAGCGGCAGTATTGGCGGTCCAAACGAACAGCAGACAGAGGAGCACTCGCAGAGTCGACATCTTACTCCTCCTCGGACAGGGCAAAAGCCGCTGCGATCACAAGCTGGGCATTGCGGGCCAGGAATTCAGCATCGAGTGTCTCTGGTAGATCCGAGCTGCGGTGATAGTTCGGATTTCGAAAGTCCGCGGTGTCGGTAAGAAACAGAGCGCGCACGCCTTGTCGCCAAAACGGTGCATGATCCGAACGTAAAAATGCCGCCGCAGCCGCATTGTGACCATCACTGGGAGCCAAAAGACCCAAGATGCTGACGGGTCTAGAGAGTTCATTAGAGAGCTTGGTGACAGACGACAGAATGCCGGCACCAGGGTCACTTGCCAGGATCGCCAAAAAGTCTCCCACACTGCGCAGACCCAGTCCCGGAGGAGCAGACTGGCTACCCGGCTTGCTGCTGGCGTAGCCCACGCAGTCCATGTTGATCATCGCGGAGATCCGCTCCCCCTGATGACGCTGCGCGTAGCGATCACTGCCGATGAGTCCTTCTTCTTCGCGATCAAACGCAATGATGCGCACGCTTCGGGACAAGGACTTGGTGCGCAAAACTCGCGCTGTCTCTAACATCACCGCGATCGCGGAAGCGTTGTCATCGGCCCCTAGATGCCAGTTATCGTAGTGCCCGGTGACCAGCACATACTCCGACTCTTTGCCATTTCCCAAGCGACCGGGAAGATCGACGTACAGGTTATCAGTGTCGATGTCGTTTTGACTCTCTCGCTCATGAACCGGACGGAGTCCTTGGCTGACTAGGTAAGCGTCAATATACGATGCTGCGTTGTGCCGTCGCAGAGGCCGTCCTCCCCAGAACACCGATGCCACCGGCTCTTCCTTCTGTCTGGCCTTGATCAGCTCATTTACATGCCCAATGAGCAGTGACGAGTCCACCTCGCGGCCAGCACCCGCAGCAGCAGCGGTGATCGAAGAGGAGAACCCAGGATCCCGCTGACAACCGACCAGCAGACACAGTACAAGACCGACTCCTAGTGCCACGCGATTTCCGCATGAGACAGGATGGGATTGCGACTCTGGGGTGGTAATAAAGACCGACATCAGAAGCTCCACTCTAGCTGTCCAGCCAGGATCTGTAGTCGCAGGGCGTTGCCCCACTGGGGTAGATGAGTCGCGAGCTGCAATCCCAAGGCTTGAAACGTAATTCGACGAATTCCAAACCGCAGTGGTGAGACTACGAATCCTACATATACCGGCCCTAGAGGACTCTGTTTGCTGGTGTACTCCTCTGGATTGTAGTTCGGATCGGGGTTCAGCGACGATGACATGAGACTGGTTCCGCCCATTTCAACGCCGGCAAGGGGTCGCCATACACCGATCAAAGGAGCCAACTGCAGGCCGACGAATCCCTCGATGCCAAAGCCGGAAGGGAGTCTGTCTACATGCAAAAAACGGAGCCCCGCTGACAGCGAGAGACCGACTGAAAAGCGCGCCCGATAAAACAGAGAAGCGCCTCCGGCCTGCAGAGGGAGTCCGGTACTTTGGTAGATGAAGAATCCGTAGTCTGCACCCAGCGAATGGACCACCCGCTTTTCGATCACGGATGGAGCGACCACGGGGTGCTGGAAGGTTGACGACGTTTCGGCTTGAGCTGATCTCGGACAGAGTCCGATGAGCAGCAACACGAGTAAAGGCCCAGCACCAAGTGGGTTCATGCCCCGTGGAGTAGCACGAGCGGCTTCAACCCGAAAATAAGTACGTGAATTCGCTTCGGAAGACTACTTCGGGTTACTTGCGCTGCGTGGCAGATCATCCGTGGACGACAGGCTGCTCGGAAGCTCACTTTGATGAAACTCCGCCATCACGGCACCGGCGATCGGCGCATTGGCGGTCTCTTGATTTGTGGTGGAGCGAGGCAACCAAACGGTAAAGGTCGTACCTTCCCCTGGCTTGCTGTCCGCAGAGATTGCGCCGCGATTTTGGCGGATGATTCCGTAACAGACAGATAGTCCCAAGCCAACGGAACGGTTGGTTGATTTGGTCGAAAAGAACGGCTCGAACAGTCGTTTCATGGTCTCTGGCGACATTCCGATGCCGGTGTCCTTGACCCGGATTTCTACGTAGTCTCCTTCAGTCAGTCCAAGCTTGAGAGCCGAGTCTCCTAAGGTGACATTGGTGGTAGAAATCACCACGCGGCCCTCTTTGGGAATCGCGTCACGGGCATTTAGGAGAAGCTGCATCATCACTTGTTCAAGCTGCCCGACATCGACCATCACCGACCATAGTTCGTCGCATAGCTCCATCGAGAGCTGGACTCCCTTTCCCAGAAGCCGCAGCAGGATCTGATTCATGTCTCGTAACAACTGATTCAAGTCACTGGTGCGAAGGGTGCCCTGTTGTCGACGGGAAAATGTCAGTAGCTGCCGGACCAAGTCTGCCGCTCGGGTGGCCGCATGTTTGATCTCTTTGAGATCTTCTTGGCCGGGATGATCTTCGGCAAGTGATTCGGCGAGTAGCTCGGCATTGCCAGTGATCACCACCAGCATGTTGTTAAAGTCGTGCGCAATTCCACCGGCCAAGCGACCGAGGGCCTCGGTCTTTTGTGCCCGCAACAAGTGCGCTTCCAAGCTGCGCCGATCGCGAATGTCACGAATAACGATCAGATACTGCGCAATCTGACCATCCTCATCCTTCTGCGTTGAGATCGTGAACTCGAGCGGTAGCTCTTGGTTGTCACCGATCACATAGGAGCCGTTCTGCACACTCTGTGCTTGGCCTACGTGTCGCTCGAACTCACGCAGAAAGCCGGGGCCGGTGAGTTCTTCCAGGGCCTTGCCGAGAATCTCTTTGCTCTCCACCTTAAACAGTCGCTCGGCGGCCCGGTTGGTGTAGCTTATCCGCAGCTCGGGATTCACGGCAACGACGGCATCGGCCACATTGGCGAGAAGCTCCGCCTGAAACTGCAGCTTGCGCTCAGCTTCCTTTAGCTGCGAGATGTCGGTGCCAGAGACAACCAGTCGGCGCACTCGTTGTTCGTCACCACGCTGTGGAACGGCGGTAATGAGAAGTCGCTGCGGATGGTCGCCTGAACGCCAGCGAGCTTCGTGGTGCTGTGTCTCGCCGATCGCCAGCGCCTTGCTAAGTGTCTCATCGGTCGCCTGCAGATAGTCTGTGGGCAAGACTTCGCGGGAACGCTTACCCAGCAGCGGACCTTTGGGCAAACCGAGGAGCTGATAGATGCGAGGGTTGAGCGCTGCCACCCGCAGCTCGTCTCCGTCATCCACATCGAAGACCGACACCCCAATATCGATGTCGCGGAATACATCGATCAGGAAGGTCTCTCGCTCTCGAACAATGGCGAGTAGGCGGTCGACCACCATTCCGCCCATCGCCAACACCACACAGCGACTAAATAGCTGCAGCCCGAGCAGCCACGCCGATCCAGTTTTCGGCCCTCCATCGACAGAGCCATTGCGTAGCGTCCAAAACACGCTGGCGAAAATGACGACCAGCGCCGAGAGCACCACCCCACGCCGCCCATACTGCAGGCCCAGCATCAGCATGGGGACAATCGTCAAAAACTGCCACGAACTGGACAGTGGACCGCCCTGAAAGCTCAGCGCCACCGAAGCCAGTACGCCAAAGGAGGCCAGCTGACTGGACCGCTTCACCGACTGCCGCTGAAAAGCGAGCGCAGCCCCCACCGACATGAGCAGCACCACAGACTGAAGCACGAAGATCCAGCGCGAGGCCGACTGAAACGAATGGATGGCCACCAACGGCAACGAGAGCAGGCCGATCACGAGCAACACCAACAGGCTCTGCCGAAACATCTTATCGACGGCGAAGCTGGCAATCGGTAGCCCGTCGATGCTGCTGTGACGTTCGGTGAAAGACAAGACCGAGCGACCCGTGGTGGACGATCCCAACGGAGGCGGATGACTCACGTCCACCGCTCCAAGGGGATCGACATAAACTGCGGAGTGGGCATCGCAAACCAATAGCCCTGCATCAGGTTGCAGCCCAGGCTTAGGAGCATGTCGCGCTCTTCGCCCGATTCAATGCCTTCGACGATTACCTCGACACATAGCTCGCGGCATAGCTGAACCAGCGACTGGGTGACGGCCTGCCGTCGGGGATCGTTGTGAATGTTCCGAATCAAACCCATGTCGAGCTTCGCCACCGTCGGACGAAGCTGCAAAAAACTCAGCAGTCCAGCGTAGCCCGCCCCTAGATCGTCAATGGCGACGCCGTAGCCAAGCTGGCGGAGCGCCAACGCATGCGCCTCGACCTCCCGTCGGCCCGAGATATCGGCACGTTCGGTGACTTCCAGGATCACCCGCGACGCATACTGGGTGAGTGGCGCGGAGGCCGAGGTGATTTCGGGATCCTCTAGGTCCGATGGATGCAGGTTGACCAGCAGCCGAGCTCCGTCGGGCAGCTCGCTTGCAGCAGTTGCCGCCAAGCTGCGAACCCGGCGACCCAAGTCGCGCAGTCGATCAAGCCGCTCCGCAGCCTCCAGCACCGATAGGGGATTTGGCAGCACGGGGTCCGACGATCGCAAGAGCGCCTCATAGCCCCAGATTCGCCGCTCACGCAGCGACACCACCGGCTGAAAGTGCAGCCGCATGCTCTCGAGAACCCGCGAAAACGCAGTCTGAAGTCCGATTCGATCGGCGGCCAGCGGATGCTTGGTACCCAACAAAGACATGGCCTGCTGCTTGAGCTCGGCCAGCCGATGCAACCTAGCCGCTTCGCGTACCGTTTCGACGAGAACACGATGATCGATGGGCTTGGTCAAGTAGCGCATCGCCCCCAGTTCGACCGCCCGCATCGCCGTTTCCAACGATGGGTTTCCCGTCGCGTAGATCACCTGCGAGGTCAGATCGCGGGCCCGAACGGCTTCGAGTAGCGCAACGCCCGACAGACCGGGCATGTTGATATCGCTGAGGATGACGTCGAAGCGCTGCTTTTCCAGGATTGCGAGGGCTTCGAAACCATCGCTGGCTTCGGTCACCTCCATCTCGGCTCGGCTGAGCACTCGCGTAAAGATGCGCCTCACGCTGGCTTCATCATCGATGACCAGTACCCGAATCGGCACCTGAGGCCCTGCCCCCTCGGACATCTACAAACCCCCAACTTGCCATCGTACGAGAGCGCGCCGAGGGCTGACAAGTTCTCATTTCGGCTGGTCGAGCTGCCGACCCAGCCAAGGAGGCAGTTTCGTCAGATCGGCCCGCGCACGCACGGCGGACAAATCGATGCTGCTGACGGTGTTGATAAACAGGACGCGTTTGCCATCCAGCCGTCCGGCGTCGGCAGCGTGAAGCAGCGCGGCCAGCGTCTTGCCGGTATAGGTGGTTTCCAGATACAGGCCACAGGTCCGAGCACGCTCGACGGCAGCTCGCGATGCAGCAGTGACTGCGCCGTATCCAATCCCCGGTCCAACGTAGCCGCCTTCGACGGAAAGCTGTGGTTCGGGATGCAGCGTCTCGCCTGCGAGTCGTTCGAGCAAGGACTGGGCACGTCGGGTCAGTAGGCGGACGCCCTGTTCGCTGGCGATAGGCCACGGCACCACCCGAACCGCAACCACCGACCTAGCAGCTCGTCCCAAACCTAGCCACAGTCCGGCTGCGGTGCCGCCCGTTCCCACAGTCACATAGACGACATCAAAAGGCGGTGAGTGGGTGGCTTCCAACTGAGCGGCAATCTCCAAACCTCCCGACACCCAGCCCAGCACGCCCACCGCCGACGATCCCCCTGCCGGAATCGTGAGCAGCGGTCCGCTGGTCGCAAAACGCGCCCGCAGATACGCAAGCCCAAGTCCTGCAAACGTCCGAGCTGGCCACAGATGAGCCCCCGCTGCCAGTTGTCCGGCCAGTTGTCGCTGTAGATAGGGCGCTGTCTCGACGGTGAGTGGCTGCGGAAACAGCACCGTATCGACGCGCAGACCCAAGCTCTGTCCGTACAGCGCCACCGCCAGCGCATGGTTGGAACCCCACGCCCCCAGCGTCAGCAGTCGAGGCCGCTCATCCTGAAACGTCGAGGATGTCTGGTTGCCAATGCCGCCAAGCAGCAGCTCCAGCTTGCGCACCTTGTTGCCACCATAAAGAGTCCCCGCTTGATCTTCGCGCTTGACCCACAGGTCGACCCGAGACGAGCACAGTCCGCGCAGTGGCTCCAGTGCCGTCGGAAACTGCCCAAG
>Ga0075163_10014514_pt1 | contig 10162 bp, 10 predicted proteins | sample JI1023141ADNA_FD_71478 | JGI IMG/M metagenome (GOLD analysis project Ga0075163, IMG submission 71478) | Wastewater effluent complex algal communities from Wisconsin, to seasonally profile nutrient transformation and Carbon sequestration -... | ecosystem: Engineered > WWTP > Effluent > Algae... | reverse complement strand
TTGTGAATGAGACAGGTCGATTCTGTTAACAGGGACAGAGAAAACTGTGATTGAAAGGGGTCGGTTTTGTTAACATCTGTTAGCGCAAGGCTTTTTCTCTCATTCTTTATGAGTCTCAAATCTCAGAAAAAGTCATTGTGAATGAAAGGGGTCGATCTTGTTAACGCTTGTTAACGAACCCTTTTGGCTTACTTGCAGGCCATTTACCATGTGAAGATAGATACTTAGCAAATCTAAAAAAATAATGCATCTGTGATCGATGGGGGTCGATTTTGTTAACACTGTTAACGCAATCACCTCTCTTTACCATCGATCCTATTCAAGAAATAGCATAGGAAGCCACAAAAACGGCGATTGTAAGCGGTTTTCTACCAAAAAAGCAGAATGGGACAAGCATTAGGAAAAATAGAGCCCTGTTGAGGCTGTTTGCGCTTTTTGAATTTGTCTTCTTTCTTGGCTTTTGAAGCGAAGCGGAAAAAAGCCTGTTAACGGCGAAGCTGTTAACACCTTATATCTTATTAGATATAATTAAGCTTGTTAACACGCAGTTAACTTAAACACAGTCAATGACTTACAAAATGGCCTGTGAACGAATGGGGTCGGTCCTGTGATTCAAAGGGGTCGATATTGTGAATGAGACAGGTCGATTCTGTTAACAGGGACAGAGAAAACTGTGATTGAAAGGGGTCGGTTTTGTTAACATCTGTTAACGGCATGGTTTTTTTTTATCTGGATAAGATGCATGAGCGTGAAAAAACACGCTCTATGAGAAGAAATGGATGGTTTCAGGCCAATTGAGCAGCAAATGCTCTTAATTTTTCTGACACTTCCTTTGTGATATGCCTTTTTTGATTAAGAAGTAAGCTAACCATCGGACCAGTGATTCCAAGGTGGTTGCCAAATTGTCTCACTGTGAGTTTTGATGCTTTGAAAATCTCTTTGAATTCTTCTATTGTTGCCACTTTGCTTTCTTTATTTTCTAAGGCTGGGATCTCTCTATTTGATTGAATGAGTTTGAGTTCTTCATCCAACCAATCAGGTGGTGTGAGCGTAAGAGAACAATTAAACGGGTCTGTGCATTCAGAAGGCAAGATTTTTTCACCAGTGTGGGACCAATCTCCCAAGTATCCATGTTCTTTCATGTAGTTGAGCTCAGACTCCAAAGATCGAAGATCCCTCATTTTATATCTTCCTGAAGGATCGAGATCACACCAGTCCATTAAGCTTTGAATGGAGATTTTTTGCTGAGGATTCATTCTCCAAAAAATTGCCAATAATGGGGTTAGGTAAATCGTAAGAGGGTGTTGTCTGTGGTTTTCTTGGGCAATTTTTTTAAGGAGTTTAGTGTATTTTGCAGTGTGGCCATCTTTGGGTTCGAAAGCGTTTTTATACCAGAAATCTGTCGCCCGCAGTTTAATCTTCTCGTCAATGACGACTTTGTCGAAAATTTCTTGTCTAAATCCATCGATACTAAAAAGGCGTTCTCCTTGGATAACCTCTTTTTTCCCCTCTTTCTTTCTTGCTGTGATAAAAAGGCTTTGGAAAACTCGGATGATTTCACTAGCTGTTTTCTTCAGATCATAATCGAACGTGCCATTAGCTTTTCTTCTATGGCCTAACCTTTCCAAATGTTCATTTACGCTCCATATAAAGTGCCCTTTACGAAAGTTTTCCTCCAGACCGATTAATAAGCCTAAAAGATGACGCAATCCTTCTGCTCCGAAGGTTCGTTTGATATATAACGCCAAGCTGATCTCTCTAAACCGAATATCCGCATTGAAAAGAGAGATGTCGATTTCAGCCTCCGCTTCAACTTTTGGATTATCGCTGACGACAGCAATGTATTTTTCCTCTACGGATTCTCTTCCATTCAAATAGGAGGTGTTTCTTTCTACTTTCAGAATTGTGGAGAGAAATTCTTCAGCTTCTTTTTGCTCGATTGCTGTCCATTCGGAATGAGGCTTGCTTAATAGGCGTCTTGGAATCATGTCGGGCTTTCCTGCAAACATTGCAAGAAGAGTAAACATGAGAGCGTGAGATGGAAGAGCAAACGTGTCTTTATTTGAAGATTGATCGATGACGTTTTGAATAGCTTCTTCAATAAGGGATTTCTGAGCTGTCGGTCCCATGTCATTGAGAATATTCTTTAAAGAGACTAGCTGGTGCTGAGAAAAATTTTGAATAGGTGAAATTGCAGATTCCCATTCCTGTTTTTCTGAGGATTTAATTTTGAGTGACATCCCAAGTAATTGAACATCTTCAACAGAATCAAGAATATTGACAGTTTTACCGGTCTTTTTATCAACTACGTGGAGTTGATAACCGGTTTCCTCTTGCTTCTCTGGAATGATGAGTTCTCCAGTGACCGCTTTTGGAGTTTCTTTTTTGCTTTTTTTGGGTTTTGCTTTTTCTTTTGTGCTAGTCATATCGCTCATTTTTTCTCTTTTAATGTGGACAAGGGCCTGTCAAACACCAAAGAGATGCTTTGATTAGCTGGTCCGTTGCGGTTTTTAAGTACAAGAAGATCGAGGTCAACGGTCCTACCCATGAGCGACTCGCCTTTGATTTCTGATTTCTCTTTAGCTTCATTCCAGATTCCTAGAACCAGTTTTGCATCGTTTTCAATATCGCCTGCTTCGCGCAAATTATCGAGGCGTAGCACTTCTTGCTTAGTGCTCCCCCTTCCAAACTGTGCACCAAGAATGATTGGGACTGAATTAAATTTTGCTGTTTCAAGGATTGTTTCAGAGATTTTTTGCAGTTCTAGTTGCCTTGTAGATGATCTTCCTTTGAATTTAATTTTCTGAATGTAATCAATGAAAATGGCTCCCATTTTTCCACGTTCTTTTAGATTGGCAATAACTTTGCTCAAGTCGTCTACAAAATAGGGAAAATCGCTCACAACAAGCCTATGGCTTTCTGTCAGTGATTGAAGAAGTGCTATACCTTCATTGATTTTTGGGTTCTTATTAAATCCACCACGTAAATATCCTTCTAAGTTGGCTAAGTTATTAGCTTCGCTGATGAATTCTCCCGTAAGGATATTTAAGACCTTTAATAGAATTTGATTTTTGGGTTCTTCATACGAGAAAAAGTAGAATTCTCTGTCTGGGTAGAGTTTGACCATGTTTACGAAAAAGTTGAGCAGAGTCGTCGTTTTTCCGTGCGATGGTCGTCCGGCAATGATGGTAATTGCTTCTTGAGGAATTTGAATCGTGGCATCAATTGATTTGTATCCCGTTTTCAACCCTTCTTGGATCGTTGATAAATCACTTTTGAGGTTTTCTACGGTATAGGGCTTAAGAGAGAAATCTTCTTTTTTATGTTCCTTCTTTAGTTGGGAGAGAATTTGTTCTGCTTTCTTGATGTCCCCTTGTGAAATAAGCTTTTGAGCATCTTCTAAGGACTTTTTATACGTTTCTTCCTCGTCTCTTTTCTTCTGTTCCTTTAGGGCTTTCGCCATGATGTCGTCAATTTCTGTTGGGCTAAGTTTGAAAATGGTCTCCATCTCTTGTTTGAAGATGTTTTTATCTAAGGAATCTTCAATTTTAGCATATTCTTTTGAGGCTTTTCCTAAAGCTGAATAACGACCCATGTCTGTTTCAAGGTCATCTTTGTAGGCAAAATAAGAAGGCAGCCATCTCACGCGAGACTGCGCATTTTCCTTGATCAACTTTTTGAAGGCTTCGGCGCCATTTGCTTTGACATACTCATCTGGATCTTTATGAGGACTAAGAAAATGGGGAGGTAAGATGAAAGCTTTAATTCCGTTTGCTTCTAATAGATCTGAAGCTTTTTTGGATTTTTCGATAGAGCCTATTTCCCCTTTGCTATCTTTTGAATCATTATCAAAAATGATGATGACACTTTCTACTTCATAGATTTTTAGGCTTTCTAGATGCTTTGAGGATAGGTCCCCCTGACCAGTTGCCACAATGTTCGAAATGCCAACGCTGGGCAAATAAGCGGCATCTGGAAGCCCCTCGACGAGGAGAAGCTGACTTTCCCTTTTGCATTTGTAAATGTTGAATAGATCATCTTTTTTAAGGCCTGCTGTATAACTCCATCGATAGAGCTTGCCTTCCGAATCGGGAACACCTTCTTTTAGGGTTGCCCTTTTGGCAAATCCAAGTATCCGTCCAAATTTGTCTCTATAGGGAAGAGCTACTCTAAAATTATCGCCAGCGACGCCATTAAGCTTTATTTCGCTGACTTCTTGGTGCCGTTCTGGAGGAAGCTGCGATCTTAAATAATCTCGAATCTCTGCGTCTTTTGGCCAATAAATCCAATCGGTAGCGACAAGTTTTGCAGGCTCATATCCACGCACTTCCGTCAAATACTGAAAAGCCTCTTTACCAGCACTCTTAGTTAATAAACTTTTTCCATATTCAAAAACCAATTCATAGAGGTTTGACAATGAGTGCGATTTTTTTGCTTCTGGAGAAATCGACTTGTGGCTTTTCAATTCTTCGAGCAAATCGCTGCGGAAGATTTCTGCGAGATATTTGCAAGCATCGACATAGCTAAATCCCTTTTCTCTTTGGACAAGTTCAATGGCGTCAAAAGACTCATTACAGCTAAAGCAATGAAATTGGCTCCATCCAGAGCCAAGGCGGAAACATTGACCGCTCTTTGATTCGTGGCCTGCGACACAATTACCTACCAAATACCCTCCCACACGCTTGAGGTTCAATTTATGGTGGAGGTCTAGATGTTCAGCTACCGCTTCAATGCGTATGGATGCTTTGAGTTTTTCTTTTACATAATTGTCGATCATATTTGTTCCTGCAAGCCCATTTCAAAGCCCTCTGTTTCTTTAATTATCTCTCTGCTCATCTTCCATCTTGATCAACCATTGAATCGCTTCGCAAATCATTTCGGATTTTTCAGTTTTTCTCCCCTGCAGCATTCTGTTGGCATAAAGATCGTTAAAGGCCTTATAAATATCCTCTGTCAAATTGAAGGTCATTTTATAAGTTGGAATCTTTTGCGTTTGTTGCTTGGACGTTGGAAAAATAGAATTTTGACGGATCGACTGGAAGTCTTGTTTTCTGTCTAACTGGTTTTCTGGTTGCCTGGATGGTTGGTTTATTTTTCTTCCAGGTTGCTGGTGGTCCAGTTCAAATTCTTCCTGGTCAATTGGATTAATGGCTGGCTGGCCGTCAGGCTTGTTGGTCTTCTGTTTTGTTGGGTGGGTGGATTGCTTGTTTTCTGGTTTGCTTTCTTCCTGGATGTCCAGCTTCCCAACTGTTTGATTATCATACATTTCATCGATAGATAGCTTTGCTTTCTTCTTGATTTCATTAATTCCTGACATAACTTAACCTCTCTTCCAATTCTTTAGTGAACTCCCTGTAGGCAACGGCGCTAGTACTATCTGGAGCGAAATCAAAAATGGACTTAGCCGCTTCTTGCGATTCTTTTAGTCGCACATTCTCAGGAATTCTTGTTTTGAAGATTTTATCGCCAAAGAGTTCGCTAATGGCGTCAAAAATTCTCTTTGAGTGATTGGTGCTCATTTTAAAGAAGGTGAATAGGACTCCTAAAATTTCAGCGCGGTGATTGACCAGTTGGCCGACTTTTTTGTTTGTTCGGTTAATGGTATCCATGAAGTTTTGCATGCCGGCTAAGTTGAAATAGTCAAGACCGACGGGGAGTATGATGTAATCTGCAGCTAATACTGCGTTTGTCAACAATGTTCCAAATGTTGGAGAGGTGTCGATGATGATGTAGTCATACTGAAGATCAACAAGTTTAGACCGCAAAGCAAATTCCTTAGCCTGAATTTGTGCTAATTTGACGTCTGCAACAGCAAGGGATACATCTGAGGGGAGTATATGAAGCCCTTCGATATAGGTATCTTGTACAACATCTTTGACGTTGCATTCCTCTTGACAGAGCAGCTCAGCAATGGTTTGACGATTTTCAGTTTTGATTCCAAGCCCTATTGTCGAGTTCCCTTGAGGGTCGAGATCGATCAACAGGACTTTCCTTCCTTCGTAGGCTAAACCAGCCGCTAGGTTAATGCTAGAAGTCGTTTTTCCGCATCCTCCCTTTTGGTTGGCAATGGCTATCTTGATCATGAATTGAGTCCTTGGGTTAGTGGGTCTTTAAGCCATAAATCTAATCGAGTCTCCTTTTTAAGTAAACAGTGAAATGATGATTTACTGAAATCACTGATGTTGCTAAGATGAGGACATCCAATATGGTTGTAGCAAATCGATAAAAGAAGGTTAGAAATGGCCAAAAAACCAGCTAAAGAATCCCCTGTGAAAGAGCCTGAGAAGCAAAAGAGGGTTAGAATTACTCTGGAATGTTCTCCTGAAACGAGAAAAGCCATTAGAATCATGGCAGCTCAAAATGATAAGAGCATGAATGATTTCATTATCTCTATGGTGATGGATAAAATGGGATTGAAGGATTAATTGATTTCTCATCTTTAAATTTCTTTTGGTAATCCCCCCAACTCTTGAAAAAGAAAGCGGGGGTTAAGTTCCTTTTATAAAATATAGATTTTTTTTTCTGGTTGGATTATTTTCTGGACAACCAAATCTCTGACTTTCTGGACATCTGGTTGGGTGGTTTGTGGGAATGTTGGTTGTCTGGTTTTCTGTCTGGCTTGTTTTATGGTTTGCTGGTTTTCCATATAGTTGGATTATTGGATGTCCATTCATATTTTAATATGGAAATATGGAAAACCAGCTACCCAGCTCATTAGCTTTGAGTCAAATTAAATGCAGATAGCGGCGCTATCTTCATAAGATTTTGTTTTATTATTTTTATTGATTTTAGAAAAAGTGAATGATTGTCAATCGGTTGGCTAACTGGTTGTCTGGAATAATGGTTTAGTGGTTGTCCATCTTTCCATGTAACCATCTAATCTTTTCAGCAGTAAAAACCAATCTTGTACCTCAAAAAAGAGAAGAAAATGCAGGAAATCCGCAAAAATAGGAGAAAAAATCTCCTAAAAGATAAGATTTAAGAAAAAAGGAAGGCTTTCGCCTTCCTTATCTAGGATTAGTCATAGTTTTCTGGAATGTGAAGATATCAGCGGCTAAAGATTGAGCTGGTACGGTTCCTGCTGTACGGTTAATTCCAATGAAAGGAGTAATCGCAATTGAAGGAATGTTGGTTGTGATTGCTGTGCCTACGGAAACACCGTCAATTGTTGCACTGACAGAATTACCAGCGGCATTGATTGTCACAACGAGCTTATGCCATCCTGTCGTTACTGCAATTGCTGTATTTCGTGTTGTCCAAACGCCTGCATTTCCGCATTCAAAGAACCAGTTACCGCTGTTCAAACCGTTTGAATAAGCTAGATAGATCCCATTTGTTGAATGAGCCGTTGAAGCTGCTGGACCTGTAACATCTCCTATTCCGGCACCAAAGAAATAAGTATTCGTTGCATTCGAAAGAGTATTTATTTTGAAAACCCATGTAAACTGAATTGCTCCTTGTCCTACCACAAAAGGGAAAGAGGATATCGCGAGCGATTGACCCATATATAAAACAGCGTTGCCAGGGCTTGTTGATAAGGCCGCTGTTTGAACTGTTCCTGGATGATTTGCATCAGAGTTAGAGTTTTGCGCGTTCCATTGGCTATTATTCGTCATCGTCCATGATTCCTCTCCGCTGATAACGGTGCCAGTCACAGCCGAAGAACAAAAATCATCCCAAAGCTCAACAATTGAAAGAGGGTCGATTAATCCCCCTGCATTAATATCAATAGTCGGGTTTCCTGCAATGCCATCACCGTTCGATACGATAACATTTGTGCCCCCTACAATTGTTCTGCCAGCCCAGCCACCCGTTGATGGATTAAAGGCTTGCAATCCTGAAATTTTTGCATTTATTGAATTATTGCAGCCTGCCATGTCAGCCCCTAAGTTTGCGGTTAATAGAATACAAAAGTAAAGGAAGTGGCTACATTTTGCGGCCACTTCAAATAATAGATTACACATAATTTAAACCTCCTTTGACTCCTGAGGATTGAGTTGAATCGACAGAAGTGTTGTTATTGTTCTTTCTCATTACCTTTCTCCGTTACACAACTGTGAGATTTCCAACCGCACTAAGTACTCTCCAAGTCGTATTGGCTACAACGCAAAGGCACTCTAAACAGTCTCCTGGATCCGTCGATGCCAAGCTTCCTCCAACACCTGTAGTCGTTACTGCACTCCCAAATTTGATACTTTGAGAGGCATTCTGTGCTAATAACCAACCTCCAGCACCATTTCCGGCTATTCTAAACGTGGTTCCTTGAGCTGCTGTTGTTGGAAGCGTGAGGGTGCACAATGCCGCATTGTCTGCGATGTATCCCGTATTGACAGCGATTGCTTGCGATGTTCCTGTGACATCAACCCACGAGGAGACCCCGCCGCTTCCTCCGCTTGGAGCTGCCCATACAGCAGTCCCACCAGAAACCGTTAATACTTGCCCTGTGCTACCTATTCCTAACTGTGTAAAAGTTCCTGCTCCAGTTCCAACGAGGATGACTCCATTGGCCGTATAGGATGAAAAGCCAATTAGGGTGTCAGTTGCCTGGTTCGGTAAAGTGAAAACGCCGTTAGCATTTTGGGCCGTTAGCGTGATATTTCCGGATCCATTCCAAGATAGATTCCTTTTTGTCGTTCCTCCACCAATCGTCACTCCGACTGACTGGTTTGTGATGTCTAAATTGACAGATGAATTTCTTGCCATTTTTTTCCTCTCAATAGTTTTTAAGGTGCTTTTCTGACACCGTTATTTGCTGATCCGCAGCATTTCAATTTTTTCTGCTTTTGAGTTTGATGGGGAATTTGCAGATCTGTGGGTTCAACTTTTTCGAGGATGTAATTTTTGCTTTGGTTCATCAATTGAGTAAGGATGGCAGTGAGACCGTCGAGGCTATTTCGCATTTGTTCAACAGCTTGTTGGATCGCAAATAACCTATTCACTTCGAACTGTTGTTGAATGAGCATTCGCTTAGGTGCGCAATCTCGTATAATCTTGGGCTGTCCCTGACCATTTTCTTGCCACCAGGATTCGATATAATTGGGACATTCCTTTTCTGATGTGCATAATTTATTTTTTACAAATGGGCAGTTTTCACCGCAGGCCGTGCAATCCATTGGGGTCTCCTATTAGTTAAGGTTGTTTTTGGCATAAAACTCCAGTTGCAGCTAATGGTCTCCAAGAGGATCCATGATCATGTGAGGCTCCTACTCCTCCCACAGCTTGAGTGGATCCATCGACCCCTTGTGTGATTCCAAGTCTTGGTCTTTGGTTTTTTGCTCCATGTGCATATCGAGAGCTTTCATTGCTTTGATCTGAACCGAAGTAGTAGTGGTGAGTATGGTTGGGGATTTGCTGGATGTTTAATTGCATTCCTGTTTGTTGCCATGTTCCCTGTGGAAGAGCTCCTCCTACATTATAAGTTGATCCTCCCCTTACAGCTAAAAGGCAGTCACCAACTGGTATGACTACCCAACCGCTTGGCGCCACATTTTGATAAAACCAAAGCTGCGTTCCAGCGACGAAACTCACTTGATCGAAGCGAATTTGATAGTTATTGCCACCTCGAGAGATTGAGAAAAGATCACTGACAACAGCTGAAGAGGGGAGAGTTGGGAAAAGGGAAACATCAAAATCACGGATTTGAGCAATGGTCGCTTTCTTATCGGTAAATCCTTGACGAACGATGGTTAAATCGTTGGCAGCATCAATAACTCCTGCTGAAGGAAGATCGGGAATTTGAACAGGTGAACTCATTGTGCCTCCTTAAGACGGAATAATTTTTGATTGTCCCCAACAGATGGCATTGGCTGGAAGTGCACCGTTGATGGGTTGATTTCCCGTGATTGTTCCTGTACCAAGTGTTAGAACATTGCTTGAGACGACATTCAGGGAAGGGGCTTGTCCAGGAAGTTTGACTCCTACCGCAAATAGATAAGAGGCTGGAGCGCCGACATCGGTCACAGTCAAGGTAATCAAAGCATTATCGATTGGGAAAAGACTGACGCCATTGCCATCTGTTACGACAGCTTGTTCTTCCTGCTGCTTGAACCACTGAATCCATAGGTAGATGTATCTAAAAAGCCAATTGAACCAATTGCGAGGTGGATATTCTAATCTGGCCCAGCCTTCTAGCTTTTTTTCGTTTGGTGGTTCAAGGACGTTA
>Ga0075163_10014513_pt1 | contig 10162 bp, 10 predicted proteins | sample JI1023141ADNA_FD_71478 | JGI IMG/M metagenome (GOLD analysis project Ga0075163, IMG submission 71478) | Wastewater effluent complex algal communities from Wisconsin, to seasonally profile nutrient transformation and Carbon sequestration -... | ecosystem: Engineered > WWTP > Effluent > Algae... | reverse complement strand
CACGTGCGGGGGCAGGCTGTCGAAACCGGTAGGGCGCATGGGGCAGGTCCGTGGAAAGCCAGAGATCGTGCGCTGTCGCTACCGGCTTTCCCAGCAGCCGAAAAGCAGAAACCCGCTGGTGCCTGTCTGCCCGCCCGCCTAGCCTCACCGCCAGATCAATGGAGGGGGCTTTCTTGCGCACAATTATTCTTGTCGGCGTGACAATGATCGCAGGCGTGTTCGCCGCCGCGCCGGCTGATGCCCAGCAGGGCGGCACATACATGTGGTGCACAGCGTGGACCGAAGGTGAGGCCGACAAGGCATACTACTACTCGGCGTTCTTCGCGGCCGGAGCATGGGAGGCCGACCGGAAGGCTTTCGCCTTCAAAGTCGAGATCGAGAAGACCAGCCCAACCAAAGTGAAGGCCACCTGCATGCCGCCGGCGGAGTACGACATGGCCGTCGCCACGCGAAACGCCGCCATGACAGGCGCGCCGGGCAAAGTGGTCAGCTGGGCAGGCTGAGCTACGCTTTCGGCACGAAATTGAGCGCCACGCCGTTGATGCAGTAGCGCAGTCCGGTGGGTGGCGGGCCGTCCGGAAAGACGTGGCCCATGTGACTTCCACATGTAGCGCAATGGCATTCTGTGCGGATCATGCCGTGGGAGCGGTCCACCGTTTCCCCGAGCGCTCCTTCAATGGGCGTGGTGAAGCTGGGCCAACCGGTGCCGCTCTCGAACTTGACGGTGTTGTTGAAGAGCGCGGTATCGCAGCCCGCACAGACAAACGTTCCCGGACGCTTCTCATAGAGCAGGGCGCAGGAGCCTGGCCGCTCGGTGCCGTGGTGACGCATGACGGCGTACTGCTCGGGCGTCAGGCGGGCGCGCCATTCGGCGTCGGTGCGTGTCACGGGGTAGGTGGTGGTCTGGGTCATGGCGAGCTCCTGACTGGAAGCCCAATATAGTGATGCGCACGCCTTGCGCCATGTACAACGAAATCGGGACCGCCGGGCGCGTAGCCGGCGGTCCCGGATCAGAGGTCTGGATCAGACGGCCGTGACGCCGCCATCGACGACGATGTTCTGGCCGGTCGTCCACGCGCCCGCGCGCGAGGCAAGATAGACGGCGGCGCCGGCGAGGTCGTTCGGTTCGCCAAGGCGGCGCAGCGGCGTTTCTTCCTCGCGTTGTTCGCGCGCGGCATTGTCTTCCCACAGAGCCTTCGCGAAGTCGGTCTTCACGAGGCCCGGCGAGATGCAGTTGACGCGGATATTGTGCGGACCGAACTCGGCCGCGAGGTTGCGGGCGAGCTGGACGTCGGCGGCTTTCGAGATGCAGTAGGCGCCGATCACTGTGGAGGCGCGCAGGCCGCCGATCGACGACACGATGATGATGGAGCCGTCCTTGCGCTCCTTCATCTGGGGGGCGACCATCTGAATCAGCCAGTTGTTCGAGATGATGTTGTTGGACAGTATCTTCAGGAACTGGTCGTCGTTGATCCCCGCCATGGGGCCGTAATACGGGTTCGAGGCGGCGTTGCAGACGACGATGTCGATCTTGCCGAAGGCGGCGTTGGTTTCATCGACCAGGCGCTGCAGGTCTTCCTTCGAGGAGATGTTGGCCGGGCAGGCGATAGCTGTGCCGTTGCCATGGCGCTTGTTGATCTCACCGGCAACTTCCTCGCACGGTCCGGGTTTGCGGGACGAAATCGTGACGCGCGCGCCCTGGACGGCGAACTGTTCGGCAATGGCCTTGCCGATGCCCTTGGTCGAGCCAGTGATGAGGGCGGTTTTGCCTTTGAGATCGAACAGGGACATGGGCGGTTCCTTCCTTTGAGCTCGCGGTCCGAGCTGCCTGACGCAATTTCCTTGCGTTCTAGGCGCGGGATTTCCGGAAGGGAAGCCGCCTGTCAGTCCGCCGGCTTGTACGGGTTCGCTTTTACCCAGCGGTAGCGGTCGTAGATGATGTAGATGAAGACCAGCCAGCTGACGCCAACCATCGCGAAGCCGGCCGGGACAGCCCAGGCAGGGGCCTCATCCGGGCTGAACTTGCCGTACAGCATCAGGCATGCGCCGAGGATGCTGCCGACATAGCCGCCGACGCGCTTGTTACGGTGCATTGTCCGGACCTTGTAGACCCAGGCACGCTGGCGTTCCGCTTCGGCGTCGTTTGTCATCATGTAATCCGCTTACCGCCCCGCTCCGGAGAGCGGGGCGGCGCTAGCGTCCTACTTCTTCGGATTCGTAAGCGCTTCATACGTCAGCTTCGGAGAGATGACGCGGGTGGCCGGTGTTCCCTGCGCGGGGTTCGAGCCGTTGAGGTTCTGGATCATGCCCACGAAGACGAGGTCGTTGGTGGGGTCGATCCAGAACCAGGTGCCGAAGGCGCCGCCCCAGTAGAAGCTGTTGAGACCTTGCGCCGTACCGGCGATCTTCGGATCCATGATGATGGCGAAATCCATGCCAAAGCCGACGCCGTCCTGACTGGGGCCGTAAAGGTCGACTTTCACGCCCGGCTTCAGAACGTTGGTGCGCATCAGCTTGACCGTGTCGGCTTTGAGAACGCGTTTGCCGTTGAGTTCGCCGCCATTGCCGACGGCCTGTGCGAAGCGCCAGTAGTCTTCTGCCGTCGAGAGCAGGCCGCCCGAGCCGGAAAGGAAGGCAGGCTTCGATGTGCCGACGCGGTTTTCGCCCGAGGTCGTGATGCGGCCCTGCGCATCGTAGGTGTGTATCGCGACGACGCGGGACTTCTTGGTCTCGGGAACCCAGAAGCCGGTGTCTTCCATGCCGAGCGGCGCGAAGATGTGTTGCTGCAGGTAAGCGTCGAGCGTCTCGCCGGAAAGTTTTTCGACGAGATAGCCCTGAATGTTGACACTCGGACCGTAGTCCCATGCCGAACCGGGCTGGGTTTCGAGCGGCAGCTTGGCAAGTTTGTCGATCATGTCCTGCAGATTGCCGCCCTGCAGGTTGTCCTTTTCATAAACCGCGCTGACGCCAAAGCCCGCCGAGTGGCTCATCAGCTGCGCCATGGTCATGGGCTTGGCTTGCGGTTCGGTCCCTCCGCCAGCTTTCTTCACCTGCAGGTTAGCGAACTCGGGGATGTATTTCGAGACCGGGTCTTCAAGCTTCCACTTGCCCTGTTCCCACAGTTGCATCATCGCGACGCCGGCGATCGGCTTGGTCATCGAGGCGATGCGGAAGATGCTGTCAGGCCTGAGGGCGTCGCCGGTGACGGTGCTGGCTTTGCCGTAAGTGTCGAAGTGCACGACCTTGCCGTGGCGGGCGAGCAGGGTGGTGACGCCCGCCAGCTTCTGTTGATCGACCAGCGCGCGGAATTCGTTTGTCAGCGCGTCCAGGCCGGCCGTCGTGAAGCCTTGCGATTCCGGGCTTGCGGTTGGCATCCCGAGCGTCTTTGCGACAGCCGCGTGCGGTGAAGCAGCCTCTGGGGCGCTCGCGCAACCGGATGCGGCGAGCACGGCAGCGCTGAGCGCGGACGCAGCAAGAACCTGGCGAAGTGTCAGCATGGATGATCTCTCCCTTGTGGCCCGCCTCGATCGGCTGGATGGGCTTTGTTGGGAGAGACAGTTCACCGGCGCTGGCCGGGCGTCAACGCACCGTCAGAGCTGCCATTCGGCGGCGATGTAGTTGACCAGCTGCTCGCGGCGCGCCCTGACATCGTCAGGCGTCCAGCGCGTGCGGCCGCGCAAGTCGTTCGACAGGGCGTAGGATGGGTCGCCATTGCGGAAGTAGATGTCGATCTTCTGCGTGAAAGGGGCGACGTCCGCTTCCTGATTTTCCGCGTGGGTCAGCAGAGTGAAGTTGCCGATGCATTCGGTGAGTTCGTCCCGGTCGCGGGCGCGGGACCACTCGTCGTACCAGTCTGAGCCCTTGGTCGGCGCCTTGGGCAGGATGTGCTCGACAGTGGCGTCGGCCCTCGGGTCGATGGAGGCCCCCCCGGGAACCGCCGCGTTGAAGCGCATCAGCAGCGCGCGGCGCTGTTTGAAGTTTGGGAAACGGCCACGCAGGCGCTCCAGGAAGTCCGACCGCTCCTGAACCGATAGTTCAAGCGGTGAGGGGGATTCAAACAGATCGTCGCCGCGATCCATCGCGTCGAGCACGCGGCGATAGCGGCGATGCCGGTATTCGCGATCCTTCACGGCGTACTGCATCATGTAGGCGAGACGATCGAGCGCCTTGAAGAACCGCGCCGCGCCGTCCTGATCGTAAGGATGTTCGACCAGAAACAGCATCGCCGGCGCGCGCCAGCTTTCATGCTGGATCGAACGAAGGTGACACAGGCTGCGCAGCGCGTCGGCACCAGGATCGATGTGATTGGTGTTGGCTTTGACGATGGCGTCGTAGGCGTCGACGAAGCGCGGCAGCTTCTCGTTCAGGAAGGTTGAGAACGACATTCGCTGCATGATCGACTGCAGCAGCCCATCGACGAGTTCGCCCGTGCCTTGCCGGTCGTACAGTGCGCGGACCTGTTTCAGCATGTCGCCGAAACCCTTGTCGCTCAGCCGGTTTGTGAAGGCGTTCCACCGCGCTGACTGTTCGACGGCTTCATCCGGCGTAAAGCCTGCGCGCTCGAAAAGTGCGGACTTGAGGATGTCGTGGTCGGACAGCGGCTTGCCGCGATGGTTCAGCGACTCGAAGACCTTGTGGCCAATTGCGTATTCGGAGACACGGACGCGCACGACCGAGACTTCATCCAGCAGCCACTGTGCGAAGCGCGAACGCTCCTCGTCGGCCATGTCCGTGAGTTCATCGTGGATCAGGCGGACGGCGGCGGCGAGACGGGCCTGGGATTCCGACTTGGAGTCGCGAGCAGCCTGACGCGCTTTTTCGGGGTCAGCGGTTGCGCCGCGCATCTGGATGTTCTGGCGCAGGAACGGTGTGTCAGACGTATTGAGCGTGATGCGCCAGCGCTGCGCGCCGACGAACATCAACGCCTCGTGACCGATGTTGGCGTGAAGCATGGCCTGCTCGTCGGCCGAACGCGAGAGGTCGCGCATGACGGCGAGGATGATGGTGAGGGTGGTGAGGCGTTGCTGGCCGTCGACGACGTCGGATGGACCCCGCCCCTTGGGTCGGATGACAACGATGGCGCCGAGGAAGTAGATCACCGAGTTGCGGAAGGCTTCCAGCAGATCCTTGATGAGCGCTTCAGTCTCCTCGTCGCCCCACGCGAATCCGCGTTGAAACGGCGGCACGCGAATGTCCGCAGCGGAGCTGAAAACATCGCGAACCCGCAGGACCTCGGCGTTGATGGCCATGGAAGGATGCGCCCCGAACTGAACTGTGCGTAACTACCCACACAACTGCGCAAGGTCCAATCTTCCGCGCAGATTTGAGCGGAGTTTTCGATGAGACTATGCGCTTACGACACACTCGAGGGTCCGGGCGTCGGGCTGGTGGTGGGAGACGAGATTGCCGAACTGCGCAAAGTCGCGCCGCACCTCTCCTTGAATCCTGTGGATATTCTGGCGGCCGGCGCGGAGGGAATCAAATTCGCAAACAAGGCGGCTGAACGCGCCCCGCGCCTTCCTGTCAGTTCTGTGCGGTTGCGGGCGCCGGTGGGCCGCCCCGGCAAGATCCTCGGCATTGGTCTCAACTATCGGGATCATGCCGCCGAGACGGGGCGCGAGCCGCCGACGACGCAGATGTGGTTCAACAAGCAGACAACCTGCCTTCACGATCCGTTCGCGCCAGTGCTGATGCCGGCCGTATCCACAGCTCTCGATTACGAGGTTGAGCTGGTGGTGGTGATCGGCAAACGTGGGCGCCATGTACCGCGAGACCGCGCGCACGAAATCATCGGCGGCTATATGGTCGGCTGCGATTACTCGGTTCGTGACTGGCAACGTGCGACGCAGACCATGATCATGGGCAAGGGGTTCGACACGCATGGGCCGGTTGGCCCGTGGATTACCACGCCGGATGAAGCGGGCGACATCGCCTCGATGCGCCTGCGCTGTATCGTCAATGGCGAGGTTCGGCAGAACGGTGTCGCCGGCGACATGATTTTCGATGTGCTGGCGCAGATCGAACACCTGACCAAGGCGTTCGCGCTGGAGCCCGGCGACCTTCTGTTCACCGGCACGCCGGCCGGCGTCGGCGCCGGCCACACGCCCCCGAAGTACCTGGCGGTAGGCGACATTGTGCGTGTGGAGATCGACCGGCTTGGCGCGATCGAGGCGAACATCGCGCAGGAAGTCCGAGAGACGCGAATTGGTTGAACGGATTGCTCTCGTGCGAAAGGGCGGCGTCATCCGGTTGATCGGTTGGGGGGGCGGTCTTTGCGTGGCGCTTGCCGCGATTGCCGGTGGCGTATGGTTCTTTGGGGCAGGGTCCAAGGCAGCTCAATTCGGGCTGTACGAGCAGGCGGCCAAGACATGGAGCGCTGCCGGACGTCCATCTGCGGCCACGGCCGAGACGTTCCGCGCGACAGTTTGCGCCGCAACACCTTGCGTGTTGGTTGAAGCAGGCGGGCTCGCGTTTGTCGTTGGTGCGGGTGACGGCGCTGCGGCTGGCCTTGCGAGGCTTGGTCTGCTGCGGCCAGATCTTGATGGCGTCGTTCTGACGGACATCAACCTCGTATCGATTGGCGGCCTCGCCGATATCCGTCACGATACCTGGCGCGCCGGACGCAAGACGCCGCTGCCGGTTTTTGGTCCGCCAGGGATCGAGCGCGTGGTCGATGGCGTGAACAGCATGTTGCTGGCTTCCGACATACTGGAAGCCAAGACGGTGACGGGCCCGCCGCTCTCGCCCGATGGAGCACCGCTGGCGGTGGGTCGGTCGCAGGGGTCCGAAGGCGTGGCGGGGACCGTCGTGTTCGATTCCGGTGTGGTGGCGATCCGCAGCTTTCCCGTGGCGGAGCAACCCTCATCCTGGGTCTACCGGTTTGATTTCAACAACCAGTCCCTGATCGTGGCCGGGTGCGGCGCGCGGCAGGGGGACATCCTCGCGGCGGCGCGGGGCGCCAGTCAGGCGAACGCGATCCTGCCTGCGGCGTCCGAAAAAATGCTGGAGATCGACCGTGCGGCCGCCTCGAGGGCGAGAGCTGGCGTCCCCCGCGAGTTGGCGCCGCCGGGCGGGCAGGCGTGTCTGTCGCACGAAGACGCCATCGCCGCGCTTCGCGATGCGCGCCTCAGCGGGGGGCTGTTGGCCCCGCTTTACCCACCGGCCGTCGGCCCGGCCGCCGTGCGGACGTGGCGTGAACTGGTAACAGCGCCACCCGGACTATCTGTGGCGGCGGGGGAGGCGGGGGATTCGCTGAATCTATCGGGCGACAAGCCTGTTATTGAGTCGCTACGGCGCGGCGGCGCGGCGATGGCGTCGAAGGCGGCGGCGAACCAGCCGATCGAGCCTGCGTCGAACGAAAAATCAGGACCGGTGAAACCGGGGGGGCCGTAGGCTGGAAACGCTGCCCTGAAACGACAGGCGGGGTTCTGGAACTCTCCAGAACCCCGCGCTCCCCGGTCGCCCCCGTCGCTGACCGCTCCGACCGTTTTTCGGTCATCAGGGTCAGCAAAATCGGATTAAGGCGAACTAAGGGCACTTCGAACGGGATGTAAATTGACGTTGAGCCGCTGTGCAGCTGACTTCCGGACGATGTGTCAAAAAGCACACAGAGAGAACACGCTCTTCGCCCGCCTCTACCCCTCGGAAGTGCCTGTAAAGAGCGTGAAATCAACGCTGGTGATGGACGTTAACGCGGCGCCGGCGTCCGGACGCTGCTGACGGGCTTCACTCATGGCTTGTCATTCGGCGCGGATGGCAACAGAAACAAGGGAGTGGTGTGAGTCCACAACACTAAGGGGCTGTTCCAGACGTTATGCCTGCCATCGCCCACATCATGCTGGCGCTTGTCTATATTACTGCGTCAGCGGTCGGCGCGGTCGCGTTGACTCAGTACGTGCCCGGTTTTGACCCGATCACGGCGGGCCTCATTGGCGCGGCGTCGGCGCTTGCTCTTATCCAGCTTCACATGGCGGCGTCGCGACTCGGCGGCAGCGATATCGACAAGCTGCGGATCGAACTGAAAGGCGAGATGCGCAAGCTGAGCACGCGGGTCGCGCAGGCAGAACAGCGCGCCGAAGCGCTCAAGGCGACCTTCGAGAAGGAAGTTGCCGATCGCCGCGAAACCATTGTCACCGAAATGCGCAGCCTCGAGGACATGATCTCGAAGCTCGGAAAGAAATTCGAGACGCGCCTGCAGGTCGTGCGCTCGCAGGCCACGGACAATTCTATCGAAGGCTCGTCAGCACTGGATGAGGTGCGCGATGCGCTGCGCGAGAACCGCGTCGACCTTCACCTCCAGCCTATCGTGAACCTACCGCAGCGCCGCGTCTGTTTCTATGAGGGTTTCACACGCCTTCGCCGCGCCGATGGCAAGCTGATCATGCCAGGCGAATTCCTCGCCGCAGCCGAGAAAGCCAACTTGCTTGGCGTGATCGACAACATGCTGCTGTTCCGCTGCGTGCAGATCGTCCGACGCCTGTCCGAGCGCGACCGCCGCGTCGGCGTGTTCTGCAACGTCTCGATGGCCTCGTTCGAGGACGATCAGTTCTTCTCGTCCTTCCTCGAGTTCATGAAGGAGAACCGCGACCTGGCCGGCTCCATGATCTTTGAGCTCGGCGTGCGCACCTTCAACAATCGCTCCGATATCGCTGCCCGCAACATGGGCAAGCTGCGCGACCTCGGCTTCCGCTTCTCGCTCGACAAGGGCGACGGGCTCACCTTCGACCTGCCGCAGCTGCAGGCTGCCGGCGTGAAATTCATCAAGGTGCAGGGTGAGCGCCTGCTGGAAGAGCTGACACCGGGCGGCGAACGACCGATTTCCTCGATCACGCGGGACATCGCGCCGGAAGACGTGCCTGCGGTGTTCACGCGCTACGGCATCGATCTCATCGCAGAGAAGGTCGAGAGCGAGAAGTCGGTGATCGAGATTCTCGAATTCGAGATCCCGTTCGGCCAGGGCCACGTATTCGGCGCCCCGCGCCCGATCAAGGGCTCGCTGCTGGAAGAAACTGCGCCGCCGGCCGAGTTCATCCGCCGGGTCAACGCTCCGGCGATGTAGCCTTTGGGGCGATATAGCCTCCTGGCTGAATCGAAAGTCCGCCGATGACCTCAACCAACCTCCTGGATGGCCTTTCGCGCGTGGCCGGCGACTATGACGCGATCTTCTGTGACGTCTGGGGCGTCGTGCATGACGGCAAGCGGGCGTTCGACCCGGCCTGCGAGGCGCTCAAGCGCTTTCGCGAGACGCGCGGACCGGTCGTGCTGATAACCAATGCGCCGGTGCCGAAAGCCCGCGTGACCGGACTGTTTCCCAAGCTCGGCGTGCCGATGGACTGCTTCGATGATGTCGTGACATCCGGCGATGCGACTCGCCATGAACTCGAACTTCATGCGCCGGGTCCCGTCTATCCAATCGGATTGCGGGAAGATCTGTCTGTCTATGCCGGTCTCGATCTCCGTTTCACGGAACGAGCGGCAGAGGCGAAGCTCATCTGCTGCACCAGCCTGCGTGAAATGCCGGACGGAAAGCCCGAGGCCTACGCTGCCGAGCTGAAAATGCTGGCCAGCTTCAACCTGCCAATGATTTGCGCCAATCCCGACCTTCAATTCCGCTATGGCGACCGGTTGATCTGGGCAGCTGGGGCTCTGGCTCAGTTGTACGAGCAACTGGGTGGAGCGGTGATCCGCCCCGGCAAACCCGATGCGCCAATCTACAATCTGGCTTTCGAACGTGCGGCGGCGATTGCCGGCGCCCAGATTGCGCCGAGCCGCGTGCTGGGCGTTGGCGACGGCCCGGTCACAGACGTGGCTGGAGCCGTGAAGCAGGGCATTGACGCGCTGTTCATTGGCGGCGGCATCCACGGTCACACGATGTCCACGGGCGAGGGGTTCCTCGCATCCGCGCTGCAGGTGCTGGAAGCGGACGGCGTCGCCGCCCGCTATGCCATGCCCGAACTCATCTGGTAGTCGCCTAGCCGAACAGTGCGTCGATGTCCGTCTGACTCGTCGTCGGGCCATTGATGGCCGGGCCATTCAGCAACTGCTCGCGGCTGCGCTTCTCGGCATCGGTTTCCTTCGAAGCGGAGTCCTTCACGCCGAGAGCGTCAGCGAACTGGCTCACGCGTTCTTCGATATGGCGCAGCGTCGAGATGACCTTGTTCAC
>Ga0075163_10014510_pt1 | contig 10164 bp, 4 predicted proteins | sample JI1023141ADNA_FD_71478 | JGI IMG/M metagenome (GOLD analysis project Ga0075163, IMG submission 71478) | Wastewater effluent complex algal communities from Wisconsin, to seasonally profile nutrient transformation and Carbon sequestration -... | ecosystem: Engineered > WWTP > Effluent > Algae... | reverse complement strand
GCCAGGTGGGCCTTGGCCACCTCGGCGAACCTGGCCGCGCAGGCCGCGGTCTTGCCCGCGCGCAGCAGCCGCCCGGCCTCGAGCTCGAGCAGGGCCACGGCCACGAACGGATCGGCGGGGTCGGCCTTGCGGTACCAGCGCTCGGCCTCGTCCTCGTCGGTCGCCAGCAGCGCCAGCAGGACCGCGGCGCCGTCGCGGAACGGCCCCGACGCGGTGGCGAACAGGTCGGTCGCGACCTGCCGCGCGCGCTCGACCCGGCCGAGGTCGCGGTAGATCCGGGCCACGCCGAGCGTGAGCGCGGGCTCGGCGCGCGCGAGCACGCGCGCGAACGCCGCCTCGGACTCTTCGTTCTTGCCCAGGCGGGCGGCGATCTCGCCGAGGCCGAGCTCGAACTCGGGCTGGCCCTCGGCCTGGTTCTGGATGGCGAGGAAGCGGCGCTCGGCGTCGGCGAGCATCCGATCGCGGTCGGCGCCGGTCAGGCCCTGGGCCCGCCGCAGCTCGACCGAGCCGAGCGCGATCGACGTCGGCACGACGTCGGCGAGCGCCTCGAAGGCCTCGCGCCGGCTCATCACGTCGCGGTCGGTGGCGCTCTCGGTGCGCGCCCAGGCGGCGACGGCGGCCCGCTTGTCGTCGTCGGTCGCCGTCGCGCTCGTCAGCGTGGTCCGCAGGTCGGCCGGGATGTCCTCGGCGCGGAACCGGGCGTCGAGCCGCTCGTCGACCCGTCGGGCGGCGTCATCGAGCGCGGCCGAGGCGGCGGCGAACCGCGCGACCCGGACCGCCAGCAGGTCGGTCAACAGCGCGTCGGCGTCGTCGAGCCGGCCCTGCCCGATCGCGATCTGCGCGAGCGCGAAGCGGGCGTCGCGGATCAGCCGCCCGGGCGGGCCGAAAGCCCGGAGCCGGGCGTCGGCGGCGGCCAGCTCGCCGCGCTCGAGCTCGGCGCGGGCGAGGGCGAGCCCGACCCGTTGATCCCACGGCCGGGCCGCCTGCATCGCGGTCAGCGCCGCCGCGGTCACGTCGTCGGCCTCGGCCTCGGCCCGGCCGGCGGCGCCGCGATCTCGCGCCTCGATCACCCGCGCGCGCCGCGGATCGGACGCCGACACCGCCGCCAGCCAGGCGTCGACGTCGGGTCGGGCGTCGTCGAGCAGCGACGGCGACGCGAGCGCGCCCTCGAGCAGCGCGCTCGCCGCCGCGATCGTCGCTGGGTCGGGCGGCCCGTCGAGCAGGACGCCGACGGCGTCCATCGGCGCGCTGTCGGCCCGCGCCCGCGCCAGCGCCAGGCGCAGCGCCGACACCTGGCCATCGAGCCGGGTGACCCGGGCGTGATCGCGGCCGGCGCGCGCGACCGCCACCGCCTCGCGCAGGAGCACGAGCTGCGCCTCGGGCGCGTCGGCCACCGCCGCGATCCAGCCGTCGAGGTAGCCGAGCAGCGCGGCGCGGGCCACCCCCTCCTGCGCCTTGCTCGGCAACGCCTGGTAGCGGCGGACCACCCGCGTCGCCTGATCGACGCGGTCGGCGGTGAACGGCGTCGGCACCAGCTCGGCGGTGAGCCGGACCACCGCCGCGCCCGCGCGCTCGTGCCGCCCCGCCCCGACCCGCGCCGCGTCCGGGCCCGCGAGCTCGGCGTCGAGGCCGGCCAGCGCCGCCTCGCGATCGCCGCGGTCGGCCGCCGCGATCGCCGCGTCGAACCGCTGGCGCGCCATCCGGTCGGGGCCGTGCAGGTACCCGCGCAGCTCGCCGTAGCCGAAGTACCCGATCCAGGCGATCACCAGCATCGCCATCATCGCGATCTGGAGCGTCCGACCTCGCCCGGTCAGGCGCGTGCTCGACAGCACGACCGGGCCGCCGCTGTCGTCGCGGACGCGGAAGGCGGCCAACGGGATCAGCGGCCGGCCGAACACCTTCACCCACTGGGTGGTCGTGTACGCCCCGTCGCTGGCGACGTCGCGACGGCCGTGGAAGCCGACGCCGAAGCCGTGCCAGAGCCGCTGGGTCGGCTGCGGGGTCTGGGTCGGCGGCGACGGCACCGGCGCCGACTCCGTCCGCGGCGTCGGCCGCGCCGCCGGGGTCGTGTTCGCGCTCACCAGCCGCCGCGCCGCGCCCGCGATCGCGTCGCCACCGCCACCGTCACGGTCGCCGGCGTCCGCGTCGCCGTCGCCGATCAGCCCGTCGGCGAGGTGGCGCCCGCCGACGCGGTCGTCGTTGGCGAACAGGTAGCGAGCGTGGACCAGCGTGCGATAGCGCCCGGGGTCGCGGGTCGCGGCGGCGAGGATCGCCTGCTGATCCGGATCGCCGCACCGGCTGGTGGCGGCCGTCAGCCAGCGCTGGGCCAGCTCGAGGTCGCGGCCGGCCACCGCCAGCGCCGCGGCCCGGGCATGGACCGCGGTCGCCGTCTGCGCGACCGCCGCCCGATCGCCCTCGGGCACCTCGGCGCGCCGCGCCAGCGCGGCCTCCATCGCCTCGACGATCGCGCGCACGTCGGCCAGCCGCGCGCCGCCCAGCCCGACCCGCGGCTCGATCACCCGCACCCGCTCCCACGCCGCCTTGACCCCGGCCTGCACGTCCTCGTCCATCATTCTTCGTCATTATCATAGGCCACGTGACTAGGGTGATGTCGCGCGCCGACCGCGCCGGCACTGCCGCGGTCGGTGGTAGCCTGCGCCGCGATGGCCGACGACGCCCCGGTGACGCTGCGGTTCGCCGCCGGCACCCTCGAGCTGCTCGGGCTCGCGCGCGCCGACGGCGGCGGGCTGCCCGGCTGCTTGTGGGACGAGCGCACCGCCTGCTGGCGGGCGCCGGCGGTCGCCTACGCCGACGTCGTCCGCGCGCTGGTCGGCGGCAAGACCGCGTTCGTCGATCAGGCGCGGGCCTACGGCGAGCTGGCGAGCGGCGCCCGCGTCCACCGCGAGCCGCGCCCGTACCAGGCCGAGGCGTTGGCGGCGTGGCAGGCGGCGCGGGCTCGCGGCGTGGTCGTGCTGCCGACCGGCGCCGGCAAGTCGCAGGTCGCGACCATGGCGATCGACGCCCGCCGCCGCGACACGCTGGTGATCGCGCCGACCCTCGATCTGGTCCGGCAGTGGCATGACCTGCTCCACGCCACCTTCGGCGAGCCGATCGGCGTGGTCGGCGGCGGCGAGCACGACGTCCGGCCGTTGACGGTCGCGACCTACGACTCGGCGTACCTCCACATGGAGCACCTCGGCGCCCGCTTCGGCATGGTGGTGTTCGACGAGTGTCACCACCTGCCGAGCGGCAGCTACGCGCTGGCCGCCAGGCTCGCCCTGGCCCCGTTCCGCCTCGGCCTCACCGCCACCCCCGAGCGCACCGACGGCCGCGACGGGCTGTACCCGGAGCTGGTCGGCCCGATCGTCTACCGCAAGGAGATCGTCGAGCTGTCGGGCGACTACCTCGCCGACTACGTCACCGAGCGGGTGGTCGTCGATCTCGCGCCCGACGAGCGCGCCGAGTACGAGGCCGAGCGCGCGGTCTACCGCGGCTTCGTCGTCGATCACGGCATCCGGATGTCGGCGCCCGACGGCTGGGCCCGCTTCATCATGGAGTCGGCCCGCAGCCCGGCCGGGCGGGCGGCGATGGCCGCGTTCCGCCGCCAGCGTCAGCTCGCGCTGTGCGCCCCGGCCAAGCTGGCCTACGTCGAGCACCTGCTCGGCCAGCACCGCGACGCGCCGATCCTGATCTTCACCCAGGACAACGCCACCTGCTACGAGGTGTCGCGTCGCTTCCTGGTCCCGGCCATCACCCACCAGACCAAGGTCCGCGAGCGCAGCGAGCTGTTGCGCGGCCTCGCCGCCGGCCGCTACGGCGCGCTGGTGACGTCCAAGGTGCTCAACGAGGGCGTCGACATCCCCGAGGCCTCGGTGGCGGTGGTGCTGTCGGGCTCGGGCTCGGTGCGCGAGCACGTCCAGCGCCTCGGCCGCATCCTCCGCGCCAAGGACGGCAAGCGCGCCATCCTCTACGAGCTGGTCACCGGCGACACCGGCGAGACCTACACCAGCGAACGGCGGCGCGAGCACAGCGCCTACCGCTGACCGCCGCCGCCGTCGATCAGGTCGGGCCGGCCAGGTGCTGCTCGAGCAGCGGCAGGCGGTCGTTGCCCCAGAACAGGGTGTCGCCGACGAACAGGCTGGGCGCGCCGAACGCGCCGCGCCGGACGGCCTCGTCGGTGGTGGCGCGCAAGAGGTCCTTGGTCGCCGGCGCGTCGATCGCCGCGACCACCGCGGCGCCATCGAGGCCGGCGGCGGACGCGACCGCGGCGATGACCGGGTCGGCGCTGACGTCCTGGTCGTCGGCCCAGTAGGCGTGGAACAGGCCGAGCGCGAACGCCGGCACCGCCGCCGGACCGGTCGCGTGCTCGACCGCGGCCAGCGCCCGCTGGGTCCGCAGCGTGTTGAGCGGGAACCGGCTCGGGAACCGGAACGGGATCGCGTAGTGCCGCGACCACATCATCATGTCGCCCATCATCCACCGCGCCTTGGCCGGGATCCGGGCCGGCATCTCGTTGCCGCTGGCCTTGAACACCGCGCCGAGCAGGAACGGTCGCCAGCGGACCGCCGCGCCGGTGCGGGCCTCGACGCCCGCCATCTGGGTGGCGGCGAGGTAGCTGTACGAGGAGCCGATGTCGAAGAAGAGCTCGATCACGCGCGAGGTCATGGCGGCACGGTAGGCCGCGCTGGCGAGCACCGCCAGCGGCGCGGGCTTACCCCGCCTCTCACGCGCTCGCCGCCGCGCGCGGCCCGGCCGCTACGCCGCCAGGTTGGCGTAGACGAAGCCGCAGCGGCTGGCGCCGATCTCGATCCGGTAGGTGTGGGGCCCGGCGGCGGCGCGGTCGACGAAGCCGCCGGCGTGCTCGCCGCGGTCGACGCCGTCGACGAACAGGCGGGCGGTGCCGACCCAGCGCAGCTCGACCTCGGCCGCGGCCCGGACCACGTCGCCGATCCGCGCCCAGCGGCCGGCCGGGTCGGTGTCGCCGTGGGCGACCAGCGTGCCGCCGTCGATCGCGCCGACGCAGGTCGCGCCGGCCGCCAGCGCCGCGAGCAGCGCGCGCTCGGTGGCGTCGGTGGCCAGCACCCAGGTCGTGACCGCCATCCGGTCGCCGTGGCTGTCGGTGCCGCCGACCGCGGCGATCGGCCGCCGCGCGCCGCGGGCCAGCGCGTCGGCGGCGACGAACGCCCGCTGCTCGCCTGACTGCCCGCCGCCCCGCGACACCAGGTTGGCCAGGCCGAGCGGCTGGTTCCAGACCTCGACCCCGCCGAGCAGCGGCGTCTCGTCGTCGCCGTCGTGGCCGCCCTCGGTCCACGGCCGGAACGACAGGTCGAAGTCCGAGATCCGGACACCGGGGATACGGGTCGGGGTCGCGAACGGGTGATTGACGACGACGAACGCGCCGGCCGCGCGCGCCGCGGCGAGGAAGCCGCGGGCGGGCAGGGCGGCCAGGTCGACGCCCGACACGCCGAAATGGCCGTGGCCGTGGATGGTGTACTCGGCCCCGGGGATGATGGTGAAGCCGCGCTCGGCCCGGGCCGCGGTCGCCATCGCGGTCCATGCCTCGTTCCACCGCCGGCGCCGCGCCGGGTCGGCGAGCGTGCTGGGGTGGACGTGCGGCGTCGCGATCACGAACTCGAGGCCGGCCGCCGGACCGCGCCGGGCCAGGTCGGCCATCGTCAACGTCGCCCCTTCGCGGGCGTCGAACGGCGCGACGTGCATGTGGAGATCGCCCGGGATCCATCGCCGCCCGTCGCCGCCCGCCGGCCCGGCGGCCGGCCCCGCCTCCGCCGCGCCACTCCACGGATCGGTCGGGTCGGGCGCCGCCTGCGCATCCGCCGTCGGCGGGCCCGCCGCCGTCGGCCCGCCGATCCCGCGGCCGCCACCGCCGCTGGCGCCGCCGCCGCCCGACGGGGACGAGCACGCGGCCGCCAGGGCGGCCAAGGGCGACATCACCAGCGCGAGCGATCGCATCGATTCACTGTAATGGCTCGCCGCCCGCGCGCATTCCATCGACCGGCCCTCACCCCCGCCGCGTTGACGACGCGCGCCCGGCCACGCTATCCACGCCGCGTGCTCACCGCGGACCTGGTCCGGGCCCGTCGGTACAAGGGCGAGCTCAAGCTCCGCCCGCTCGACGCCCGCACCCGCGCCGCCGCCGAGGACACCGCCGCCGCGCTGATCGCCGTCGCCACCGCCCACGTCGGCCAGCCCCGCGCCGCCTTCGACGAGGCCTGCGACGCCATCGCCGCCGCCGCCGTCGACGCTCGCCTCGCCGCCGGCCTGACCAAGCTGGTCGAGGATCGCGCCACCTTCGAGGCCGCCGCCGAGCTCGACCCCGAGGCCCTGCGCCGCGATGTCTTCGCCGCCGCCAGCGCCGCCCGCCGCGCCCTGCCGCCCGGCGACCACCTCGATCGCGCCGCCGTCCTCGCCGCCGTCGCCGCCGAGCGCGGCCTCACCGCCGCCGACGTCGAGGGCGCGCTGTACGCCGACCTCCGCGCCGCCCACCGGCTGATCGATTTCGCGCCGCTGACCCCGGCCGCGCTGGTCGACGCCTACGACGAGGCCTCGGCCCAGGCGGTGCTGCTGCGCGCGGTCAAGGTCGCGGTCGAGGTCGAGTGCGCCGCCGCCGACGACTACCGCCGCCTGTTCCGTCAGCTCAAGTTTCAGCGCCTCCTCCACACCATCAGCCCGCGCCCGGCCGGCGGCTACCGGATCGAGATCGACGGCCCCTACAGCCTGTTCGAGTCGGTCACCCGCTACGGCCTCGCGCTCGCCCTCGCGCTGCCGGCGATCCGCGCCTGCGCCCGCTGGAAGCTCGACGCCGAGCTGCGCTGGGGCGCCGACCGGACCCCGCTCGCTTTCCGCCTCGAGGGCAAGGCGATCGCCGCCGCCGCGCCCGCGCCCTTGCCCGACGACCTCGCCGCCCTGGTCCGCGCGGTCGCCGACCTCGACACCCCGTGGCGGGCGGCGCCGGCCGACGCGCTGCTCGACCTGCCCGGGGTCGGCGTGTGCGCGCCCGACCTGGTCTTCACCCACGGCGAGACCGGCGAGTCGGTCTACCTCGAGGTCCTCGGCTACTGGAGCCGGGCCGCGGTCTGGCGCCGGGTCGAGCTGGTCGAGCGCGGCCTCGCCGACCGGGTCGTCTTCGCCGTCGGCCAGCACCTCCGGGTCAGCGAGGACGCGCTGGGCGACGAGCTGCCCGGCGCCCTCTACATCTACAAGCGCACCATGCAGGCCCGCCCGATCCTCGACCGGATCGAGCAGGTCGCCCGCGCTCAGGTCCGACCGCCAAAGCCACGCCGCGCACCCAGAACCCGGAAGGTGTGAGTGAGATTGCACACGAAACACTGAAAGTAATTCCACGGCGCAGCAATTTCGCGCACAATCCGCGACCTACATATGCGCCCACTGTATGCACTCGCGTTGGCTCTCGCGGTCGCGACGTCAGCCTGCGCTGGCGACGCCGCCGATGACCTCCCGGAGGTCGGGACCCAGACCCAGGAGCTCGCGACCCAGTTCGGGGTCGGCTCGCTGATCATCCCGATGGACACCGGCTTCCAGGACAGCGGCATGCTCCGCGCCTACGGCCTGGTCTACCGGCTGCTCCAGAACAACGTCCCCGTCCACTGGATCGCGCTGTCGACCAAGGCCGATCAGGGCGCCGACTTCGCGATCGCGGCCCCGGCCGCGGTCATCAACCGCGAGACCGGCGCGGCGATCACGTTGCCCGCCACCTACCGCGGCGGCCCGTTCGTCATCGCCGCCGCCGACCGCGCCGCGGCGCTGCCGATCGTCAACGCCTGGCTGGCCAGCGACACCGTCACCGTCGTCCACGACGTCACCGCCGGCTCCTTCACCGCCGACGTCCAGAAGACGATGACCGCGGCGCCCAACCTGGCCGTGTTCCAGGACGGCAACGAGGACATCGCCTTCAACGACTTCAACGCCGCCGGCATCCCCGACTCGGCCGGCCTGGCCTGGGGCAACGCCTCGGTCGATCTGCTGACCGAGGCTCAGATCGCGGGCGTCGCCGGCGGCAACCCCGACGGCACGCTGTTCCAGAACGGCGTCCGCCGCTACTGCCACCTGACGTCGATGCACTACAACATCGCCAACCAGGCCACGACCAACGAGGTCGTGCGCGAGGTCCGGGTCTGGCTGGGCAGCGCCGCCAGCCACGCCTTCATGCAGTGCGAGGCGGCGATCACGTTCGAGAACAACGTCAACGGTCGCTACCTGTCGACCGCCGGCATCGTCGACGACGGCACCCGCGCCCTGACCCCGATCAACCGGGTCCCCGGCGACCTGCTCAGCCAGTACCACGGCGGCCTCGCCATCGACACCGGCTCGGCCGACTCGATCGGCCTGGCCGGCGGCGGCTTCAAGGCCAACACCCGCACGCTGATCAACGAGAACGGCCAGGCCCTGACCAGCCGCATCACCTGGATGACCGGCTTCCTCGACGGTGATCCGACCAAGGGCGAGGTCACCTACCTGGCCGGCCACGACTACGTGGTGCTCGGCGGCAGCCTGCCCGCGACCCCGGTTTCGACCAACCCGCTGACCAACGGCGTCCGCCTGTTCCTCGACAGCGTGTTCGACGCGCCGTGCTCGAGCGCCGCCTTCCAGCCGGCGATGACCATCACCAAGTCGGCGCCCGCCACCACCGCCGGCAACACCATCACCTTCACGCTGGCCTACCAGAACACCGGCGGCAACAGCGCGGTCGACACCGTCATCACCGACACCCTGCCGGCCAACACCACGTTCGCCAACGCGACCAACGGCGGCACCTTCGCCGCCGGCGTCGTCACCTGGAACCTCGGCGCGATCGCCGCCGGCGCGATGGGCCAGGTCAGCTTCACCGTCAACGTCGCCGTCGACGGCACCTACCAGAACACCGCCACCCTCCGCTACAAGGCCGGCACCACCCCGCGGACCGCGACCAGCAACACCACCACCACCGTCCGCGACGCCGACGTCCCGGTCGCCAACAACGACGCCTTCACCGTCGCCGAGGACAGCTCGACCGCGCTCGCGGTCCGCGCCAACGACACCGGCCTCGGCGACCCGCCGATCGTCACCGTCGCCACCGACCCGCCCCACGGCACCGTGGTGGTCAACGCCAACGGCTCGATCCAGTACACCCCCGACCCCGACTACAACGGGCCCGACTCGTTCACCTACACCATCACCGACGCCACCAACCAGAGCTCGATGGCGACGGTGACCATCACGGTCACCCCGGTGAACGACGTCCCGGCCGCCGCCAACGACGCCTTCACCGTCGCCGAGGACAGCGGCGCCACCGCGCTGGCGGTCCGGGCCAACGACACCGGCCTCGGCGACGCGCCGATCACCACCACGGTGGTCAGCGATCCGCCGAACGGCACCGCGGTGATCAACGCCAACGGCACGGTCTCCTACACGCCCGATCCCAACTTCAGCGGCCAGGACACGTTCACGTACACGATCCGCGACGCCGACGGCCAGGTCTCGACCGCCACCGTCACCGTCACCGTCACGCCGGTCAATGACACCCCGGTCGCGGTCGACGACCTGGTCACCGTCGGCGAGGACAGCCCGCCGACCGCGATCAACGTCCGGGCCAACGACACCGGCGTGGTCGACGCGCCGATCGTCACCGTCGCCACCGACCCGCCGCACGGCACGGTGGTGGTCAACCCCAACGGCACCATCTCGTACACCCCCGACCCCAACTACAGCGGCCCCGACAGCTTCCAGTACACCGTCACCGACGCCGACGGCGAGATGTCGACCGCGACCGTCACCATCACCGTCGCGCCCGGCAACGACACCCCGCTCGCGGTCGCCGACACGGCCACCGTCGCCGAGGACAGCGCGGCCGGCGTGGTCATCGACGTCCAGGCCAACGACACCGGCCTGGGCGACGCGCCGATCACCACCACGGTGGTCAGCGACCCGCCGCACGGCACCGCGGTGATCAACGCCGGCGGCACCGTCACCTACCGACCCGACCCCGACTACAGCGGCCTCGACACGTTCACCTACACGATCCGCGACGCCGACGGCCAGCTCTCGACCGCGACCGTCACGGTCACGGTCACGCCGGTCAATGACGTCCCGGCCGCGGTCGGCGACACCGTCGTCACCGCCGAGGACACCGCGGTCACCATCGCGGTC
>Ga0075163_10014509_pt1 | contig 10165 bp, 8 predicted proteins | sample JI1023141ADNA_FD_71478 | JGI IMG/M metagenome (GOLD analysis project Ga0075163, IMG submission 71478) | Wastewater effluent complex algal communities from Wisconsin, to seasonally profile nutrient transformation and Carbon sequestration -... | ecosystem: Engineered > WWTP > Effluent > Algae... | reverse complement strand
CCGTCTTGCCGAAGGTCAAGACGCGGTTGAATTTGCCATGACTTGGCAAGCAGCCAATGGCATTCATGTCCGTAAGATTTTCACGCTGGCTCGTGGCAGCTACGTACTCAATGTTCGTCAAGAGATTCACAACGGAAGCGGAGAGGTCCTCGGCGCGACGGCTTACACGCAAATTCAGCGTGATGCCCCGAAGCCAGTTGGCAATAGCTTCACCAACCCCGCCGCCTACAGTTTTGTCGGTGCAGCCTGGTATAGCCCGGAAAGCAAGTTCGACAAACGAAAGTTCGACGACTTTGGCGATGAGCCCTTGAACTTGGCTGCCACGGATGGCTGGGTGGCGATGCTTGAGCACTATTTCTTCGCCGCCTGGATTCCTGCAACGGGCGTCGCACAGGACTTCAGTACCGCCGTGGTCAATGGCCGCTACCTGATTCGCAGCATCGCTGATGCCACGGTGGCGATCCCAGTGGGTCAAACCGCAACTATTGATACCCGCTTTTATGTGGGACCCAAACTTCAGGATCGGCTGGAAGGTATCGCACCGGGACTGAAGCTGACCTTGGACTACGGTGTTTTTACGGTCATCGCGCAACCCATGGCGTGGTTGCTTGGTGCACTACATAGCCTGACGGGTAACTGGGGGTGGGCCATCATCTTGCTCGTCCTGCTGCTCAAGGGTGGTCTCTTCAAGCTGTCTGAGGCGCAATACAAGAGCTTTGCCAAGATGCGCGCCGTGCAACCGCGCATCGAAGCACTCAAGGAGCGCTACGGCGAAGATCGACAAAAATTTCAGACCGCGATGATGGAGTTGTACAAAAAAGAGAAAATCAACCCGATGGGCGGGTGCTTGCCGATCCTGGTGCAAATACCGGTGTTCATTTCACTCTACTGGGTGCTGATTGAAGCGGTCGAACTGCGGCACGCGCCTTGGGTATTGTGGATTCAGAACCTCACCGCGCCCGACCCGTTGTTTGTGCTCCCCGTGTTGAATCTGGCGACCATGTGGTTGACCCAGAAGCTCTCGCCCAGCCCAGGGATGGATCCGATGCAGAAGCGCATCATGCAGATCATGCCTCTGGCCTTCGGTGTCATGTTTGCGTTCTTTCCGGCGGGCCTGGTTCTGTACTGGACCACCAATGGTGCGCTCGGATTGCTGCAGCAGTGGATCATTACCAAGCGGCATGCGCCCAAACCCTGACCTCGACTCACTTGGCAACACACAACGCCCGGTATGCCGGGCGTTGTCGTCTGGAGCCCTTCGATGACGCTCTCTGAAGACAGCATTGTCGCCATCGCGACCGGGCTGAGTGCAGCGGGAATCGGGATCCTGCGCGTGTCCGGACCAGCCAGCAGGATGATCGCCACGCGCATGTTGGGCCGAGCACCCAAACGCCGCTACGCCCACTACATCACGTGGCGGGATGATCAGGGCGAAGTCATCGATCAGGGCCTGCTGCTGTACTTTCAAAGGCCGCATTCCTTCACTGGCGAAGACGTCCTCGAGTTTCAAGGTCACGGCAGCATTCCGGTGTTGCAACGCGGCCTGCAACAGCTGTGTAGTTATGGTGCGCGCAAGGCCGAACCTGGCGAGTTCAGCCAACGCGCGTTCCTGAATGGGCGCATCGATCTGACCCAAGCCGAGGCGGTCGCAGACCTCATTGGCGCGCAGTCAGATGCTGTTGCTCGTGCTGCAATGCGCTCACTGCAAGGCGCATTCGCGCAGCGCGTCGCCACCCTGCAACAAGCGCTGATCGCCTTGCGCGTGCATGTTGAAGCGGCCATCGATTTCCCCGAAGAAGAGATCGACTTTCTCGCAGATCAAAGCATCGCTGCACAACTTCACACACTGCAGATCGAACATCGCGCCCTCCAGCACGATGCCAGGCAAGGCTGCCGTCTACGCGATGGACTCAAAGTGGTCCTGCTTGGTGCGCCGAATGCAGGCAAATCTTCTTTGCTCAATGCTCTCACGGGCATGGACCGTGCCATCGTAACGGCCCAGCCGGGCACCACCCGAGATGTCGTCGAGGAGCAATTGCAGCTTGACGGCGTCAGCTTGCTGTTGGCGGATACCGCAGGTGTCCGAGACAGCGACGATGCGATTGAGCGTGAAGGTATTCGAAGGACTCGTGAAGCGCTGCAGCAGGCGGATTTGGTTATCGCGGTGATCGACGCGAGCGCTGCCGATGTCATGGCCCAAAAGACTGCACTGCAAGCAGAGCTTCCCCGCGATAAACAGACCCTATGGGTAGTCAACAAAGTCGATCTGCAGCCGGAAACTAACTTGCCAAAACCGGATTTTCTGCACCTCTCGGCGAAGCTTGGCAGTGGTCTTGATGACCTGCGCCAGCAGCTTCGGGCGGTCGCCAGTGGGGGCACCGCCGGCGCCGCATTCAGTGCGCGCCAACGCCATCTCGACGCGCTCGAAAGCGTCGAGCGCCACCTGCACTGCGCCGAGCAGCACCTCACTGACCGCTTCGGAGAACTGCTCGCCGAGGAACTCCGTCTTGCGCAAGCCGTGCTTTCGGAGATCACCGGCGAGTTTCATAGCGATGACTTGCTGGGGGCGATTTTCTCGTCGTTCTGCATCGGAAAGTAACGTTGCTTCTAAGGGCTTCCCGAGCGCTCCGACATGCAGTCCTAAACTATTGCCGCAACAAGCACTTGCTTCCCACAATGTCCTAGGAATTGGTACCAAAGCCGACCACTGGTGCGTCCAAGAAAGAGGCCGCACCCCCAGTGAGTCAAAATTCAATCGGGGTTGACATCTGCGAGTGAATGCGCCGCGCTTGGCCGCGCCAGCAACGATCCTGCGCGTGAGAACCGATCATCTGCCAAGTCGCATTTGCGCCGAGGTAGGACCGAGGCGCAAGGCACAAGGTCGGCGCCGATGCTAAGCCGTTCACCCCCGGTCGTCTCGCGAAATCGACGTTGGATTCGCGCAGTTAGGCCCACCAGCGGGCCCAGTGCGCGACATTAAACCTGGAACTCTGGCTTCGCCGCGACTCGGCGTCCTCCCGCGACGCTCACCGCCGGCGCTAGATTGACCGATCCTACGGGCGGGATCCCGGTTTCTCGACGCTGGCTCTCAGCCGCCCTTGGACATCGCCTCGCGCATGCCAATGTGATCTTCATGCATGAAGGCGGAGGCGACCAGGTCGCAGTCCTGCGCCGTCACCTCGTGACGCTCGAAGGTCTGCCGCCACGAGCGCGCAACACGATAGATGCGATCGATGATCTCGGCCGCCTCCGCTCTGCGCAAGCCGAACTGCCCGGCGCTCGTCAGCGCGTTGTCGACGCGCGCCGCGCGGCCCATCTCGCCGACGATCAAGTGCAGATTCCGCTCGAGACTGTGCGATGGTGTGGGCACCACGTCGTAAAGCGGGCTGAGTGCCCAACCGCCGGTCTCTTGATAGAGGAAGGCATGGTTGCGCAGGTGGTCATCGCTGTTGCTCACGAGGATGTTGAACACCATCCGCGAAAACATCTCCGTACGGTCGGCTGCTACGCGCGCTCCCGGTGCCTGTCTGCTGATTGCATGCGCGATGTCGGCGTAGCTGCGGTAGCGCGAGTCCATCTCGCCCACACCCAGCATCGTTAGCGCTGAAACCATGTGCCGACGGGTAATCAATCCCCCCGGACCGGCCACCCGATCGAAACGCTCGATGAGCATTACTGTGCGGCCATCCGGCATCTGCATGAGTCGTGTCTCCGGTACATGCAGACCCGCCTCGCGTGCCAGTTCTAGCGTGGCGCGCTCGACCGACGGTACGTTGAAGCGATCGGTCCTAGACGGAAACTTGGCGACGAACTGTCGTCCATCGACCGCAATGACCGCTTTGGGACGCATGCCTCCCATGGTTGGGCCGCCCTGGAAGTAATGTGTCAGCTGCGCCGGCACCGGTTCCCCTGCTTCGATGCGCTCAGCTGCGTCGAGCAGGTAGTTCAGATCAATAGCGCTTGGCAGCGTCGACGCCAACGGCGTGCTGTCGCGGTCTGGGCGAATGTCGAGCGCACCTGCCCGGTCCGAGCCTGCATGATCGAGGTACATCCACTCTGGGAGAGGGCCGGGCCGCTGCAGTCGGTTTTCGATCACCTGGCGGCCCCAAGCGTCAGGTGCCGCATCACGAATCGCGCTGAACATGGGCAGGCCATTGACCGGTAGCAGCGTCTTTCCGGCTGCGCCATCGCGAGGCAACGAAACCGGATCGACGTCCAGCGCATCGTGTCGCTTGAGGTAGATGTTGCCGTAGGCGAACCTTGCGTTTGCGAACTCGCCCGTGGCGTCGGTCGCCATATCCAGCTTGCCAGCCGGCACCGCGTCGCGACTCCCGGGCAGATGGATGAACACGTAGCGCGTAGTCATGTCAGAAATTCATGTCCTTGTCGGGTGTGTTCAGGCGCGCTCGGCGCGTCTTGTGCTGGGAAAGCAGCTCCTCGGACGCCGAGTCGCGGAGGTCGGACAACAGCTTGAGTAGGCCCAACTGTTCCATGACTGACAACCAAGCCCCCAGCGACGCGGCTGAGCTTCCAGCCTCGATGCGCATAACGGTCTGCGGACTTGTGCGCGCGCGCGCCGCAAGTTCGGTCTGCGGCATTCGCCGCGCCAAGCGTGCCTGACGAACTACTTTGGCCATGCGGCGTGCGGTCCGGCGGACCTCCGAAGAGGCGAATTCATCGGTTTTGATCTTCATATCGCTACCATTAGTGATAGTTTATGCCGCATAAAATATCACTAATGGTAGTAATTACGCACTGGCGGCCTAAGCGCAGCTGCCAGCGCCTTGGCGCCAAGAGGTCGTGCGCAACTCCCGAATAGTCTTGGCAGATAGATCCATTTCCGTGAGTTGCGCCAACCCTCGCGAGCGAAACGCAGCATATGGCGCTCGTCCTCGGGACGCAGTTCGACCAAGGCACGCTCCTTGTCCGTGGCGTTCGCTGGAAGGGCGAACCGGCAATCGGAGCGCCACTCCAGCGTCAGCAGGCTGCCGACGGACTTTCCTGCCAGATCAGGTGCATGCTGGATGCCGCTGGGCGAATTGCCCTGCGATTTCGATTTGTCGATCACAAGGGAGCCAACATGAAGATTCAGAACCTGATGATGTGGGTTGCGTTGCTGTTGCTGGGTGCGATTGCGCCGGTGATGGCCGAGCGCACAGCTGGCGAGAATATTGACGACGCGACCTTGTCGACGCGAACCAAGGCCGCCCTGATAGACAGTGACCAAGTCACCGCGCGACACATCAATGTCGAGGTGCATACCGGCATCATTCTGCTGGGGGGCTTTGTGGAGTCGCAGGCAGAGCATGCAGCGGCGATGGCAGCGGCACGCAAGGTGGCACCAGGAGCAGACGTCCGCGATGCCATGATTGTCCTCACCGGCTCACGTTCGCTAGGTGAGAGCGTCGACGATGCAGCGATTCAGTCGAAACTCAAAGCCAAGATCGTCAGTATTGAAGGACTGGCCGCAGCTCACCGTATCAACACCGAAGTCAAGCAAGGCAAGGTGCTGTTGTCTGGATTTGTCGGACATGATTCGCAGAAGGCACAGGCCGAGAGCATCGCCAAGGCAATCGAGGGTGTCCACACTGTCTACAACCGTCTAGTCGTCGTGCGCTGACGAACGGCTGGATCAGCAGGGTGTTGAGCAACACCCTGCTGATGTGTGGCAGGAATACCGAACTTGCGGGATCTAAAAAGCGCGGGAATGCACTCTCTAAATCACCTGTTGCGCATCCCCTGTCGAAAATTGCCGGTGCTGCGACTCAACTAGGATAGGCGCGAGGGTCAACTTTAGCGCTGGATGGTTTCCGGTACGGTGATCGCAGATGTCGCGGCGGTTCCTGCTGGAACAGCGCATGCCGCGGGCTGACGCGAAGGATGGTAGGCATACAGCCAGCCGTCGTGCTTGATACGGTCCAACAACACGCGTGCGATATCACGGCGCACCGCTGGACAGCCCCAGCTGCGACCCAGTCGACCGTGGCGTTGAATGAACGCGCTATCGACATAGTCGGCACCATGCATGACGATCGCACGTGCTCGCGCGTTGTCATTGACACCGATATTCAAGCCATCGAGTCTGAGTGAATACCCGTTGTTGCCATGGTAGGTTTCTGCCGTGCGAAACAGTCCAAGACTACTCTTGCGGCTACCCGCTTGGTTGGAGAAGTGCTTGGCCTCCTCTGTGCCAGTGCCCTGACCATGAGCCACCCATTCGTGAAACAACAAATGGCCGGTGTGGAGGTCAAAGGTCCACAAGCGCGCTTCGCTTGAAGGCCGTGCGTAATCGATCACGGTCAGTGTGTCCGCTTGACCAGCGCCTGCCGCTTCAGCGCAATTTACGGCATCCAGCGCTTCCTCTAGGATTGCAACATCCAGCTCTGTTGCGGCGCGATGAAGATCCTCTGGCGTGACTGCCCAGACGCACGATGTGCCCAGTACGAACGAAATCCACCAGAGCTTCATCACGACCACCGAAGAAATACCCAAATCCATTGGATCTAAAGACGCAGGCGTTCGTGAAACAAGTTCCGCCGTGTTGCTACTGATCGTTGGCATCATGCACAACTCAATTGGCAACGCTGGCCGGCGCATTTTCTGCAAGGACGGTGAGCGGCAACCCCGTGGTGTGCGGCAAAATCGGTAGCTCCGTGACGACCAAACTGGTGCCCTCCTCGATCAGTGGGAGCACTGCATCAAGGAAAGCCGACGGAAAGCGCACGCGTTGTACCTCGCTTGCATCCAGAACATGGTTACGATCCGACTCGTGACCCGGAATCGAAACCGCAAGCCAGCGCAGTTCTGCGCCATCTTTGTGGGCGACATAGGCGTGGGTGTCGAATGGCTCAGTGTCTGCGAGATCGACTTTGGCACGCCCGATTTCGACGCCATTGCGCAGCACCACGATGCGCCGATCGGCGCGTGAAAGCACCATCGAAACAGGCCCGACAGAAGCACGTCCTGGCTCCCATCGGAACGCTTCTTCACTGGCAAGGACCGGTTCGGCGATGACCTGACCGGTCTGAGCGTCCACCGGAGCAACCGGCAGTGGATGAGAGACGGCCACCGGCGCGGACCTCTCGTTTGCAACAACGACCGTCATGCCCAGTGGGCTGGCATCAAACAGTACCTTCGCAAACCCCGAAGGAAGATGTACGCAGCCATGTGATGACGGATAGCCGGGTAAGCCGCCCGCATGGAGCGCGACGCCGTCCCATGTCAAGCGCTGCTGAAACGGCATAGGCGCGTTGTTATACGTTTTGGAATGATGATTGGCATCTTTTTGCAGCGTGATGAACACACCTGTCGGCGTGTCATGACCGGGCTTGCCGGTACTTGAAGACGCGTATCCGATCAGCACGCCATTGCGGAACGCATAGGTCCGCTGTTCGTCCAGACTGACGATCAACACGATGGGACCGGAAGGCGCTACACCCGGTTGCCATACCCAATCGCCCGGCTTGAGTGAACTCGGTGAGGTACCCGCTGGCAATGATTGTGCGGCACCCCAGAACGGGACATCGCTGGCGACGACGGAGGCCGAGCACAGCACCAACAGAAGACCAACAAGCACTTGCATCCAACGCATAGCCAACTCCATTGCAATTGCCGGCATGAAAATTCACGTGAACAGTGGCAAGACGACGCGCAGATTCGGGTTTTGTCTTTCGTACGTCACCTCTCGTCCTTACGCTTGCATGCTGGCATGTCACACATGACATTGCGGTCAGCACACTGCGGACACGCGATGGGCGCGCAATAATGTGGTGCACTGCAAAAGAACTTTGGAATCGATGCCTTTGGGGAGGATCGAATGTTGCGCGTGGCGAAGAAGCGAGCGGTTTTATGGGGGGTGATCGTGTTGCTGGCAGCTTGCGGTGGCGAATCCGACCCCGAGCAAGTGACGGCGACACCACCAGCGGAAGCGCAGGTACCTGCCGAACCGCCGATTCCGGATGTGCCCACAGCAACACCAGCCAGCACGCAACAGCAAGCTGCTGATTTTGCCGCTCAGGCTGAACAGGCGCTGCGTGAGGAGCACATGTTCGCGCCGGCGGGTAGCAATGCCTTCGAGTGGTTCTTGAGAGCGCATGAACTCGACCGGGAAAATGTGTTCGCCCGCGATGCTCTGTTTGATCTCATTCCTTACGCGGTACTGCATATTGAGCAACGCATTGCTGCGCGAGATCGTGCAGAGGTCGAGCGGCTGATACCGTTGCTGCAACGCGCGCAACCTGAGGCGCCTGCCCTTCCCCGTCTGCAAAATGCACTCAGCGCACTTTCCCCCGAGGCTTCACCGACGGCGGATTCCGCGCGCCGACCAGAACAAAAACCTAGCGTGGCCGTCACGCCGCCGCCCGCGCCCAGCGTCGATGCGAGAAAGCCTGTCACCCAACCGAGCATTGCAACGAGTGGCGCTCAGTCGCCCCCGAGTGCCGGATCACCGCCCCAAGCCACGCCCATTGCAGCAGCGGCATCCGCCGCCGCCGATGTGCCCCCGCGGGACCAAGCCCAAGCCAAACCCGCAACGGCAGAGCCTAGCGCACCGGTAACTCGAACCTTGCCAATCACGGCTCGTGAGGTACCGGAGCCGATCAGCCGGGCTGCGCCGCGCTATCCGGTGTTGGCGGAGCGTCGCAAAATCGAAGGTACGGTCGAACTTGAATTCACCATCCAGGCGGATGGCGCAGTGGCCAATGTCCGTGTGTTGCGAAGCGAGCCGGAAGGCATATTTGACCGCGACGCGGTTGCCGCCATGCAACGTTGGCGTTATCCGCCGATCCCAACCGCCATCAAAGCCCGCCGAAGTTTCGACTTCAAACTGGGCAAACGTTGATTCGCCATTCAATCGGTTGCGGGAAAACGCTCATCCATACGCCGTTTAAAGCGCTCAACGCGTTGGCCAAGTCGCTCGGCGTGATCCCGAATCTGGTCAACATCGTCCAGAAACGCGTTCATTTCTTCGCCACCGAGCACATCACCTCGCTCGTCGCGAACAAACGCCGCCACGCGCTGCAGCCCCGTTTTGCCGGCGTGTTGCGCCGTCCCGCCAATACTGCGCAATGCCCGTGCAATCTGCACCCCAAGCACACCGCCCACGCGCTGCGACAGCGCCTCTTCCAGATCGGGCGCAAATTGCTGTGCAAGCTTCTGCACTTGTTGGGCGAGTTCGATGTCGCCGGAAATGCGCAACTTTCCGGGCGCCGCGCTTGCCGTCTGACCAGGTAGCAGTCGTGCCAGCAACGCGCCAGCGGTTGCACTGAGACTGAGATCTGACTCTGCGTCATCGGTGGGACCAACGCGCAAGCAGGTGTCTTCGACCCGTATACGCACGGCCAAGACAGGTGCTTCAAGCCGCAAATCGATGCAGCGACCATGTAAGCGCCTCAACGCCTGTTGGCTATCAGCATCGAGTGACAACACGCGGTTCAGGCCAAACTCCAGAGCGCTGCCGCCCACCTGAAAAAGACGCGAACGCAGCGGGTTCTCGCGGCGCGTGCTCATGACAATTCTCCAATCGTGGCGAAGTCGCGCATCGCGCTAGCGCCCGGCAGGTCAAAAAACGCCAGACTGCAGGTCCGGGTCGCAATGGCAACCTCGGCCAGAGATTGGCCACGATCCTTCGCCAGCTCCTGCGCGATGTGCATCAGGAAGGCCGGTTCGTTGCGGCGATGCGAAGGCATCGGACGCAGCGTCCGCGGCAGCAGATACGGACTATCCGTTTCGATCATCAAGCGATCCGCGGGAATGTCCTGCACCAACGCGCGCAGATGTGCGCCGCGACGCTCATCACACAGCCAGCCAGTGATGCCGATGTGGCAATCACAATCGAGATAGTCGTACAGCTCCTCGCGTGTGCCAGTGAAGCAGTGCACCACCGCGCGAGAGACTTGATCACGTACCGATTTCAGCATCGACATGAAATCGGCATGCGCATCGCGCTGGTGCAAAAAGAGCGGTTTGCCGCAATCCACTGCAGTCTGCAATTGACGTTCGAACGCGCGTCGCTGAGCGGGTCGCGGAGAAAGGTCGCGGTGATAATCGAGACCGGTCTCGCCAACGGCTTTGACCGCGTCGTGCTGCAACAGGGCGCGCAATTCGCGGTCGGCTTCTTCGGTATATTCGTTAGCGTGATGCGGATGCACACCGGCGGTTGCATAAA
>Ga0075163_10014508_pt1 | contig 10165 bp, 6 predicted proteins | sample JI1023141ADNA_FD_71478 | JGI IMG/M metagenome (GOLD analysis project Ga0075163, IMG submission 71478) | Wastewater effluent complex algal communities from Wisconsin, to seasonally profile nutrient transformation and Carbon sequestration -... | ecosystem: Engineered > WWTP > Effluent > Algae... | reverse complement strand
AGCCCAAATGTCCCGACCTTTGTCGCCCCGGGCGATGAGTTCGAGGTGAGCGTCACCGTGGCCAACAATGTGGTCGGCTCGGGTCCCAAGTCGCAGGTTGCGCTGGAGCTGCGCACCTCCAAGCACGTGGAGGTGCTGACGCCGGCCAAGGTCACGCTGACCATCGGCGAGCTGCGCGAGACCTCGGCCACGTTCAAGCTGCGCGGCACCAGCGTCCTCGGCTCGGGCAACCTGACGTTCGTCGCGTCGAGCGGCGGCAAGTCGGGGCGGTACTCGGTGGATCTGTCGGTGCGGCCGGCGGCGCCGCTGCTGACCACCACCACCGTCGGGCACTTCAAGGGCGGTCAGGCCGTGGCGCCGGTGCCGCGGCAGATGTATCCCGAGTTCCGCGTCAATCGCGCCGCGATCTCGTCGCTGCCGCTGGGTCTGGCGCACGGCCTGATTCAGTACCTGCAGAAGTTCCCGCACGGCTGCACCGAGCAGCTGGTCAGCCAGGCGCTGCCCGCGATCGTCCTGCGCGGACGTCCGGAGTTTGGCTTCGCGCCCGAGGTCGCCGAGCACAGCCTCCAGAGCATCCTCACCAGCCTCCGCTCGCGCCAGAACGACGACGGCGGCTTCGGCCTCTGGCAGAACGCCAGCCAGGTCTCGGACTTCGCCAGCGTCTACGCGACCCACTTCCTCATCGAGGCGCGCGACCGCGGCTTTGCGGTGCCGCCCGAGGTCATGAAGAAGTCGCTCGAATACGTCACCCAGCTCGCCAGCCGCGAGACCGACAGCCTCGCCGGCGAGCGGCAGCGCGCCTACGCCGTGTACGTGCTGTCGCGCAGCGGCGTCGTCACCAGCCAGTACCTCGGCTCGGTGCAGAAGACGCTGGAAAACAGCTTCAAGGATCAGTGGAAAAGGGATCTGGCCGGCATCTACCTTGCCGCCGCCTACAAGCTGCTCAAGCAGGAGCGCAAGGCGCAGGCGCTCATCGCCGAGAGCAAGCTCGGCGAGGTGGGCGACCAGCAGATCGACTACCAGAACTACTACGATCCGCTGATCCGCGACGCGCAGCTGCTGTACATCCTGGCCCGCCACTTCCCCGAGCGGCTGGCCAAGCTCGATGGCGACGCGGTGATGAAGCTGGTCGAGCCGATCATGAAGAACCGCTACAACACGCTGTCGTCGGCGTACACGATCCTGGCGTTCGATGCCTACGCGCAGGTGGCCGCCGAGCAGCCGGCCGGCACCTTCACGATCTCCGAGGCACTGGCCAGCGGTCAGCAGAAGGCGCTGACGCTGCCGGCGGGGCTGTTCCCCATGGCGAGCTTCTCGCCCGAGGTGAACCGGCTGATCTTCGCGTCAAACAGCGCGCTCCAGACCTTCTATCAGACGACGCAGTCGGGCTACGACCTGCGCCCGCCGACCGACGCGCTCAAGCAGAAGCTCGAGGTGTTCCGCGAGTTTACGGGCGAGGACGGCAAGCCCATCTCGCAGGTGAAGCTCGGCGACGAGGTCGAGGTTCACATCAAGCTGCGCGGCCTCGAAAAGGACGAGCTCTACAACCTTGCCCTCATCGATCTTCTGCCCGGCGGCTTCGAGGTCGTCATCCAGCCGCCGCCCGACGCTGGCGATCCCGAAGAGGAAGAGAAGCAGGACAAGGAGGAGGACGGCAGCGGCAAGGCGCACGAGGGTGACGGCGACGGTGAAGGCGGCGACGGCGAAGGCGGCGAAGGCGCCCACGACAGCGACTCGGACAGCCACAAGCCGACGCCCGAGCCCGGCGCCCTGCCCTTCGCCAAGCCGAGCAGCACCTGGCAGCCCGACTACGGCGATGTGCGCGAAGACCGCATCGTTCTTTACGGCAGCGTCGCCGGCGACGTGAAGGAGTTTGTCTACAGCATCAAGGCGACAAACCTCGGCACCTACGTTGTCCCCCCCCTCCAGGGCGAGGGCATGTACGATCGAACCATCCTCGCCCGCTCGATCGGCGGTAAAATAACCGTGGTCAAGTAGGAGACCTTCCACGCTCCATGTCGTCGCAGGGCAGCTATCACTTCGAGGTTCGCGCGGGGCGGCTCATCGAGATCCGCATGCCCGCGATGGAAAATCTCGAAGCCGCCGAGAGCTTCTGCGCCGCCTTCAGCAAGCTCAAGAGCCGCGCTCCGGCCAACGGCTACGTCATCCTGGCCGACTACCGCGCCGTGCGCGTCTATCCTCCCGAGGTCGCCGACCGACTCCAGCGGCTCATGATGGACTTTAACCCCATCATGGAGCGCTCTGCCCTGCTCACCGATCCCAAGCACCCGATCGAAGGGCTCCAGATGTCCCGCATCGCCAAGACCAGCGGTCATCAGGGGCGCCGTCAGTTCAGCGATCCAGAGGTCCTGATGACCTGGCTCGCCGAGATCCTGACGCCCGAGGAACAGACGAGAATGCGCAAGTTCCTCGGCGAAACCAGCTAGTTCGGCCACTGCCGCCTTGACAGGCGCTTCGCTTCGCGCGTTCAATGCGAGGAGAATCTCGTCCATGGTCGCAAAGTCTCCGTCGCCACATACCCCTGCTGGGATCCCTCATCCACCCCGCCACCTCGAGGTCCTGAAAGAGCGATGGGGTGATTACCAGCGTCGCAACGGACTCAAGACCACGAGTCAGCGCGAGCTCATCGTCGACACGTTCCTGCACTCGTCCGAGCATGTCTCGATCGACGACCTGCTGGTGCTGGTGCGCGCCCACAACGAGCGCGTCGGCTATGCCACGGTTTATCGGACCATCAAGCTGCTGGCAGCGGCCGGCCTGGCTGCCTCGCGCCAGTTCGGCGACGGCCAGACGCGCTACGAGGTCGCCGGTCCCGAGACGCCGCATCACGACCACCTGATCTGCCTTCAGTGCGGGCTCATCCTTGAGTTCGAGAACCGCGAGATCGAGCGGCTGCAAGACAAGGTCGCGGATCGGCTGGGCGGCTTCAAGATCGTGCAGCACAAGCTCGAGCTCTATGGACTGTGTCCAAAGGCGCAGCACCTCCCCTCGGGCGTCTGCCCGAATGAGAACCGCGATGCGCTGGTGGGCATGACGGTGGCCCAGCACGGCCACAGCCACGGCCACGGCGCCAAAAAGCCCGCGGCCCGCCGCAACCCCCCGAGCCGCGACTAGCATGGCAGGCAGCACCGAAGGCCCCCAGCAGCCCAGGTCTTCCCAAGCAACTGCCGGAGCGGTCGCAGCGCAGCCCCCCGACGACAGCGCCGACGTTCGCTTTGCGAGCCCGCCCGAGGTCGCAGGCGGCCTGGTCGCGATCACCGAGACCCTCAAGCAGGTGCGCCAGCAGACGGGCCTGGTGCGCGGCGTGCGCGCCCTCCTGCGCGTCAATCAGGACGGCGGCTTCGACTGCCCCGGCTGCGCCTGGCCCGAGCCGCGCGCCGACAGCAGCGAAGGCCGCAGCGAGGTCGAGTTTTGCGAAAACGGCGCCAAGGCGGTCGCGTGGGAGGCCACCACCCGCCGCATCGGGGCCGACTTCTTCAGGCAGCACAGCCTCGCCCAGCTCGCGGCCGAGTCGGACTACTGGCTGGGGCAGCAGGGGCGCATCAGCGAGCCCCTGTGGCTGCCGCCGGGCGCCAGCCACTACCAGCCCATCAGCTGGGACGATGCCTTCCAGCGCATCGGCGGCGCCCTGCGCGCGCTCGCCAGCCCGCACGAGGCCGCGTTCTACACCTCGGGGCGCACCAGCAACGAGGCCGCGTTCCTCTACCAGCTGTTCGTGCGCCAGTTTGGCACCAACAACCTGCCCGACTGCTCGAACATGTGCCACGAGTCGAGCGGCGTGGCCCTGCGCGAGACCATCGGCGTCGGCAAAGGCACCGTACAGCTTGAAGACTTCGAGCTCTGCGACGCCATCTTCATCATCGGCCAGAACCCCGGCACCAACCACCCGCGCATGCTCACCACCCTCCAGCGGGCGGCCGAGCGCGGCTGCGCCATCGTCAGCATCAACCCGCTCGCCGAGGTCGCACTCTCCCGCTTCCGCCACCCGCAAAACCCGCTGGACATCGTCGGTGCGGGCACCTCGATCACCGGCCTGCATCTGCCGGTGCGCATCGGCGGCGACGCGGCGCTGCTCAAGGGCATCATGAAGGAGCTGCTCGAACGCGAAGAGCAGCCCGGCCCCGACAAGTTCGTGGATCGCGAGTTCATCCGCACCCAGACCGTGGGCTTTGCCGCCTTCCGGGAGGCGCTGGACGCGGTCTCGTGGGACGACATCGTCGAGTCGAGCGGAATCGAGCGCCTCCAGATCCGCGCCGCCGCCGACATCGCGCTCGGCAGCCGCCGCATCATCTGCTGCTGGGCCATGGGCCTGACGCAGCACAAGGAGGCGGTGGCCACGATTCAGGAGGTTGTGAACTTCCTGCTCCTCGGCGGCCACATCGGACGGCCCGGCGCCGGCGCCTGTCCGGTGCGCGGCCACAGCAACGTCCAGGGCGATCGCACCGTCGGCATCGTCGAAAAACCGGACCCCGCTTTTCTCGATCGGCTGGAGCGGCACTTCGGCTTTGCGCCGCCGCGTCACCATGGCTTTGACACCGTCGGAACGATCCAGGCGATGCTCGATCGCCGCCTCAAGATCTTCTTCGCACTCGGCGGCAACTTTCTCTCGGCCACGCCCGACACCGAGCTCACCGCCGAGGCGCTGCGTCGCTGCGAGCTCACGGTCCACGTCTCGACCAAGCTGCATCGCGGCCACCTCATCTGCGGCGAGCAGTCGATCATCCTTCCCTGCCTCGGCCGCACCGAAGAGGACTTGCAGCGCTCGGGTCCGCAGCTGGTCTCGGTGGAAAACTCCATGGGCATCGTCCACTCCTCGCGCGGCACCTTATCGCCAGCCTCCCCGGCGCTGCGCAGCGAGGTCGCGATCGTCTGCGGCGTGGCCAAGGCCGCGCTGAGCGATCGCCCCGACGTGCGCATCCCCTGGGACGAGCTCACCGCCGACTACGATCGCATCCGCGAGCACATCGAGGCCGTCATCCCCGGGTTCGAGAGCTACAACCAGCGCCTGCGCCGCCCCGACGGCTTTGCCCTGCCCAACAGCGCTCGCGAGCGCCGCTGGAACACGCCTGCCCAGCGCGCTGCATTCACCGCGCATCCGCTGCCGCGCATCCCGCTTGCGCCCGGTCAGCTGCTGATGATGACCATACGCAGCCACGACCAGTTCAACACCACGGTCTATGGCCTGGACGACCGCTACCGCGGCATCCGCGGCGGGCGCCGCGTCATCTTCATGCACCCCGATGACCTGGCCGAGCGCGGCCTTCAAGCCGGCCAGCACCTGGACCTCACCAGCCACTTCCGCGGCGAGACCCGCGTCGCCCGCGACTTCGTCGCCGTCCCCTACGCGATCCCGCGCCGCTGCGCCGCCACCTATTTTCCCGAGGCCAACGTGCTCGTGCCACTGGGCAGCTACGCCGACAAGAGCCGCACCCCGACCTCCAAGTCCATCATCCTGACCGTCGCCCCCGCCGCCAGCCCTGCGAGCTAAGTTTCCATCCACAAACTCAACGCCCCCAAGAACCAAATTTCCCCGAAGGGGAAATTTAATATCCCCCCATTTGGGGGGATTTTTTTGGGGGTTTATGGATAGAAACGGAGCTAGGCCGCGCGCGCCACCGCGATGAGCGTTCCGCCGCGCCCGAGCGCCGCGCTGGCTGCCGTTGCGCCCACCGAGATCGGAAACGCGCACGAGCCCATCGCATAGCTTGCCAGGCGCGCCCACAGCGACGCCCGGGTCGGCTTGCCGGTGAGCTCGCTAAACAGCACGTTCGGCACCGGCAGCACGCTGTTGAGCGCGCTCTGCATCCAGCCGAACACGTCGAGCTCCGCCTCTTGATGGCCCCACGACTCGATGGTCAGCCGCTGCTGCACAAGCAGCCGCGTCAGCGCCGCCTGCGTAAAATGAAACAGGTGCCGCGGCACATCCAGATGGAACCACTGCGGTCCAAAAAGGCGCGCCTGTAGCCCGCCGGCATCGGGAACAGCGACGATCAGCGTGCCTCCCGGACGCAGCGCCTGGCGCGCATCCGCGATCGCCGCGCGCACATCGCGAAAGTGCTCCAGCGAGTGCCACATCGTCACGGCATCGTAGCGCTGCCCGCGCGCCGCTTCGCGCACCTCTGCAAACAGCGGAATGTCGCCCTCCAGCGTGCGAGCCGGGTTTCCGCCCAGCTCTGTGCCCGTCGGTGACCAGCCGTGCGACTGCGCCTCGCGCAGAAACGAGCCATCGCCGCAGCCGATGTCGAGCAGCCTGCCCCGCTTGCCGCCGGCCGCCTGATCCAGCAGCTGCGCGCGACGGCGCATGCACAGCCGCTTGGTGAAGCTGTGGCGGTTGCCGTAATAGGCCTTGCCGTAATAGGAGCCCAGGTCCGCGGGCTGCGGCGTCGTATGCCCGAGCCCGCAAGCCGGGCAGACCTGGATCGAGAACGGCTCCAGCGACTGCGGATCGACCACGCGCTCAAAGCGCGACACCAGCCGGGTGCCACACACACAACAGCTGAGCGCTTCGTCGGGCTCCGTGGAATGGTTGATAGTTTGTTCTATCATCTGTCTCAGCATCGTTTCAACATCCGTTCAGGGCTCGATGCGCCAGACTTCGACGCGCCCGAGCTCGCCGCTGCCCCAGGACCAGGGCAGCGGTCCGAAGCCGTTCGAGTAGAAGCCTGCGCCCTCGCCGAGCACGCGCCCGCCCGGTCCGCCGAAGCGCTCGCTGGCCACCAGCGTGCGGTGCGCGCACTGCTCGATCCGGCCGCCGCCCAGCCCCACGACCACAACATCGCCCGGAGCCGGCAGCACACCGCCGGTGGTCATGGGCCTGGCGCCCGCCTGCATCGAGTACCACTGAAAGCCCCAGTCGCCGTCCATCCACACCGTGGCGCCTCGCTTCACCTCGGCGGCGGCGATCTCGCCGCCACGGCGACCGACCTCGGCCAGCGCCGCATCGGCGCGCAGGATCAGCACCGACAGAACCAGCCCCAGTGCGGCGCTGATGCCCACGCTAACCCAGCTCCAGTCGGACATCGCACTGGCGGCCGCATACATGCCCTCGCTGTCGCTGTCGCCGTCGCCGTGCGACGCGGAGGGGGTCAGCTCTGTGGCGGCGCCCTCTTCGCGACAGAGAGCGCGCGCAATCAGGATCGCCATCGCGGGCGCCGAAGCGACCAGATACTTGGGCGGCAGGTGCTCGTAAAAGACCGCGGGCAGCGCCAGGAGCAGCCAGAGTCCAAGGCCCAGCTGCGTGCGATCCTGGCGCCGCCAGCCCTCGCCGAGGATGTCGACGAGCACCGCGCTGCCCAGCGCCACGGCCGGCATGAACAGCGGCAGCCACGAGCGCCACCCGCCCGGCGTCAGCACTACCGACAGCGCCGCAGCCAAGAGCAGCACCACGCGGTTTCGCCGCTGGCGAAAAAATCGCTTGCGATGGATGACGATCCACGGAATCGCCAGCGGAAACATCACCACCCACTGGCTGATGAAGCTGACCAGGTTGAACGGCACGCGGTCCAGGTGCATGCGCGACAGCGTGGTGCCGGCAACGTGATGTCCCGCCACCGGATCGCGCGTCACGAAGTTGAACCCCAGGAGCAGCAGCAGCGCGAGTCCCAGCGGCACGATCGCGCCGCTGAACAGCGTGGTTGGCCAGCGTCGCCAGCCCGCACTCCACCGGGCATCATCGATGAGCAGCACCGCACCGACCCCAAGCAGCAGCAGCAGGTGCGGGCGCGACAGCACGGCCAGCGCCAGCGCCAGCGCCGCCCCGAGGCCAGAGACCACTCCAGAGGCGGTGCCGCGCGACTGCCGCCAGCTGAGCAGGCGCTCGATCCCGAGCGTGCCAAACGCCATCGCCGGCACATCGGGCATGCTCGTCGAGGCCATGCCCAGCACCGCGGGCGAGCAGCAGACGAGCAGCGTCGCCACTCCCGCCTGCACGCGCCCCAGCCCCAGCCGCAGCGTCAGCGCCGCCGTGGCCAGGATGCCCAGGATCAGCATGGCCAGCTGCGTGAGGTGCGCGATCCACTCTGCGCCGCCGTGCATCACCGTCGGCAAAAGCAGCGTCGCCATCACCGGTCCCGAGACCAGGCCGGACGACAGCCGGATCGGATCGCCGTGAAACACCATGTTGAAGGCCGTGGGATGCAGCGGATCCTTCAGCATGTGCTGGGCTTGCAGCAGAAACGTGACATCGTCGATCGTGAACGGCTTGTTGAAAAAGGGCAGCAGCGCGAGCCCTGCGATCAGCAGCGCGGGCGCAGCGATTCCGAGCAGGCTGCGGTTGCTCATGAAAGTTTCACGGTCTTCATGCTTGCCCGGCACTTTATGACTTCGCCCGCGCGGCGGGAACCCTTTTTGCAGCCAGTCGGCCAGGGCCTGCCCGCCGCCACGGCCGCTCGCCCACCGGGAGGCTTGCAGCGACGGGGCGAATAGGAGAAGATCCGTGGTGGCAGGCCCATGAACGAGCGCTGGCGCAAGCTCACAGGTCAGGTTGAAGACGGACTCACGTCTGTGCAGCTGGGCTTCGGGCTGTTCATCTTCGTGTTCGTGGCCGCGCTGATGTTGTCGGTCGAGACCAATCGCCCGACGGGAAATGTGCTGGTGGATATCCTGCTGTGGAGCGCGGCGCTGGTGCTGGCCGGCCTTGGCGTGGTGCGGCTGGCCCGCCAGCTGCGCGCTGCCAACTTCGGCGCCGAGCCGCCGACGCGGCCGGTCAGCACGCAGGATCTGATGGGCTATTTTGTATCGGCGCTGGCGGGACCGCTGCTGCTGATCTGGTTTGTGCCGCGCCTGGCGGAGCTGCGCCCCGAGAGCCTTGCCGAGCTCGTGCACGAGCTGCGCGGTCGCTGGGTCGACGCGCTGCTGGTTGGAATTGGCGTGTTTCTGTGCGTGCTGCCGCTGCGGGCGCTGGTGCGCTATGTGACGCGCCGCTAGACCTGGGTCAGTTGGCGCCGGGAAGCACGCGCACGACCAGCGAGCTTGGGTAGGCCACCGAGCGGTAGATGCGGTGGTTCGCCTTCACGAAGTCGGTCGCCTTGGCTGCAAAGATATTGGGCACGAAGCTCTGCGGGTTGCGGTCGATGTAGGGAAACCAGCTCGACTGCACCTGCACCATCAGCCGATGGCGGCGCTGAAAGGTGTGAAACACATCGTTCAGCGTGAAGCGCACGCGCGTCACCTGATTGGGAACCAGCGGCTGCGGCGAGGAGTAGCTGTCGCGAAAGCGAGCGCGCATCGGCTCGCCGCGGATCAGCAGCTGCGTGCCGCCGCGATCCGGCTCATGCGAAGGCTCGCCGCCCTTGTGCTTGGGGCCGGGCATCTGATCCGGATATTCATCGATGAGCTTGATCACCACGTCCGCATCGCTGCCCGTCGTCGATAGCCACAGATCCGCCTCGATGGGACCGGCCACGGTCAGGTCGCGATCGAGCGGCTCGGTCTCGTAGACCAGCACATCCGGACGCGAGGCCGCAAAGCGCTGATCCTCGGCCACAAAGCGCCGTGCGCAGCCCATGGTGATCCACGAAGTGCACGGAACTGGCTTCTGCGGATCGCTCAGATACTCATCGAAGTCGCCGGCGCCCGCAGGCTGACTTGCCGGCTTCTCGCTCAGGCTCAGCCGTCCCCCAGAAAGAAAGGAAATGCGCTGGCTCTGCGCGCTCTTGGGTGGCCAGGCATCAAACGAGCGCCAGCGATTGGATCCGGTCTCATACACGAACGCGGTCGGCAGCTCCGGAGACTCGCCGCCCTTCAGGTGGTGCTTGAAAAAGGCCAGCTCCCGCTGCGCGTAGGTCTCGCTGGTCTTGTAGCCGAAGTCCGCATCCGCAAGCCCGCTGCCGTCGGTGCGCGACCAGCCGCCGTGAACCCACGGACCAATGACGAGCGTATTTTTGACACCGGGATTTTGCGCCGCGAGCGCGGCGTGAACGTGCAGCGGTCCGTAAAGATCCTCCACGTCATACCAGCCGCCCACGACCATCATCGCGGCGCGAACTCCGCGCAGGTGCGGCGCCAGGTTGCGCGACTTCCAGAAGTCGTCGTAGTTGGGATGCGCGGTGATGTCGCTCCAGAACGCGATCGGCTTTGCGAAGCGCGAGCTCGCGTCGGCCAGCGAGCCGAGCTTGAGGAAATAGCGATACACATCTGGAGTTCC
>Ga0075163_10014507_pt1 | contig 10165 bp, 5 predicted proteins | sample JI1023141ADNA_FD_71478 | JGI IMG/M metagenome (GOLD analysis project Ga0075163, IMG submission 71478) | Wastewater effluent complex algal communities from Wisconsin, to seasonally profile nutrient transformation and Carbon sequestration -... | ecosystem: Engineered > WWTP > Effluent > Algae... | reverse complement strand
CGTCGCTGTTTACGGTAGTCGCACAACGTTGTCCGGATCATTCGCGCCGCTCACGCCCGAGCGGCTGAATACGGGCTATCCCCTCCAATGGGACAAGGCCAAGCTGGTGCTGGGCATATCGGACCTCCGGAGCATCAAGGAGCAGGTAAGTGTGCGGATAGGAGGGCGCACCGTGCGATTCGAGCCGGGCCTGCCGAACAACGAACTGGTGGCCAGCGGCCTCAGCGCCGACTTCCCGCTGGACTCCACGATGATGGGCCGGCCGTTGGAATTCACATCGGCCCTCACGATCAACGGCAGTGTAAGCTATGATCTGGTCCCCGTGGGGAAAGTGACCCGCCTGCATTGTACCTCGACCTGGAACGACCCCAGTTTCCATGGGGCCTATCTCCCAAACCCGCAGGACAGCTCGAGGTCGTCAGCACCAGGATTCAGCGCTGACTGGACCGTACTCCACCTCAACCGCCCCTACCCGCAGGAGTTCTCCGGCGACCGGCGAGAGGAGTTCGATGCCAGCGCCTTCGGGGTGTGGCTGATGCAGCCGGTGGACGAGTACCAGAAGAACACGCGGGCCAGCAAGTACGGGGTGATGCTCATCGTGCTCGTCTTCCTCGTGTTCTTCTTCGTGGAAGTGCTCCAGAAACTGCGCATCCACCCGATCCAGTACCTCTTGGTCGGGTTCGCGCTCTGCATCTTCTACACGCTGCTCATCGCCATCAGCGAGCATGTGGGGTTCGGCATGGCGTACATCCTGTCCGGTGTGGCGGTGATCGGGCTCGTCGTGCTCTATGCGCACAGTGTATTCCAGGTGAGAAGGGCCTCCCAACTGCTCGGGCTCATCATGCTGCTGGTCTTCGGCTTCATGTTCGCCCTGATCCACGAACAGGACTACGCGTTGCTCTTCGGCAGCATCGGCTTGTTCATCGTGCTCGCCCTGGTGATGTGGGTAAGCCGCCGGATCGATTGGAACGGCACCCGGGAAACGCAAGCGTGACCGGTCAGGAACCGGGTTCAACAGGTTTTCAACGATCGTTTGCGGCCCCTTCCGACCCCTTGGGCGGAAGGGGCCGCTGGTTGGTCGGGCGTATCTCCCGCTGGTCGGTTCCGAGGGGGGCAGCCGTCGAAATGTTGATCCGAAGGGGCCCCGGTTCCCGTTCCAGCCATAGCCGATGGGCGAGTTTCGCGGCCGGAATCTCCCGAATACCGAAAGAACGATGAACACTCCTCTGCGCACTCTCCTCGGCACGGTTGCCACCGTGGCCACCCTCATCGCCAACGCCACTGTCTACTATGTCTCGTCCGCTTCCGGGAACGACAGCAACAATGGCACCTCCCAGAGCACACCATGGCGCACCATCGACCGGGTGAACCAGAGCACGTACGCCATCGTTCCCGGAGACCAGGTCCTGTTCCAGCGAGGAGGGGTCTACCGGGGCGAGATCATCTGGGGTGTTTCCGGAACGGCCTCCGCACCTGTGGTGTATGGAGCGTATGGCACCGGGGTCGATCCCGTCATCAACGGGGCGAAACTGGTGACCGGGTGGACGCAGCACAGCGGGAACATCTACAAAGCCAATGTCGGCATGCGTGTGGACTACGTTTACGTGAACGGTACCCGCATGAACTTGGCCCGCACCCCGAACGCTGGTTCGTGGTACCGCAACTCCAATGCACAAGGCACCAGCCTCACGAGTTCCAACATCACCCAATCGAGCGGATTCTTCACGGGGTCCCGGTGCGTGGTGCGCAGCACGGCCAGCAGTGTGGACACCCTGCGGGTAACGAATCATGTGGGTTCCACCCTCACCTTCAGCAGTTCCCCGGTGAATTGGTACATGAACCAGGACGATTGGGGCTTCTATCTGGAGAACAAGCTCACACTGCTGGATGCGGCCAATGAGTGGTTCTACGACAAGAGCAATGGATTCCTTTATCTGTGGGCCCCGGGCAACGTGAATCCGAGCACCCTTTCGGTGGAGGCCTCCGTGTTTGAGAGCGGTGTGAACTGCTACCCTGGCCGCCAATATTGCACCATCCAGAACCTGAACTTCAAATACCAGCGTTGGGCCGGCGTGCTCAACGGATCAGCCAGTCGCGTAACGGTCACCGGCTGCACCATCGAGGATACCTACTTCGGCATCCGCAGCTATGGCAGCTACGATAACTACTCGAACAACACCATCCGCCGCACTTACGCCAGCGGGTGCCTGATGATCGACAACAACTCCGTGTTCGAGAACAACAATTTGACCGATATCGCGCTCACCATCGGCCTTGGCGAAACGGGCTGGGGCTACTTCGGTATACGCGGCATCGGCCAGAACAACACGATCCGTGGCAACCGGTTCACCAACATCGGATATATCGCGATCGTCGCGGATGCCAACCACCTGATCGAGAAGAACGTCATCAACACGTATTCCGTCTCGCTCAATGATGGTGGGGCCATCGCCTTCGACGATGCCAATGGCATGGTCATCCAGGACAACATCTGCGGGGATGCGTTCGGTGGGCTCGATGGGTCTTCCACCGTGCTGCCCCACTATCAGCACTTGGGCGTTGGCATCTACTTCGGCAATACCAGCATCGTGAACACCACCGTGCAGCGCAATACCGTCTACAACGTGCCGGGCGTCGGTATCAACGTGGACCACTGCATGAACTCCACCAACCTGGACATCAAGTACAATACGATGTTCAACTGTGGTATCGGCCTTTCCATCTCCGACTATTCCAACACCAACGGGCCTTTCGCCGTGGCGCCCTACCATGTGGCGAACTACAACGACGAATACGTGGGCAATCAGGTGTACTGCCTGACGAAGGACCAGTACTACATGCGCTTCTTCAACTGCTACAGCAACAACCCCGTTGACTTCGGCACCTTCACGAACAACAAGTACTACAACCCCTACGATGAGGTGGGGATCTACGTGCACAACATCTTCAACGCGTCCAGCAAGTGGTACAGCCTGGAGCATTGGCAGATCGCCCGCAACGAGGAGAGCGGCAGCACGCGCAGCCCCCTGCGTTTGTCACCGTACAGCACCGTTTCGGAACTGACCGGCAATCTGGTTCCCAGCGGGGATTTCTCAAGCACCAACGTCACTCCATGGGCGTCGTCAGCTTGGCCGAACAACGCGCAGCTCACGCGTGTGACCACCAACCTGGACAATGGCTGCCTGAAGGCCTACATCCCCAACAACTCGGTTTACCCCACGCTTTCGTTCCGCAATCCCGAGTGGTACCCTGTGGTGAACGGCCAGTGGTACCGCATGCGCTTCAGCCTCCAGAGCAACGCCGTGGGCAATGTGAGCGCCGGAGCCAAGGCCCAGGCCACCATCCAAAGCTCCGCTTCCATTTTTGAACAACTCGTGCCCTTTACGACCGAACGCCGCGATCTGGAGATCTACTTCCAGAGCACTGTTACCGATAATGCCCAAGTCTCCTTTATCAGTGACTACACCGAGCCCCTGTACTTCTTGGACAATGTGGACGTCCGTAGGGTGAACGTGCAGGCGATCGACCCCACCACGTTGCACAAGCTGTTCACGAACTCCCAGACCACGGCACAGAGCTTCACCCTGCCCGCCGGTTGCTGGAGCAACATGTCCGGTGTGGTCAGCGCGGGCGGTTCGAGCTTCACGTTGCAGCCATATACCTCCGCCATCTACTACAAGGTGCCCGATATCGGTTGTGGCACACAATCCTCCACGGGTACCCTTGGAGCCAAGGTCTTCCTCGGCGGGTGCATGAACTGGACCACCAATACGATGAACGATGGCTTGCGGACCGCCGGTGCGATCCCGGCCACGGAACCTTACACAGCGCTCGGCTACACCTTGGAGAACTCCGGGGCAACGGTGACGTCCACCGTGCTGAACACGACGGGCAACAATGCTCCGGTGGATTGGGTGGTGGTGGAACTCAAGAACAGCACGGGTGGCTATCCGGTCATTGCCCGTCGCGCCTGCCTGGTGCGCCGCGATGGTACCGTGATCACACCCGACGGTAACACCGTGATCACCTTCGCTACCTCCACCACCGTAGGGAAGCATCTGGTTATCCGCCACCGCAACCACCTCGGCGTTATGGCCAGCAGTGCCATCGCAACCAATGGGCAGATCATCGACTTCACCGTGACCACCTCTGCGGGGGTCTATGGAACGGACGCTATGCAGGTCAATGGCACCCGCCGCGCGCTCTGGAGCGGGAACGCGAACTCGGACAACCAAGTGAAGTATACCGGCACCGGCAATGATCGCGACCCGATCCTCACCGTTGTAGGCAGCACCACACCCACGCTTTCCCTCAGCGGCTACCGCCGCGAAGACGTGAACATGGACGGGGTGACCAAGTACACCGGCACCGGCAACGACCGCGATCCTGTACTTACGATCATCGGGGGGACAACACCTACGGCCGTGAAGACGCAGCAGGTGCCCTGATCACGCTGGAACAGAAATGCGGAGGCCGGATCAGGAATGATCCGGCCTCTGTCGCTTTCTGCATTGATCAAACGCGAACGATCGGTGCGAACCGGGGTGAATGGGTTCTTATACCATCTCGCAATGAAGCCGGATCCGATCTGCTTGCTCTTTTTCCGCACTACTTCACCGAACAGGTCGCTCCGAAGCTCCGGCTACGCACGACCTGTTCGGCTCGTCCTCCGGAAAAACAGCCGTGCATCTGTGGACCGATCCTTACTGCGAAATGGTATTACGCCGACAACCCGCCGGATCGAAGACCCAAGAATGCTCGGCTGCGTTTCTTCAAAAGGTCGCCAGCCCGGGGTTCTTCAGATCACCTCCAGTGTCCCCGGCGGCGCCCAGCCCACACTGCCGCTGCTGAGCTTCACTTCGTACCAGCCGTTCTGCTCGGAGAGCACGCCCACTTTGGTGCCTTCGTGCAGCACGAATACGGTGGTGGCACCTTGTCGCGGTTCGCCGAGCACATCCACCTTGGGCAGCATGATGATGGCCTCTGACCGGTCCGTGATCTCGTTTACCCTGTACGACGCCAACCCGACGGACAACACTGTGAGGAACAGGCTGAGCGCGGCACCTCCGACCAAGACCCTGCGCCACGTGCTGTTCCGCACGAACACGACCGACGTTGCGAAGGCGAAGAGCAGGAGGCACGCCCACAAGGAGCGCCGCGCCCATTGGTCCACGTCCTTGCCGCCGCGCAGGCGGTCCCACATGGAGCCGAGGGTGAAGGCGGGCAGTTCGTTCACGCGGTCCACGACCTGGCTGCGGGCGTAGTCCAAGTTGGCTTGGATGTCTTCGGCCCCCGGCTGCAACCGCGATGCGCGCTCGAAGTAGAGCACGGCGTGCGGCACATCGCCCAGTTTCATGTGGCAGTTGCCGATGTTGAAGAGCAACGCGGCGGAGTTCTGCTCGGTGTTGACCGAGTCGTACAGGGCAAGGGCCTTCGCGTACTCGCCCTTGGCATAGGCTTCTTGGGCGCCGGTCACGAGCGGGTTCTGAGCACGCGCGAACGATACTATGAGGCACACGCCGATGAGGAGGTAGAGGCGGATGTTCATAGCTGTCCTTCGATGCGGTGGATGAGCGCGGAGGCTTCGTCGTAGCACTGCTGGCGGCCCTTGCCTTCGATGGGGGCGAAGCGTGCCATCTCGCTGTCGGCCATCAGCCCGGCGTATTCGCGCGCGAGCTTGCCGTCCTCGAGGTGTCCGAGTTTCTCATTGACCATCGCCGCGTTCACTTCGGCCACGCCGAGGTTGAACTTGTCCGCGAAGTAGCCTTCGAGCGCCTTGCCGAGCGCGGTGTAGAATCCTTCGCGGTCGTTCTTCCCCAGTGCTGCGGCAGCGTCTTTCAAGCGTTGCTTCGCGATACGGTCAGCCCCTTTCCGGCGCATGCCTTGGGTATCGCCGAGCATCTTTTGACGGCGGCGATGGAAGAGTGCCAACCCTAAAAAGGCGATCGCCGGAGCGCTCATCCCCGCGACATACGCCCACGAGCCGAACAGGTGTGCGTCCTTCTCTTCGAGTTGCAGGTCGTCCGTGCGGATGTACCGGATGTCGCGGTGCAGTTCCTTCACATCGGTGCGGAGCGGCCCGCTGATGTCCGTAGCGCTCCCATCGCCCTTCTCCACATGGAAGTCGAGCGCATCTTTCGAAAGCCGCTTGTACTGTCCGCTGGCCGGATCGAAATAACTGAAGGTGAGCGGGCCGACGGTGTAGTCGCCCTCGTGGCGCGGGATCACCAGGTATTGGAACTCGCGGCTGCCGTTCATGCCGCCGCCGTTCACGGTGATGCGGTCGGTGATCTTCGGGTCGTACGCCTCGAAGTCCGTAGGGAATCCGAGTTTCGGCGCGTCGATGAGCTTCAGGTTCGCACGGCCGCTGAACTTGATGGTGAGGTCAATGGCCTCGTTCGCCTTCACGGTCGTGCTCGCCGTGGTCACGTCCAATTTCAGTTCACCCACGGCACCGATGAAATCATCGGGCTTGCCGTCTGGCAGGTCCATCACCGTTACTTCAGCGGCGTTGCTGGTGATCTTCACCGGTGTTCCATTGCTGAAGAAACCGGCGTTGATCCGGTAGTTCAGCGTCATGGGGGCGACGCGCAACTTGCCCGATCGCTGTGGGAAGAGCAGCTGCTTCTTCAACACAGCCACGTTATACGGCAGACCATTGATCTTCTGGGGCACTTTCCCGAAGGATGTCTCTCCCAGTTCGACCTCTTCGGCCCAGAAACCATCGAGTTTGGGCAGGTCGTAATCGCCGGGCTGCAGATTGTTGTAGCGCGTGTACAAGGTGTAAGTGACCACGATCTGCTCATGCACGTAAGCCTTGTTCTTGCTGAGGCTGATGGTGCAGAAGATGTTCGGATCGCTCTTTTGTGCCTGGTCCAGCGTAGCGCTGGAAGGTGCGCTGTCCTGGCTCTTGGTCACATGCACCTTGATGGGTTGCGTGGAGATCGTTCCACCCCCCACCCGCGCTGTGGCAGCACCGATGGTGAAATCGCCCGGCGCGGTGGCCTGCAGATAATAGCTGCGCGAAACGGAACTGCTGGTGCGTCCGTTCATCATGCTGAAGCTGTTCTGGTCGAACGGTCCCTGCACCACGATCAATCCGCCGAAATCAGGCGGCGCGATGGAACTGTTCATCGGGGCGTTGTTCAGCGAAAGCGTGAGCTTGATCGGGTCACCCGTGGCCACGGAGTTGCGGTCGACCTTCGCGTCGAAGGTGATCTCCTGTGCTGCGGCCGTTCCGAACATCGCGCAGCAGAACAGGAAGGGGAGGAGGAGCCTGAAGTTCATCACCAATCCTTTTCAATAGGCACTCTGGCACGTACGCGCATTTTATCCCGGGCCTTTTTCTGCGTGTCTTTCTCTTGTTGTTGCATCGCGTCCAGCATGCGTTGCGCGTCCTGCTGGCCCATTTGGCCGGGCTTCTGCTGTTGTTGGTCCTTGGCTTGCTGGTCCTGCTGCTGCTGGTCCTTTTGGTCCTGCTGGTCTTTCGGGTCCTGCTGCTGGTCCTGTTGCTGCTGATCCTGCTGCTGGTCCTGTTGCTGGTCCTGCTTCTTGTCCTTCTTTTTCTGCTGTTCCTCCTGCAATTTCTTCTGCGCGTAGGCCAAGTTGTATCGGGTGTCGTCGTCGTTGGGCTGGCGCTTGAGGGCCTGTTTGTAGGCGTTAGCCGCTTCCTGCCACTTCTGCTGCTTCATCCAGCTGTTGCCCAGGTTGTGGAACGCACGTGCTTGCGCGGCGGGATCTTTGGCCAAGGCGCTCGCCGCTTCGAAGGTGCGCTGGGCATCGGCCAGACTGTCCTGCCGGTAGTACGCATTGCCCAGGTTGAAAGTCCCGCGCTGGTCAGCCCTCGCCTTTTCGTAGGACCGGATAGCCCCCGCTTGATCGCCTTTTTTGTAGGCGCTGTTGCCCTCACGGATCGCGCGGTCCGGGTCCTGTGCGGAGGCTGCGCCTACGGATGCGGCCAGAGCGAGAAGGACAAGTGGCGTTCTCATGTGGTGAAGGTGTTCCAGATCGGTCGTTCGCTGCCGCGTTCGCCCATGAAGAGCCCTGCGAAGATGAGCATGCACGCGATGGCGAGGAACAGTTGGTAGCGGTCTTCGTGCCCGGCGAACCGGTACGTGCCTGTTTCGCTCTGGTCCATGCCGCGCAATCGCTGCACCAAGGCCTCGATGCCCGTCCCACTGTTGGTGGCCAGGACGTATTCGCCGTTGCCCGCCCGTGCTACACGGCGCAGCATGTCTTCGTTCAATTTGGTCATCACCGTCTGTCCCTCCTTGTCCTTCTTGAAGCCCATCACCTGGTTGCCGCTCCGTTCGGGTATCGGCGCGCCTTGGGGTGATCCCAGACCGATGGTGTGTACGATGATGCCCTCGGCCGCAGCGGCTTTGGCCGCGGCTTCCCCATCGTCCTCGAAGCTCTCCCCGTCACTGATCACGATGATCGCCCGGCCTTTGGCGGCGTCCTTCTGGAAGCTCTTGCGGGACTGCTCGATCGCCGTGCCGATGGCTGTGCCCTGGGTGCTCACCATGCCCGGGCCGATGTTGCCCAAGAACAGTTTGGCCGCCGACCGGTCCGCGGTGATGGGCAGTTGCGTGTACGCCGTGCCTGCGAACACCACGATGCCCAGCCGGTCGCCCTGCATCTTCTCGATCAATTGTACCAGCGCACGGCGAGCCACTTCCATCCGGTTCGGCCGCAGGTCTTCCGCCAGCATGCTGTTGCTCACGTCCATGGCCACCACCACATCCACGCCCTGTGCTTTCACCAACTCCTGCCGATCGGCTGACTGTGGACCGGCCAGTGCCAGCACGGCGAATGAGAACCCATGCCGCAGCAACAGGAAACGCAATGCGGACAAGGAATTGGAAACGCCGGGGATCATCCAAGCCAGCAGGGGGCCTCCACTGAACCGCTTCATCCCCCGGTTCTTCATGGCCAAGCTGATCAGGTACAGCGCTGTAAGCAGTGGCCCGAGCGCCAGTGCGTAAAGTACTTCCGGACGCGACAACTTGAACTGCGTTTCGCGATAGATCAACGTGTACCAGACGAACGTGCCGAAGGACCATGCCAGAACTTCCAACAGCAGGACGATGGCCGCCACGGTACCCACACGGTATGTGCCGCGTATGCTCATGGTGTTGTGCGGAGGAGTGTCCGTTCCAAGAGAAGACCTAGCGCGAGGAGCGAGCACCCGATCAAGAGGACCGTGAAGTATTTGTCGCTGTGGCGACTGTAACGGGTCACCTTCTCGCGTGTCTTTTCGAGCTGGTCGATCTCGTCGTACACGGCCTTCAGGTTTTTCTCGTTCGTAGCGCGGAAATACTTGCCCCCGGTCATGTCGGCCACTTGCCGCAACATATCCTCGTCGATCTCCACGGGCATCATCTTGTACTGGTACTGCCCATTGAACCCGTAGCTGTATGGAGTGGATGCCATGCCTCGGGTGCCCACGCCGATGGTGTACACGCGGATGCCGTTGATCCCGGCGGCTTGTGCGGCGTCCAGCGGCTGTACGGTCCCGGCGTTGTTCACCCCGTCGGTCATCAGGATCACCACTTTGCTCTTGCGCGTACTCTCCCGCAAGCGCAGGACGGCGGTGGAAAGACCCACGCCAACAGCCGTTCCCCCTTCGATCAGACCGCTGCGCGCCTGGAGGAACAGGTCACGCAGGACATCGTGGTCCGTAGTGAGCGGACATTGGGTGAAGGCCTCGCCTTCGTAGACCACGAGGCCGATGCGGTCGTTCGGCCGTGCCTCGATGAAGCGCATGGCCATTGAGCGTGCCGCCTCCAAGCGGTCCGGTTTGAAGTCGCGCGCCAGCATGCTCGCGCTGAAGTCCATGGCGATCATGATGTCGATGCCGTCCACCGTGATGTCCTGCTCTTCATGGCTGCTCTGCGGGCGGACCATGGAGAGCAACAGGAGCGATAGGCCGCCAAGGCAAAGAATGAACGGCAGGTGGCGCAGGCGGGCCTTCAGGTCAAGCGGACCGGAGGCCAGAACGTGCACAGTGCTCAAGGTGGCGCGCGGTTGGCGCTTGTTCCGCCGCCATACGTACCAAGCGCTCAGGATCGGGATCGCGCCCAGCGCCCAGAGCATCTTGGGCGAGGCCACTTCATAGCGGTGCCAGACCCACCACGCCGCACCGATGATGGCCGCATGCAGGAGC
>Ga0075163_10014506_pt1 | contig 10165 bp, 7 predicted proteins | sample JI1023141ADNA_FD_71478 | JGI IMG/M metagenome (GOLD analysis project Ga0075163, IMG submission 71478) | Wastewater effluent complex algal communities from Wisconsin, to seasonally profile nutrient transformation and Carbon sequestration -... | ecosystem: Engineered > WWTP > Effluent > Algae... | reverse complement strand
CCCTTACTATTTGTCCCTGTATACATCTTTATGGTCGCCACCGGTGCCCTCTCGGATCTAATCAAAGCCAGGCTGGGAGCGAGACTGAGCCTGGTCAATTTAGATCTGGCTAAAGTTGCCCGGTTGATTTTTGCGCTTAGTTTTTTGCTACCCCAGCTAAGAACCTATTACGTAGCCAATCCCAACAATGTCGTAGCGATTATCTGTCTTTTAATGCTGGCCAGTCACTGGTCAATGCTACATCTTGTGCGAGCGCTTGGAGCACAGGGACTCAAGACCAGCCTTGTTGCGCTTTTGATAGCATCATGGGGCTTGGGACAGGCCCTGGCTCTCAAATTATCACCCGCTTTTACTATCCAGTATGTTGGGGACTGGCCAGTAATTGCGTCACTCTTGTTTTATCTGATAGCCACCATCAGTGCAGTAAAAGCAAAAGCAGTAATTGCCACTACTCCCGGTGTAATCGTTGCCACTACCAGCACTACCACCAAACCAGATTTTTATCCTCACGGACTTATGGTTGGTCTGATGTCCCTGCCAGCTATGTGCCTTTTGATTTGTACATCTCTTTTTGCGATACAAGGCCTACAAATCGGACAATCTGGCAGTATTTCTCTGACACTGACTAATGTAGCGTGCAAGCTTACCGTGGCTTTTGCCATAGGTGCCCTCATGGCTCCTCTAATTGAGCACCGCATCGAGCAGCGCAAGCTCTGGCTTTTGGCCTCTCTTTTGTGCCTCTCCCTCTTTGCTGCTGGTGCTCTGGCTAAAGATAGTGCCTTGTCTTATTTCAGCATATTTACCGCTACAGCCCTTACAGGCAGCCTGGCCACTATTGAAGAATCACGATTTTTGCAAAATCTGGCACCGCGCACACTCGGTCTGACCATCAGTCTTAGAAACGCCCATGTGCTTCTTTTAAGCGGCCTAATCGCCATTCCAATTGAGCGCAGCATCCCGCTTGTTTCTTCACTCTACTTTCTTAAGGAGCTAAATGTACAGAGCGTGGTAATCGCCTCTGTCAGTCTGGCTATTGCCCCGATAGTCATTGTTCTGGGCAGCCGCTGGAAGAAAAAAATCTATGATCAGGGTGTCTCTTGACGTGACAAGCTCTGGAAATAGTTGTAAGTTGTTCTATTATTATGTACTTGTCCATTACTAAGTGACGCGAATTATTAGAAAGGTAAGGTCAGATGTATCCAAGCTCTTGCTGCAGCGACTCGTCGGTCAAAAATCTAGTCCTCAGCCTAGTTTTGGTATCAGTATTTGCCTCCCTCGGACTGAGCGGTTGCGGCGGTAGCCAAGAAGGCGGGTCCACCACTAAAACTCCCACTGGTAGCAAACCTGTCAAACCGGTCGAGCCACCGCTCGTCACCGAAGAAGAAATCGCTCGTTTTGTCGACGCTGAGCCAGATCCCAAAGTAACCTTCCCCGAAAAAGAGTTTACTGAAGCTAGACCTTACATCTTTACTCAAAACAAGCCTGCTGAAGGCGAAAAAATCCTCAAGTCAAAACTTGATGACGCAGTTAAGTCCAATGCTGGTCAAACCAAACTCGGTCAGTATTGCGTCAGACTGGGACTGGCACTCTTCAACCAAAAGAAAGAGAAAGAAGCAGTCAAATACATGCTTCTTGCCCAGCGTATTTTTTATAAACAGCCCCCCGAAAAAAGACCAATGCCCAATTGGTTCTTTAACGCTCACATGTATCCAGGTCTCTACTACAACGGTGTTCGTAAGTTTCCTGAAGCTGAAGTGGAATGGAGAAAATGCGTAAACGTGTCAATTGGAGCACCAGCGCAAGTGATTCAAAAGGAATGGCGCAAAGTTGCATTGTTGCAACTGAAGATTTCTCTTGTAAATCAGGGTAAAACAGATGCAGCGAAGCAAGTAGAAGAACAGATCAAAAAGTTCTAGTAAAAATCTCAGGGGGATTTTCATTTGACCCCAGAAAGCGGAAGCCCTGCCCAAAAGCGTAAGAATGTTTTGCGTACACTGGGCAGGCTTTTAATTACCGAAAAAGAATGGCAAAAGTTAAGGAAACCAGTGATTTCCTCTTTTTTGCTTTTTCACGGTATGCTCAATTTTTGCTTTATGTTCAACAACCACCCCTTTATGTTCGAGCTTAATCGCTTCTTTCATACTTACTATCTATTTCTCGGACTAGATCAAAACTTTGCTGTATTTGCGCCAGTGCCACGTCAGCGCAATCCGCATCTGACAGCTCTCGTGCACTACAAAGACGGCACCACACTCTTGTGGAATGCACCACGCATGGAGCGACTGGGCTTTTTAGAAAAGATACCAGCTGAGCGTTATCGCAAATTTTATGACGATAACACAGTCTGGGAGCACATCCCCAACTTTTTGCCAGACATCGCTCTCTATGTTGCTCGCAATAGTTACTTTGATCGGGATAATCCACCAGACACGGTATCACTGATTCGCTATAGCTCTCAGATACCGCCGCCGCCTATTCCCAATCCCGCCAGTCCAGATCCCAAAATGCGCAATCCTGAGTGGTTACAAAATCCACCTCATAGTGACACAAAGCTTTTGCTTGTAATAAAAATAAGTGAGGAGGATCTGCGCGGCGTTGAGCCCAAATAGCAGTAACCAAAATGTCGATAAAAGTCATTTTTGATCTCTGGGATAAGTTCTGGTTTAGCGAAGGCTCACCACTTATAGTGGCAGTTTTTCGTATCTTGTATGGACTTTTGCTTTTGGCATTTATCGCCCTTTTGACTCCTGATATGTTTATCTGGTTTGGTCATTATGGGCTTGTCTCTACCCAAAGCGTCAGAGACTTCAATAAAGACGTACTGCTCAATTTACTCAATATCTGTCGCGATAATGATCTCTTTTTGGTGGCCTTCTTCACACTCTTTTTTATGGCCTCCGTGTGTCTTACTATCGGCTACAAAACAAAACTGGCCACTGTCATTGTCTATCTCGCTTTGACCTCCCTGTATCACCGCAATCAGTTGCTTTTTAACTCAGGCGATACCTATATGCGGGTTTGCGCATTCTGGTTGATGTTTGCACCGACCGGTAAAGCTCTGTCTATCGATCATCTATTGAGCAAAAAAGACGATAGCACTGTCTATCCAGCCTTCACTTACAAACCAGTAAGCCTCTGGACCTTAAGGCTTTTGCAATTACAACTGGCCCTGGTTTATTGCCATACATTTTTTGCCAAAGCCCCTGGTAGCGTATGGGTGGATGGCACAGCTGTGTACTACAGCTCGCGCATCGAAGACTTGACCAGAATCAGCTTACCGTATGTATTTGAGCATCTCTGGACTATTTATTTTTTGAGCTACAGCACACTAGTTATTGAGCTGGCTCTCTGGACTTTGATCTGGTTTAAAGAGTTTCGCTATATCATCATCATCATTGCCATTATTTTCCATCTAACAATCGACTTACACATGAATATCCCACTTTTTGAGTGGATGATGATTGCTTCTTACTCGCTCTTTGTTTACGAACCAGACATGCGAAATATCTTAATGGCTATAACAAACCGTTTACCGTGGCTCAAAAGCAAGGTCCTGTCTAACCAGACCTAGATTTTGATGTAGCGCACGGCGCAGATGGACAATACCATCAAGCTCAGCATCACCACCTATGCCACCAAGTACTCTGGCACTGAGCGCAAAGCACTGCTTGGACTGCTCAAATAGACTCTTGCGACGAGGCAATTCTTTGGTGCTATTGGCCCAGAGATAATAAACTATGCCCTGATCATTTAAGAGTTCGGCTCGTGCCAGAGTGCCGCGCTTTTGGTCTTGCTTTTGCAGATGATCTATCAGGCGCCCGGCTTGACGTAAAAGCGGTTCCGATACTTCGTAAAGAGCACAATTAGCCATGCACATTGCAGCCTGACGCTTGAGCTGGATACGCAAGTAGATGTGCTCAGCATCATCACCTTCGCTGGCCACATCGCGCTCACTGGCCAGTAACGTATCTCTGGCGGCAGCGTAATTTTTAGACTCCATGTAATAGTTAGCCAACTGCTTCATGCCTTCGGCTTTAGCCAGAGCAGTCTTGCCGCTTTCATTGTTGTAGATGATTTCGGCTCGCGCTCTATCTTCGTGCTTTTTGAGGCGGGCACTCTGCGCCGTCTCAAAATCCTGGGCAACTAGCTCAGCATAAGAGATCAAATAGACTTTGGTACCAACCATAGTGACAAAGGTGATACAAACGAGCCACACAAAGCATCTGACAACAACCCGGCGGGTTTTGCCAATCTTTTTGGGAGTAGTGTGCTCCTGGTCCATTTGTACCGCTTTAACCCTGATCCACGCTTATTACTTACACCACCTCGGCAATTTTATAACGCCCATTAATTTGATGCTAAAATCAGCACTCGGTGCGATGGTTTGTAGTAAGTGGAGAGTGTGAATGTCAATTAGACATAAAACAGAGGAGTCTTGTGCCACTCCTCAAATATACCGGAGCTTATCTCTATTTTTGGTCTTTGCTTTGACTTTTAGTTGTAATAGTCAAGCCCAGGCCCAAACCAGTGAAACAAAGCCCACTGAGGTCAAAGCCGATACCACTCACTCGCTCAAACCAGTAAACGAAAAAATCCTGCCACTGATAAACGCTGGCTACGAGCAAATAGGTAAGGGTCAATACGACAAAGCAGTACAAACTCTCGAAAAAGCCGTCAAGGCTGATAAGGAATCAGTCTCAGCTAGACGCTACCTGGCTTTTGCTCAAGTGATGCAAGGCAATAACCTGGATGCCCTGAAGAGCATGCAGGTGCTTTCTAAAATGGTGACACCCCGCTCTCTCGACTGGTACATTTTTGGTCAGGCTTATCTGGGAGCTGGCGGTCCCAAGCACGCCAAAGCTTGCTTTACCCAAGCACTGACCTACAGTCCGGATTATGACGCGGCTAGAGGTGGTCTGATAAGAGCGCTTGTGGCTACTGGTGATTATGACGGAGCGGTGAGTGCGGTCCAAGAAGGTTTGGGTAAATCAAAATCACCCGATGTCAAGAAGTATTACGCAACAATGTACTCTCTGGTCATGGCCCAAAAACAAGCCTCCGAAAATTCAAATATCAGTACCCCAACTGAAACCAGTAGCCCTCAACAGAGTGAAGACGAGGGCCCCATCTTGATTAAGCCGACAAACGGCGGCTAATTCAAGCAAATTGGGCTGTTGATATCGCCCCAAACGCTGTTGACAACACTTTTTTTGGCGTGATAAGTTAACAATATAGATTAGGCTTGCCGAATTGTGCCAATTATGGTCCGAGTGAGGCGTTACTACGGGTATTAAGTCGGGAACAGAGTAATCTGGGACGTTCTAAGATGGTGATGGGAATGTTTAAATATCGAAGAGGGACACGGAAGAGCAAGGGCGCCATGGCGGCAGAGTATGTTGCCACAATGTATGTGCTCTTTTTATTCATCTTTTTTCCAGTACTAAATTTAGGTACGGTTTGCTTGAGAGCATTCTTTCTCTGGTTTGCTTGCAACCAGGCAACGATGCTGGCAGCTAAAGCCAAGACCTTTAATACTTTGATCCGTGTGCCTGACACGGCCACTGGTACTCCATATCCTGGGGCGTTTGCCACTGCTCAACAACGGGCGGCACAAATACGAGATATGTTCCCGGGCGTTAATTTTTCCATGAGTGCCATTAATCCGGAAGTAGACATCATTGTCACCCCCATCCCCAACGTCGTGCCTTCTCCTGGTCCAGGCTTCAAAATCACCGGTCCAGCTACATTGGCCAGTGTGGCACACGTGCCGGACGTAGATTCATTTGTATACAGTGTCCGCGTGACGATTCGCGGTACTGTTGATCCGCTTATTCCTGTGCCCTGGTTTGCTATCCAGGGTCTGACCACTCCTCTCCCAATGAACGTCACTAACCAGGCGCAATTCGAAAACCCTCCAGGTCTCCAGTTTTAACCGGTATCTAATCGTCAATTTCATCAGAAACAAGGACCCTTACCAAAATGAATGAATCAAAAATGAGGCGACAGAAAGGCGCAGCAGTCACCGGACTGGTGCTTGCCCTCTTTCTCTTCATCATGATGATAGGCTTCTTCACTTTCGACACCTGTCGTCTACAGATGGCACAAAGAGAGTTGACAGCCACTTGCGACGCTGCAGCATTGGCCGGTACAGCCATGCTCACGAGCCAAGATATCAGTAATGATGATGCAAGTGATACTAAGCTTCTGGCAGCCCAGCAAAACGCTGCCGGCTATGCTCGCAACATGTTCCAGGCAGGCAATATGCTTGGAGCAACGCTTGTGAGCTCGACGACTGTCAGTTCATATTCAGCCACCAAGACACTGGGTAACCCTGGTGATTGTAAGGTGATGATTTCTCTGGCAGATCCCCAAAACGATTATGTTGGCATTCCGCCTACATCACCTCAATGCCGCAATGGACGCGCCATTATGTGCTACGCAGGCTATACCTATAAGCCTGTTTTTATGAGCATGATCGGTGTTCAAAAAGTCGGTCTCAATGCTTCATCCGGTGGCGGTCTGCCTCAAGTAGACGCTGTCCTGGTGTTTGACTACTCGGGTTCGATGGATGATGCGACAGCCGTCACATTCGTCCGCAGAGCTTGGGACCCTAGTGCTACCCCAGCAGTGGGCAGTGCTTCTTCCAGTCTCAGTGATATGGCGACTGGCGCACCCATCGCTAACAGAGGTGCGATAGCCTACTACGAGATCCCATCGGCTCTTGCTACTGGCGACGGCAACCGCCTCTCCAACTACATCAGACACAACTACACGGTCAACCCTAACGGTCTTAACGTCAACGTATTGCCTCCCATGAACTTGCAACTCGTAGACAACACAGACTCTCAGGCCACACCGCACTTTGCCTTTGATGATCGTCTGAGAGTTAATACCATTCCTTATTTGACTGGTATTACATACTCGCCCACAGCCAGCAACAATCTTGACCAACATTTCCGGGCTGACTATGGTACACCTCCTGGTAATTGCACTCTGCAACCACAATTCAACTCCCCATGGGTTGGTGGATACGGTAAATATTGGAATTCCAACCCGACCATCGACAGCACAAATAACACCACTTTTGGTCTTGCTTACAAGCCCAATGCCACAGCTGCTCCAGCAGACATCTTGCAAGGTCCGCAGACCCCCACGATGGGCGTAGGTGGTGCATATGATCCCAACAACACTGCCAATATTTCATCCAATCGTCGTATGACCGATCTGGTAGTAAACATCGGTAGTCCTGGTACATTCCCCTATCAACAACCACTCAATGGACCCAATACCTTCACAGGGTTTAGCTACACCTTCCCTTCCGAAGAACCTGATGCCACAATTCGTGGTCAGCAGTTTGACTTCGAAAACCTGGCTGTTGTAGTAGAAGCCGCTAGAGGTAACCTGGATCCAGATGCAGCAGTTGGTACAAGACGCTTCCAGTGGGCCATGCTTGACAGAGGCAGCAACCTCTATCTATCTCCAGCATATTCGGCTACACCGACTGGTATGACCATTGCTCACGTCAAGACCGGCTATCAGCTGGCTTATCAAAGACTGGCTATGCTCTTCTCCCAACCTATCGCTACAGCGGTAGATGGAGCAGATGGTGGTTTCTTCCAAAAGATCAACACATTGACTGATTGCCGATTCGGCTTGGTTGGTTTTTCCAACAGAGCAGGTGCTGGTGGTTCAGCTTATACCTTCGACAGTTTAGGCACAGACCACGGAACCGGATTTAGCGATCACGACTCATTCTATGTATCAATGCAATACAACGGTAGAAACATCAGACACATGGACCGAGGGTATCCCACGAACAGTACGTCGCCGGATAGGGGAGATCCCAGTGCTGCTGAAGAAAACAGCACCACTCTTCCTTCCGGTACTGGATTCCGCACACCACGCCACGTACTCGACAAGAATGAAGCACAACTGACCTCAGTAAAATCAATTACTGGTTGCAGAAAGGCTTCGAATATATCAGCAGGAGTATGTGCAGCCTGGTCAGCTTTTGACAATAACGCTGATGCTGATGGACTCGAAAATGGTCGCCCAGTGGACAACACCGACTGCGGTGAAGCCATGACCGCGGCTTATAACATGTTCATCAATCCTGGTAGTTATGATGTCACAAGCATCACTATGAGCAGAGCCGCCGGCAAACACGCCATCATCTTCTTCACAGATGGTGTACCAACCAGCGGTGACAGTGGTCCAGAAGCTACAGAAGCCCGCTCCAGAGCGGACGACTGCAGAACCAAGGGTATCGCTATCTTCACGATTGGTCTGGACGTAACCAATAACCCGGTTCTCCAATCCACCCAATCGGCCTTCCTGGGTTCAGGCTCTAACGGTCTGGCTGGTAAGGCTAAAAACGGAGGTAAGTTCTTCCCCTGTGCTTCCGCCGATACAGTCAAGCAATCATTTGCTGCTGTAGCCCGTAGATTGACTCAGTCTCAACGCTAAGTCATTTACAAAAAAAACCTCAGAAGCCGGTCTTGTTTGCAAGACCGGCTTCTTTTTGCTTCACCCATACTTCACGTTCGCTCTGATAACCTAGAGGTGTATAAGTGTGCCTCGTACTCTCAAAGGAGTAGGTTAGGTGTTAAAAAAGACAGATCAGGTAACGCACGGTCGTAAGACGCTCAAGGAGCGACTGCGCGGTATCACTGCCATCGAACTCGGAGCTGTAGTGTCTATCCTTATTGTGATATGCGCTCTGGCTCTAAACATTGCCGTTCTGATTTTTGCGGCTGATATGTGCGACAGAGCCTGTAAGGACTGCGCAAGATCCGCTGGTCAGATGAGTAAAGTGGGACAAGCCGTTGATGCCATGCAAGCATCACTGAGCACCCATCCCGTGGACGGCACGGTCATCCAAAGCTTGAGAGCTGAGCTAGTCACATATGAGGACTATCTCGCTTCAGGCAACAACGGTTCTCCAACCACAACCAGCACAAACGGTCCTATCGGTACCACGACTGCTGGCACCCCTGGCGTTCCTCTACCTGGTGCTGGTGGCGCGGGAAGTTCTCCCGGTCCCTTCGTCAGTGTAAGAACGACTCTGGTAGCTCGTATTCCAGCTCCCATTGTTTTCTTCCAGGCCAATTTTGGTGGAGATGCCAACGCCCAACAAGGTGCTTTAGCTGCGGGCAACGGCTTAATCACTTTCCAGAGCTTGTATACATATCCTATTACCAACACAGCTGGACCGATCTCGCTGGGTAATACAAACGGTACTCCAGTTAATACCAGCACCGGTCCTGGTGGACCTGGTACTGGACCTACTGGTCCTGGTAGCACTAGCTCACCAACATCATCGTCTACTACTTCGCCTACCACCACTGGTACTCTCGGTAGTACAGACGCTGGTCCTACAGGTCCTATCGGTCCTGGCGGTCCCCTCGGTCCTGCTGGTCCTAACGGACCTGGTGGTCCTCAGGGTCCCGGCGGTCCTCTTGGTCCTGGTGGTCCCAGTGGTCCTGGCGGTCCTTTAGGTCCTGGTGGTCCTAGTGGTCCCGGCGGTCCTCTTGGTCCTGGTGGACCTGGTGGTCCTGGCGGTCCTGCTGGTCCTGGTGGTCCTTTAGGTCCTGGTGGTCCTAGTGGTCCTGGTGGTCCTGGCGGTCCTGGTGGTCCTGGCGGTCCTGGTGGTCCTACTGGTCCTGGCGGTCCTAGCGGACCTGCTGGTCCTGGCGGTCCTGCCGGTCCTGGCGGTCCTGCTGGTCCTGCTGGTCCTGGTGGTCCTGCTGGTCCTAAGGGTCCTGGTGGTCCTGGTGGTCCTAGTGGTCCTAAGGGTCCTGGTGGTCCTGGTGGTCCTGCCGGTCCTGGTGGTCCTGCCGGTCCTGGTGGTCCTAGCGGTCCTAAGGGTCCTGGTGGTCCTAGTGGTCCTAAGGGTCCCGGCGGTCCTGGTGGTCCTGCTGGTCCTGGTGGTCCTGCTGGTCCTGGTGGCCCTAGCGGTCCTGGTGGTCCTAAGGGTCCTGGTGGTCCTGGTGGTCCTAGCGGTCCTGGCGGTCCTAGCGGTCCTGGTGGACCTGCTGGTCCTGGCGGTCCTGCTGGTCCTGGTGGTCCTAGCGGTCCTGGTGGTCCTAAGGGTCCCGGCGGTCCTGGTGGTCCTAGTGGTCCCAAGGGTCCCGGCGGTCCTGGTGGACCTGCTGGTCCTGGCGGT
>Ga0075163_10014505_pt1 | contig 10166 bp, 7 predicted proteins | sample JI1023141ADNA_FD_71478 | JGI IMG/M metagenome (GOLD analysis project Ga0075163, IMG submission 71478) | Wastewater effluent complex algal communities from Wisconsin, to seasonally profile nutrient transformation and Carbon sequestration -... | ecosystem: Engineered > WWTP > Effluent > Algae... | reverse complement strand
CGCCGTCCTGGTCGTCCTCGTTCTCGCCGTCCTGGTCGTCCTCGTTCTCGCCGTCCTGGTCGTCCTCGTTCTCGCCGTCCTGGTCGTCCTCGTTCTCGCCCTCCTGGTCGTCGTTCTTGTCCTCGCCCTCCTCGTCATCGCCGTCCTGGTCGTCGCCGTCCTGATCTTCGTCGACGCCGTCGTTGTCATCGTCGACATCCGCCTCGCCATCGCCGTCGCGATCCGCGATGGCACCCCGGTCGGAGCCGCTGTCACAGCCGCTGATGCCGAAGGTGAGGGAGAGGATGAAGGCCAGGGAAACGTTCTTGAGGAGCTGCATGATTGGGTGCCTGTCCCCTTGTTCCCGATCGCGGGCGAGAGTTACACGCTGGACCTTAGTTTTTTTCGCTCGAACGTCCCTCATATGCAGAACTGCCTCGCGCTCCCTGGGCGCGCAGACGGCCCGGCCGCCGTTTCAAGCCGAACTGAAGCGCGACCTCCAGGCCGAGCGACAGTTCGAGCCCACCGAGCCTTACCAGGCTCTGACCCAGCGTATCGGTCAGGCCAACTACGGTCGCTCCGTCGTCGACGGCGAAGCTCCCACCCAGCTCGAGCCGCGGTCCGACACGAACCGCCATCAAGCCACGCGCGACGGGCAGGCGCAGCGCCGGAGTGACCCGGAGATGGCCGCCCACCAGCAAGTGCCGCGGGCTCGTCGCCCCGGCCTTGTAGATCGATGTCGGCTGACCCGATTGAGTCGCCCACCACGGCTCGAGCGTCACCACCAGCAACACCGGCAGCTCAAATCTGCCACGCCGCCACGCGTACCCGCCAGCGACCCCGATACGTAGCCGACCGACGCCGAGCTCTTTGTCGGCGCGCCCGAGGCCGCGGATGTCCAGGCCGAGCACGACGCCTCGCGGTCCCCGCAGGTCGAGGCCGAGGCCGCCGCCGACGCCAGCGAGCACACCACCGTGCGTTGGCGGTCCGAGACCGAGGACAGCAGCGCCTTGGAGACCCACGGCGAGTTCCCACATCGGCCCCGGTGGCGTGGGGTTGGCCACGGGCTCGGGCGGCCGCGCGGCGTTTGGCTTGGTTGGCGGCGGTGTGGCGTTTGGTTTGGCCGGCTCGCGCGCGGGCGCTTGCACCGGCGAGTCGAGCAGCGGATCCGACAACGCTCGGGGGATCGGGGCATCTTGACTATCCGGGACCACCGCATCTTGCTCGATGGCAAACAGCAGGTTGGCCGTGGTGCTCGCGGCGGCGCGCACCTCTTGCCCCACCTCGACCACGAACCTGCGCTCGTACGCTCGACCGTCCGTGGTGACGATCCGCAGGTGGCCCGTATCGCCCTCGGCCCGCACGATCTGCACATACACGTCCGGCGACACGAGCGGCGGCGCTCCGCCATGACGGCCGAGCTCCATCCGCGGCAGACGCAGTCGCAGCGCGGCGACAATGGCCGCCGCGTCGAAGCCGACGATCTCGACGTTGGCCGCGTGAAACTCCTCGGTCCGGGTCGCGACCGGCGGCGCGGGTCCGTCCGGCATCGACACGTCCGCACCGGGCACCTGCAAGCGTGCGGCCACGGTGAGCCGCGCGAGCCACGTCAGGGCGACTGGCACCGACCGTCGCGCTCCTGGCTGGCACTCATCCGCAGATCAGTCACACCCTTCCTCGACGCAGACGGGCCCGCCGACGAATGGTGAGTCGCAGCACTCTCCGCCGCCGTTCTCGTCGCCGCCCTCTGCCGAATCGAACTCGTCGCAGACACCGGGGCACGGACATTGCGCGCAGTCGCCAATCTCGTCAAACGTGCGGCACACGCCCGCCAGGCAGACCTCGCCGGACTTGCAGCGTTTTTCACACGTCCCGCAGTGGAGCGAGTCGACGGTGGTGTCGACGCATGCTGTCCCGCAGGACGTCCGCGCGCCCTGGCACTGCGCCACGCAGTCGCCCTCCTGGCAGCGCGCCTCCTCACCGCCGCACGCTCCGTCGCAGCTCCCGCAGTGGTCCGGGTCGGTCCGGGTGTCGACGCACGCTGACCCGCAGCGCGTGAGACCCAAACGGCACACACAGACACCGTCCCCGCACATCTCGAGCTCGGCGTCGCAGCCCTGGTCGCACATGCAGGTGTCCGGGGCTCCGCACGAGTCTCCGCACCGGACCTGTCCCTCAGGACATTCGTCGCAATCGGTGCCCGCCGCCACGCAGATGTCGCCACACACGACCTGTCCGTCGCCGCAGCCGGCATCGCTCGACTCACCGACCGTATAGACCGTGAGGCAACCGGACCCCAGGACGGACAGCCACCACGCGAACCACCGTCTCACGGAGCCCCTGACCCGCTGCTCTGGGCCTCGGCCTGCTTGCGATGGGAACCGTCGGGGTGATGCACGAGGTAGTCTCGCCAGCACACGGCTCGCTCGCTCGCTCGCTCGCGCTGGCACAGACCAGCGCGGGCGTCATCGGCGAATTGTCCGCGCGGGAACCGATCGAGATATTCGCGCCACACGACGACCTGCCCATCCGCCCCGCGCATCTGCCGGGCCAGCGCAAACAGGTCGCCGTAGGCCAGCTCGGCGCGTCTCCCATTCCCGGCGACCTTCAGGACCTCGCGGAGCTTGTGTTCCGCGGCGCCGAGTTCGCCCCGCTCCCACAACGCCTGCGCCTCGTCCTCGAGCAATACCTGCGGCTTGGCCGCGTCCACGACGGCTCTCTGATTGGGCGGGCTGTGGCGCTTCGGCGTCGGCACCGCATCCGGCGTGGATGTCGACATGCCCGTCGGCTCGGGCTCCGAGATCACCGCGAGGTTATCCACAGGAACAGGCAGTTCAGACGTCGATCCCGGCGCCACGGTCGCTCGCTCACCCCGCGGACGCACTGGCGAGCCCTGCCTGGCGACCCCCTGGGGATCGATAGACCGCACCGCGTTCGCCTCGACCCCGTGGCCGCCATGCTCGCCTGGTCGTGCCCTGCCGGGTCCGATCGCGAATAGCACCAGCACCGCGGCCGCCGCGAACAGACCGAGCACCACGCTCCGTCCGCGCCGTGGAGGAGCCTGCGCCGGGATGCGCGGCGGAATATCCGTCAGGCTCCGCGCCCGCGCCTTCGTGTCGAGCTCGGCGCGCAGCGCCGCAGTGAACGGAGCCAGCGCCGCACAGTCCGCCGCGTCTTTGTCATCGCTCGCTACTTCAGCGCGTCGCGCCAGCGGGATCACCAGGGCCAGGGGCGGGTCCGCCGACCCCTCGGCGATGTCGAGCGTACGAGCCCGGACCATCATCGCCGCGAAGTCCGGCACAGGCCGAGCCTTCGCAACGAGCTGGTCGAGGTGCTCGGCGACGTCGTGGGTAAACGGCGCGAGATCGGCCTGGGCCTTCATTTCATGGTCGTCGAACGCCATGGCCACGCTCCTTCGGATCTGAATTCTCGGCGTCAGTCAGCCAGCCGAGGCGCACGAGCTCGTCGCGGATCTTTGCACGGGCACGGGTCGCCCGGACGCGGAGGTTGCCGGGCAATACGCCGAGCTCGGCGGCCGCCTCTGCGACCGGCATCCCTTGCAGGTCGCACAGCACGAAAGCCTCGCGCAACGACTCGGGCAGTGTCTCGAGGACCGCCAGCAGGACCTCCGCCCGCCGCTGTCGCAAGTGGGCGCCCTCAGGGTCGGCACCGCAGCCGCCAGTCATGTCACGGTGCATCACCTCGAACCGGTCCATCGCCAGGCCGCCCCGGTGACGCGAGCGCCAGTGCCTGCGGACCACGTTGATGGCGATCCCCCGCAGCCACCCGACGAACGACGCGCGCTCCTCGAACTGCCCCAGCCCGACGAACGCCCGCGCGAACGTCTCCTGCACCAGATCCTCGGCCACATGCACGTCCCCGGTGAGACACACGACATGCTTGAAGACACGGTCGAAGTGCTCCTGATACAGGCGCGACGTCGCCTCGACGTCACCACCACGAGCCCGGACTACCAGCTCCACCTCGCGCGCATTCAGCGCTTCTTCGGCGCTCGGGGCCGTCGGCACCGGCCGGTGCATGGAGAGGAGCGAGCCCACTTCTCCCTCGGTACCCGATGCCGCCTTGATGTTACAGGTCGCGAATTGCGCGCTTCGTAAGTCCGCACACGCGTCCATCGACTTCTGGGGCGAGATCGAGCGCGGGGGGGTCCTGCTCCTGTGCGTCGACGCCCAGTGTCGCAGCGACGACCTGCGACTTGGTGGACAAACGAGGCCCGACTTGGTGGACAAGCGAGGCCCGACTTGGTGGACAAGCCCGCGCGGTAGACTCGGCGGCGCCCCGTCGGGTTTCAGCCACGGTGCCAAGTTCGCCAGGTCCCCGGGTTGAAATTGGACCAGGATGAGCGTCGTCAAGGTCAGTGGCTACAGGCACCAGCGGGTGGGCTCTCGAGTGGTGCAATGCCATAGTTGTCGAGCCAGGTGGCGGCAGTCGTGGAGACCGATGCGGTGCTGCAGAAGACATTGTGCACGAACACTCCACCCCGTCCGCCGATGTTCGTGTTCCCGAGAACACGCGAGAAGCCGATCCCAACGTCGTCACCCGTGACGTCCAGCCCCCCGGTGATATCGACGCCACGGATACGCACTCCGTCGCTCTTGATGGTGACCGAGCCGTCGATGGTGACCGCGAGGTCACCCCAACCCGCGCCAAAGATTACGACGTCATTCCCCTTGATCATGAGATCGCCGACGTACGCGCCTGGCGTGAGCAGCACGATCGCGTCGTCGGTCTTCAGCGTCCGTGACAGTTCCATGGCTGGAGTGTCCGGGCCGACGCGAACGACTCCCATGCCGCCAATCGGGTATCGAAGCGGTGTCCCGGCGAAGTGCGACGCTCGCTCCCCGTTGAAGGCGATCGGAGCGTCTATCAACTCGCCCTCAGCCGTGACCTCCAGCAAGAGCGCGGCGGGTCCGATTCGCAGGTCGATGGTACCCACCGGGACATCGACGACAGCCAACCCATCGACGGTCGCGGCAGAGCCACCCGGCATGGGGTCGACATCGAGACCTTGGCGAGCACTCCCCTGTTCGGCAGGCACGCCCGTATCATGGGGGCTGTTCACGACAGGGTTGGCGATCACCACCAGCACGCTGCTACCGGGCGGTACTTCGGCCGTATCACCGATCGACCCCACCGGGTCGCTCACGTCCACATATCGAGGCTCGCAAGCAGGGCTCGCCGCCAAGACTGCGCCAAGCAGGCTCGCCCGCGGTACTGACGGCAAGGTCGCCCGGCGCACAGAACCATGCCACCGAGAGGGATCCTGAGCTTGGTGCGGCTGCTCCATGCCCTCATCGTACCTGACAAAAGGCGCCCTTGCGTCGGCAGGCCTGAGATCCGGGGCCAGGATCGGAATGCCCGCCAGTGAAGTGTAGCTGGTCTCGTACTGCGTTCCTGACCAGCCTCGGGCACCGCGTTGATCCGGTTGAGCCCCTGAAGCCGCGAGGCCCCGCTGGGGAGGCTCGACGTATGGCACCCCCTGGGTGCTGGTGGGCTCAATGACGTGACGGCTCAGCACTCCGGGTGTAGGCCGCGCTGGCACTGGCAGGTATCGCAGGCGAGACAGCCGCCGAGCGCCTCGAACAACATCACGCCGTTGTTCGTACCGCTGTCCAGGCAGCCGTCGTAGCACGCCTCGAAGTCCGGATCGTTCAAGTCGGGGCAGCCGGCGACACAGGCGGCGATGGCGGCACAGTCGGCGTCGCCCTCACACCCTGCCTTCTGGGGCTGGCAATAGGCGCCATCGGCCGTGGCGCAGGCGAAGCAGTCGAAGCAGTCGACCATTGCTTCGCAGGTCGCGCTCGATGTCGTGCCCCCAGAGGAGTCGGCCGCGCCGCTGGTGCCCGTCTCTGTTGAACCACCGGTAGTGGACGTGATTGGCTCCCCGGAACTCGCGTCGTTCGTCGTCGTCGTCGTCGAGCTGGTACCGGTGGCGTCATCCCCCGAAGTCGAGCCGATTGCCCCGTCGGTCGTGCCCACGGTCGGCGTCGTGGTTGGCTCAGGCCCGTCCGTCGTATCGGCGGAACTGGGGGGCGTTCCGGTGCTCGTCTCGCCATCCCCGGCGGTCGACGTGGTCCCGCCTCCACTACAGCCGAGAAAGATGCTCACGCAAAAAGCGATGCCACGCGCCATCGCCCGATCATATACGCTACACGAGCCCTGACAAGCAAGACCGCTGCGAGGAGGCAAGAGGTCCTCGATTGAGTCACTCTCTCCGCGCCCTCCGACCCGTGGCCGGGGGCCCCTCTGCGGCTAGTGTTGCCCCTGCTGCTCGCCCTGCCAGTCGTCTCCGCCGGCACACGCTCCAGGGTTGGTGGTCCACACCGGGCAATACTTGTTGACCACCAGGGCGCCGCGGCTGGCCGTGAAATTACCGCAACCGCTGATGTTGTCGATGCTGTCGAGACAGGACGGAACGGTGTAAGGGATGTCGCGGTCATCGAACATCTGCAAACGGAGAGCGTCTCCGGTGCACAACGCTCCGTTGGGCCCCCACTCCGCCTCGAGGGCCCAGTTGCTGTAATTTTTGGTGCCCTCGGCCTGAATCACCGGACTCAGCTTATCGAAGAGGTCGATCGGCGTACCATTGAAGGTGTGGGGCGTACCATCGCCGCAGTAGTCGGCCCGGACCATACGAGTGCATGCCTGATGGTGATCCTTGAGGGAGATCGACTTGCAAGTTCCGGACGTGCAGGAGGTCGCCGTGGCCCAGGGCCGATAGTTCCATTCCACGCACTTCGCCAGCGCCGCCCCGCGACAGGCGATCGTGATCGCGTCGGCCGCGTCCACGCGGGCGCCGGTGGTCATGTTCCATGCGTTGGCGAGGACGATCGCGGCCGCCGGCTGACCGTTACTGTCGCGGCACACGCTCGACCATGTGCCAGTAGTCGGGTTCAGGGCGGAGATGTCGTGGAAGTACACGTCGCCGGTGGGCTTCGCCGGGTTCTTGTAGACATTGTCGATCCGCAGGGTGACCTGCTGCTGGTTCGCGTCGCTCAGGGTGATCTGCGCGCCGATGAAGTCGACGCCCTGAATCGGCACCGACTGGCTGCCCACGAGTTTGGTCCCCTTGAACACGCTGCCGTTCAGCGTAACGCCGTTGAGCTGCCACCCGTTGAGCTGCCAGCCGTTGAGCTGCCAGCCGTTGAGCTGCCACCCGTTGAGCTGCCAGCCGTTGAGCTGCCAGCCGTTGACCGCGGCGGAATTGAGCGCGATGCCGTTGTCCGCCTCGGAGCGAGGCGTCACGTCGTCGACCACGCCCACATCGTTGGCGTCACACGCGCCTGCACATGCGACGCTCAAGCCCACCGCCACCACCGATGCTCGTCGCGACTGGTACCCCATCGTTCACCTCACCCCGAGAGCAGATGTAACGGCCGTGGGGGACGCGTGCAACCGGGGGCTCGGGCGGCAGTCCGCAGGCGGTGAGCGTGAACGAGACGTCGCTACTTGTTTCGCGGAGGGGCGGCGCACACGCGCAGGCCAAGTGTGCCGTCGCGGAAGTCCGGGCCGACGACATTGCGGTTCATCGCGCGCCCGGACAGCGAGCCGAAGAAGAAGGCACCACCGCGCGCGACCTTCTCGTCGCTCGCGCGCGGCGGCGCCGCCAGCTCGTAGACGTTGCCCATGGCGTCTTGCAACCCCACCGGGCTCTCGGACGCCGGGAAGGAGCCGACCTCGTCGGGGGCCATCGCGGCGGCCTCCCGGGCGTAGGTCTCGTCGAAGTTGGCCTCGTCGGCGAAGATGCGGTCGCCGGTGGGAAACGGGCGACCGTCGGCGCCGCGGGTCGCCCGCTCCCACTCGAACTCGGTGCAGTATCGTGCGCCAGGGACCCGGCCGCTGCGATCGAGCCAGTCCATGTACGCCTGCCCATCCTCCCAGCGCACGCCGGTGACGGGCAGCCGCAGCCAGTCCTGCGCCGCCCGGATGCCGCGGGCGGGCCGCTTTACGCGCTCGCCGGCTCGCACGGTCTGGCGTTCGCCGCCGACCATCACGGTCAGCTGCCATGTGCCGTCGTCCAGGCGCTGCAGGCCAGGCGCCTGCTGAAAGGCCGCAGCGTCGCCCCCGGGGATGCGCAGGGCCTGCTGCTCGGGGGCGAGCGCGTCGAGGAACGCGATCCAGTCCGCGTAGGTCGTCTCGTGTACCGCGATCAGGTAGGCGTCTGTGTGCACCTCGTGCAGTGGCACAGTCCCGTAAAAACCGCGCCGAAGATCTTCGTCGCCGGCGCTGCCATACAAAAAGCGCCCGGCAGGCACGTACACGAAGTCCGCAGGAAGCGCCGTCGTCAGCGGGAGGGTGACGTCGAACGGCAGCGACTCGCCGCGCCGGACGACGACCGGATAACGGATCGGCGCGTGCCCCGGAGCCTGCAGCGTCAACCGGTACGAGCCCGGTGGGAGCGTGACCTCGGAGAGCGGCGTGACGCCGAGCTCGCGCGGTTCGATGCGCTCGATGCGACCACCGGCGCCACGTTGATAGCGCTCGAGCATCACCCGGGCGCCCGCAGGTGTCGTCGTGATCGCCAGCGTCCCGGGCGCCTGCCAGCGTGCCAGACGCTGGCCGTCCTCGTCGTACAGGCGCAGCCGCGGCAGCAGCTCCTCGACCTTGGAGCGGTCGTGCTTCTGCTCCGCGAGCAGGGCCCGCGCCACGAGCACGTCGCCGAGCAATGCACGTACGTCCTGCCGAGTCGGGTCGCGGCGGTCCGCCGTCTCGAGCTCGTGCATCGCGCGATTGTATAGACTCTCGAGTTCTGCCTCGGTTGCGAGCGCGACCTCCCACGCGGGCTCCGCCGCGGCGGTCTCGCCGGCGTCGAAGCGGGTGAACGCCTCGCCGCGCTGCCGGGCGAGCGCGCTGGCCCGCTCGTCGGCGGTGGTCATCAGCTCGGTCACCGTCGCCAGCTGCGCGTCGATCTCCCGGCGCAGCGCCGCGTGCTGGGCCAGGCGAACGCCGCCGAGGATGCCGGCGAGCACCACCGGCAGCGACGCGAGCGCGAGCACCCGCAGCAGGCGACGGCGACGCACCCTGGACGCGCTCGCGGCCGCGAACGCAGCCTCGCGCGGACGCAGCGACGACGGATCGAGCAAGATCAACTCAGCGAGCTGACGCTCGCTCCATAGCCCCTCGCGCGGGCGTCCGACGCGGTCCCACTCGGCGGCCGCGCCCTCGAGGCGGTGGCGCAGGGCGCGGCTCTCCTCCTCCTCCTCGAGCCACACCCGCAGGCTCGTCCACCCGCCGATCAGCGCCTCGTGGGCGATCTCGTAGGCGGCGCCCTCGGGGGCCTCGCGGACGACGAGCAGGCGGCCGGCGACGAGAGCGTCGAGCGCGGTGCGGCCGGCCGCGTCCTCGCCGATCAGCTCCTCGCGGGTCAGGCTCGCGCGGGTCATGTCGAGCGTGACGAGCCGCATCAGCACGGCGCGAGCGGCCCGGCGCTCGGGCAGCGCGAGTCGGGCGATGACGCCGTCGGCGTGGCGGGCGAGCGCCCCGGAGACGCCGCCCAGGCGCTCGAGCGCGGCCGCGGTGATGCGATCGCCGGTGCGATCGCGGGCCTCCCAGATCTCGGCCAGGGCGAACTGCAACAGCGGGAGGCTGCCCTCGATCCCGGCGGCGACGAGCTGGTCGATCAGTGCCGGCGACTCGAAGCGGACCTGCCGGACCTGGGCGGGGCCGACGATCGCCTCGCGCACGCCGTCCGGACCGAGCGGCGGGAGGAAGTACAGCGCCCGCGTGAAGTCGTCTTGCAGCCCGGGCAGCTGCGCGAGGCGGGTCAGGAAGTCGCCGCGCGCGGTCGCCAGCACGCGCACCCCGACCACGCCGGCGGCCAGCTGCCCGAGCAGGCGCGACGCGAGTTCGGCCTCCGCGAGCGGCGCGAGGGTGACGAGCTCCTCGAGCTGATCGACGAAGACGACTCGCCCGCGCGTGCCCGCCTGCTGACGGAGCAAGATCCGCTCGAGCGCGTCGGGCTCGGCCCGGACCCGGACGAGCAGCTCGTCCTCGTCGATATCGAGGCCCGCGGCCAGCGCAGCAACGAGCGCCTGTACCGGGCGTCGACCGGGGGTGATGCTGGCGGTCAGCCAGGTGCGCGACGGGTCGAGCACGCCCTCGCCGAGCACCGGCAACACGCCCGCGCGGCACAGCGACGACTTGCCGACGCCCGAGTCGCCGGCGAC
>Ga0075163_10014504_pt1 | contig 10167 bp, 7 predicted proteins | sample JI1023141ADNA_FD_71478 | JGI IMG/M metagenome (GOLD analysis project Ga0075163, IMG submission 71478) | Wastewater effluent complex algal communities from Wisconsin, to seasonally profile nutrient transformation and Carbon sequestration -... | ecosystem: Engineered > WWTP > Effluent > Algae... | reverse complement strand
AGAAGGATTTATGATTTACGATTTCTGACTTATGATTTGGCCAGCGGGCCTTTTCGAAATCATAAATCGTGAGTCATAAATCATAATTCCCTCCGCCATGCACGCCCGATCTGCCATCCAAGAGCTATCCGAAACGCACACCCACGGCCCGGACACGGACTACCGGGTGGTGCGTGCCTCGGAGAAGGACACGCGGGCATGGCTGCGTGGCTCGCCGGTGTGTGCCTCGCTCTCACAGCATCGCATCGCGCATGCGGGCATCATGACGGCGCGGGCACCTTACCGCATCGTGCGCATGCACCAGGGCGGTTTGTATTTCCTGGCCTGCCTCGAAGGCGAGGGCCGCGTGCTGGTGGATGGTGCGTGGAAGAAATGCGGTGCTGGCATGGCCGTGGCGTTGCCGCCTTTCATGGTAAATGCGTTTCAAGCCGTGCCGGGCAAGGACTGGCGCTGCTGCTGGGTGCGCTACGAGCAGCAACCTGAGCAAAAACCCATCCTGAGCAGCAGCTCGCCGCTGATGGCACCGTTTGATGGCAAAGCGCTGTGGAATGCCATCGAAGGACTCGTCGAGGAAGCAGGTGGCGAGGCGAAACCGGCGGCGATGTTTCATTGGGTGGAACTCGTGCAGCATTACATCGAGCGCTTTGCGCAACCGTGGCAGGTGGATGACCGCCTGCATCGCATCTGGGAGCGTGTGGCAGCGAACGTGGGCTTCGATTGGACGCTCGACGAGCTGGCCCGGCAGGCACATGTGAGCACGGAGCATCTGCGCCGGCTCTGCCGCAAGGCTTTGGGCCGCACGCCGATGCATCACGTGACGTGGCTGCGCATGCGCAAGGCCGCTGAACTACTCTCGACGACGAATTTGAAGATCGAGACCATCTCCCACGAGGTGGGTTATCAGAATCCTTTCGTGTTCAGCAATACCTTCAAGAAATGGATCGGCTGGCGGCCGAGCGAGCACCGCACGCGGATGCCGCGGTGAATCCCATGCCGGAGGCATGAGAGATAGGTAGCCGGTGGTGGAGGGAGCGTAGCGACCGGGAACCACCGGTCGGCTCGACACCTTCTTTGTCGTGCCATCGTCCCCTGGAAGGGGGCGAGAAGCGGAGGCGGGGGGCTTGCGATGCAGAAGGGCTCCCGATAGCTTCTCGCGCCCCTGCGGGGCGCATCGAAATGGCGCGATGGGTTCTGCTGATCCAGGGGTTCCGCTTCGCTTCACCCCTGGCTAATTTCTTTCCGTGCCTCCGGCACTCATGCACCCGTTTCAAACTGCCCTGAGCATCATTCCAGACGCTTCAGGCCGGAGATGCGATAGGCACCGCTTTGCAGGCGCTGGTTATCCTGCTCGACGGCGGCGGCATCAAGGTAGAGCACGTGCGGGAAGTCATCGAGCTCGATGACATGCGTGGCGCCTTTGAGGTCTTTGAAGGCAGCGTCGAGGTCGCGAAGCTGGGCGATGGTGCGGCCGTTGACCTTGTTCACGACGATACCGCCGAGCTGGTCGTAACCCTGGGCACTGGGTGTGGGCAGCACGTTCGCGAGGAAGACGAGTTTTTTGCGGCCGGCCTCCTCGAGGTCATCGGGATGACGGGCGATGTGGCTGAGGCGGAGGAGAGCGGAATTCTCCGTCTGCTGCTCGCCGAAGGAATCGAGATACGGACGCGACAGCTCCTGGAAGAGCAGGCCGCCCATGAGGATGTAGGGCGGGCCTTTGTCGAAGCGATACGGCGTGACAAGGTAGTCGTCGGGGTTCTTGCGGATGAGCTTGCCTTTGAGCACCTGCTCCGCGCCATCGCGGATGATCTTGAGCTCGAAGTCATCACCCACGTAAGCCTTGCCGCGGACGATGTGGGAGGTGCTGAGCGGGCCGTATTGCGGATCTTGATAGTCGCCACGGGCGTCGATGGTGTGGCCGTTGATGGCGAGGAGGATGTCGCCCTTCTTGAGCCCAGCCTTCTCGGCGGAGGCACCTTTCACGACGGCGCTGACGAGCACGCCGGGTGAGTCTGGTTTCATGCCGAGATACTCCCGCAACTGCTCGTCGAGCGTGACCTGGAACTCCATGCCGAGGCCGGGGAAGCCTTCGTAAGCTCCATCGGCGAAGTCTTTGAGGAAGTGCTCAATGATCGGCGCGGGCAGGATGGTGGTAACCTGGTTCTTCGAGTCGTAGCTGAGCAGCAGGCCCGCGAGCTTGCCGCCTTTGATGACCGGGAGCGTGAAGCTGTTCGCCTCGCTGCGGATGATGCCGGTGGTCTCATAGACGAGGAAGCCGGAGCCCTCGACGACATAACGGCGGGTGAGGATCTTGCTGATGGTGAGCGGCGTCTTGATCAGCTCGCCCACGCGGCCGGTCTGCCACACGGCGACGGCATCACCGATGCGGGCGCTGGTATCGATGCCCATGGGCTGGAGACTGGCGAAGAAGGCTTTTTCCTTCTCCGCGTTGATGGAGGACTCGAGCAGGGCGAGGTTGGCCTCGTAATCGACGGCAATGACCTTCGCGGCGAGTTTCTGGCCGCCGTCCGGCTGCTCGATCTCGATGTAATTGGCGTCCGCCACGAGCTGCGCGGTGACGAGCACGCGATTTCCCTCCAGCACGACGCCGAGGCCGCGACTGTTGATGGGCGATTGCTTCTGCCAGGGCAAATGCAGGTCGTAGGGCTGCGCGGTGACGTTGACCTTGAGCAAGGAACGCGTCTGCGTGGCCTCGGGTGCCGCCGCGGCGGGCTTCACGAGGACACGCCGGCGCTGCTGGACCTTGTGCTCGACCTCCGTCGTAGGTTTGACGGGCTTGGGAGCATCCTGGGCCAGGCAAAGAGCGGGCGTGAGAAGCGTGAGAAGGAGGTGCGGGAAGCGGGGCATGATAGGTTTGCCGGAAAGTGGGTGCCAAGAAAGTGGGTGCCAAAAGAGAGGGTGCGGGACGTCGCGGAGCCGTGGAATCAGTCGTTCCCGAGGTAGCTGTCCTCCTGGATGTTGTAGGTCTGCATGATGCGCGGGTGAGCGGCATCGGCGAGGTCACGCTTCAGGATGAGCGGGCGGTTCTTTTCGTGCAGGCGGATTTCAATGAAGGGCTTGTCCTTCTTCGCGAGGGCGGTCTTCACGTCGTCGAGGGTCTTGATCGGCACGCCGTTGATCTCATCCACGAGGCTCTGGGCGTAGGGAGTGAGCCAGGTGTTGACCTGATCCGGCAGGATGCTGGTGAGCACGACAGGCTCCGGGCGCTCGACGTAGAGTTTGTCGGTGAGGTAACGCTCAAAGACGTAGTTCACGCTGGCATCACGGATCTGGTGGGCGTCTTGCAGGTTGCGGTCGAGCGGTTGGAAGACGAGGCCGGCATAGACGAGGTAGCGCGGGCGCTGGTTGTATTGCGAACCGAGGCGCACGTAAGGGTCAAAGCGCTTCAATTTGACGCTGGCGGTCTCTTTTTTCCCATCACGCTGGTAGCTGAGCTGGATGGTGTCTCCGGCGAACTTCCGCTCGACGATCTCGTTCATGTTCACGAGGTCACCCTCGATGCGGACGAGGCCGTTGTTGAGCACGGGATTGCCGTCGATGGCCAGGATGACGTCGCCGGGCTTCAAAAGGCCGCCGACGCTGCCTGCGGGCTCGACATCGCCGATCATGACGCCCACGCCGTCATCGCCGAGGCCGAGGGCTTTGTGCTGGGCGGGGTTTTCCACCGGGAAATCACTCACCGCGAGGTCCACATAATGGTCGTAGCGGCCGTCTTCGATGTCTTTGAGGAAGCGTTTGATAACGGGCACCGGGATCATGTAGCCGACGTTTTGCGCCACGCGGCCGCTGAAGCCCTGGAAGGCCACGCCGACGACTTTTCCGTCCTGCATGACGGGGCCGCCGGAGTTGCCGGGATTGATGGCAGCATCCACCTGGATGCAGAGGTGGGAATCCACGCTGGTGTGGCTGTAAGGCCGGAAGTCGATGCGGGAGACGACGCCGCGGGTGACGGACATGCGGTCTCCGCCGATGGGATAGCCGATGGCGATGACCTCGGTGTTCAGCCGCGGGATGCCGCCGAAGTCCACCGGGGTCATTTTTTCGAACGGAGCGGGGTTTTCGGCCTCGATGAGGGCCAGATCACAATCGTGGGCGATGTGGACGATTTTGGCCGGATGCGGTTTGGGGTCGTCCGTGGTGCGGATGAGGATGCGCGTGGCATTGCTGACGACGTGGGCGTTCGTGAGGAAGCGGTTTTTGCCGATGAGGAAGCCGGTGCCGCTGCCGCCGGAGGGCTGCCCCGCGTTCCAAGGCTCGCGATAGTCCGGAAAGAGCACGGAAACGTCGATGTTCACGATGCCAGCCCATTCGGGCGGCACCTGGGATTCAGCTCCGTCCTGCTGGGCGAGGCCCCTCCCGGTGACAAGTGCCGTGGCGACCAACAGAAGAGAAAGAGACTTGAGCGTCATGAGAATGAAAAACTAGCGTGAGGAAACGCCGCCCGCCACATCCATCTGGCCGCAACGAAGGCTTTTTGGCAAATCACCCGCATCGCCTGCCCCAGCGCCCCACCACATGGCCAACAAAAAAGCGGCTCCTTCGCAGGAGCCGCTTTTCGAAAAGCTTGCCAGTGATGATTAACGACGGCGGCGGACAAACAGAGCCACCAAGCCAATCATGCCGAGAAGAGCACGGGAAGGCTCGGGAACAGCGCCAAACATACGAATGTCATTTGCTCCATCACCAATGGCGCCTTCAGTTCCGACAATTACTTCACCTGCACCCGTTGCCGAACTAAGAAGTAGAGCCACGCCACCAGGGTCAGCTGCATTTTTGTAAGCAGTGTCTTTGATCACCGCCCACTCAGTCGAACCCGCAAATGAAGTGGATGTTGACGCCATGTTACCTTGCGTTCCAGCAACGTAAGCACCAGCATTGAACGCAACAACATACAACTGAGTATTCAAGGCATACGTCCCACCTGTTGTCACATTTGAAGCTGTTCCGCCAATCGTCGGGAAGTCCCAAGCGCCTGCCGCCGGGGAGGTTGTTCCGGACAGATTGCGAACATCAACCCAGCCCAAGGCCAACAACTGAGTATAAGCAGTGCCCACATTTGAACTCAAGGCTTGCAGGGCTGCATCCGAGGGAGCGCCCGAACTGAAAAAGCCAATAGAGACTCCACCTGCAGTCGGCAATGTGCCATCACTAAGACGGAACTCTCCGGTAGTAGCATTCTCCGTATGACCGATGGTTACGACTGCACTCGCATTGATGCAAGATGCCCCAACAGCGATGATAATTAATTTAGAAAGCCGATTCATAGTTCTTCAGATTGGAGTGGTGAGGACAAATATCAAGGAGCAAGTGGCGACGTGACTGTCCAAGTGGTGTCGCCCGTGACGTTGACAATCACTCCCCTGTTGAGAGGAATGGCATCAGTTGCAGTCGGGGCAAGCGGGGAGAAGGAGCCATCAAGGACTTGGGCACCAGCTCCGAGATCGCCGACGTAATAGGTGCCAGCATTGGAGAGGTTCCCATCGGTCGAGTAGTTGTTAATGACGTCTGAAAACTGGCCCAAGGAAGCTTTGAGGGAATTATTATACAGCAGCGTTGACGATGCAGGGTTGAGCGCACCTACAACATTGGTTGTTCCCGCATAAAGAGGCACCACGGTTTTGGTAGGTTTAACTTCTCCCATCAGAGAAAATGCGACCGCAGTGGGCGTGGATACCACGAAACCAGTGCCGGGATAAACAACAGAATGCCCGGCCGCAGAAGAGAAGTCGTCCGCGACCCAGCCTGCTCCGTCGTAATATCTCGTCGAGGTCGAGCCGTTCGCATTGTAGGTATTCACCACGGTCGCGTAAGCCGAGAATCCAGTTGCCCCTTGGCTAACTTTATCAAGAGTCATGTGCTCACGGACAGCAATCTGAACGGTAGTCCCACGAATTGCCGCTGGAACCACCGGAGAAATCGCTGTGAGTGCCGTGGTTGAATTGGTATCGATGTCGATCAGAATCCCCTCATAGGTGCCTGACACGATTTCGGCATAAAACTTGGGGTAATTGGGAACAGGGGCCCCAAACGAAGTTTTCGCGTAAGCACCTGCAGTCCATCCCGGGGCAACTGTCGGAGTGATGGTTAATCCATCCGAACTCACGGCTGCTAAGCCTTGAAACACACTAGAATTAACAAGGGTAGGAACTACGAGCGATGTTCCGGCAGGTGCCGAAACGTTCGAAAAGCCCATAACGCCTGAGGTAGCCTGACCGAAAACGGCAGGGACGGCGAGCAGGGCGGCACCGAGGAGAGTGAGAGGAAGATTGGGTTTCATGGAATGAAGGAGATGGGTTTCGATCAATTAATCCCCGAATTCGGGCATTTGTTACAGGATTTCAGCGGTGGTGTCGATGATTTTTTAAATAGGCGGAGGGTGGCGGCGTGGCGGGGGCTTGTGACACTGATGGAACGGGGGCTGCTCAATCGCCATTAGCCCAAAGCAGCATTTGCAGCGTCGCTCCCAGCCGACGCACAGTCGGGCCGGCCACCCGTTTCCTGCCCAGCCGCCCGGCAGGCGGTCCTCAGGAAGCTCGAATGGGCCCCCGCGGGGCGGAGAGGCGGAGGACGCAGAGCGGAAAGGCCCGCCAGAACGAAGCAGAGAGGGAAGCGGTAAGCCCGCTCATGGTGGAACTGAAAACTGAGAATGGGTCAGAATGGAGGAATGGCCGCACCTTCCATTTTCCATTCTTAGTTCCTCCATTCTCAGTTCCTCCATGGAGCTGCAAACCGTCCGCACCGTCATGCATCATTCAATAGCCTGCTCCCTTCCGCCGGGTTTCGCATGGCTCCCCTTTTTCGGTGGTTTCTGTGCGTAAGTCCCGCCTCCGGCCGCTTCGGCCGCGCTCTCTGCTTGATCGCAGCGGGTTTCACGAGCAAAAGGCCGCGGCATGATCGGCGATGACTACTTTAACCTGCGTTCCCGCATCGGCACGGAGCTGCTGGCGCTGGGCGCGGCGCTGCGGGAGGCCCCCGGTGCCGAAGGCGCGGGGGAGGCGGCGGCGATCCTGGACAACCTGCTCGCCAGCCTGAAGGAGCCTTTTGTGTTTGTGGTGGTGGGGGAGGTGAACACGGGCAAATCGACCTTTTTGAACGCGCTCTTCGGCCAGGACTTCTCGAAGACGGGTGTGATGCCGACGACGGACAAGGTGCTCTACTTCAAGCACGGCCCGGAGACGAAGCTGACCCCGGTGACGCCGACGCTGGTGGAGGTGCAGGCCCCGGCGGACTTTTTGCGCGATTTTCACATCGTGGACACGCCGGGGACGAACTCGATCGACAGCGAGCACCAACTGATCACGGAGCGCTTTGTGCCGGTGGCGGACCTCGTGCTCTTCGTTTTCTCAGCGATGAACCCCTGGGGGGCCTCGGCGTGGCAGTTCCTGGAGAAAGTACACCGGGAGTGGATGCGAAACGTGGTCTTTGTGCTCCAGCAGAGCGATCTGCGCAGTCCGGAGGAGATCCAGGTGATCTCGGATTACATGGCGGAGCTGTGCCGGGCGCGATTTGGGCGGGAATTCCCGCTTTTCCCGATCTCGGGCAAAAAGGCCTACCTGGCCCGCAGCGGGGGCGCGATCGGCGCGGACACGCTGCTGGAGGAAAGCGGCTTCTTGAAGCTCGAGGCGAACCTCAACCGTGTGGTGCAATCCCAGCCCGCCCGGCAGAAGAAGCTGGCGAGCACCCTGCAGATCGCCCGCCAACTGCTGGACCAGCTCCGCGAGCGCAGCGTGGCCGCGACGCGGAACATCCAGCGCCGCTCGGGCCTGCTGGCGGAGCTTCTCACCGAGCGTGAGATGCAGGTGGACCGCACGCTGAAGAAGCTGCTCCCCGCCCTGGAAGCCACGGAACGTGACTACCACGAGAGCGTGCTGCGGGTGGCGGGCCTGACGAACGATCTGCTGGCGACGCGACGCGCCTTCCAAGGTCCGCCCTCCCCCGAGGACGAGCCAGTGCGCCAGCAAAGCCTGGACCATCGCCTGCTGCAAGAGCTGCACCACCGCACCGGGGATCGCTGGCGCCAGATGGGCCTGGTGCTGGACGAGGATGTGCGGCAATACGACCGCTATGTGCGCTCCCAAGGCCGCCAGGTGCTGCCGCTGCCCGAGGGGTTTGGCGAGCCTGAAGACCGCTCCAACGCGGAAAGTGAGCTGCGCCGGCGCTTTACGACGCGGATTGATTCGGCCCTGCGCCGCTTTGTGCTGGCGCTCCGCTTGGATGATGACATCGAGCCCGGGATTCAGCGTGCCCGGCAGACGGCCCGCTGGCTGCCCGTCCTGATCCCCATGGTGGTCGTGCTGGCCGGGGTGGCAGGCTGGATGGGGGGATGGCAGGCGGCGGCGATCGTGACGGGCTCCGGCGCGATGCTGGTGGCGGTGGTTTACCTGATCACGCAGATGCGCCTGGCCTCCGCCCGTAATGCGATCCTGGACAAGCTGGAGGAGTCCACCGGCACCCTGCGGGAAATGCTGGCCGAGCAGCTTCAAGAGGAGACGACTCACGCCTTCAGCAAAGCCCGCGAGCTGCTGGAGCCGCTGCAAGATGAAACCGCCACCGTGGAGCAGGACGCCGCCCAGCGCATGGAGCGCCTCCGCCGCCTCGGCGAATCCCTCGAAACACTGGCCGTCGATGCCGTCCGGCTAGGGCAGGGAGGCTGAGGAGGGGTGCGGCCCCTGATGCCGCGTGCCGTCCGCCCTAGGCCAGTAGCATTGCCGCGCCCTCTCTCCAGCAGGTCCAGTCGTGGCCGCCGTCGATTTCGGCGAGCTGATGCTCCTGGAGGAAGGAGCGGGTGAAGAAGCGGTTCGAGGTGAGATGCCGGTCATCGCGGCCGGTGATGATTTTCATCGGCACTGGCGGACCACCGGTGGCATGCCATTGGGTCTTCATCTCGGCCCAGAGCTTTTTAATGCCCTCTTCTTTGTTTCGCGGCACGATCTCTCCCGGCTGCCAGTGCTCGATACCGCCCGCCGCCTCGATTTCGGCGAACAGATCATCCTCGCCGACAAACGGTGCCAGCATCAGCACCTCGCTCACGTCACGCGGGTAGCGCAGCGTGTAGATGAGCGAGCCCAGCCCTCCCATGGAGACGCCTATAAAGGTCACCCGCTCGCCACGCTGGCGGGCCGGGCGCACGATCTCCTCGTGCAGGCAGGTGTGCGGAATGCGGTCCACATAGTAGCCGAGATGCAGATCCGGTGCCGCCACGCGGGCGTGCGGCCGTTTTTCATGCACGAGGTCCACGATGCCCTGCCGCTCAAACTCCTCCGGCTGGCTGAACCGTCCCGGCAGCAGCACCACAAGCTCCTGAGCCCGGCCTCCAGCCTTTGGCGCATAGGAAAGCGTGCGCATCGGACGCGTGGCATCCGGAAGCATCGAGCGGCAGGAACTCAGCGCCAACGCTGCGGAGGCCGCGCCGAGCTGATGGAGAAAGTGAGAGCGTTTCATCAAGCGGCGCGAGCATGCCGCCCCATGGCGGGTGCCTCAGTCAGCAATCGGATGAGATGCGTGGCACGGAGGTCAGAGGCCAAACTCCAGCTTGAATCCGCCTTCCGCGAGCTTCAGGTTTCTGCTCTCGGTTGTGCAGCCGCCTTGACCGCCTCATGCGTGAAATTGCCCAGCGCATTGCCTTCAGTGTCCGGGCACACTCAGTCTGAGTTCCAATTCGAAATGACACGATTGAGCAGTGATTTCATCGGCAATGCTTGTGGCATGAATCTGATGACTGCGGCAAGATGAAATTGCATGAGCACTTCCCGCCTCTTCGACTGGTTCGCCAGCTTTTCGCTGACGGAGTGGATCGTCTTCAGTCTGGCGGGGAATTTCGCCATCTTCGGTGGGTCGGTGATGCTTTACGTTTGGATTCGCCGGGCTTTTGGAGAGAGGCGGCTCTTTGAACAAGCGCAGCCGGTGACGCGCGGTGACGTGATGCTGGCGGTGGTGGCGACGTTGTTGAACTCGCTCGTCGCCGTGGTCGGGTGGCTGCTTTGGAAGGCAGGCTGGATCACGGTTACGCATCCGGGCTGGTGGCGCACAGTGGTGGATGTGGTGGTGTTTTTGCTGGCCATGGATCTGGGGATGTATGTGTCCCACCGGCTGGCGCATCACCGCTGGCTGTATCCGTGGATTCATGCGCGGCATCACACGCATGTGTCG
>Ga0075163_10014503_pt1 | contig 10167 bp, 17 predicted proteins | sample JI1023141ADNA_FD_71478 | JGI IMG/M metagenome (GOLD analysis project Ga0075163, IMG submission 71478) | Wastewater effluent complex algal communities from Wisconsin, to seasonally profile nutrient transformation and Carbon sequestration -... | ecosystem: Engineered > WWTP > Effluent > Algae... | reverse complement strand
AATCAGTATCAGGAATTTGTAAAAAGTATGAAGGTATATCCTGAAAAACATGCTATAGTTTATCCAGCACTTGGAATAGCAGGAGAAGGAGGAGAAATTGCAGAAAAGGTGAAAAAATGGCTACGTGGAGATAGAGAGCTTGATAAAACAGAGGTGGCCAAGGAGTTAGGAGATGTTTGCTGGTATATTGCAAGCATGGCTGATGATCTAGGTTTTACTCTTGAACAAGTAATTCAAATGAACGTAGAAAAGCTGACTTCCAGAAAAGAGAGAGGGGTTCAGAAAGGGGACGGGGATAACAGATAATAACTACTCCCTCTGATCTAAGAGGGTCAGGGGGAGTTTTCTTTTTAACAATGAATTGGGTACAAATTAATGAAAGAATTATGGAATTGGAAGCAATTTCATATCTGACAAAGGATCAAATCAAAGAGTGGAATAAACTTGTATCATCAAAAGTTGCAGGAATACTGAACAGAAAAAAAATAAATGAAGAAGATTACAGAGAAACAAAAACAGAAGGAAAAAGAACGTAAAGCATTCAATGCTATGTTGTTATCTACATTTATGGATATCTGGCATGAAAGAGATCACAACTCAGAGATAAGTAGAAGATGGTTAGGAAAAGAACCTTTAACTGTCTTTTTCCATCATATTTTACCAAAAAGTAAGTATCCAGATGCAGCGTTTGATAAAGATAATATCATTTTAGTTACCTTTGAAGAACATCAAAAGGTAGAACAGGATCCTAGTTTTTATGAGGAAGTAAACAATAGACGAGAACAATTAATGAAAAAATATGGTTGAGATTTTGAAGAAAGAATATTGGAGTAAGAGTGAAGCATTCTTATTACCACTAACTGGTCTATCTAAAACTCATAAGTACTATCTAAAAACATATCTGTTTTGGAATAGTTTTTCTGTTGAGGATTATAATTTGATACTAAAGTTTACATGGGATAATTATGAAGAATTTCTAAAATACTGCAGAACAGTAATTTTTCCAGTATTGGATAGAAATGGTTATCTTGTTGAAACTCATGATTTTGATCATGAAGCTGTAATGGTTTTAAATATATCTGAATGGGCTCTAGATATTGAAATGTTTCTAAAAGGAAAATATTCAAAAATGTCAAGAGATGCAAAAGATACAATTACAGAATTTCACACATTTTACGACAAAGGTCCTAAAATTATGATTGAAATTAGTGCAAGTTTAGATCCTAATAGTAAATATGCTATGTTAGGAAATATTACAGCTATTGAATATGTAGCTGAAAATTACGGAATTAGTCTAACAGATCTAAAAGAGATTGGTGAACTTGGAGGTATTTATGATAAAGATAAGGAAACTTTAATTACTAACGAAGAAAATGTTACAAATGGAATTTAATGAAATGTTTGATAGACTTTGGGGATTTGATGGAATTCATCCTTTTGGTGATCCATATAAATTTGAAGAGTATATAAACTCTAGAGAAAAGGAAATTGAAACTGAAACATGTGAGTTTATAAAAGGAAATTTTAAAACTATTATCACTTATAGATTTAATAAACAAGGTTTTATGATTGGACATTCTGTAGTTAGTCATAATTTAGGAAATACTTTGACTAAAGACGATCTTGAAAATCAACTAAGTGTTGCAATAGAGAACGAGAATTATAAACTTGCTGCTGATCTTAAAAAACAAATAAATGAATTGGGTGAAGATAAATGAGAAAATGAAAACAGTGACAGTATCTGATGATATAGCACTAGAAGATCTTGCCCGTATTATTGACAAATACTCAGATGAGTATACAATTTATATAGGAGATGAGTTTAACGAGAACACAGATATTGAATGGTAACTACTTGTATCCTAAGGAGTTAGTGAGTTTAAAACCAAGAAAACATTTTATTGATAGGCTTGAGGAAAGAGGTATTGGAGTAAACTGTATTCCTACTATGGTTCGCATAACTAAAGATAATATCTATTGTGGAGAAGCTGATGGAAAATACTTAACAACTGTTGTAGTTAGATTGAAATATACATCTAATAGATATGTATTCCTATGCTTTAATCCATTTGATGGTGCTTTAAAAACTCTTTGGTTTAAGGATAAAAAGGAAAGAAATGTTAATACAGGAAGATAAGTCTCTGATAAAGATTATAAATAAACAATTTGAAATCTTAGGAGAAAAAATGACATTCTTGGATATTCCTGAAAGTGGAGTAGTTACCTACAAGGAAGGTAAAAAAGAAAAGAAGGATTATTGGTATAATGTATACAAATTTACAGAGGAGCAGCAAAAAGAATGGGTAGAATGGACTCGAAATGAGTTAAGAAAAATTTGTGCAGATGAAATACATCTGGAGGAAGTTTTTAGAATGCTTGACTTATGTTATGGATTTGTAATACGTTATAAAAAGGAAGGGGAGCTCTTTTGAGCTCCCTTTTTCTTTAAAAGAATTATAAATTAAGCAATAGTAGTTCCTATATTTACTAGAACAATCCAGTCTGTGCCATCCCAGATAAGTTCTACTTCATCTGCTGCATCATTAAATGTAATTGTTGTAGCTGCTGCTAAGTTAGCTGGTGTAAGTACACCATCTCCACCACCATCAACTACTAAACGAATTTTCTTTCTTTGACCAATTACAGTACCGTTTGCAAGAGTAAATGCATCACCTCCTGCATCTGTATTAATTGATGTATAGTAAGAAGTTACATTTATTGCTCCACCAGTTCCAGCAGCTATATTCTGAGCTGCAGCAGTTGGAATAAAAGAAGCAAGCATGTTACCTGATAATAATCCATCAGTAGGACTAATTACAATAGTAGCAGCTGACCAACTGCCTGTTTCTGTGTTAAATCTTTCAATTGTGTCAGTTACAGAGTTATATCTAACAGGTTGCTTTGTATTTGCTGCTGCATCTGGGCAACATGCATCATAAAAAGCTACATTTAATTTTGTTAGATAGTCTCTAATCATTTTACGAAAGCTGAAGAAACCTTTTCCCCAACCTCTTTGATCTCTTTTTGAATCATCTCTGAATTCAACAAGACCTTTGTCAATGCCATAATCTCTCATAGTTTTAAGAAGGATTTGTAAGCCAACCCTACAAGCTTTAGTTTATTTAGTTTAGTTTATTCCAAGTTGCACCATTATATCCCCACCATCCTTTTGAAGTAATAGTAACTCCACTACCATCAGTAGCATATACCATTAAACCTTCTGCTGGTGTAGCAATTGCTTCTGCTTGAGCACCAGTCATACGTGGAGGTAAGAATCCTTGAGTTGTTGATGTTAAATCTAATACAGAAGATACATTAGCTGTTTTAGCTCCAATAGCTACTCTTATTGCATCAGAACCAGTTCCTCCTAATACCATAGTATTAGATGTAGTTACAAGAGCACCATATCCAATAGCTATAGCCTTTTCAATTTTAGTTATTGGAGTAATTGAAGAATCAACGGCAGACCCACTTCCAATCATTATGGTATAATCATCCCAATATCTCAATACAGAACCAGCATTGTAACCTAAATCAAGGTTACCAGTACCCATTCTTCTATAGATACCAGAGCTACTACCTAATGAAGTATTACTTTCATTAGAAATCATATCAACAGCAGGGTCAACAATAGCCGTTGCTCCTGTACCATCACCTGTAATCGTTACGGTTGCTCCAATTGTCCAAGTACCACCATTGGGATATATACCACCTTTTGATGTATAACCACAACCGGGGTCAGTAATTGTAATAGCTGTAATAACACCTCCATCTATTGTTGCAGTAGCAGTAGCTGCTCCCCAACAAGTTCCCGGTGTATTCCAAAATAATGGTGCTGAAATAGTTACAGTAGCTGTTGTATATCCACTACCTCCATTTGTAATAGTAACAGATTTTATACCAGTCGAAGCATAAGCCTGTGATAAACCACCAATAGCAACATCTCCATAACCATCAACATGGCTTCTTAAAGCATCTCTACCTACAGCAGTACATCCTCTAGCTTTCATTGAAGATTCCATTGCAAAGTTCCCTACTGCAACAGAATCACTATTACCTAAAGAACGATACATTGCCGATTCACCAATAGCAACATTTCTTCCTAAATTTGTTTCTGCATTTCTTTTTTGAAGATAGTGTCCAGCCCAAGAACCAATAAGAGTATTTTCTCTTGAAACTGTTTCTAAAGGTTCGTCTTCATTTGTTCCTACATAACCAATCCATCTACCAGCTCCAACACCAATACAGGTATTTAACTCTAGAGTTCCTGTAGGATTATTTGTAGTTAAGTAATCTAAAGCATAGTGTCCAAGACCTACACCACCTGATCCCGTATTAATACCACCAGTTACAGTTGTTAAACCTATAATACCAGCATTTATACCCCTTGCTTTGAATATAAGAGGTTGTCCATCTGTTGTTCCAACAAAGTTTGTTCCAGCTACAGTACCAGAAACTCCTAAAAGATTCCATGCTGCTGTTCCAGATGTAGCAAAAGTATTCCATGTACCATCTTCATAGTACTCAATGGTATCATTTTCTACATTATAACGTAATCCAATACTTGTTGCAGTACAACAAATTTTTTTAGTCAGTGCTTTTAATTTCTTCTCCAGTTGTTCCGGTGTCATTTTGTAGTTGTCTTTTTTGCATTTCAGAATAAATAGCTTTTAAGGTAGCAGTAACAATTTCTTGTTGTACTAAATAATCGTAAGCTAAAGCTTTCAATTCTGTTAAAGTTTTTTCTTGTAAGTTCATTTTGTTGGTTTTAAAATATTAAAAATTATTAAGGTATAATTACTTGATATGAGAAAGTAAAGAAGAAATCATGTGCATTTGTATCATTAGCTAACCACACAAATTCAACATCTGTTCCTGCTGCTCTAGCTCTAATACCAGCATTATTTCCATTATTTCCTTGAATATTTATTGCACTTGCTGTTCCACCTGCTTCTTCATTAGCTGTAAAAGTTGATGCAACAGGAATGGTCATTCTTAAAATAGTTTGAGTCCAAGCACCAGCAGTAGGTGTAATAGAAACTCTACCTTGTACAGTAACAACATCTCCTATTTGATAATAACTATTCAAATAAGCTGTTGAAGCTGAAATATTTGTAGAGTTTGTTAAAGTAGGAGTGTATGCACTACTTGTAGTAACAGCAGCCGGAGGAGCTTGCCATGTTGGAGCAGCAGCATTTCCATTAGAAGTAAGAATTTCACCAGCAGCTCCGTATCCACCACCTATTTCATAGGCTCCAGAGTTATTTATAAGTAATCTCTGATTACCTTGTCCATCTGCTAAAAGAATATGATTATTTAAACCACTTATAGAAGCTCCAGCATGACCTCCAATTATTACATTATAGTCACCTGTTACAACACTTAATCCAGCTTGATAACCTATAAATATAGATTGCGTATTGGTTGTTGCGTTTCTACCAGCATTAGCACCTATTCCTATATTAGCTGTACCCGTTGTTAGAGAATATAAACTAGTTACACCTAATCCAGTATTTTGAGTTCCTGTAAGATTTCCAGTACCTCCTAACACAGAAGACCCTGCTCCCATACTAAAAGCACCAATAGCAGTATTTGTACTACCTCCATTAAAAGCAGTACCAGCTTCAAAACCTACTGCTGTTGTCCATTCACCTACTGCTGTACATCTACCCATTGCTAAGTATCCTACAGCAGTAATACCTCTAGTATTAAATCCATTTGTTCCAGCACTATTAGTTACTCTACCAAGAGCAAATGCTCCAATAGCCGTACTAGTATAAAAAGAAGTAGAAGCATGCATAGTACAAGAACCCATAACAGTATTTCCATACTGTGATATATTTCTAAGAGAATATGCTCCTACAGAAGTATTATGAGCTTGTGAACCTGCTACATTTGGATTTTCTTGAGACCTTATACCTAAAGCTACGTTAAAAACACCAGTAGTGTTTAATGAAGCTCTAAAACCAATAGAAGTATTAGTTTCATCAGCTACAACACTGTTGCTACCAATACCATCAGTAAAAGGAATAACTCCTGTATAAGTACCACTACTATATATATCAATACTATCAATAATTGCTTTAGTACCAACTACATGTAATGCAGCTTGAGGAGAACTTGTTCCTATACCTAGTCTATTATTGTTATTATCATAGAAAAAACTAGGATTATCTTCTATAATAGTTCCAGTAGAAGAGGCAAATAACACAGAACCTTCTGTAAAACCACCAGTTTCTAAAGTAATATTTACCCATTCAGTTCCATCGAAATACTGAACATCCCCATCAAAATAACGCATAGGATATGAATCAGGAATCGATGCTGTTGGACAGCATGTATCGTAAAATGGAACATTAAGTTTTGTCAGATAGTCTGCAAAAAGCTTTCTGAGTGCGTAATAATTCTTATAATTTGGATCATCCAGAATAACTTTCTGGAGAAATGATCTTTGTAAACCTAAATCTTGTAGTTTCATATTTTAAAGACTGGTTTGTATCCCAACCAGACAAGGATTATGCTGCGATTTCAAAATGTATTCCGTTTCTGAGTGAACGATTTTCTCTGACAGAACGGGAACTTCCATAAGTAGCTGATTATCAATCTTTTATCTCGAAATGCATCCAGTCATAGTTCTTTTCAGGACCAAGTCCTACAAAACCATGCTTATAGAAAATATCAATCATTTTCTTATATTCAGGTTTTGCAAATTGAGCCGTTTTAGAACTAGCTTTTAATGGATTACGAGCTGGATCAAGATCTATTGCTATAGCCCAAGCATGACGAGACCAATCAGATCCACCTCTTTGTTTACGATAATTATAACAACCACCAAAAAGATCAATACCTAATCTTTGTATTTCAGGTAGCCCGTATACTTGAAGTAGTTCATCGAATACAGCTTTGAGTTTTGGTGCAATAAGTTTATGTACCTGAATTTTATTAACAGTTGTTTTTGTATCCCATGCAATACGCATAGGATAAGGAATATCCATCTGAATTAAATTACCAGTTCCGGGTTGACCGTATTTTGCAATTATTTGTTGAGTTGTTAACATATTATCCTCCTATTATTTCATCTTCTTTTGGTGGTTCAGGAGGAGTAGGTGGTTTTGAGACTTTTGAATCCAAAACTCCCATTTTAGCCTTTGTTCTCTCAACCATTACTTGACCAATGTTATCAGCAGTAATGAAACCTAAACCAGAAAGAATTATATAAAAATCATATTCTAGTACATCCTTTAACATACCAAGTAAATCAGTATCTACTTTACCCTTTGTTGTATAGAATATAACATAGAATGCAATAAATAAGATTGTAAAAGAAGCAAGAAAGAAGTGCATAGCAGTCAATAAGGTAACTAACCTCTTTGAAGAGGTAGTATCTTTCGAGGACAGTACACTTTTCCAAAACTTACTCATCTTTCATCTTCCTAATACTCTGTTTTTTTTCCTTTGTAGCATACCAATAGTAACGAGATGCCAAAATAGCAGATGCTAAAGCACCGATACCTGTAATGACTTTTAGTGTCAAGTCTACATTTTCTGGGGTAAACCAGCTAAACATGCCAAGAAAAACACTTCCTAAAAGGGAAACTCGACCGTTTACTTCGTAATCATTCATGCTATAAGTATTTGAGAGTTAAGGGATAAGATAATATACAAATAATTATTCACAACTCAAAAATAATCTATGGAGTTAATTACGATGAACATCTTTAATTGCTTGTACGTAAAACCACGATGCTGAATCTTTTCTGACTGCATGATTTCTATAAAGAGGTGATTTGTTTATCCAAGCTCCTTTATGAAATATTCCAGATTGACGTCCATTTGAACCAGCATTATGATATATAGGTTTTTGATGATATGTTTCTGCACTGTCTGTGGCCCATGAAAAATCAAGTTCTTTAGTAATATCTGTAATTTTTCCACGAGACCAAAGGGCCATATTTACAGCCCACATATCAGCACACCAACTCTGAAATCCTTCATTTTCAGAAGGAAAATATTTTGAGTTTATAGAATTGGGTTCTGAATACATAAATGCTTTGCGGATATCAATTACCTGTCTTTCTACATCTCTCCAGAAATCACCATCTATATCTTTTAAAATATATTGAGCTCCACCTGTTTTACTGGCATAAGAAGCCATTGTTTCAATTGAGATATTTCCTATTTGACAAAGTTTTGAAATTGCTTCGTGTTTAGAAATTTTACCTTGTTCTTCTTTTCTCAAGAGATAATTATAGTCCAAATATCCAGAAGTGTCTGATTGCCAATTAGTTATACCTTCTGCTAGGAAATTAAAATCAGGAGCTCTTTGAAAGATTATATCACTGTCATGATAAAAAATTACTTCATCTTTAAGTTCAGGATGAGCATCAAAGTGCTTTGCTAGAATTTGAGGACGTAATTGAGGTATATATAGTTTGAAATCAGGAACTGTTAGTCCTTTATCCATATAGAAATAGAACTTAACTTCTCTGTATTTTTCTGCTATTTTTTTCCACTCTTCTATTTTTAGAGGTTCTAATGGTTCTCCTCTTTTGGCTCTAAGATCATTATCTGGATACCATATAAGAACATGCATCCTATCAGATATTCCAAATTTTCTAAAGTTTACTATTTGAACCTCTATCTGCCATGCAAAATATGAATCATGAGGCTGGGCACTTAGAAAGACCATGATTTACCTAATTTTATATAAGATATTGTCGTCTGGGTTACACCAAATCGTTTTGCAAGCTGCTTTTGATGACCTCTAACCTTGCATTCTTCTCTTATTAGTAAAATATCTAATTCTGTTAACTTTGCTCTTCCATTGTTTTCCCCTCTTTTGCATGCTAAGTTAAGACTATATGCGTGTTTCATATTATCAGAAGCACTAACCCATTCAAGATTTTCTAACCTATTATCAGTCTTTATACCATTCTTATGGTTAATTTGATAATTATCAGGTCTTGGGCCAACAAATGTTAACATAACAAGTTTATGAACTACTTGAAGCAGTGGCTTCTTTCCTATCTCTATTATCCTGACTTCTGGATAACCTTTCTCATTCTTTGTTTGCTTTAAAAGTCTTCCTTTCCTTTTCATTAAATGGTTTCCACGAGGAATTAATCTATCAGAAATTCTGATATTTCCTAAATCAGAAGCCTGAAAGTCCTTAAACATTGGTATATCTTTCCAAGTCTCTATCATTTGATTCTTCTATAGTGGTTAGCCCAAGATTCACTACATGGAGTAATTATTGCATCCCCTGAATCTTTTGACCAATTTGAATAATTATTAAAATTATTTGGATTATTTGGATCACCTGAAGTTTTGAAAGTTCCAATCTCCTGAGACCAATCACAGATATAAGTAGGTTGCCCTTCTGAATCTACGAATATTTGCTTTGATAAAATAAGGGGATTTACCCATTGTAAATGCTGAGCAGTTGTTTCTGAAGAGAATCCTTTTTCCTTTACGTGATCTAGTTTGACAAATATTGAAGGTTCAAGAGTATTTTCAACTAAAACTGCCTTATTTTTCAGATGTTTATACCAACTTTTTTTAGGTTTGTATGCTAGTAATCCACCTTTTTCCATACCTTTTACTCCTTCTTCGACATGATTTTGTAAAAAAATATCATCATCATCCATAAAGTTTATAACATCTACATCTTCCGGAATAAATTGTAGGATATCAGTATAGATATCACCTAGCGTCTGGTAAGGTTTTCCTGTTTTTAAATTTATGTGATTATTAATCAATATAAACTTATCAGCTGGAAGATTTTTGTTCAATCTTTGTTCAATAGGACTATTATTATAAATTAAATGCACCCAGTCTGTATAAGTTTGATCCATTACAAATCTAACTACTCTTTCCAGTTGTTTGTGTCTATCCCTTGTTGCAGTTATAAGACATACTTTCATAATCTAAATTTTAGCAAAGTCCATTATCTACTGGTGGAGTAGAACCTGTAACTAAAGTCACACTTCCTTCACAAGCACAAAATGTTATGTCTACAGCACCTATAGCAAAATTAACAGAATTGTAAGGTGGGGTACAAGAGTTATAACTTCCTGATGCAGGACCAGTTACTGTATAAGAATGACAAACACATGGATTTTGTGTAGTAGTTGTAGTAGTGCTGGTAGTAGTCGTGGTTGTTGTAGT
>Ga0075163_10014502_pt1 | contig 10168 bp, 5 predicted proteins | sample JI1023141ADNA_FD_71478 | JGI IMG/M metagenome (GOLD analysis project Ga0075163, IMG submission 71478) | Wastewater effluent complex algal communities from Wisconsin, to seasonally profile nutrient transformation and Carbon sequestration -... | ecosystem: Engineered > WWTP > Effluent > Algae... | reverse complement strand
AAAGGCCTGTATGATTAAGTAAATTTTACTTCTCATGGCTAAGGTTTTTGTTTTTCAGGATAAAGGTGCAGTGTGAATAATTCATATCCACGCCGAATATGACAAGCTTCGTAGTTCCCGTGTTAAGGGGTCAGATATTCATGTCAATACACCAGCGGTAAAATCACAGATAAAATTTGTACATATGTTAATCACTGTTAACAATAAAAAAAAGTCTCTCTGTAAAACAGAGAGACTTTCACTCATGACTATACTTCTATATGTTGATTGCTTTCTCTTATTCACCTGTATTTACCCGGTTCTTTTCATCATCCGCTGCTCCAGTTTTTCTTTTGGGAACATTTCCTGTTTTTCCTTTATTAAAGCGATAAGTGAATCCGAGGGACACCAGTCTTGAATCCCGGCGCTGCTGGAAAGCTGCATCCACATTACTGTACTTAATGGTTCCTTTTGCCTGCTGCGACCAGAAAATATCCCGGATACTCAGCCTGAAAGTTCCTTTCCCTTTCATTACCTGTTTGGAGAAAGCGGCATTCATGGTACCCAGTCCCTGTATTTTAAATACGCCATCTACCCCGGGTGTCCTGTAAAAACCACTCAGTTCTGCGCCCCAGGTTTTGGCAAACCGGAATTGATTGGAGATATTGAATAAGGCGGTAGTAGCACCGATACTCACATTGTCACCATTCAGAATCCCTTTGAAACGGTTGTTGAATATATTGGTATACACATTTGCGGTCCACCATTTTTTAATTTGTCCTCCTGCACTGATGGCAATTCCAAACTGTTCCTGCCTGGCGATATTTTGTTTCCGGATAAATGTTTCGGTTGAATCCGGATTTTGTTCAAGGATATCATTGATCATATCCGTGGTACGGGTATAATTCAGGGTGGTATTCAGGAAGCCCTTGAATGTATGCGTCAGTTCAATATTATGCGAAAACTGGGGTTGCAGGTTCGGATTTCCCTGCTCAAATGTGTACTTATCAATGAACATGATAAAGGGATTCAGGTCCTCATAATTTGGCCTTTCAATCCTTCTGCCATAGTTCAGCACAAAGGAATTATTCTTATTTGCATTGTATTGAATATACATGGTGGGGAACAACTGGGTATAATTGCGCTTGAAACGGGTTCCTGTAGTTACCTGTTTTCCCCTTGCATTGGTATTCTCTGCTCTTAACCCAAATTGTCCTACAAACTTTTTACCCAGCGGTCTGCTGTAATTGATATAGGCAGCATTCACATTCTCATCATATATAAAATAATTGCTACGGCCAATATCTTTTACCCGGATGCCATAATTAAGACTGTCATAGATGGCATTGTTATCGGTATGTACAAAAGAGGTTTTGAATCCGGCTTCCAGTTTGGCGCCTTTCGCAAGCGGATGTACATAATCCATTTTACCTGAGTATATCTTTATATCCTGCGGCAGGCTGCCCAGTAAGGTATCTGTTTTTGCATTAGGGATACCACCCGCATCAAAATATGCATTGATCAGGTCCTGTGCATTGGTGCTTTTATAGCTCAGCAGGTCGGCATCAGCGGTCAGTTCCCGTCCGGTTGAATCAAAAATATGTCTGAAGTTGAAATTCGCACCACCATGTGTCCACTTCCTGTCATTGCTGGTTCCTGACATCGTCCTGCTTAACAGGGTATTTCCGGGATTAGCAATCTGCACATCACTGTTACTGCTGAAAGTACCCGGGTTGTAAAATCCATTCAGCACCACGCCCCATGTTGTTTTAGGTGAGGCAAAATAATCCAGTCCGATTTTTCCATTATAAGACTCCCCTCCTTCCCTGATCCTCGTTTCCTGATCAAAAAGTGATCTGATTTCTTTGGTATTATTATCAATGAATTTTCTTTGAATAAACAAGTCCTGAAAATTCCTGCGATAATTCTGACTGAGGTTTGTAAAGAAATTTACTTTGTTCTTCCGGTAATTGAAATTAAACGAATTGCTGATCTTGGGTAAACGACCCTGTGTATATGTAGATGAAAGACTCCCGTTATAACCAAACTGTTTTGTCTTTTTCGTTTTGATATTAATGATACCGCTATTGCCGGCTGCTTCATATTTTGCGGGAGGATTGGTCATGATTTCAATTTGCTCCAGCTGACTGCTGTTCATGTTATTCAGCATATTTGCCAGGTCGGCTCCTGATAAATAAGATGGACGTCCATCCACATATACCTGTACTCCCTGTTTACCTTTTAAGCTGATATTACCATCCTTGTCAACCGTTACACCGGGTGATTTCTCCAGCACTTCCATTGCCGTAGTACCCACATTGGAAGCAGCTGCTTCCACATTCACGATGGTGCGGTCAATTTTTTGTTCAATCAGGGGCTTACGGGCAGTAACAGTAACAGCACCAATGCTTTTGGCCACGGGTACCAGCTCAATGGTTTTGAGACTGATACTGGTAGCAGTGGCACTGATTTCAACTGTTTCTGAAAAACCAATGGTATGACCAACGGCAGATACTTTTACCAGGTATTGGCCTTCTTTCAGGCCCTCAAAGCTGAAATGCCCGGTTTTATCGGCGGCACCCATTTTTACAACAGCGGAGTCTTTTGCACTTAAAAGGGTAATAGTGGCTGATTCAATGGTTTTGGTATTACCGTCAATGACCGTTCCCGAAATTGCTCCTTTTCTTGTTTGTGCCTGACTATCAATGGATAATAAGGCAATAAAAGCAGTGATAATGATGATTTTATTTTTCATGGCTATACTTTACGTACTAGTTTAAATAAATTACAGTACAAACTTCAGTACTTTGCATTACATAGATCAGTGTTTTGTAATGAACGGCCAAATTCAGTGATGGCCGGTGCTGGCTACACGAAATAGGACGCAGCGGTGCCTTTGGGGTTACAGCAGACTACTGTTTAAAGATGAACGGAAACTAAGAGGGGGCGGGCGGAAAAATGGGTTTATAAACCGAAATCAGCTTTGATCTGATCCTGGTAAGTTCTGCCCGAACTGATTTGGGTATTGTTCTTATCATCCATAGAGAAAAGGAAACGCCCGTTGAAATGCTTATGCATTTCCCGGATCCGGTCTTTATTGATGATAAAGGATTTTTGTACCCTGAAAAATTGTTCCGGCAGTTTTTCCTCCAGCAGGGTCAGCGATTGATCGGTAAGGTGTTTTTGACCGTCAATCGTATGGATGTAGACATATTTATCCTGCGCTTCCAGGTAACTTATATTTTCGAATTTCAGGAGATTGATCCGGTCGCCTGTTTTAACAGGCAATGCTGTAGCCCTGGCCGGGCTTTTAAGTTCCCTGATGATTTGCTGGAGACCGGTCATATCGATTCCCTGTCCCAGTTTACCAAACTGCCTTAGCTTTTGGATACTTTGTTGCAGTCTTTCTTCCCGGATGGGTTTAAGCAGGTAATCAATTGAAAAAGTATCAAAGGCCCTGATGGCATATTGCTCGTAAGCTGTAGTAAAAATGATATTCGGTTTATGTTGCAATTTTTCAATGACTTCAAAGCCTGTCATATCAGGCATCTGAATATCAAGGAAGATCAGGTCAGGTAATAATGTCTCAATCTTTTCAATGGCATCCTCACCATTACCTGCTTCTGCAATCACTTCTACCAGATCTGCATGATCCAGTAATAGATTCTTCATGAGCCGGCGCGCAGCGGGTTCATCATCAATCACGATTGTTTTGAATACCCTGTTCATTTGATCAGCCTGTTTATATGAATGGTCACCTGTTTGCGGGGCTCATTACTGAATTGTACCGCATAGAGGTCGGGAAAAAGCAGGTCCAGTTTATCAAAAACACTTTTAACACCATAGCCGGGGCTGATTGACTCCGGAAAAGCAGGTCCGTTATCTGCGATATTCAATTGCAGCCCCTCTCCTTCTTTAAATACTTCCACCAGGATTTCCGTCATCCTTCCGGTAGCTTTTAATCCATGCTTCACAGCATTTTCAACAATGGGCTGCAGCAGAAAGCGGGGCACCAGATTATAAGTGCACTCATCTGATACCCGAATCTGGTAATTCAACTGATCCTCAAACCGGATCTTTTCAATTTGCAGGTACACTTCTGCCATCGCCACTTCATCCCTCACTGTAGAGTAATTATTATCACTGTAGTTAATACTGTAACGGAACAGATCAGCCAGCGCAATGGTCATCTTCCTCCCTTTTTTACCGTCTGTAACTGCCAGATCAGCAATCGAGTTCAATGCATTATACAGAAAATGCGGGTTGATTTTTGAATGCAGGGCATCCAGTTCTGCCTTGGTTTTTAACTCTCGCAGGCGGCTCAGTTCCAGTTCCTTCAGATCAAATTTTCTTTGCCGCTCAATCCCCAGATAATTGATCACAATATAGATAAGCCCCGCAGTTACCGCCAGGTAAATACTATTACTAACGATATATTGAAGGATGGGAATAATACTTTTACCATAGAGCAGGTAACTCAAAGGAATATTAATAGCCAGTGTAGAAATAACCAGTGTACCCAGAATAAGGAGGTTATGGACCAGAAAAGATTTCTTTTTGAGGTAATTATTTTCTGCTACCAGTCTGGCCAGGTTATAAATAAAAAGGGTGCAGGCCGTTGCCGAAATGAACTGTCCACCGATAGCCCATCCCCAGCCATACTTTTGCAGCATCACAAAAAAGCCGCCGCTTAATGGGACCATGGCTACAGACAAAGAGAAAATGGCCAGCCAGGCCACAATATTTTTTCTCAGGAGTTCATTCCTGACTGAAGACTTAAATAAGAATTTGAAATTTGCCAGGAAATAAAGACCTACCCCTGCAAAGATCAGGGAAACAAGAATCAGCAAACTATATTCCAGCAGGCCGGGTGGGTTCATGCGGGCAAGTTAAAAAAACTGCCGGTAAGGGGTCCTCCCTGTTCGCCAACTGTTTAATTTGAGGAGTGAACGGAGTATATTGCAGTAAATTTTCCTGATGATTATTGATTACAGATCCGATACCGTTACCAGGCCTGGCCCCGGGATGCTGGCAGCCATGTCAACTGCAAAAGTGGGAGATGATGTTTTTGGTGAAGACCCTTCCATCAATGAGCTGGAGCAAATGACAGCCACCCTCTTTGGAATGGAAGCCGCCCTTTTTTGTCCTTCCGGCACCATGACCAACCAGATTGCTATTAAATGCCATACGCAACCCGGAGATGAAGTGATTTGTGATGAATCATCGCATGTGTACCAGTACGAAGGTGGTGGCATTGCTTTCAATTCCGGCGCTTCTGTAAAACTCATTCAGGGCAATCTGGGAAGGATAACGGCGGAGCAGGTGGCCACTGCGATACAACCTGATGATGTACACCGGCCGCATACCAGCCTGGTTTCACTTGAAAATACTTCCAATCGCGGCGGGGGCAGTTGTTATGAGCTGGAGGAGATCAAAAAAATACAGGCGCTTTGCCGTGAAAAAGGGCTGGCATTTCATTTGGACGGTGCCCGGCTTTGGAATGCAATGGTTGCCCGGAATGAATCAGCAATACAGTATGGTGCTGCATTCGACAGTATCTCAGTTTGCCTGAGTAAAAGTCTCGGTTGCCCTGTAGGCAGTTTATTACTCGGCAAAAAAACGCTGATTCAAAAAGCAAGAAGAATACGTAAAGTTTTTGGCGGGGGCATGCGGCAGGCCGGTTTTTTGGCTGCTGCGGGTATCTATGCCCTGCAAAATAATATCAGCCGGCTGGCAGAAGATCACCAGCATGCAAAGCTGCTGGCTGCAGCACTCGCAGAAAAATCATTTGTAAAAATGGTCCTCCCTGCTGAAACCAATATTATCATTTTTGAACTGCAGGAAGGTCACAGTGCCCCGGATCTTGTTGCCAGACTGAAAGAATCGAATATCTATGGATATGCTATTGCACCGAACCGGGTGCGACTGGTTGTACACCTGGATATTACAGCAGCAATGATTCAGCAAACCATTGACACAATCAAAAAGTATTAGATGCTACCAAAGATCAATCCAACCAGTACCGCTGCCTGGCAGCAACTGGCGGCACATGCAACTGAAATGAAACAGGTTCATATGCGGGAATTATTCCGGCAAGACCCGGATCGTTTCCGGAAATATGCATCCTGTATCACTGATATTGTATTTGATTATTCAAAAAATATCATCAATGATCAGAGTCTGAAACTACTCATTCAACTGGCAGAGGAATGCCGGGTAAAGGACGGCATCAGGGCAATGTTCAATGGTGATCCGATCAATGAAACAGAAAACAGGGCTGTTTTGCATACCGCCCTTCGCAATTTTTCTGATCGCCCGGTATATACTGGTGGTCATGATGTAATGCCACAGGTGCGGGAAGTACTAGAGCAAATGAAAAAATTCTGCAGTGCTGTTCATTCCGGCAAGTTCAGGGGTTATACGGGCAAGAAAATAAAATATATCGTCAATATTGGTATTGGTGGCAGCGATCTGGGACCTTATATGGTCACTGAGGCTTTAAAGCCCTACTGGAAAAAAGGAATACAAACTTACTTTGTATCCAATGTTGATGGCACCCATATTACGGAGACTTTAAAAAAAGTGGATCCGGAACGCACGCTTTTCCTGATTGCTTCAAAAACCTTTACGACGCAGGAAACCATGACCAATGCCCATACGGCCAGGGAATGGTTCTTAGCAGCGGCGAAAAAGGAGAAACATATTGCCAGCCATTTTGTAGCACTGAGTACCAATGAAAAAGAAGTAACCCGTTTCGGGATTGACAAAGAAAATATGTTTGCCTTCTGGGATTGGGTAGGTGGTCGTTATTCGCTCTGGAGTGCGATTGGTTTATCTATTGCTCTCACGATTGGTTTTAAAAATTTCGAATCCTTACTCCAGGGGGCTTATCATGCCGATGAACATTTTTCCACCACTCCTTTTGATAAAAATATACCCGTGTTAATGGCCCTGCTGGGAATCTGGTACACTAATTTCTGGGGGGCACAATCAGAAGCGATTCTCCCATATGACCAGTACCTGCACCGTTTCGCCGCTTATTTTCAACAGGGAAATATGGAAAGCAATGGCAAACGTACTGACAGAAACGGGGAAGCGGTGGACTATGCGACTGGTCCGGTTATCTGGGGCGAACCAGGTACCAATGGCCAACATGCTTTTTATCAGCTGATCCACCAGGGTACAGTAATGATTCCCTGTGATTTTATTGCACCGGCACAAAGTCAGAATCCCTCTGGCGATCATCATATCAAACTACTGAGTAATTTCTTTGCGCAGACCGAAGCCCTGATGAATGGAAAGACAGAACTGGAAGCAGAAGTGGAACTGGAAAAGCAGGGTCTATCCCCTGAAGCCATGGCCAAATTACTGCCTTATAAAGTATTCAGCGGAAACAAGCCCACCAATTCCATCCTGGTGAAGAAAATAACGCCATTCACCCTTGGGGAACTTATTGCGCTGTATGAACATAAAATTTTTGTTCAGGGCATCATCTGGAATATTTTCAGTTTTGATCAATGGGGGGTAGAACTGGGTAAACAGCTGGCCAATAAAATATTGCCAGAACTGGCAGGTGAAGAAAAAGTGTTATCGCATGATTCCTCCACCAATGGCCTGATCAATGCCTGGAAGGAAATGAGAAAATGATGTAAATTAAGAGTGACACATTTTTCATGAAACATCTACTTCTATTCGGTTGTATGAGCGGCCTGTCCGTATTGGTAGCTGCTCAGCAAAAAGACCTGTTTGATATTAACCGGCATTTAAAGGGGAATAAACAATTCAGGGAATCTCCTAAATCAACTTTCATATTGACTCCGGGATCTGTTTATTCCAACCTGATGTTATTACAATACAGGCTTGCAAATAATGAAGGCGTATACAGCCATCCAACCTACCATATGCCAGTCATTGTACCTGAAACAACTCTTAACCCGATTTTCAATCCAGCTTTAGGTCAACGATTAAACCTGGCTATACAGACATGGCCAAGGGAATCAATCGCCGGAGCCATTCCAAATCCTGCTCCAGTGATATCCTGGTAGTTTAAGGCAACTCCATTTTTCAATACCAGCAACGGCTGGTTTTTTTATGTTCGGTGGTTTTGAAGGAATGCATAAAAAAAAGCCCCCTGCATGCAGGGGGCTTTGGAATTTATTCGTTAGCGATTACTTGGCTTGCTTGATAACAAAACCTGAAACTGCTTTCTTCGTGTACATGTCGATCACTTTCACCAGGTAGATACCGGCAGGCTGGAAGCTCAGGTCGATATCGAAGCGCTGGTAGTGAGGAGAAGTAACATTAGAGAGCATGATATCACGGCTCATCACTTCGCTACCTGCAGAGTTGAAGATCTGAATTCTTCTCTTCTCGGAGGTTACGCCAGGATAGTACAGTCTTACCTGGAACTGACCGCTGTTCGGGTTTGGATACAGCCAGAGTTTTTCACCGGCTTCAGCCTCGATCAGGAGTTGGTTAGAAGAGTTACGGCAACCGTTAACATCCGTAACAGTAGCCTGGTAAACACCCAGTCTGTCGATATCAGCAACAACGCTGTTGGTAGAACCAACAATCGGGCTGCCATCTCTTGTCCATGCCCAGTTTGGTGTAGCATTCGGAGCAGGTGTGCTGCTTCCTGTGATAGTTGAAGTACCGTTTGGCAACAGGGCCAGTTTGGTTGCTGAAATGGTCACAGTTGGAAGTGCAAACACTGTCAGTTTAACCACATTGCTGGTAAAGTTACCAGAGCAAGGACTGGTCGTTACATTCACACGATAGAGGAAGTTATTCATATCAACCGGAGCTGATCTGGTAACACCTGTGAGTGATAATGTACTGGTAGTAGCACCGCTGTACACACCACCGTTGGTAACGTTAGCCCATGTGAGACCATTATTTCTGGATTCCTGCCACTGGTAAGTGAAAGGACCAGGAGCTGGGGGTGGAACACCGGCTGGTGGCGTAAAGCCAACATTGAATGATGTTGTTCCGCCAACACACACAGATTTGTCAACAGGTTGTGCAATTGTATAAGTTCCAATCGGCTGAAGTACTGTTACAGGAATTACAGTTGCAGGAGATACGCAGGATGGAGCAGCCGTTGTATAAACTACAGAGTAATTAGTATTAACAGTAGGGTTCACAAAAATGGTTGTTCTGGCGTCTCCGGCATACGGAGTAGTTGCACCAGCATCCAGCCACATCGTGTTCGGAGTAGCAGGGTTAGATGACCAAACACCGGCAGCAGGTGCACCATAAATAATGGTTACGCTCCAGCTGAGCAGGTTACCAAAGTCACCAGGTCCGAGATCACACATACCGAGTGTCCAGGTACCATTCACGTTGGCAGGATTCTGGAAATTAGTCCATGAAGCTGTTGTTGTTGGCAGGTTATTAGGGCCAACACCAATTGTGTTATACCTGTCTGCTCTGAAAATAGCAGTTCTTGGAGCAGGTGCACCGCTGATTGCGGGACGGGTATTATCTGAACTAAATACGGTGTTAGTAAAGTTAGCAGTACTGTTACTACCGGTACCACCATCTATCAGACCAACCAGGTTGATCACATCACCAGTGGGGTTACCCAGGTTCATGACCAGGTCACCAGCCCATGTGTGAGTCATATTGAAGGTCAGTCTTACTTCTGTAATTACCGCATTTGAAGGAATACCACTAACAGTAACGGTACGGTTGATACCATTTGGTGTATTATCAGGAACCGCAGCAGGCAGACCTGCAGAAGCATTGAATACAGCTGTAGTTGGTGAAGTGGCATTGGTCAGTGTCAGCGGAATGATAGAACCACGACAAATGGTTGCACTTGTTGGGTTAACGGTTGCCACCAGCGGTACAACAGTTAATGTTGCAGGAGCGGTGAAATCAATCGCCGTACAAGGGTTAGAATAATAAGCCCTGAACTGATAGCCAGACAATGTTGAAGGCACACCAGTCAAAGTAATTGCATTGGTAGTGGCTCCGGAGAATACGACACCGGCAGGTCCAACACCATTGATTACATTCTGCCAGATACCAGCAGCTGAAGTTCTGTACTCCCAGCCAATAACTGGCAGTGAAGCAGAACCGATATTGATAGAGAATGTAGCATTAGCTGAACACTGAACTGATGCGCTGGCTGGTCCGGTTACATTTGTAAATGCCACACAAGGCTGGATATTTACATTGTAATCTT
>Ga0075163_10014501_pt1 | contig 10170 bp, 9 predicted proteins | sample JI1023141ADNA_FD_71478 | JGI IMG/M metagenome (GOLD analysis project Ga0075163, IMG submission 71478) | Wastewater effluent complex algal communities from Wisconsin, to seasonally profile nutrient transformation and Carbon sequestration -... | ecosystem: Engineered > WWTP > Effluent > Algae... | reverse complement strand
CGGGTAGGCCTCGACCAGCACGTCGGGGTCGAACACCGACGACGACGCGTGGCGATCGTCGGCGTCGAACACGAACAGCTTGTCGTTCTGGACCTTGAACGACACGACCCGGGTGCCGAGCGACTGCGCGGCGCCGAACGACACCTGGCCGGGGAAGTACTGCTCGAGGAACGCCGACAGGAACCAGCGATCGGCGAGCGCCGACTTCTTGATGGCCAGGTAGAAGCTCGGGCCCGGCGCGGCGTGGTGCTTGTCACGCGGCATGCCGGCGGCGGTGAGCTTGGCCTGGCGCGCGGCGGCCTCGGTGGCCGACACCGTGCGCGGGATCGCGACGAAGTCGGCGCCGGCGAGCAGGTCGGGGCCGTCGGGATCGACGACGGCCGGGGCGTCGTCGTCGCCGACACAGGCGACGACGGTCGAGAGGGGGGCGAGGAGGGTGGTGGCGAGGAGAAGGCGTTTCATGCGGAGAGGCTCCTTGGTGGGGTGCAGTTCGGAAACGTCACGCCGCGCGCGGTTGCTCGAACCACGGGCGCTCGCACGCTGCGCGTCGCCGCCGACTGTCGGCGCGGCTGCATCCAAGTCGCGGGCCAACGCCGCGACGTCGCGCGACGTCGCGCGAACGCGCTTCGTCGTGGGTCGGCGCCGCGCGAGCGGTCGATCGCGCGACACCACCGTCGGAGAATCACCGCGACGTTCACCGCGTCGCGCGCCGCGATCGGTACCACCGCTCACGTCGCTCGCGTCGCGTGTGCCGCGGTGGCGCGTGACGATCGTCAACGTCGTGTCGAGGTGGCGCGGCGGTGGCGGCAACCGCGCGCGGCGCTACGGTGTCGTAGTGCGCTTGGCCCCGACCGATCCCGCGCGTCTCGTCGGCAGCGCGTGGACGCGCGGCGACACGGTGTGGCGCTATCGCCACTGGCACGTCGTGGCAAAGCACGGCGACGAGGTCGAGCTCGCCGCGGTGCTCGATCCCGCGGCGCGGCGACGCGTGGCGTGGCGCACGCTGCGCGACCGGACGGTGTGGCAACCCGGTTGGCGCGCGCTGCCGGCCGATCAGATCTGATCAGCCTGACGCTCGGCGATCAGCGGTCCGGCGCGAGCGCGTCGACCATGCGGCCGAGGCCGTCGTCGAGATCGATCGTGGCCTGCCAGCCCAGCGCGGCCTTGGCGTGGCTGACGTCGAGCGCCACCCGGAACGCCTCGCCCTCGCGGTACGGCCGGGCGCCGACGTCGAGCAGCGCGATCGCCGACGGCCGCACCTTGGCGGCGATGGTCAGCGCCATGTCGAGCACCGACGTCTCGACGCCGGTGCCGATGTTGTAGGTGCCGACCGGCGCGTCGGGCGCGAGCGCGCGCACGATCGCGGCGACGACGTCGTCGACGTAGACCAGATCTCGGGTCTGCTGGCCCGGCGTCATCGCGTAGCGGCGCCGCCCGGCGAGGTGGTTGATCAACGTCGGCAAGAACGTCGACGGCGCCAGCCCGGGGCCGTAGACCCAGCACGGCCGCAGCACCACCAGCGGCGTGGCGCCGCAGGCCGCGGCGACGGCGTGCTCGCCGGCGGCCTTGGCCTGGCCCAGCGGCGACGCCCCGAGCAAGGTCGCGTCCTCGCGGAACGGCACGTCCTGCAGGCCGTAGGCCTCGGCCGACGACATATAGACGACGCGCTGGAGGCCCGGCATGGCCTTGATGGTCCGCGCCGCGGCGTGGGCGTGATCGGCGATGCACTGCTCGACCGACATCGGCCGGCCGCCGGCGGCCCACACCAGCGCGTCGGCGCCGGCCGCGGCCAGCTCGGCGGTGTCGCCGCGCCCGCTGGCCACCGCCTCGTGCCCGAGCTCGCGCAGCCGCGCGCACAGCGCCCGCCCGATGAAGCCGTGACCGCCAGCGACCAGGACCTTCACGGGGACACCAGAGCGACGCGCATGCGGCCTTGTATCAAGGCCCCCCCAGCGAGGCAACCCGGCCCCCCCCACCTCAACACCCGGCGGCGGCGGCCGATTCGTGAGGTGTGCGCGCCGTGAGCTTCGCGTCGCTGGCGGTCGTCGCGCCGGCCCTGTGGGCGATCGCCCCGGCGGCGGCCAACCCCGAGGTCACCGTCGAGGTGCCGGCGGCGGTGCCGGTGTCGACGGCCCAGGCCGCGACGTTCGGCACCGGCGTGATGCCGGCGCTGGGCGTGTACCAGCGCCTGACGCCGCACCTGGCACTCGGGCTGCGCGCGCGGATCGGCGCGCTCCGCGACGGCGGCGCGCCGATGGCCGGCCGCGCCGACGCCGGCTGGGGCGGGCTGGCCACACTGGCCGTCGCGGTGCGCGCGGGCGGCGCCGGCGCCTGGCTCGAGCTGGCCGGCGGCGGCGGCGTCACCGGCGTCGATCCGGTGCCGGCGCTGGAGGCCGGCGCCGGCTGGGCGACGCGGGTCGGCCCGGTCGAGGCCGGGCCGGCGCTGCGGCTGATCTACCTGCCGGCCACCGACGGCGGCGGTCGGCTCGGCGCCGCGCAGGTGGCGCTGATCGGGCTCGAGCTGCGCCCCGCCTCCCGGCCGGCGCGGCGGCCCCGGCTCGCGCCGGTGGTCGCGACCGCGATCGCGCCGCCGAACCCGCCCCGCACGCCGCCGCTCGCCCGCGCGCCGCGCGACGCCGACGCGCTGATCGATCGCGCGCCCGGCTGCGCCAGCGATCCCACCGGCTGCGGCGCGGTCGCCGCCGACGGCGAGGTGCTGATCGACGTGGTCGAGACCTGCCGCGTGCTGGCCGACGCGCTCGACGATCACGATGCCTGCGCGGCCGGCGGTGACGTCGAGGTCGCGCGCGACCGGATCATCCTGGCCGATCGCGTGCTGTTCAAGGTGCGCCGCGCGCGGGTCCGCCGCGCCGCGCGCCCGGTGGTGCGCGCGATCGCCGCCGCGTGGACCCGCGGGGCGTGGCAGCGGCTGATCGTCGAGGGCCACGCCGACGTCCGCGGCGACACCGCCTACAACCTGTGGCTGTCGCAAGAGCGCGCCGCCCGCGCCCGCGCCGCGCTGATCGCCGCCGGCGTGCCGGCCGACGCGATCGAGGCCGTCGGCTACGGCGCGACGCGGCCGCGCTCGGCCGACCACGACGCCAACCGCCGGGTCGAGTTCGTCGTCGTCCCGCGGCGCGCCCCGGAGCCGCGATGAGGTGGCTCGCCGCGCTCACGGCGCTCGCGCTGACCGGCTGTCTCGACACCGTGGTCGGCGGCGCGTGTCTGCCCGGGTGGGTCGCCGAGGGCGACGTGTGCCGACCGAGCGTCGACGCTGGCACCGACGCGGCCCCGCCCGACGACGACGCGCCGAGCTGCGCCACCGGCGCGACCTGGTGCGGCGCGTGCGTCGACACGACCCGCGATCCCGACCACTGCGGCGCGTGCGGCGCGGTGTGCGGCAGCGGGCTGTGCGCGGCCAGCGCGTGCGTCGGCGCGGTCGCCGGGCACGTCGTGCTGATCGGCCACGACTACCGCGCGTACCACGCGGCCGCGGCACGGCTGCTCGGCAACGCCGCGGCCCTGGGCGGCGCGGCCGAGGTGCGGGTGGCGTTCGCCCCCGGGCCGCAGCCCGATCCAGCCACCGCCGCGGCGGTCGCGCAGGCGCTCACCGTCGGGCTGGCGGCGAGCGGCCGCGGCTGGCGCGAGGTCGCGCTCGGCGACGCGCTGCCGCGCGATCGCGTCGTCGACGCGGTGATCCTGCTGCCGCGGGCGACCGCCGCGAGCGACGCGCGCGCCGAGGGCGCCGCGGCCGCCGCCGCGCTGGCGCAGTTCGTCGCCGCTGGCGGCACGGTGATCGGGCTCGACGGGCCCGGCGGCACGACGGTCGAGCTGCTGCGCGGCGCCGCGCTGCTCGCGGTCGCGCCCGGCGCCGCCGCGACCGGCCACCCGATCACGGTCGTCGCGCCCGGCGACGCGCTGGCGGTCGGCGTCGCGACGCCGTACCTCGGCGAGCTCGGCACGACGACGTTCACCGGGGTCGCGCCGGCCGAGATCGTCGCCGTCGACGGCGATGGCGTGGTCGCCGTGCACGCCACCCGCCCGTGATTCGCGCCGGCCCGCGCCCCCGCGCGCCGGCGGCGATGGTATCCGTCGGCCGTGCTGCTCCGCGCGCTCGCCCTCCTGGTCCCCGCCCTGTCGCTCCTGGCCTGCGGGGGCGACGACGCGCCGCCCGCCGGCACCACCACCGCCGGCTTCTGCCTGGCGGTGTCCGAGCGCGTGTGCGCCGGCCTCGACGCCTGCGCGTGCCGCTTCGACCTGCGGCCCTACGACGCCGCCGGCTGCGTCGCCGCGCGCGCCGCGGCGTGCACCGAGGCGCTCGACGGCCGGATCGGCCCCGACCTCGCCGCCGGGCGGGCTCGCTTCGACGAGCCGAGCGTGACCGCGTGCCTCGCCGCCATCGGCGCGATGGCCGATCGCTGCGAGCTGGCCCACGACGGCAGCGGCCCGCTGCCGGCGGCCTGCGACGCGTTCGTGCTCGCGACCGCGGCGATCGGCGAGGCCTGCCAGCTCACCGGCGGCGGGCTGGCGTTCTGCGGCGCGACCGCCGACGGCGTGTGCGCGCCGGGCGAGGCGGCGACGACCTGCGCGGCGCTGCCCGGCGATGGCGCGGCGTGCGCCGACGGCCGCTGCGCGCCCGGGCTGGCGTGCAACGCCGATCGCTGCCAGGCGCCCGCGGCGCTCGGCGCGTCGTGCAGCGACGCCGGCGCGTGCGTGGCCGGGCTGGTGTGCGATCCGATGGGGCGATGCGCGGCGCCGCTGCCGGCCACCGCCACCTGCACCGACAGCGCGCAGTGCCAGCGCGGGCTGCGCTGCGACGGCGGCGCGTGCGTCGCCGCGGCGGCGCTCGGCGACGACTGCACCGGCCCCGGCGCGTGCGGCAACCTGCGGGCGTGCGGCCGCGCGCCCGAGCGCCGCACCTGCGACGACCCGGCCGGCCTCGGCGCGCCGTGCACCGACGGCGCGTGCGCCGCGGGCCTGGGCTGCGCGCAGGCGACCTCGACCTGCGTCGCGCTGCCGACCGAGGGCCAGGCGTGCCTCGACGGCGCGGGCTGCGCGGCGGGCCTGACCTGCGCCGACGGCGTCGGCACCTGCGCGCGGCTGCCGGGGCTGGGCGAGACCTGCGCGGTCGGCGCGCGCTTCTGCGCCGACGGCCTGGGCTGCCGGCCCAGCGACAACACGTGCCAGCCCGGGCCGGGCCTCGACCAAGAGTGCTACCTGAACCCGCCCGACTACGTGTGCGGCGCGGGCCTCGGCTGCGACTTCGGCGCCAGCGGCAGCGTGTGCATCGCGATCGGCGGCGCCGGCGCGGCGTGCACCAACGATCGCACGTGCAGCGCCGACACGTTCTGCGACTTCACCAACAACCACTGCGCGACCCGGCGTGCCGACGGCGCCGCCTGCTCGGCCGGCAACGAGTGTCGCGTCGGCAGCACCTGCGCGCTGGGCCCGACCGGCGCCACCTGCCAGCCGATCCCCGGCCGCGATCAGCCATGCGTCGACGCGTGCGCCGCGGGCCTCACCTGCCAGGGCGCCGGCGGCGCGTGCGTCGCCGAGCTGTGCGTCATCCCGTGACGCCGGGGCGCCGCGCGCCGCCCCAGCGAACCGCCTCGCTGACGCCCGCTAGGCGCCACTACGCTGGCGTCGGCTCGCCGCCCGGCTCGTCGCCGACGGTGAGCTTGGTCGGCAGCAGGTGCTCGAGGCCGTGCTTGCGCAGCCGGTAGTACAAGGTCGAGCGGTTGATGCCGAGCATGCGCGACGCCGAGGCGATGTTGCCCTTGCTCTTCTCGACCGCCGCGATGATCTCGCGCTTCTCGCTCTCGAGCAGCCGCTCGGCGAGCGAGCGCCCGTCGTCGCCGGCCGGCGCCACCGCGATCGGCGCCGACGGCACCTCGTGGGTGGTCACCGGGAACGCGCCCGACGACTGCTGCGCGCGGCGCCCGAAGTCGAGGTGCTGCGCGCCGACCTCGCCGCCGCGGGCCAGGATCATCGCGCGCTCGATGATGTTCTCGAGCTCGCGCACGTTGCCGGGCCAGCTGTACTCGCGCAGCTTGCTCACCGCCTCGGGCGACAGCACGCCGGGGCGCGCGCCCATCTGCCGGGCGAACTTGGTGACGAAGTGCTGGGCCAGGAGTGGCACGTCGCCGTGGCGCTCGCGCAGCGGCGGCAGGTTGATCGGGAAGACGTTGAGCCGGTAGTACAGGTCCTCGCGGAACTCGCCGTCCTCGATCATCTTCTCGAGGTTGCGGTTGGTGGCCGACACCAGCCGCACGTCGACCTTGATCGTGTCGGCGCCGCCGACCCGCTCGAACTCGCGCTCCTGCAGCGTGCGCAGGAGCTTGATCTGCACCTCCATCGGCAGGTCGCCGACCTCGTCGAGGAACAGCGTGCCGCCGTCGGCCAGCTCGAAGCGCCCGCGGCGCCGCTCGACCGCGCCGGTGAAGCTGCCCTTCTCGTGGCCGAACAGCTCGCTCTCGAGGATGCCGGGCGCCAGCGCCGCGCAGTTGACGCGCACGAACGGCTTGTTCTCGCGCGGCGAGTTGATGTGGATGGCGTGGGCCACCATCTCCTTGCCGGTGCCGGTCTCGCCGCGCAGCAGCACCGTCGACGCGGTCGGCGCGACCTGCTCGACCTTGCCCAGCACGTCGCGCAGCGCCGGCGAGTCGCCGATGATGTTGCCGAAGTCGAAGGCGCCGTGGATCTGCTGGTTGAGGTAACCGGTGTACTCGGCGAGCTGCGCCGTCATCCGGCGGTTCTCGCGCTGCAGGTGGAAGCGATCGAGCGCGTACTGCAGGATGCCGCGGACCTCCTTGGCGTCCCACGGCTTGGTGATGTAGCGGTAGACCTGCCCGAGCGTGATGGCCTCGATGAGGACGTCGACGTCGGTGAACGCGGTGAGGATGATGCCGACCGCCTCGGGCCGCAGCTCCTTGGCCGCCTTGAGCAGCTCGAGGCCCGTCATCTTGGGCATCCGCTGGTCGGTGATGATGACCGCGACGTCCTTCTGCTTGAGCACCTCGAGGGCCTCGGCCCCGCTGCCCGCGCTGACGATGTCGAACACCTTCCGGAAGTTGAAGCGGAAGGCGTCCAGGTTGTCCTGCTCGTCGTCGACGACCAAGATCGGGTACTGCTTGGGGTCGAGGGCCTGGGTCACTGGTTGGGCCATACCACGGCGGCCCCGGCGCTGTCGACGGCGGCGGCGGTCCCGGCCGGGGGTGCGGTAACCCGGCGCACGCCGCGGCATCGAACCCGCATGCGCTTCGCGATCACCGGTGCGACGGGGTTCCTGGGCCGGGCCCTGCTGCTGCGGCTGGCCCGTGACGGCCACCACGTCGACGCCCTGGTGCGCGACCCGGCCCGGGCCCGTGGCGTGCTCGGCGCCGCGCCGACGGTGGTGGCGCTCGCCGACGACCTCGCGGTGGCGCGCGCGGTCCACGCGGCCGACGCCGTGATCAACCTCGCCGGCGAGGGCATCCTCGATCGGCGCTGGACCGCGGCGCGCAAGGCCGCGCTGCGCGCCAGCCGCATCGACCTGACGCGGCGGCTGGTCGACGCGATCGCCACCCGCCCGCAGCCGCTGCCGGCGCTGGTGTCGGCCAGCGCGATCGGCTGGTACGGCGACCGCGGCGACGACGTCGTCGACGAGACCGCCGCGCCCGGCACCGACTTCGCGGCCGCGCTGTGCCGCGACTGGGAGGCCGCCGCCGAGGCCGCGCGCCCGCGCTGCGAGCGGGTGGTGCGGGCCCGGATCGGCATCGTGATCGGCGGCGAAGGCGGCGCGCTGGCGACGATGCGGCCGCTGTTCCGCTGGGGCCTGGGCGGCCCGGTCGGGCGCGGCGATCAGTGGGTGTCGTGGATCCACCTGGACGACGCGGTCGAGGCGCTGGTCCGCTGCGCCACCGACGCCGCTCTCGACGGCGCGGTCAACCTGGTCGCGCCCGAGGCGGTCACCAACCGGGCGCTGGCCACCAGCCTGGGCGCGGCGCTGGGGCGACCGGCGTGGCTGCCGGCGCCGCGGCTCGGCGTGCGCCTGGCGCTGGGCGCCCGGGCGGCGCTGGTGCTGGGCGGACAGCGCGTCGAGCCGCGCGCGCTGGCGCAGGTCGGCTTCACCTGGGCCTGGCCCGACCTCGCGCCGGCGATCGCCGAGGCGGTGCGCGGCGCCCCGGACGCGGTGCAGCTGACGCGCGCGCCAGCGACGCTGCCGACCAGCGCGTACCTCGCCGCGCGACCGCCGCGCTACACGCTGACCGCGCGCACCGTGATCGATCGGCCGCTGCCCGAGGTGTTCGCGTTCTTCTGCGCCGCCGAGAACCTCGGCGCGATCACGCCGCCCGACATGGCGTTCACGATCGTCACGCCGACGCCGATCGCGATGCGCGCCGGCGCAGAGATCGACTACCGCATCCGCGCCAGCGGCGTGCCGATGGCCTGGCGCACGGTGATCGACGCGTGGGAGCCGCCGGCCGGCGGGCGGGCGCGCTTCGTCGACTCGCAGGCGCGCGGTCCGTACGCGTGCTGGTGGCACGAGCACCGCTTCGAGGCCGACGGCGATCGCACGATCATGATCGACACCGTGCACTACGCGCCGCCGCTGGGGCCGCTGGGCGCGCTGGCCAACGCGCTGATGGTGGCCGGCGAGCTGCGCCGGATCTTCGCGCACCGCGGGCGCGCGATCCGGCTGCGGTTCGGCCCGCCGCCCGCGGCCGCGCTGCGCGTCGCGTCGTGACCGGCCCCGCGATCTAGGGGCTTGACGGTCCGCGCGACCGTGACCACGGTGCAGCCCATGGCCGCGGTGCGCCTTCTGCTCGCAGCGATCGTCTGCAGCGCCGCCGCGCCGGCGACCGCGGCGATGGCCGAGCGCGAGGCGCCCTGCCGGTGGTGCTGCGACGGCGGCCCCGCCGACCTCGACGCGCCGCTGACCCTGCCGGGCGCGGTGCGCGCGGCGCTGGCGGGCGCGGCCAGCCAGGTGACCGGCGCGGTGTGGGCCGCGCCGACGCTGCCGACGCCGCCGCGGGTGGCGGTGCGCGAGGCCACGCGCTTCGCGATCGCCGGGTCGCCGCCGGCCGCCGCGGTGCTGCCGCGCGCGCCCAAGACCTCGCCGCCGACGTGATCGACGCCCGCTAGACGCGGCGCCCGGGTTGAATCGTCAACCCGCGCGCGGCGCCAGGTCGTCCCGCGTGCTCGCGCTGCGAGCGCGCCCTCACGTCGCTGCCCGCTCGTCGGGCGGAGGTCTCCGTCATGTCCGATCGCAACCACAAGTCGTGGGCGCGCCTGCGCGCGCTCGTCTCCAACCTCACCGTCGCCGGGCTCGCCACCGCCGCGCCCGCCACCGCCATCGCCGCCACCGAGCCGGCGCCGGCCGTCGATCCCGACGCCCGCGGCCTGGCCCAGCGCCTGGCCCACCTGCCGTCGATCGAGTCGATGGGCGCCGCCGCCGAGCTGGCGCTGTCGCCCGATCTGCACGAGCGGCAGCAGCTGGCCCAGGCCCTGGCCTGGTCGTTCCCGCTGCCCGGCGAGCAGGCGGTGATCGAGCACCTGGCCGCGGATCCGAGCCCCGACGTCCGCGCCGCCGCCGCCCGGGCGGCCTGGGTGCGCCGCTCGCCGATGCTCGACCAGCGGGTGCTGCACCGGCTGCTCGGCGACGCGGACCCCGAGGTGCGGGCCGCGGCCTGGCTGGCGGTGAGCCGCTGACGCCGGGCGCGGCGGAATAGATCGCCGCCCACTCCGGTAGCATCGCCCCGTGAGACGCATCGCGCTCGGGGTCGTGGCCGTCGTGGTGCTGGTGGTGGCGTTCTGGTGGTGGAAGGGCCGCGGCGAGACCGCGACCGCGACCGCGACCGGGTCCGCGACGGCGACCGGAACCGCGACCGCGACCGCGACCGCGGCCGGGACGGCGACGGCGGTGGTGAAGCCGGGGCGGATCGAGGGGCGGGTGCACGACGGCGCGGGGGCGGCGATCGCGGGGGCGGTGATCCGCGTCGAGGGCGACGACGGGCCACAGACCGTCGCGGCGCGGGGCGATGGCACGTTCGAGGTCGGCGAGCTCGCGGCCGGCGCCTACCGCGTGGCCGCGGCGGCGCCCGCCTTCGTGCCGCACCAGGACGACGCGGTGGCGGTGCGCGCCGGCGAGACCGCGCGCGTCGACGTCACGCTCAGCCCCGGCGGCACCGC
>Ga0075163_10014500_pt1 | contig 10170 bp, 9 predicted proteins | sample JI1023141ADNA_FD_71478 | JGI IMG/M metagenome (GOLD analysis project Ga0075163, IMG submission 71478) | Wastewater effluent complex algal communities from Wisconsin, to seasonally profile nutrient transformation and Carbon sequestration -... | ecosystem: Engineered > WWTP > Effluent > Algae... | reverse complement strand
CAACAGACCTCATTGATGTGATTGCCAAAGAAAACGGGGTTGCCTGTTACAATGTACTTACCGGCTTTAAATGGATCGCTTCGCTTATTAAAGAAAAGGAAGCGAATGAAAATTATATCATTGGTGGAGAAGAAAGTTTTGGTTTGATGATTGGCGATAAGATAAGAGACAAAGATTCAGTAAGTGCCGTAACCATACTTTGTGAAATGGCTGCTTATGAAAAAAGTAAGGGTCGTAGCCTGTTCGATAAATTACTCGACATTTATATGCAGTATGGTTTTTATAAAGAAAGCCTGGTAAGTATAACAAAGAAAGGAATGAATGGTGCTGCAGAAATTGCCAATATGATGGAAGCCGACCGTAAATCACCGCCAAAAATGATTGATGGAATACAGGTGAAAGAACTGCTGGATTATGAACTGCAGGTAGGGAAGAATCTTATCACCGGCGAAACCTGGAAAATTAACTTACCAAAGAGCAATGTTTTACAGTTTTTACTTGAAGATGGAAGTAAAATTTCTGCCCGCCCAAGCGGTACAGAGCCTAAGATTAAATATTATTTCAGTGTAAATACAAAGCTTAACAGTGTTTCCGATTTCGGGCAAACAGAAAAAGAGTTGGATGACAAGATCGCACGGATTGAAAAAGCGCTCGGGGTTAAATAAACTGAAACTGATTGATTATATGAAAATGCCGGATGTTTTACTGCCGGCATTTTTTTATATTGCATGTACTTACAATAAAATAATAACAGTCAACAGTATAATTGTTATTATTCAAGTGAACAGCATATGAGAAGATTTGAAGACACATACCGCCACAAGGGTTTACGGAAAAAGTTAATAGATTCACTGAGGGAAAAAGGGATCAATGATGAACAGGTACTTTCTGCCATGAACAATATACCGCGTCATTTTTTCCTGGATACTGCCCTGGATAATATTGCTTATGAAGACAGGGCTTTTCCCATTGCCGAAGGACAGACGATCTCCCAGCCATACACCGTTGCATACCAGACCCAACTGCTGCAGGTTAAACCCCAGGAAAAGATACTGGAAATTGGTACAGGAAGCATTTACCAGGCAACCGTACTGGCAGAAATGGGAGCCAAGGTATTTACCATAGAAAGGCAAAAAGCATTGTTTGATAAAACAAAACAATTTGTGCTTAAATCAAAATATCCGGGGATAAAGTTTTTTTATGGTGATGGATTTGAAGGCCTGCCAACATATGCACCATTTGATAAAGTGATCATAACCGCTGCAGCTCCTTTTATTCCACCAAAACTAATAAGCCAGTTAAAACCCGGAGGTACAATGGTAATACCTGTTGATGCAGGTGAACATCAAAGAATGCTGCGCATCATTAAAAAAGAAGATGGCAGTACAACAGAAGAAACATTTGAAAATTTTTCATTTGTTCCCATGCTTGCAGGAAAGAACAGGTAGCTTTTAAATATTGACAATAGTGTAAAAGTTAAAAGGTAATAAAGTTGATTAAGTTAAAAAAGTTTCATTGTTGAGACGTCAAACATCAAACATCAAACATCAAACATCAAACTTTTCTCATGCGTTTCTATTCCCGATTTGTTTTTATTTGTAATTGCTGTTTTATTGTTGCAGTTATCTTATGGTGGATAGAAAAGTCGCGACGTTTGCAAGGCAACTACAACGGGTTAATAAAATTTCAACCCCTGGAAGCTACGCTGATCATTTTAGGATACGGGGCCATATTTTTTAATATTTTTTTTGTTTTGATGTCATTATATTGGTTCATAACCAAACGCAATCCGGGAATTCCGCGATGGATAATTTATTTCAATATTTGTATTTTTCCGGCCCAGGTATATTATTTCTTTTTTCTGTAAAAAAATAAATGATGATACACAATATTCTTAAAAGCAAAAGCACCCGCTTGTTTATCATACTGGGTGGCTTTTTTATTGCAAATGCTTTGATAGCCGAAGTGATAGGTGTAAAGATTTTTTCTATGGAAGACAGCCTGGGAATACCAAGGGCAAATATTAATCTCTTCGGATCTCCTTTCAGCTTTCATTTAACCGCAGGAGTTTTGTTATGGCCGGTAGTATTCATTATGACAGATATCATCAATGAATACTATGGCCCAAAGGGTGTGAAATTCCTATCTTACCTGTCAATTGGTTTGATCAGTTATTCATTTTTTATTTACAATTCAGCCATCGGCCTGGCCCCTTCTGAATATTTTTCTATTGGCAACGGTATAGATAAACCTGATGCAGCTTTCAGGGGCATATTTGGCCAGGGATTGTGGATCATCATAGGCTCCATCATTGCATTCCTGATAGGTCAGTTGCTCGATGTATTCGTTTTTCACAGGATTAAAAAAATGACCGGTGAAAAATACATCTGGCTTCGTGCTACCGGCTCCACACTGGTCTCTCAATTGGTTGATAGTTTCGTAGTGCTATTTATCGCATTCTATATTGGGAAACGTTTACAGCAGGGGCAGGGCGACCCCTGGAGTATCCACCAGGTACTGGTAACCGGTACCGGAAATTATATCTATAAATTCATAGTAGCTATCCTGCTTACGCCGGTAATTTATCTTATTCATAATGCCATTGAAAAATACCTTGGGCACGATACTGCCAACGAAATGAAAAAAGCAGCTATGTATAAGGAAAGTGAATAAATCTATCCTGACACTTCTTACATACTTTTACAGAACAAATTTTTGTTTAAGTAAATAATCATTTATTTAATTGCTGTTATCTGCTGCTGCAGCAACAGCATTTATGTGTAGCTGTTACTTTAGCGAAATTAGTACTTACACTTCCCTGTACAATAAACTTTAAAGTGGCTGCCACCTGATAGAACTGCCCAAAGTTTTATGTTTCTTTTGCATTTTCCACAGATCCAATGTTCCAAAAACAGCCTTGGGGCTCTGCCTTTCAACCGAATTGATTACCATGTCTTCATTTAACTGGTCTTTTTTTTCCTGTTCACCGGAATATAAAGCCATATCTTCTGTACTCATTTTCATTTTATTAAATTTAAATATTTGATACACATATTATCTGGCTGTGTATATGCCGTTTAATAAACTCATACCCGTTTAAGGGATTGAGTTGTTTGTTAATTTGATCCGGATTAAAATTGCGCCGCAAAGTTACTGTATAAAACGTGCTGCCTTAACTAAAAAGTGTTAAAGAGTGTTAAAGTTTTTTTTGAAGTACCTTTTTTTTGAAATACATGTTCTGCTATTGGTATTATGAGATTAGTAATGAAGCTTAGTTCGTATCCTATTTAAAAAAATATGTAAATGACCTTCGGAAGCCAATTTTTATCATTTATTTCCGATAGATATGTATGAAATGGCATTTCAGTTTATACTGTCTTTTTTTTATCCGGTATGATTAATTATATTGCTTTATTACAAACTTTATTAGAAGTTTTAATTCCTGCTTTACTAAGTGAAAAGAACTATGGGGAAGTATGCGTTTTTGTACATATTTATTTTAACCTGCTGCCTGCAGATCAGTTCTTTTGTGTCGGCTCAGGTAACAGGTAAGGAGGATACCTTTTTTTTAGCCAGAAAAAAGGGTTTGTGGGGTAAATTGGGAAGAAGTATCACTACTACTCCGGAATCTGAACCACCTGTAAAGATTGCAGATCCCTATGAAAAGTTCAGGGGACGAATAATTCGATCTGTTGAAATTCATACACTTGGCTTCAATCAAAACCTGGATGATACAACCATTGTAAAAGACAATTTAGCACTCAGAATCGCTAACAGGGTGCACATTAATACAAAACGATCTGTTATACGTAATCACCTTTTTTTTAAGCAAGGCGATAAGTTTTTGCCTTTGTTAATTTCAGACAATGAAAGTTTTTTACGTAATCAGCCTTTTTTACAGGATGCCCTTATTGTAGTTGTTCCGGATGAAATATCCGGAGATTCTGTGGACATTGCAGTGCTCACAAGAGATGTATTTTCTATAGGCGGAAGTGTAAATGCAAATACCAGCAGGATTCGTACAGAATTACGGGAAGAAAATATTGCAGGAAGCGGGTCCCAGATATCCTTAAGTGGAATTTATGATTTAGACAGGAAACCTCAAACCGGACTTGGGGCAGAATTTATTTTGCGAAATATAAGGGGAACTTTCCTTAACTGTATGGCAGGATTTACAACTTTTCAAAATGCTTTCAACAGCGGCCGTTTTGAAGAAAATTCATCTTATTTATTGTTGGAAAAACCATTGGTAAATCGTTATAGTAAGTGGACTGCATTTTTGGAAATTGCAAGTAATAAAACTTTCAATGCATATATTTCAGATTCAATTTATCAGTCAGATTCAAAATATAAATACAACAACGTAGATATCTGGGCAGGATATAACTTTAGCAGCAAAGGAAAAAAGGGCACAGATTCATATAAACATTTACGTCATTTTATAGCCTTTCGAACATTTTATAGAAAATTTGATATAGTTCCTGAAAAATTCAACGGAACATTCAGATTCGATTATGCTGATATAAATGGCGCCTTGTTTTCCTATAGCCTCTACCGGCAGAATATTTACAGAACAAATTACATTTATGCATTTGGTAGAAATGAAAACGTGCCGGTAGGGTTTAGTGCAAGTATCATTGCAGGCTGGACAAATAAAGAAAACAGGCACCGCCCATATTACGGCCTCGAATTTGAAGGGAGTAAATTTTCTTCCAGGGGTATTTATAGTTTTTATAAAGTTAAAGCAGGAGGATCGCATAAGAATGGCAAAATGGAAGATGTAGATCTTTTAATCAGCGTAGATCATTTTACAAGATTAAGGAAAGTAGCAGATAGATGGCGTAACCGTAATTTTATTTCATTTTCTTACACCAAGCAACTCGACTATACCATTAATACACCACTGTTTTTAAAGAGTGATTTTGGTTTGCCTTATTTCCGTGGAGGAACCATTGAGGCAGAAGAAAGGGCTACAGTTAAACTTGAAACAGATTTTTACAACCTGAACAAAATTTGGGGTTTCAGGTGTGCCCCTTTTTTATTTGGAGATTTTAGTATTTTAAAACCAGTAAATCAACGCCTGGTAAAATCGGATGGTTTTTCTGCAATGGGAGGGGGAATAAGAGTGAGAAATGAAAACCTTGTTTTTGGAACCATAGAATTAAAAGGATTTTATTTTCCCCGTACACTTGAAGGTATGCGAGACTGGAAAGTAGAACTGATTACTAAAGTTAGATTTAGATTCAACAGTAATTTTATCAGGAAGCCCGATTTCATAGTTACAAATTAATCTTCATGAAATGTTTACAAAACACGAAATGTCAAATACCAGGCAGAAATTCTGGACAAGCCTTGGTCAATACCTGGCACCCATTCCCGGAGCTGGTGGAGAAAAGATAAACTGGATCAATTATAAAACCGGTATCCGAAATATTAACCTTAAGATGGATGTTACCAGCGATCATGCCTATATCGCCATAGAGATTTCACACAAAGACGCAGAAATGCAACAATTATATTTTGATAAAATATTAACAATGAAACCCGGTTTTGACAGTACACTGAATGAAAAATGGATTTGGGAAAGTAACGCAGAAGTTGACGGCAAAAAAATCAGCCGTATTTACAAAACACTCACTGATGTGAATATATTTTCAGAAAAAGACTGGCCGGGAATAATTTCATTTCTAAAATCCCGTTTATTACTACTAGATAGATTTTGGTTTGAAAACAGCGATTTCATTGAACTTCATGGATAAATCCCTGAAATAATAAATTATCAAAGTAAATACAAATATCATAATTTCAGAATATCACTTTCTTTATGGTGGCCCTGCGTGGTATTTCAGCAGCATTGATTTCCATAGAATCCCTGATCGTTAAAATGCCGCTCTCATCAGGAAGCTTATTTATTGTTTTGATCTTTGCTATGAATAATTTAGCCTGCTTCTTACTTAATTCTCGTAGTGAAAAAGCCAGGTAATATTCTCCTTCTTTTCCCATTGGTCCAATATGGCTTGCAGTGATACGCTGAATTTTATTTTTCTTTTTAAATACATTGATAAAATCTATAACAGGTTTATCTGAAGGAACACCACAACAAATACTCTGAAAAGAAACAACCAAAGGATAAGTGGTTTTTGAACTGTCCTGTGCAACCAGTTTTCCGGTTATCATGAATATGAAACATGTTAAAATAGAAAAAGCTTTCATTTGTGTAAAGTTAAAATTTCTAAAGGGGATAATAATAATATTGATTTGCTTATTACCGGTAATTGGATGAAATAGTATAACAAACCTTATCATTTATCCGCTTAAATACTTCTCCGTTTAATTTCTGAAGTTCAAGCTGTTTCCGGTTATCTAGCAGCCTGCCTTCTTTGTCGTAATACTGTGGTTGTGAAAAATAAGTTAGGATATAATATTTTTTATTTGAAAATATGGTATTCAGTGCAGTTGGTTTAACAGAAATGAAAATCAGCGATTTTTTAACTCCGTCAACATAGTGGTCAAAATTGTTAACCCATGTACACCGGATGGATCTCATTTTCCTGATTAGTTCCAGTGTTTCCGGAATATTTAATCCATATTTTTGTAAACTGTCTTTTATTCTTTTTTCCTGAAGCCCAAATGAATAAATATAAGTAAGAGAATCTGTTATTATCTCCAGTGTTATAATTTGAAAATATTTATCGGTGAAAGCAACTGTGAATGCTTTCTGTTTGTAAAGATCAGCATATGTTTCTTCTATTTTATCAAGTACATTTTTATTTTGATCATAATATTTTGTTGAAATATTACGGGGAGAACAGGAAAGAAGAAAAATGCCTGCTGTTAGAATTATAATATATATGTGCTTACTATTCAACGGTACTGTTTTTTGAACAAATAGAAATACCAAATACAATTTTGTGCAGGAAATCAGGTTTAAACTGCAACAATGTTTTACCGCCATAATCCCAGAAAATCATGGTTATATAATCGTCTGATTTGCTGATGCTTTCCAGGATAACATAATGTGTGGGCAATCCCAGTTTAATACGTTCATGTTTCTTCTTGTGCAGTATCCTGTTATTTAAATACAATGCAACGGTGCCTTTTTTCATGGCAGCACTGATGTATTCAAATACATTGCCAACAGCAGGTTGTTTCAGATCGCTTCCCCAGGCTTCCACTTTGTAGTTAAGAAGTTTGCGGATCATCCTGTTAAATTTTGCATAGTTAACAGAAGCCCAGAATGTGTTTTCATCGCCGGTATTATAACGCCGGTTAAATATATTTACGTATCCTTTAAAATGATCTGCTAGCGAAAGATATAACATTTGTTCAGCAGGCCTTATGTCAAGCAGTCCTTTATACTTCAGGGTTCCTGCAGTTTTTTTTATAATCCCCGAAGGTGTAATTAATTGAGAGCCAATTGTTGCTTTGCCATTTTGGTACAGGCTAACCATAAATTTTACATATCCCAACGGATCATCCTGCAGGTACAGGTAAGTTAAGGCACCATATCCGCAAAAATAAGTTCCCCTGCCCGGGTACATGCTTAAACGGTTCGTGACATTTATATTTAAATTAGTGAGAAATTGTTCCGGCTTTATATTTGGCCAATAGGCGCTTGTAGCAAGTTGTTTCAATGATTTAATATATTCAATGGCTTCCTCTGGCGTAGATGTACCGAATGAACTATCTTTAGTACTGTGCGGAAAGGGAGTTGCAGATGCTAACAAAAAACAAAATAACAACCCAATTATCATCAGCGTTTTCCAGCGGGTTATTTGTACAAAATTCAAATTTCCATCATTTGGTTAAATACAAAGGTACTAAAAGTAAAAGTTTAGCTGTTTTACAGATTTTTATTAAAACTAAAAGGGTATACCAAAAGTTACATAAGATTGTAGTTTTTTTCCCTGGTCTGCATACATGGCGCTTAATTCAAGTGGCCCGATGGGGCTTTTGTATGCAAACGTAAGTGAATAACCACTTAAAAATGATTTGTTAGAAGTGGCATTTTTTTCAGTAGCGAAATCTTTAACAAGTCCGTTTATTCTTGTTGTTATATATATGTTGTTGAATAAGGTATAACGCAATGCTAATTGTAATGCAGCAACTGTTGCTGCATTAACTGTGGCTTCCTGTAAGCCTGCAAATCTTATTTGGTTTCTGAAACTTCCATTGATTCCGCCAATAAAAAAATTATTCAGGTTGTTTGGTTTATTGGAAAAATTAATGCCTGCCTGGAATTCAGTAAAAAAAGTAAAACGTTTTTGAAGCGGTACATAAGTAACCAGGTCTAACACCAACCTGGTAAAATTATCAAAGTTGAGATTCGGTGGAACCTGGAGCCCGTTTTCGAAAACTTTCATATTGGAACGTTGGTTGTAAACCAGTCCAAATTCAGTTTTAAATTTTATTCCTTTAGTTGGATAAAATGTTTGCCTTAAAGTATTGTAATTTATATAGGCATAGGTTTTTAAATAGGAGAATGAACCTTTTTGTTCTGAAAAAGATTTTACTGTCGGGTTCAGGTTAACAGACTCCCAGGCAGTTCCTGCACCCGCAGAAAACTTATTGTTTCCGCTGTTTTGTATGTTCATAAATGCCTTGTAATAAGTTTGCTGATATGCCCCTTCTTTTTTAAAATCATTGTAAGTATTTATACTTAACCGGTCAATGGAGAAACCAGGAATAACTGCAATGCTTTTTATACGCCCGATATATTGAAAATGTTCTGTTTCCAATTGGAGAGATTCTCCCAGTGAAACAGACAACATACTGCGAGAATTGGGTATAATAAAATCCCTGCTGGTAACATTGAGGTTTACATTAATGCCCCTGAAAATAGAATAATATACAGCAGCTTTTAAATAAGTTCCCGGGTTTTCGGTTACATTGAAAACAATATTGGCAGTATCGCCATTTTTAGGAAGAAGGTTATAAGTTATGCTGCTGTAATAGCGTGAACCATAAGCCCGCACTATTGACTTACTGATCTCGGGAGCAGTATAATACCGGTTATCATAAAAGTTCATCAGGTGGAAAAAGAACGCTGGAGTAGTTTTTTTAAGCCCGGTTACTTCATATTGCTGAATGTAAACAGACTTGCCGGTTGTGACTTTATTAATAGTATCAGGATTTGTATTTAGTGATTTGATACTGTCGGCCAGTTTTTTAAATTGTGGATAGTATTGATTACCTGTTTCAATGCCTGTTTCCATGATCTCTTTGCTGCTGCTGAAACTGGTCATGTTGTATTTTGTCAATGGCATGTGAATATAAATATCTGTAAGGGGCAGTTCTTCCTTAAAATCTGCGGCCTCCTTAAAAAATGCCATTTGAAGGATCACATCTACCGGGTTAATGATTTCATCTTTTGTAGAAAGACCACCACTTACATTGCTGCCAATGGTAATTCCGGCTCCCATTGCCCTTACATTTTTAACAGGGAAATTTCTAACCAATCCGCCATCCACCAGTTTTTTATCATTAATTGAAACAGCGGTAAATACAGAAGGTATGGCCATACTGGCTCTTAAGGCTTTAACAAGGTTGCCGCTGTCTAATACAACGAGGTTACCGGTTTCCAGGTCTGTAGCCATGCATTGAAATGATATCGGCAGGTCACAGAATTTTTTCTTGTCAAAAACATGAAAAAATAATTCCATGAATTTGATGTTAAGTTCCTGTCCTTCGATTACACCTGTTGGCAATTTTATTTTATTGTTTATATATGGCAATTCAAGTGCAAACCTGGCATATTGGTTTTTTTCTTCCATTGACAAGGCTTTCAGGGGAATCTGGTTTGAAAATAACAGGTCCCATTCAAGCGTTTTGCATAACTGTTCAATTTGTTTTCCACTATAACCTACTGCATATAATGCGCCAATAATTGCACCCATACTCGTGCCCGTTATATAATCAATTTTCAGGCCGGCACTGTCAATTGCTTTTAATATCCCAATATGTGCAAGCCCTTTTGCTCCGCCGCCACTTAAAGTAAGGCCGATTAAAGTATTGCCTTTTGTATGCTGTGCAGAACAGCTAATGGAAATCAGGAAGCAGGAAATAACAACAATTACGGACTTCATAACCTTGAGCTGGGAGATTTTTTAAAATATAAGCTTTTTAACAGCTTTCTTATAAAACAAACTTATAGCAAAAGAATATATAATG
>Ga0075163_10014499_pt1 | contig 10171 bp, 8 predicted proteins | sample JI1023141ADNA_FD_71478 | JGI IMG/M metagenome (GOLD analysis project Ga0075163, IMG submission 71478) | Wastewater effluent complex algal communities from Wisconsin, to seasonally profile nutrient transformation and Carbon sequestration -... | ecosystem: Engineered > WWTP > Effluent > Algae... | reverse complement strand
GTTAACGAGGTGGTCGACTACATTCGTGAAGAAGCCGAGCACGAACAACTGGCCCAGGCCGGTCTGCGCGAGGAAGAAGACATTTTCGCCTCGGTCTGGGATTCGGTGAAGAACCGCTGGGCCTGGCTGGCCGTCAATCTGGTTACCGCCTTTGTCGCTTCGCGGGTGATCGGTGCCTTCGAGAATTCAATCGAGAAACTGGTTGCGCTGGCCGCGCTGATGCCCATCGTCGCCGGTATTGGCGGCAACTCGGGCAACCAGACGATCACCATGATCGTCCGCGCTATCGCCATGGGGCAGGTCCAGCCCGATGCCATGCGCCGGCTGTTGCGCAAGGAACTCGGCGTGGCGACGATCAACGGCCTGATCTGGGGTGGTCTGCTCGGGCTGGCGGCCTGGTCGCTCTACGGCAGCGCCAAGCTGGGCATTGTGATGACCGCGGCGATGACGCTGAACCTGTTGCTGGCAGCCTCGGCTGGCGTCGGCATCCCGCTGCTGCGCCAGAAATTCGGCGCCGACCCGGCTGTTGGCGGGTCGGTGATGATCACTGCGCTGACCGATTCCGGCGGCTTCTTCATCTTCCTCGGCCTGGCCACTCTGTTTCTGATGTAGCGCCATCGGCAAAGCGAGCATGGCTTTGCCGACTTCGCCTTGCATTGCTACAGCACTGTCTACGGTTCGTCTTCGCGCCACGCTCGCTTTGCCGATGGCGCTTTCGGTTTTGGCCGTTATTGACGGCCGACCGTAGCATTCAGTACTTGTCGGGCGTCACCAGCTTCAAGCCGACGATGCCGGCGACGATCAGGCCGATGCAGACGAAGCGCAGCACTTCGCGCGATTCGTCGAACAGGTAGATGCCCAGAATTGCCGTACCGACCGCGCCGATACCGGTCCACACTGCGTAGGCGGTGCCCAGCGGCAGAACTTTCAGCGACCAGCCGAGCAGGATCACGCTGGCCGCCATGCCGACCACCGTCCATACGCTTGGCCACAGCCGGCTGAAGCCGTCGGTGTATTTCATGCCGACCGCCCAACCGACCTCGCAGAGGCCGGCGACGAACAGGATCAGCCAGGCAAAGCCGGTGCTCACTTACTTGAGCGTGGCGAAATAGGCGTCGGCAGCGGCGATGGTGCCGGCGATATCGGCGTCGCTGTGGGCGGCCGAAACGAAGCCGGCCTCGAAGGCTGAGGGCGCGAAGTAGTGGCCGGCGTCGAGCATGGCGTGGAAGAAGCGGTTGAAGGCTTCCTTGTCGCAGGCCAGCACCTCGTCGTAGGTGCCCGGGCATTGCTCGGCGAAATAGAGGCCGAACATGCCGCCGATGTTTTGCGCCGAGAAGGCGACCCCATGCTTGCGTGCCGCGCCGACCAGGCCGTCGCACAGCGCCTTGGTTTTGGCGGTCAGGGCTTCGTAAAAGCCGGGCGCCTGAATCAGTTTCAGTGTCGCCAGCCCGGCCGCCGTGGCGATCGGGTTGCCAGACAGCGTACCGGCCTGGTAGACCGGGCCGAGCGGGGCGATCTGTTCCATGATCGCGCGCTTGCCGCCAAAGGCGCCGAGCGGCATGCCGCCGCCGACCACCTTGCCGAAGGTGGACAGGTCCGGGGTGATGCCGAACAGGCCTTGGGCGCTCTTCGGGCCGACGCGGAAGCCGGTCATCACTTCGTCGAAAATCAGTACGGCGCCGTATTGCGTGCACAGCTCGCGCATCGCCTTCAGGAATTCCGGCGTCGGGGCGATCAGGTTCATGTTGCCGACCACCGGCTCGACGATGACCGCGGCGATCCGGTCGGGATGCTTGGCGAAGGCGTCGGCCAACTGCTGCGGGTCGTTGTAGGCCAGCACCATGGTGTGCTGGGCCAGATCGGCCGGCACGCCGGAGGACGACGGGTTGCCGAAGGTCAGCAGGCCGGAGCCGGCCTTGACCAGCAGGCTGTCGGAGTGGCCGTGGTAGCAGCCCTCGAACTTGATCAGCACATCGCGGCCGGTGTAGCCGCGAGCCAGGCGGATGGCAGTCATCGTCGCTTCGGTGCCGGAAGACACCAGGCGGACCATGTCCATCGACGGCACCAGTTCGCACAGCAGGTCGGCGATCTCGACTTCCTTCTCGGTCGGCGCGCCGAAGGACAGGCCATCGACGACGGCAGCCTGGACGGCGGCGATCACGTCCGGATGGGCGTGGCCGAGAATCATCGGGCCCCACGAGCCGACGTAGTCGGTGTACCACTTGCCGTCGGCGTCCTGCACTTTGGAGCCGGCGCCCTTCTGGAAGAAGCAGGGCGTGCCGCCGACCGAGCGGAAGGCGCGGACCGGCGAATTGACGCCGCCCGGGATGTGGCGCTGGGCGCGTTCAAACAGTTGCTGGTTGCGCGAGTTGGCGTTGTCACTCATGGCTGGGCTCTCTCGAAAAGTCGTTGGTATTGGGTGGCGCGGGCAGCGATGTCCGGCGCGGAAAAAAGGTCGGTGATGACGGCGAGCAGGGCGACGCCGGCGGCGATCAGCGGCGGTGCGTTGGCTAGCGTAATGCCGCCGATGGCGCAGACCGGCACGCCGATTTCGCTTTTTGCCCGAAAAAACAGGCCGACCGTAGCATTGGCCGCCTGCGGCTTGGTCGGCGACGGGTAGGCGGCACCGAAGGCGATGTAGTCGGCGCCAGCCCGCGCGGCGGCTTGCCCGGCGGCGAAGTCGGCGTAGCACGAGGCGCCCAGAATCCTGTCGGGGCCGAGGATGGCCCGGGCGGCGACCAGGTTGCCGTCGTCCCGCCCGAGATGGACGCCATCGGCCTCGACCAGCGTGGCCAGCGCCAGATCGTCGTTGATCAGCAAGCGGGCGCCGAAACGACGGGTCAATTCGCGCAGCTTCCGGGCACGGCTGACCTGCTCGGGCATGGCGCTCAACTTGTCACGGTATTGCACCAGACGGCAGCCGCCAGCCAGCGCCGCCTCGACGGCGGCCATCAGGCGGGCGCCATCGGTGCAATCGGGGGTCACGGCGTAGAGGCCGCGTAACTCAGGCCTGACCATCGCCGTCGCCCGGTTTTTTCTCGCCGCCCTCTTCCTCGCCGCCGCGCGCCCAGAAGAAACGATCAGGAATCAATTGGCCCATGCCGGCGTGGAAGCCATTTTTCAGCGCCTGCCAGGTGTAATCCTGGGCGTCGCGCACGGCATCCTCGACGCTGGCGCCACCGGCAATGCAGCCGGCAATGGCCGAGGCCAGCGTGCAGCCCGAACCGTGGTAGCTGCCCGGCAGGCGCTCCCACGTGTCGCGGCGCAGCACGCCCTCGGGGCCGTACAGGGTGTTGATCACCTGCGGCGTGTTCTCGTGCGTGCCGGTGATCAGCACATATTGCGCGCCCATTTCGATCAGGCGCTGGGCGCAGACCTCGATCGACGGCTCGTTTTCGTCCTCGTCGCTTTCGGCCAATCGTCGCGCTTCCGGTGCATTCGGCGTGAGCAGTGTCGTTTGTGGCAGCAGCATCTCGCGGATCGCCGAAATGATTTCCTCGCTCGACAGTTCGTCGCCGCGCCCGGAAGCCAGCACCGGGTCGAAGATCAGCGGAATTTCCGGGTAGTCGGAGACGATCTCGGCCACCGCCAGCACGTTCTCGACACTGCCCAGTACGCCAATCTTGAAAGCGACGACCGGCATGTCTTCGAGGATGGTGCGCGCCTGCTGCTCGACCAGTTCGGCGGCCAGCGGATGCACGCTCTGGACGCCGACCGTGTCCTGCACGGTGACGGCGGTCAGCGCGGTCAGCGGATGGCAGCCGAGGCTGGCCAGCGTCAGCAGATCGGCCTGGATGCCGGCGCCGGACGAAGGGTCGCTGGCAGCGAAGACCAGGACCTGCGGCGGGCTGGGCGGATTGGTGGGGGTGGCGGTCATCGATTCTCGCGCCCTTGGCGGTCGCGAAGGGTGTTGGGTAAGATGGCCGAGATTTTAGCTGAATCTTCCAGGGGCCGAATTGATCATTGGCATGCAATCAGGCGCTTGCCGCTATTGATTTACGGCAATACTTCCGTAGTATGATGCAACGATAGCTAATAGCGCCTCATCAGGGGCCAGGGGACAAGGAATTGACTGATTTATCCAGACTGCGCGGCGTCAGGGTTATGGTCATTGACGACAGCAACACCATACGGCGCAGCGCCGAGATCTTTCTCGTGCAGGCCGGGTGCCAGGTCGTTCTCGCCGAAGACGGTTTCGATGCGCTGGCCAAGATCGCCGATCATCAGCCCAGTGTCATCTTCTGCGACATCATGATGCCGCGGCTCGACGGTTACCAGACCTGTTCCCTGATCAAGAAGAACGCCCGCTTCAAGGCGACACCGGTGATCATGCTCTCCTCCAAGGATGGCCTGTTCGACCGGGCGCGCGGCCGCATGGTCGGTTCAGACCAGTACCTGACCAAACCCTTCACCAAAGACAGCCTGCTGCAAACGGTCGCCACCTTTGCCCTGCCGGCTGAGACAGAATCCAATACGTAGTTCAGGGAGACAAAGACAAAATGCCCGTCAAGAACATTCTTGTTGTCGACGATTCGCCTACCGAGCAGTTTTTTACGGTCGATATCCTGACCAAGGCCGGCTACCAGGTCACCACGGCCGAAACTGGTGAGGAAGGAATTGCCAAGGCCAAGGCCAGCAAGCCCGACTTGATCCTGATGGATGTCGTGATGCCCGGCCTCAACGGCTACCAGGCTACCCGTACGCTGACGCGCGACGAGGATACCAAGGGTATTCCAGTCATCGTCTGCACCTCCAAGGGGCAGGAAACGGACAAGATCTGGGGCTTGCGCCAAGGCGCCATCGATTACCTCGTCAAGCCGCTGAACCCGGAAGAACTGCTGCAACGCATCGCGGCGCTGCCGTAGTCCAGATGGCCAGAAAGACCAGTCTTCGGGATTTTCAGACCTACCTCGCCGGCCGCCTGAGCAGCGCGGCGCGCGGCAAGGGGTCGTCATGGCTTGGCATAGAGGCCGGGGGTGAAGCCTGGCTGGTCGATCTCTCCGATGGCGGCGAGATTGTCCAGGCCTCGCAGCTGACGCCGGTGCCGCTGACCCGGCCATGGTTCGCCGGTATCGCCAATATTCGCGGCAATCTGCACGCGGTGGGCGATTTTTCGCTGTTCCGCGGCGGCCCGCCCATCGTGCAGAACGCCAATGCCCGCCTGTTGCTGATCGGCGCGCGCTATGGCGTCAATGCTGCCTTGCTGGTGTCGCGCATGCTCGGCCTGAAGAATCCGGACGATTTCACCCAGGAGCCGACCGATGTCTCGATGCCGGCCTGGGGGGCGCAGCGTTTTGCCGATTCGCAGGGAAAAATCTGGCACAAACTATCGGTGCGCGATCTGCTCGCCGATCAGGATTTCATGAATATCGGGGTTTGACAGCGGGCACTTGTCCGCATCCCCAAGTGGAGGATGTCCATGGCTTTCAGCTTCAAGTTTCCTAAATTTGGCGGTGGTGACGCGGCGATGTCAGCCCCGATGACCGTGGCCGCTGATCTTCCGGGTAGCAGCCGGAGCCTGACCAGCAAGCTGCCGCTGCCGGGCTTCCTGGCCAATCAGCCGGTCGTCCAGCAGATGAAGACACTGGGCGGGATATTCCTCGCCCTGATGCTTCTGATCGCCGGCCTCGTCTTCCATGACAACCGCGAATCCACGCACAACACGGCCTACATCGCCGCCTCCGGTGAAATGCGCATGCTGTCGCAGCGACTCGCCAAGGCGTCGTCACTGGCCCTCCAGGGTAATGCGGTGGCCTTTGCGCAATTGAAAGAGTCGCGGGATACCTTTGCCAAGCTGCTCGACCAGCTGACCAATGGCGGTGAGATTGGCGGTGTCAGCGTGCCCAGCTCGTCGAGCGATGTCCGCCCGCAACTGGATGCCCTGACCGAACGCTGGACTGCCACCGACAAGGATGCCGAGACCGTCATCGCTCAGGAAAAGAACCTGATTGCCCTTGGCAAGAGCGTCGCAACGATCGACGACAAGAACTCGATCATGCTCGAACTGACCGAGCAGATGGCAGCCCTCAAACTGCAGGCGATGGCTTCGTCCCGGGAAATTGCAGCCGCCAACCAGCTGGTCATGCTGACCCAGCGTATCGCCAAGAACGCTTCGGCGCTGCTGGTCGGTAACGAAATCAACCCTGAAGTTGCCTTCCTGCTCGGCAAGGACACCAACGCCTTCCGCGATCTTCTTTCCGGCCTGGGCAAAGGCGGTAACGATGCCGACAGCCGTGCCAAGATGGATGAGCTCGAAGCAGCCTTCAAGGAATACCAGGGGGCGGTTTCCAGCATTCTCGGCAACATGCAGCCGCTGGTGCTTTCCAAGCAGGCAGGCTCGCGGATTTTCCGCGAGAGTGAGGATCTGCTGAAAGCCACCGACGCGCTGGCTGTGGCATATCAACAGGGCCTGGCCGAGCGCGGCCTTTACATCATTGCGCTGATTGTCCTCACGGTGTTCGCCCTGGCTACGCTGGCTGTGCTGGCCAAAATCTACCTTGAAGATACCGAGCGTCGTGCCGAAGCGGCCGAACAGCAACGCCATGCCTCTGACAATACGAACCGCGAAAACCAGGACGCCATTCTGCGCCTGATGAACGAACTGGGCGATCTGGCCGACGGCGACCTCACCGTCACGGCAACCGTCAGCGAAAACATCACCGGCGCCATCGCCGACTCGATCAACTACACCATCGAAGAGCTCCGCGTGCTGGTCGGTCGGATCAACGACGCGGCGAACCGCGTGACGGCGGCGACCGAAATTGCCCGCCTGAACTCTGCCCAACTGCTTGACGCCGCCGAGCGTCAATCGACCGAAATTCAGGAAGCCGGTCAGTCGGCGCTCGAAATGGCACGCTCGATGAGCGAGGTCTCAGGCAACGCGACACAATCCGCCCAGGTTGCCAGGCAATCGCTGATGGCCGCCGAAAAGGGTACGCAGGCCGTGCAGGACTCGATCAAGGGCATGAACGAAATTCGCAACCAGATTCAGGAAACCTCGAAGCGGATCAAGCGACTCGGTGAAAGCTCGCAGGAGATCGGTGAAATCGTGGAGCTGATTTCCGACATTACCGAACAGACCAACGTGCTCGCGCTGAACGCTGCCATCCAGGCCGCCTCGGCCGGTGACGCAGGCCGAGGCTTCACGGTGGTTGCCGAGGAAGTGCAGCGACTGGCCGAACGTTCCGCCGAAGCAACGAAGCAGATTGCGGCGATTGTGAAGACCATTCAGACCGACACCCAGGATGCCGTTTCCGCCATGGAACAATCAACCCGCGGTGTGGTTGAAGGAGCCAAGCTGTCCGACGCTGCCGGTCAGGCTCTTTCTGAGATCGGCGAGGTGTCGCGCGACCTTGCCGACCTGATTCAGAGCATTTCCTCCTCGACGCAGAACCAGGCTGACTCGGCGACGCAGGTGGCGCGTCTGATGCAGGACATTCTCCAGGTCACGGAACAGACGACCGCCGGCACGCAGCGTACCGCCGAGGCCGTCGATGAGCTGACCGCACTGGCCTCCGAACTGAAGGGTTCGGTTGCCGGCTTCAAGGTGGACTGACCGATATTGATCGCGAGACATGATGAACGCGGCAACTGAATTCGATTTGGGCCCCCTGACCTGGGTCAAGGGCGAGATTGATCTGGCGCTGGAGCGCGCCGGGGAGGCTTTTGGCCTTTACAAGACCGGGGCGGACGCCACCCAGCTCAAATTCTGCCGCACCCATGTTCACCAGGTGCATGGCGCGCTGGCGATCGTCGGGCTGGACGGCATCACTCAGGTGACTGAATCCCTGGAAGCGCTGCTTTCCGGGCTGGAGGAAGGCCGACTGTTGGCTGACGAGGCGACCCTGGCGGTCGTGCCGGAAGCACTGGCGGGCATTCATCTGTATCTCGACGAACTGATGGTTGGCGAACCGAATCAGCCACTCCGTCTGTTGCCGGTCTATCTTTCCCTCGCCAAGGCGCGCGGATTGAGCGGTGCGCGCGCCAGCGACCTCTTTTTTCCGGATATTTCCCTGCGTCCGCCCAAGCGGGTTTCCGCTGCTCCGGCGCTGGCGCCGGAGCAGTTGCGACAGATCCTCAAAGCCGAACGTGTACGCTATCAGAAGGGCCTGTTGCGCTGGCTGACCAAGCCGGCCGAGGCCGAAGAGGGGCGCCGGACCATGCTCGAGGCGCTGGCTGGCATCGAGGCCACCCAGGAATCCCCTTCGGCGCGTTCGTTCTGGTGGACGGCACAGGCTTTCATTGAAGCCCTGAAGGACCCCGCGGTCAGAGCCGATGGGTCGGTCAAGCAGGTCAGCGCCCGTATCGACCTGCAGATTCGCCGCCTGCTCGAAGGTTCCAATAGTCTCGCCGAGCGCCTGATGCGCGAGGCCCTCTATCATGTTGCCCAGGCCCATTCCGACCCGAGCAGTGTGGTTTCGCAGGTCCAGGCGACCTACGGCTTGCCCTCCCAGTTGCCTGCCCCGGCCGCGGTCAGCGTGGCCTTGCCTCAGGATGCCGCATTGCGTCGCCTGCGCGATGTACTGGCGACCGCCGAAGAACTCTGGAACAAGGTGTGTTCCGGCAGCGTCGCCAATCTGCCTGGTTTCGCAGAGCAGGCCCGGACAGTTGCCCTGCTGACCGAGGAAATTGCCCAGACCGATCTGAAGCGTCTGGGCCAGGGCCTGGGCGCAATCGCCAATTGGTTGACCGAGGATGCCTCGCGCTACACCGATTCGGTGGCAATGGAAGTGGCGACCGCGATTCTGCTGCTGCAGAATGCACAGGAAGGGTTCAAGCGCCTGGGGACCGATTTTGCGCAACAGGTCGACCTGATGGTTGCCCGCCTGTACGCCTGTATTGCCGGTCGTCCGGCGGCTGACGAAGGTATTCCGCTGCTCGACGAAATGACTCGCCGGGCGCAGGAGAAACTGCTGATCAGCCAGGTTGCCCGCGAAATCCAGAATAATCTGGCGCAGGTCGAGCAATCGCTCGATGGCTTCTTCCGCGATTCCACGCTGGTGCAAGACCTGGCTCCGCTCGACGGCCCGCTGAAGCAGATTGCCGGCGCGCTGGCCATGCTCGGCCACATGGGTGCTGCGGCCAGCATCAAGACTTGCAGCGAGCAGATTCATGCCTTTGCCCAGCCGGGTGCCACGCCGGGTCCGGAGGATTTCGAGAATATCGCCCAGCAGTTGTCGCTGCTCGGCTTCTTTGTCGATGCGCTGCCCAGCGGCGAAACCGATTTCGAAGCCTTTGTTGCCCGCTTGCAGGGTACGAAGGAGGAGATCGTCGAAGATGACGATGCCTTGCCGGAACCCCTTGCAAGCTCCAGCGTTGAAGCAGAGCTGGCCCAGCAGACACGAGATACCCACGCTCTCGTCGAGGCGCTGAAAGAGGCGCCTCAGGATGAAAGGCTGCAGCAGGAACTCAAGGAGAACCTGCAAGCCATCCAGCAGGATGCCGATCTGGTGGCCAATCACGAATTGGGTGAGAGTGCCAAGGTCGCGCTCGAGGCGTTGAAATCCGGCGATCTCGATAGTGCCCAGGTCGATGCAGCGCTGGCGGCACTCAAGCCCCAGCAGCCTGAGGTACTGTCGCCGTCAGCGGCGACGCTTGAACTTGCCGAGTCTACGCATGACGTCATTGATGCCGAACTCCTTTCCATCTTCCTTGAGGAAGCGAACGAAGTCCTGGCCACGATGGGCGATCAGCAAGCCATCCTGACTGCCGATCCGCACAATGTCGAAGCATTGACGGTCATCAGGCGATCCACACATACGCTCAAGGGGAGCGGCCGCATGGTCGGCCTGACCGATCTTGGCGAAGCGGCGTGGGAGCTTGAGCAGACATTCAATCTCTGGTTGCGCCAGGATCAGTGGGCGACGCCTGAACTGATGCAACTGATCGAAGGCGAGCATTCACTCTTCTCGGACTGGGTGCGCTACCTGGAGTCTGGTCAGGGTTCTGCGCCAGATCCGAGGGAGCTGGTGGCGCTGGCAGCTCAGCTGCGCGGGGTGGAGGCGCCAGCGTCTGAGGTTGCGCCTGTCGAGGCGCCGCCTGCCCCGATCGAAATGCTGCTTGTGGCGGACGAACCTGTCGTGGACCTGCCCGAAGCCGAAGCCGAAGCCGAAGCCGAAGCCGAAGCCGAAGCCGAAGCCGAAGCCGAAGCCGAAGCCGAAGCCGAAGCCGA
>Ga0075163_10014498_pt1 | contig 10171 bp, 8 predicted proteins | sample JI1023141ADNA_FD_71478 | JGI IMG/M metagenome (GOLD analysis project Ga0075163, IMG submission 71478) | Wastewater effluent complex algal communities from Wisconsin, to seasonally profile nutrient transformation and Carbon sequestration -... | ecosystem: Engineered > WWTP > Effluent > Algae... | reverse complement strand
CACGGCTATCATTCGCGGCCCGCTCGCAGCGGGCCGGTATCGGGGTGTAGCTCAGTCTGGTAGAGCGCTACGTTCGGGACGTAGAGGTCGTAGGTTCGAATCCTGTCTCCCCGACCAATTCTTCACGCCAAAAGGCCACCTGCGGGTGGCCTTTTTCGTTCTCCTTTTGCACAAGCCTTGCGGCGGAGTAGCTACCGCTTGGCAATGCCCATGTGGTTCATCAACGCCGCCAGTTGCGGCACCCTTTGCCTGGCTTCGTCCAATGCTTCTCGACTGAGTTGCCCATGCCAGCGGGGATCGTGCGCTTCACAACCCGTGCGCAGCTTGAATACGACCTTCATGTGCCGCGTGTCGCCTTCAGTTTCGACACCAAGGATCTTCAACAGCCACGCCTCGAGGCATGGCTCGGATTCGATAACATCCAACTTTCCGCGTTTGCCGATGCGGCTCTTGCGCGCCTTGACGCGATCGTCATCGCTCCAATCCGTATCGGTATCCAGCAGCAAGACCACCTTGTCATGATCAAGGTTGTTCGCACGACGGCGAGCGGTTACCAGAACATGCCTGCCGCCCTTGCCGTGCGCATTGATCTCCTGAATGGAACGCCCCAGGGTGTCGCCATAGATTTGCTTTAGATGGCGCACGAATGCGACTTCAGCGTCACCCTCACCGACCACAAGCAGGGTCTCTTTGACAGTACGCTGCCTGGCGGTTGAACGCGGCGTCATAGCTGAGGGACGGCTCCATACGCACCACTCATGTATTTCGCATACAGATTATCTTGCGTGCGCACACCCTGCATCGAGTCCAGGCGCCAGGCTTCACTCACGCAGTCGTTCTTCTCCACCAGCATCACTTGCGACTTGCCGAGCAGGCTGATCACTTCGATCGAATGACTGGTGAAGATGATCTGTGCCTTGTGCGGATTGGTATTGGGGCTGGCAAACAAATCAAGCAAGGGCGCGATCATGTGTGGGTGCATATCGCTTTCCAGTTCATCGATCACGGCAATGCCGCCCGTGGCCAAGGCGCCCAACAGAGATGCCAGTTGCGTGAATGCCGTACGAGTGCCGCTGGATTCCTCCAGCATGTGCAGCTCGTGCCGTGAGCCATCGCCCAGGGTGTGGACACCCAGCACTTGGTATTGCGGAGCCAACGTCATGCCGTCCGGCAAATTCAACTCCGGCGGCGGAGTCCGATCCAGTTTTCGGATCTCCACGCCAGACAAACCGAAATCCAGATCGCGCAACAGCGTTTCCATCTGCTGCTTCAACGCGGCATTTTCGTGGAAGAAAACGGACGCGCTGTGAAAACCATGCCGAGGATCGACGCGCCCCACCTCCATGAGGTTGCTGGTGACGTTCGTACTCACCAGATGCTGCGCGATCTTCACGCCATACTGCGCTGCGGTTGAGATCAAGGAGGCATTCGGGCGCACCTTCTTCGCTTCGGTCGGGCTGAAGTCGAAGTCATCATCCCGTTTGATGAGGTACTCGTTTGCGCTTTCGTTCCAATCGCGCTCGAACAGATAGGAAAACTTCGCGCGCTTCCTGTTCGCGCGCCGGTAGACTGCCTCGTGCAGCACACGCTCCGGCGTGAGCCGCAACACGTAACGCCACAACGTGCCTTCCTCGTCGTCGGCTTCCAGTTCAAACTCGATCGGCTCGTCCGGCGCAGCAAAATGCGGCTTGACCGGGATGGGCGCGGTCGGCTGGCGTTGGAATGATTGGGCGGCGAACCAGTACAGGAACGCCAAGGGCTTGATCAGCGAAGTCTTGCCCGCGCCATTGGCACCGATCACGGCCAGGGCCGTGGCCAGGCGCTGGCCGGAGGGCGAGACCGCGTCCCAGCCGTGGGCGCCGGCCTTTTGGGTCAGGACGAACGAGACTTCGGTGCGTTCCTTGAAGGAATGGAAGTTCTTGAACGCGTAGGAATGCAGCATGGTGGTTCCCCGCTTAAAGTAAGTCTTAAGAAGCTCCGTCATCCCCGCGAAGGCGGGGATCCAGCGACTTTAAGTTGTTGAAAGCAAAGGCACTGGATTGACTCACTGCTTCCCCAGTTCGCCCTTCGGGCCATCGGCTATGCCGATGTTCGCTTCAGCGTCCTGCCTCAGCAGTCCGCCTTCGCGGGAATGACAAGCAATAGCGACTTGTTCAGAGCATCCTTAATGGTCAAAATCGGGCCGTGAAACTCATTCTACGACAATTATTTGTCTGTTTTCATGTTTCAAGGCTGGACTTGCTCATACTCGACGCTGGAACAGGCCATCTCTTCAGGAGCCTGAAGGAAGAATCAGCCGGGCTGCTGCGCGGCGATTGCTTGGTGCAGAAAGGCGTCAAGCATTAACTACCACCTGACGGTTTCACGGACTTCAAAAGAGCAAGGAGCCGCTCAAATTGTTTGTCGTCCAATACGGATTTCAATGCTTCAAGCGGATGACCTTCTGCCCCTTTTCCATCGTAGATGCGGATCGGGTTGTCACCAAAGTTCCTGATTGTTGTTTCAAGCAACTGCTTTTCTAGCGCCTTGTCGCCAGTAGCCTCCACTTCCTTCTTGTAGGCCTCGAAGGACTGCGCCGTGGCTACCTTGTAGGTGTAATCCTGCTGGATTCGCGCGGTTAGGCTCGCGTTCTTGGCCGCGAACCATCCCAGCCAAATGCCCGGCGCTAGAAGCGGAAGCACATGGAGCATTCGCTCCCAGAGTGCAGTCTGTGGATCATTCTTTGAATGAAGTTTCAAAATTACGCACACCAAGTACCCGATGGCCACGACGAACGCCCCGAGCCACCCAATGCGTTCCCAACCAAGCTTTTTCGCGCTTTTGTCGAAAGCCCCCGCCAGGCCCTGGCGATTGAGATCCGAGATGGCGACGGTAATCTTCTTGGTGGCCTCCTTCAGTTGTTTGTTGCTTTCAACGACTTGAGCGTCGGCAGCACTTCGATCCTGTTTGATAGTTCCCAACACAGACTCTGCTGCTTCAAGAGCCTCTTTTACTCCACTGATCGTTTCGTCGTATTCGACCTTTGAAGCTGCCGCATCTTCTACAACTTGCTTGATAGCTTCCAAATGCTTGGCGGCGGCTTCCTGGGCTGTGGCGGCTTCCTGCTCTGACGCCTTGGACTGGGTCAAAGCCTCAGTGATTTCTTCCGACTGACGAACAATTGTTGCTTGCTGCTCCACTAGGGCATCCGCGAGCGGAGCGGCCTTCTCGACGTTGACAAGGCTTTGATTTACGTCCGAGCGCAAAGCGTCGATCACTGCTTTCCGTGCGCGGAAGCGCGCGTCCAAAAGTGGGTTTAGCGCAGCGCCCAACTCGGCAACTTTTTGAGGAAACGCAGCAGACTGAATCAGCCATTGAAATCCATTTCTGGTTACCGGCGAGATAACGTTGTTCAACTGCAAAATGAAATGGCGAATGATGGCTTCGATTGCCTTTTCACCAGCACTTGCCGTCTTGGTCTTGCTTGCAGCAGTTGCAAGGGCCCCCTCCCAATCATTGAACAGAGCGTCAAAGTCCTCGGCACGTCCATCTTTCAGTCCGTAGGGGCTGAAATCCGTTTCACCAGGACGCGACTTGCGCGCCTCCTGCCAGCTTCGATTGAGCGCTTGGAATTCCGCATAGGCGTCTTTCATTTGTCCATCATCCTTGTTCTTGAGAATGCCTGATGCAGCAAGGCGTCGAAGGTGGCCTGTGCAGTGGCCAGGGCGGTGGTTTGCTGGGCGGCAATGGCGCGGATGGCGTCGGCTTTGGCGGCGAATTGCCGCTGCAACGCGATGGGCGGGGTAAACAAAGTCATGTTTGCGAATCTTGACGCACCAAGGTGCGCAACATTGGATGTCTTGCTGCTTATTTTCGAGAGTGCGCCGCTACGGTAGTAGTTGAGCATTGCTGCGAGTGCAAACTCCGGCAACAGCATTTCCTTATTTGGCTGGAAGCGGACGAGCGTGTTCTGGAAGCAACAATCTTCCACTTCGTTACGCCACATTGCGGGCCGTCCGACAAGCTCAATACTCTGCCCTTCATTGAGCAGGATGTCACCGTAATCGAGCCGGTATTTTGTGAAGTCCCTCGCATCGAAATCCATGGAGAGAAGGTCGTTAGTGTCGATACGGTCTTCAAAGACATTCGCAACACGAACATACGGGCACGTGAACTTCCCGGTTTGATATTTTGGCGCGCGTTGCCGCCCGAGTTGGACGCGACCGAGGTCACCAATACGCACCACCGGCCACCCCTTCGGGTTGCTGGCCGGGTCACCGAATATGTCCAGGAACAGCGTGGGCAACAGTTCGGCAGCTTTGCGTTGGGCTTCGCGGCGCAGGCGGACAATGCCTTCGGCGCGGGAGAGCAGATCGACGATGCGGTGTTGTTCTTCGAGTGGTGGCAGCGGGATCTCCAATCGTTTCATGTCGCTCGCGCGAAATGCCGCCTGACTTACCCATTGTGTTGCGGCCGCGGCAAACGTTCCCTTTGCTTGCTCGAAACGTAGCCAGTAGTTGAAGTAAGCGGGACTCACCGTGCTTGCGTTCACTCGGATTCGAGTAATGTGGTTTGAAAAAGCGGCTTTTGTATCGCTCAATACAAGCGCAGATTTTCCGACAAGCTCAACGCTGTTGGTGTTGTTGAACAGAACATCACCTGCGACCAGCGACGCCTTGGCTTCGGTCGCGGCTTCAACCGGCACGAAATATGTTTGCGCAAGGTCAAGTTGCCCATCATTACTAATGTTAAAGGGACGCAAATGACGTACGCCGCTTTCAACGAGTTTTGCCTTGTTCCAAGGGAACCCCGTTTCATCGCTGAGGATGATTTCGCCAACAGTAGTCACGCTGCGTCTCCCGCCGCCACAACGCACTTCATGCTTCCCCCAACCCCAACAACGGCAAGTAATCGCGGGCGCCATGCAGCACATGAAGCACCACCACCTGATCGGCTACCACTCGATACAGCAGCAGATAGTTTCCGTGTACGCGGCGGCGTATACCGTGTTGTTCGTAACGGGGGATCAACGGGTAGCCCAAGGGCGCATCGCCCAGGCTTGCGCAGCAAGCGAGCAACTCGCGCACGAAGCTGACGGCGCGGACGGGATTGTCCTTGGCGATATGGTCGCCGATGCTTCCGAGTTCGGTACGCGCTTGCTGAGTCAGCCGAACCTTCATGCGCGCTTGTTGGCCTGGGCGGTATAGCGCGCCTCCAGTTCGGCGAGCACGTCCTCAACCGGCACGGTGCGCCCGGCATCGGCATCGGCCAGCCCACGCGCAACGGCGGCATCCAACGCGGCCAGCCGTGCTTCGCGCTCCTGGATCAGGCGCACGCCTTCGCGCAGCACCTCGCTCTTGGAGCCATAGCGGCCCGTCGCGACGAGTTCGACGATGAATTGTTCCAGCGGCTTGCCGAGTTCGGCACTGATCATGGCGGCGTTCTCCTGTGGACGCAGTCAGCCTAAGCGTCTTGATAACTATTATCAAGCCGCCAGGTTCACGCGGGGCTGTCCTCGCTCAAGGCCGCACGCAAGGCCTCGACCTCGCTGGCAATCTCCGCTTCCAGCGCCGCCAACTCGTCCAGCAACTCGCGCGGGTCGCGGTGTTCGACCTGCGCGGCGTTCAATGGCCGGTAGCGCGAAGCACTCAGGTTGTAATCATTGCTGCGCAATGTTTCCGCTGTTGCGAACCACCAGTTCTTGGTCCATTGCGCAGGCGCATTCGGCGCCCTCCCCTCATCCGCCCTTCGGGCACCTTCTCCCGCAAGGGGAGAAGGAAGAGAGGCTTGCCACTCTGCCCAGCGGTCGTCTCGGCTGCGGAAGACTTCAATCAAACCCGGCAGGTCATCGGCCTCGATTGGCTGATCGTGGTTGGCATCCAGCTTGTAGCCGTCGTTGTCCGCGTGCAGGAACAACACCCGCTCCGTGTTGCCGCCCTTGCGGAAAAACAATGTCGAGGTCTTCACCCCCGAGTACGGTTGGAATACACCGCCCGGAAACGACAGCACCGCCTCCACGCTGTTGTTTTCCACCAGCAAGCGGCGGATTTCCTTGTGCGCGCCGGTGGAGCCGAACAGCACGCCTTCGGGCACGATCACGCCACAGCGTCCATCGGGCTTGAGCGAATCGAGCATGTATTTCAGGAACAGGATTTCGGTGGCGCCGGTATTGCCGACTTTCACATCTTCCACAATCCGATCACGATCCACGCGGCCGGAGAACGGTGGATTGGCCAGCACCACGTCGTACGCATCCGGCAGGCCCAGGTCGGCGCGTTGCTGCACATCGAGTGTGCTGGTCAGTGCATTGCGGCGCAGGATGCGCACGTTTGGCAGCCCGCGCAGGGTCAGGTTCATCGTCGCCAGGCGCACCATCTTCGGGTCGACATCGTTGCCGTAAAAGGTGCGGTTGGCCAGTTGGCTTTGCTGCGCCTGATTGAGTGTGTCGCCCAGGCCGCGTCGCTGTGGCTTGCCGTCGGACTCGACGGTTTCGATGGCCGCCTCCGACGAGTTGGCCAGACGGATATGGTTGTAGGCCGCTGCCAGGAAGCCAGCCGTGCCGGCCGCCGGGTCGTAGATGGTTTCAGCGATTTGCGGGTTCACCATTTCCACAATGGCGCGGATGATGTGGCGCGGCGTACGGAACTGCCCCAGTTCACCGGCCTGCTTGATCTGACGCAGCACATGCTCGAACAGATCACCCTTGGTGTCGGCGTCGGCTTCGTCCAGGCGCAGGCCATCCACATCCGTCACCAACTTGGACAGCACTGCAGGGTCGTCGATGCCCAGACGGGCGCCGTCCATGAAGTTCACCGCGCTGTCGGCAGCCACATCGGCGAAGAACGGAAACACCTCGTCGCGAACGAAACGCACCAGGTTTTCACCGGACAGGCCACGCGCCCACAGCGACCAGCGCAGGCGCTCAGCCGGGATGGCCGTTTCGCCCTTGTTCGGTGCGTTGAGCGGGTTGCGCAGCGTCCACTCACCCGCGAACAGGCTGGTGTAGTCCTGCTTCAGCACCCGGGCGCGGGCGGCGTTCTGCTTGTCGATGCCTTCAATCAGGTAGAAGAAGAACAGGAACGCCAGTTGCTCGGCATTGCTGACGGGATCGGGATAACCGCCACCAAACAGGTCGTCGCGAATGCGATCCACTTTCTGGCGGAGTTCGGGGGTCATTGGCATGGGTAAAACCTATTGAAGGGAAGTGGGGACGGCGTCGCCAGAATGGTCGGGACCCGTCGCATCCGGTGAGAACACGGCCAGACTCAGGCTGGACAACAGGGTTTCCAGTGCCCGCGCGCCGCCGAACAGGCGAACCGCCGCGGCTTGCCCGCCCAGCGCCGTGAAGGATTGAAAGAAATCCAGGTGATCGGCGGTGAATTCGCCCAGCGTGTCGGCATTGGCACGCAGGGTGTTGCCGATCAGGCGCAGCCAACGGAGTTGTTCCGGATTGAACTGCGCTTCGCGCGGCAGCAGCCAAGACTCGAAGCGCGCACCGATGGCCTGCGCCAGTGCCTCGGTCGCGTCCGGCTGCACCAGGTTGCCGTCGGCGTCCATGGTGACCCAGGCGCGGGTGTCGGGATTGATCTGATCGTCAATATCCAACGCCAGCAGACGCCGTGGATTTGTCCTGGGCTTGGGCTCGCTGGCTCGAACCAATCCGCCTTGCACCAAGTCGTCATTGTCTTCCAGCACGTCGCTTACACCGACAAAATCGAACATGGTGAACAGGGCTTTGCCGGGCGCCTTGCGCGCGCCGCGCCCGCGCATTTGCCGATAGAGGATGGCGGATTTGGTGTAGCGGGCGAACACCAGATTTTGCAGTTCCGGAAAATCGAAGCCGGTATCCAGCATGTTCACCGACACCAGGATCTGCGGGTATTTCTCTTTCTTGAAGGCGCGGATCTTGGTCATGCCATCGCGGGTGTCGTCGCTTCCGGTGTCGGAGACCACGTAGTCGGCGTAGCGCACGGCAGGGTGTGGCTTATCGTCGGCAAAGGCTTCGTCGAACAGGCGCGCCAGGGTTTCCGCGTGGCGCTTGGTCACGGCAAAGACAATGGTTTTCCCCGGTACCGGTTTGCGCTGAATGCCCTTGGCGTCCTGGTAGCCGTTGCGCATGACCTCGCGGAACTCCCGCACGATGGCGCGGTTGCGCTCGGGAATGGTGAAGCGGCGTTCCAGCGCATTGGGATCGACGAAAATGCTGCCCTGTTCGCCGAAAGCCTCGCGCAACTCGAAGGCTGTAGCCTCATCCATCGCCGACCAATCCAGCTCGTCCTTCTTGACCTCGAAGCCACCTTCGCTGGCGGTCTTTACCGTCTTGGCCTTGTAGATCTGATACGGCACGAGCACACCATCGCGAACGGCTTCGCGAATGCCGTAGGTGAATGTGGGTTTGTCCACGCCGAAGAATCGCAAGGTGTCGCGCACAAAAGCCTTGTCGTCGTCGGTCTGTACGACATCCGAGACGCAGGGTGTGGCAGTCAGCCCCAACTGGATGCCGTCGAAGTGCCGCAGCACGCCTGACCATTGCCCGTAAATGCTGCGGTGGCATTCATCGGTGATGACCAGGTCGAAGTATCCAGCCGAGTAATCACGGTAGATGTTCACCATGCTCTGCAAGGTGGCGATGGTGATCCGCTTGGCGTCATCGAAGCGCCGACCCGAGCGCAACACATAACAGGGCAATTCCGGCAAATACTCGTTGAAGTTTTCCTCGGTCTGCCCGGCGAGGGTGTTCCGGTCCACCAGAAACAACACGCGGGTGGCGGCATTGGCCTCGAACAGGCGCTTGATGAAGGCAGCGGCGGTGCGGGTCTTGCCGGTGCCCGTGGCCATTTCCACCAACAGGCTGCGTCGGCCCAGTTTGATTTCAGTGCACAGCACGTCGATGCAGGCTTTCTGGTAGTCGCGACCGGCAATGCGCTTGTCGATGGGCACCGTGAGCAGGTCCCTACGCTGGACCGCCGTGGCGACCCGGCGCTCAAGATCGGCCTGCGAATAGAAGGTGGACACCAGACGCGGATGGGCCTCGTTGCGCCAGTCCCAGAACCAGATTTCACGACCATTGGCGAGGAAGATGAACGGCACGTCCGCCAATTCAGCGTAGTGGCGGGCTTGGTCAGCCGCGGTCGGGGCATGAATGCTGCTGCGTTTGGCCTCCACCACCGCCAGACCACGCCCGTTCCGGTCACACAGCAGGTAGTCGGCCTTTGTCCCGTCGGACAGCGGGTATTCGAAGTGCGTGCTTATACCGTCACTGATCTTCCACCCGGCGTCGCCGAGTTGAGCATCTATCAATGTCCGCGAGAAAGCTTCGTTGCTTGCCATGGGTTCCCCTTGCCGAAACAAGGATAGTGGAAACACAACGCGCGCGAAGCAAGGTCAGCCTCTACGTTCCAGCCATCGAATGCTTGATCGGGCACATGGCACAGCAATCAGTTCCACCGATTCCTGCGATTTCGCAGGCTTGAATCCTGTCTCCCCGACCAATTCTCCATGCACAAAGGCCACCTGCGGGTGGCCTTTCTGTTTGTCCGGCCACGGTCAGTTTCGGCTGGCGTCCCTGAGCGCAATCACCGCATCTCGGCAACGCGAGGCCAGGGCCATGCGATCGCCTTGCTGCAATCCACGGGTTTGAATCAACTCCCCGGCACGAATCCGGATGACGCCAGGACGCACCTTGAAGCCACGCACCGGCAGCACCTCGCCGCTGCCTTCGATGGAGACCGGCAGGATGGGAATGCCGCAGTCGATGGCAAGCTTGAAGATGCCACCCTTGAATGAACCGATGTGTCCAGGCTTGCCGCGCGTGCCTTCCGGGAACCCACACACGCTGAGGCCCTCGGCAAACAGCTGCGCTGCATTGCCCAGTTGCCGCGTAGCCGCACGCGCCGCCTGGCGCTCGATGAATACCATGCCCATGGCACGCGCATAGGTGCCGACCACCGGAACCCGGGCCAGTTCATCCTTCATGACGAAGCACAGCGGAACCGGCAACACGCGGAACAGCACGCAAATATCGATCATCGACTGGTGATTGGCGACCACGATGCATGGATTGGAGAAATCAAGCGTGTCGAATCCACTTGCGACCACGCGCGCCCCGGCGCCGGTCAGCAAGCCCGGTGCCCAGATACGCGAGGCCATTCGCAACGGCCAGTGTCGTCTCCCACCGCACAACAGCAGCACC
>Ga0075163_10014497_pt1 | contig 10171 bp, 9 predicted proteins | sample JI1023141ADNA_FD_71478 | JGI IMG/M metagenome (GOLD analysis project Ga0075163, IMG submission 71478) | Wastewater effluent complex algal communities from Wisconsin, to seasonally profile nutrient transformation and Carbon sequestration -... | ecosystem: Engineered > WWTP > Effluent > Algae... | reverse complement strand
ACCTTGCCGTCGAACTCGTCGGTCCCCCGGGGTGGCAGGTCACGGGGCCAGCCTGGTGCGGCCTGCCTGGGCACCGACGCTCCTACAGCAGCGAGCGCAGGACGTACTGCAGGATGCCGCCGTGGCGGTAGTAGTCCGCCTCGCCCGGGGTGTCGATACGCACGATCGCCGTGAACTCGACCGTTCGCCCGTCGGCGGCCACCGCCTCGACGTCGACCTCCCGCGGCGTGACGCCGTCGTTGAGGGCGGTCACGCCATGGATCGTGAACACCTCGTCGCCCTGCAGGCCGAGCGAGTCCGCGTTCATCCCGGCCTGGAACTGCAGCGGAAGCACGCCCATGCCGATGAGGTTCGAGCGGTGGATGCGCTCGTACGACTCCGCGATCACGGCGCGCACGCCGAGCAGCGCGGTGCCCTTGGCCGCCCAGTCGCGGCTCGACCCCGAGCCGTACTCCTTGCCGGCGAGGATGACGAGCGGCGTGTGGTGACGCGCGTAGGCCGTCGCGGCGTCGTACACGGGCACGATCTCGTCGTCCGGAGTCGTGAAGTCGACGGTGAAGCCGCCTTCGACGTCCTTCAGCATCAGGTTGCGCAGCCGGATGTTCGCGAACGTCCCGCGGATCATCACCTCGTGGTTGCCCCGACGCGACCCGTAGGAGTTGAAGTCCTTGCGGTCGACACCGTGCTCGGACAGGTAGGTCCCCGCAGGGCTGTCCGGCTTGATCGACCCGGCCGGCGAGATGTGGTCGGTCGTCACCGAGTCGCCGAGCTTGAGCAGCACCCGGGCACCGGTGATGTCGCTGACGGGCGACGGATCCCTCTGCATGCCCTCGAAGTACGGGGGCTTGCGGACGTAGGTGCTGCTGGCGTCCCAGGCGAACGTGTCGCCGCTCGGCGTCTGCAGCGACTGCCACCGCTCGTCGCCGGCGAACACGTCGGCGTAGCGCCGCGTGAACATGTCTGCGTCGATCGTCGAGTCGATGGTGCTCTGCACCTCGGCGGGAGTCGGCCAGATGTCGGCGAGGAACACCGGCTGGCCGTCGGAGCCGATCCCGAGCGGCTCAGTCGCCAGGTCGATGTCCATCGTCCCGGCGATGGCATAGGCGACCACGAGCGGAGGCGACGCCAGGTAGTTCATCTTCACGTCGGGACTGATGCGTCCCTCGAAGTTGCGGTTGCCGCTCAGGACCGACACCACGGCAAGGTCGGACTCGTTGACGGCCGCGCTCACCTCGGGGATGAGCGGGCCGGAGTTGCCGATGCACACCGTGCAGCCGTAGCCCACGACGTTGAAGCCCAGGGCATCGAGGAAGGGGGTGAGGCCGGCCTTGTCGTAGTAGTCGGTGACCACCTTGGACCCCGGGCCCATCGTGGTCTTCACCCACGGCTTGCGGGTCAGGCCCTTCTCGACGGCCTTCTTCGCGAGCAGTCCCGCACCCAGCATGACCGAGGGGTTCGAGGTGTTGGTGCACGACGTGATCGCCGCGATGGCGACGGCGCCGTGGCCGATGTCGACAGGCGTCCCGCCGATGGTCGTGCTGACGACGGCGTCCGGGCTCGAGGTGTACGAGCCCAGTGCCGACTCGAAGGAGGCCTTCGAGTCGCTCAGCAGCACGCGGTCCTGGGGGCGCTTGGGGCCGGCGAGCGACGGCACGACCGTCGAGAGGTCGAGCTCGATGTACTCGGAGTAGACGGGCTCATGAGCGGCGTCGTGCCACAGGCCCTGCTCCTTCGCGTACGCCTCGACGAGGTCGATCTGCTCGGAGGTACGACCGGTGAGGCGCAGGTAGTCGAGGGTCGCCTCGTCGATCGGGAAGATCGCGACCGTGCTGCCGTACTCGGGGCTCATGTTGCCGATCGTGGCCCGGTTCGCGAGGGGCACGGCCGTGACGCCGGCGCCGTAGAACTCGACGAACTTGCCCACGACGCCGTGGCGGCGCAGCATCTCCGTGATGGTGAGGACGAGGTCGGTGGCGGTGACCCCTGCCGGCAGCTCGCCGCTGAGCTTGAAGCCGACGACTCGCGGGATGAGCATGGACACCGGCTGTCCGAGCATCGCGGCCTCGGCCTCGATGCCGCCGACGCCCCACCCGAGGACGCCGAGGCCGTTGACCATGGTCGTGTGGGAGTCGGTGCCCACCACGGTGTCGGGATACGCCTGGCCGCCGCGCGCCATGATGACGCGGGCGAGGCTCTCGATGTTGACCTGGTGGACGATCCCGGTGCCCGGCGGGACGACCTTGAACTCCTCGAAGGCGCCCTGGCCCCAGCGCAGGAACTGGTAGCGCTCCCGGTTGCGCTCGTACTCGAGGTCGACGTTGCGCTGCTCTGAGTCCGCGGTGGCGAAGAAGTCCGCGATGACCGAGTGGTCGATGACCAGCTCGGCGGGTGCCAGCGGCTCGATGCGGGAGGCATCGCCGCCCAGCTCGGCGACGGCCTCGCGCATGGTCGCCAGGTCGACGACGACGGGCACGCCCGTGAAGTCCTGCATGACGACGCGGGCCGGCGTGAACTGGATCTCGTCGGTGGGCTCCGCCGACGGATCCCAGGCGCCGATGGACGCGATGGTCTCGCGGGTGACGTTCGCCCCGTCCTCGGTGCGCAGCAGGTTCTCGAGGAGCACCTTGTGCGTGAAGGGCAGCCGCGAGGAGCCCTCGACGGCGCCGATGCGGAAGATCTCGTAGGAGCGGGCGCCCACCGTCAGGGTGCCGCGTGCTCCGAAGCTGTCCTTGCTGGCCACCAGCGTTCTCCTCCGGTCGTCGCGATGCTCAAAGATATCTTGACGTCAAGATATCTGATGCCCGACTCAGTTTCGACCCAGACCCTACGACTCGCCCCGCACCAGCCGCGCCACGGTCTCGACATGGTGGGTCATGGGGAAGGCATCGAGCGCGCGGACCGCGTCGAGCCGGTACCCCCGCTCGGCCAGGAGGGCCACGTCCCGGCCCAGGGCCACGGGATCGCACGCGACGTAGACGATGACCGGCACGTGCAGATCGGCCAGCGCGGTCACCACCGCGGCCCCCGCTCCGGCCCTCGGCGGATCGAGGACGACGCCAGCAGGAGCCTGGGAGCCGGCCCGTCCGGACAGCCAGGCGACGACGTCCTGCTGGTGCAGGCGCACCTGGGGCAGATCGTGCAGGGCCCGACGCGCCTCGCGACTGCCCTCCCGCGAGAGCTCGACGGCCTCGACGAGCCCGTCGGGCCCGACGGCCTCGGCCACGGGAGCGGACAGGAGCCCGGCCCCCGAGTACAGGTCCCACCACTGCTCACCCGGCCGGGGCCTACCGAACTCGAGCACCAGCTCCTGGAGGCGTACGGCCAGGGCGGGATGCACCTGCCAGAAGCTCGACGCCGCGACGCGCCACTCCCTGCCGCCCACCTGCTCGCGCACCCTGCCGCCGCCGACGGCGACCACGCCGTCCGAGCCCCGCGCCGCGACGACCTCGTCGACCCCGGGTGCCGCGGGTTCCAGGTCGGCCGCGTCGGTCCCCGGAGCGGCGAGCAGGCAGGTGCCCACCGGCACGATCCGATGGCTGCGATGGCCGCGCAGGCCGAGCGCGCGATCCGCCCTGACCCCCCACCGCATGCGGGTGCGCCACCGCAGTCCGTCCGCCGGACCGGGCAGGGCCTCCACCGCCAGGTCGAGCCGGTCGACCGCCTCCCCCAGCCGGCCGAACCGCACCAGTGCCTCGGTGACGACGGCCTGCTTCAGCTCGCGCTGCGCCGGAAGCGCCACGTGCTGGAAGTCGCACCCTCCGCAGCCGCCCGCCCGCGCCCATGGGCACGGCGCGGCAACACGGTCGGGCGAGGGCTCGAGCACCTCGATCGCGTCGGCGCGCACGATGCGGCGGTTGACCTCCGTGACCCTGACGCGCACGGTCTCGCCCGGCAGCGCGTGCCGGACGAAGAGGGTGCGCCCGTCACTGTGGGCGACCACATGGCCACCGTGGGCGATGGCGCCCGCCAGCACCACGCGCTCGTCCCCTGCGACGAGAGGGGCCGCCTCGGGTGCCGGGCCGGGACTAGTCGTCACGTTCGGCGACGAGCTCGCTCGACTTCAGCTGCCACGGCACGCTGGTGACCATGACGCCGGGCGTGAACAGCAGGCGGCTCTTCAGTCGCAGTGCCGACTGGTTGTGCAGCAGGTGCTCCCACCAGCGCCCGACGACGTACTCGGGCACGTAGACGGTCACGAGGTCGTTGGGGTTGTCGGACCGCAGGGCATGGACGTAGTCGAGGATCGGCCGGGTGATCTCGCGGTAGGGCGACGCCAGCACTTTCAGGGTGACCGGGATGTCCTGCCGCTCCCACTCCGCCTGCAGCCGCGCGGTGTCCTCCGGGTCGACGTCGACGGTGATGGCCTCGAGCACGGTCGGGCGGGTGGCCCGCGCGTACATGAGCGCGCGCAGCGTCGGCTTGTGCAGCTTGGACACGAGCACGAGGACGTGGACGCGCGCGGGCAGCACCATCATCTCGCGGTCCACCGACATGATCTCGTGGCTGACGCGCTCGTAGTGCTTGTGGATGCCGCGCATGAGCAGCCAGATCAGCGGCATCGCGATGACCACGATCCAGGCGCCCTTGGTGAACTTGGTGACGAGCACGATGACGAGGACCGAGGTCGTCATGACCAGCCCGAAGGCGTTGATCGCCCGCGACCTGACCATCCGACGGCGCTCGGAGGCATCGGACTCGGTGCGCAGATGCCGCGTCCAGTGCCGCACCATGCCCAGCTGGCTCAGGCTGAACGACACGAAGACGCCCAGGATGTACAGGTTGATCAGCCCGCTCACCGACGCCTGGTAGATGATCACGAGGATCACGGCCATGGCGGCGAGGCTGAGGATCCCGTTGCTGAACGCGAGCCGGTCGCCCCGCGTGTGCAGCTGGCGCGGCAGGTAGCCGTCGCGTGCCAGCACCGAGCCCAGCACCGGGAAGCCGTTGAAGGCCGTGTTGGCGGCCAGCGCCAGGATGACGGCCGTCGCGAGGGCGATGACGAGCACCGCCCAGGGCATCCCCTCGAACACGGCACCGGCGATCTGGACGATGACCGTCTTCTGCGCCTGGCCCTCGGGGAGGCCGATCAGCTCGGAGTCCTTGAGCGTCACGTGCACGTTCGTGCGCAGTGCGAGCCAGGTGATCCCGGCGAACATCGTCATGGAGATGATGCCCAGCAGGAGCAGGGTGGTGGCGGCGTTCTTGGACTTCGGCTTCTTGAACGCCGGTACGCCGTTCGAGATGGCCTCGATGCCCGTGAGCGCCGTCGTGCCGCTCGAGAACGCTCGCGCGACGAGGAAGATCAGCGCGGCTCCGGTGAAGGTGTCCTCCGCCACGATCTGCCAGTTGGCGCTCTCCGCCTGGAGGTCGTTGCCCATCGCCAGCTGCACGGCCGCGTAGCCCACCATGATGAAGATCGACGCGATGAAGAAGTAGACGGGGATGGCGAAGAACGCGCCCGACTCCTTGACCCCACGGAGGTTGAGCAGCGTGATGAGCACGATGAGGCCGACGGCGAACCAGACCGAGTGCTCCTCGACGATGGGAATGGTCGAGCCCAGGTTCTCCACCGCGGACGAGATCGACACGGCCACGGTGAGGACGTAGTCGATCAGCAGCGCGCTGGCGACGAAGACGCCCCAGTTCGGGCCGAGGTTCACGGAGACGACCTCGTAGTCGCCGCCCCCGCTCGGATAGGCGTGCACGTTCTGCCGGTAGGACGCCACCACCGTGAAGTAGATGACCACCACCATGAGCGCGATCCACGGCCCGAACGTGTAGAGCGAGGCGCCGCCGAGCGCCAGGGTGATGAGGATCTCCTGGGTCGCGTACGCATTCGACGAGAGCGCGTCGCTGGCGAACACCGGGAGCGCGATGCGCTTGGGCAGGAGCGTGTCGCCGAGTCGCTCGCTGCGGAGGGCGCGGCCCAGGAACACGCGCTTGACCACGTCGGACATCGGCACGGTCGTGAGCCTACGACCCCGGGGGGTCCTGAGGTGCCACCAGTGTGGGCCCGCCTGCCGCTCGACGTGCGTGTAGCGTTCGACCGTGCACATCGTCATCCTCGGCTGCGGCCGAGTCGGGTCGCTCCTGGCCCATCGGCTCGACGAGATGGGTCATTCCGTCGCCGTCGTCGACCAGGACCCCGACGCCTTCCGGAAGCTGGGTCCCGAGTTCAGCGGCCAGACCGTCAAGGGCGTCGGCTTCGATCGCGAGACCCTCGAGTCGGCCGGCATCGAGCGCGCCCACGCCTTCGCGGCGGTCAGCAGCGGCGACAACAGCAACATCCTCGCGGCCCGCGTGGCTCGGGAGACCTACGGCGTCGAGCAGGTGGTCGCCCGGATCTACGACCCCCGGCGGGCCGAGGTCTACCAGCGACTGGGCATCCCCACGGTGGCGACCGTGTCGTGGACGGCCGAGCAGATCATGCGCCGCATCCTCCCCATGGGCGCCCAGGCCGAGTACCGCGACCCGAGCGGCTCGGTGGTCCTCGCCGAGGTGCACACGGGACAGGCGTGGATCGGCCGCCGGTCGCGCGACCTCGAGGAGGCCACCGGGGCGCGCATCGCCTTCATCACGCGGTACGGCGTCGCCTTCGTGCCCGGCGACGAGTCGGTCGTGCAGGACGGCGACCTGGTGCATGCCGTCTTCGCGACGGACGCCCGTGAGCACGTGGAGCAGGTCTTCGAGAACGGCCCGGGGGGAATCTGATGCGCGTCGCCATCGCCGGTGCCGGCAAGGTAGGACGGGCCATCGCCCGTGAGCTGGTCACCAACGGGCACCAGGTGCTCCTCATCGACCGTGACGCCAGCCTGGCCCGGCCGGGCATCGTCGAGGGGGCCGACACCCTGCTCGCCGACGCCTGCGAGATCTCCGCTCTCGACGAGGCAATGCTCTCCCACTGCCAGGTCGTCGTGGCCGCCACCGGCGACGACAAGGTCAACCTCGTCGTGTCGCTGCTCGCCAAGACCGAGTACGGCGTGCCGCGCGTCGTGGCCCGCGTGAACCACCCCAAGAACGAGTGGATGTTCGACGAGTCGTGGGGCGTCGACGTCGCGGTCTCCACGCCGCGCATGCTCTCGGCGCTCGTCGAGGAGGCCGTGAGCGTCGGCGACCTCGTCCGGCTCTTCACGTTCCGTCAGGGCGATGCCAACCTGGTCGAGATCACCCTGTCGACCGACTCCCCCGTCGTGGGGTCCCGGGTGGGCGACCAGAACTGGCCCGCCGACACGGCACTCGTGGCGATCGTCCGCGGGCCCCGGGTCTTCGCACCGTCAGCGGATGACCCGCTCGACGCCGGGGACGAACTGCTCTTCGTGGCCTCTCCGGACCAGGAGCCCGAACTGCAGAGGATGCTCGGTCACGCCTGATCGGACGGCTGCCCGGGACTCGCGATGCCGGGCGGCGGATCGTTGCCCGCCTCGGCCTCGGCCGCACGCTCGGCCGCCAAGGCCCGCTCCGCTCGCTTGTGCGTGAGCACCGGTGACAGCACGCGGTAGGTCCAGTACGCGGCTCCCAGGAACATCGGGTAGCCCATGACGATCTTGACGATGCCCTGCACCTCGACCCAGCCGGCGAGGTACATCGGCGTCTGCACGATGAGGCGCCCGAAGAACAGCCCCACCCAGATCCAGGAGGCGGCGGCGTAGGTCCGGCGCAGCATGCGGTCACGCCGCCACGACGTGCCCTCGCCGGTGAGGAACCCCATCGCGATGCCGAGCAGCGGCCAGCCCACGAGGATCGACACCAGGAACGCCGTGCCGTAGCCGAGGTTCGTCAGCATGCCGGGGATGTAGAGGTCGGAGGCGTTGTCGTTGCGTGACGCCCACCACGCCGAGATCGCCAGACCGGCGAACCCGGCGGCCACCTGCCCGAGCTTCTCGCGCCGGATGAGGCGCCAGCCCACGATGAGGACACCCGCAGCGATGGCGGCGATCAGCGAGGTGCGCAGGGTGCCGCCCGTGACGACGTAGGCGATGACGAACACGGCGGTCGGCAGCCCCGAGTCGATGACCCCGCGCCAGCCGCCTATCGCGCGCTCGAGGAGGAGGGCCTCTGCCCGGACCTCCGCGGGGCCGTCGGCCGGGGGCGGCTGCTCGTCCGGCCCGGTCATCCGGAGACGGGCTTCAGCTCGTAGCGGGGGTTGTAGATCGTCGGGCTCGCCTCGTTGCAGGTCAGGCGCCCGGTGACGACCATCGACCTGCCGGGATCGATGCCGGGAATGCGCCGGCGGCCCAGCCACACGACCGAGACGCTTCCCGAGCCGTCGTACAGCTCGATCTCGAGCGCGGGAACAGTGCTCCGGGGTCGCAGGGTCATGCTCCGCACCATGCCGCGCACAGTGACCGTCTCCCCCGGCGTGCAGCAGTCGATCCGGGTCAGGTCGCCCTCGATCGTCGCGTTCTCGCGCTGGAGCTCGTCGGCCTCGACCTGGGCCTGCGTCCGGGTCCAGCGGTGCCAGAGTCGGGCCAGGCCCGAGGACTCGTGGTCGGTTCTGTGCGCAGTGCTCACGTTGTCAGGCTAACGCGTCTCGGTGATCTCAGGTCCCCGGGCGAAGGGCGACGGCAGGCCAGCGGCCTCGGCCGTGGGCTGCGCCGACTCCGGAAGCCGCATGGGGATCGGAGCGCCGACCGGCATCGCCTCGCCGCCCCGGACGATGACGAGGTTGCGCACCATGGCCTCCAGCACGTCGGTGGTCTCGCCGGGGCGGGTGGCGGCGCCGAGGAACACCGCCCGCAGGAACCACCGCGGACCCTCGATGCCCACGAATCGGGCCGGCTGCAGGGCGCTGCCGCCGTCGGCCTTCACCTGGGCGCGCAGCTCGATGCCGAAGGGGCCCTCGGTCTCCTCGACCAGTCCCCCGCCGGTGTTGATGGACGACTTGATCTGCGGGCGAACGGTGTCCCAGAGGCCGCCGCTGCGGGGTGCCGCGTACGGCTGCACCTGTACGCCTCCGTCCGGACGGGCGAAGGTGAGCTGAATGACGTTGCCGGTGCTCTCGTCGACCTGCACCTGCACGTCGACCCCCTCGGAGGCGGCCACCTGGAGAGCCCCCAGGTCGAGCCGCTCGACCTCGACCGAGAAGTCGACCTCGGTCACGTCCCACGGACCGTGGGATCGGTTCTCCGACACGCCTGTCTCCTCTTCCGGACGCCTGAGCGACGTTATCCGCCCGTTACCGTACCCGCGATCCCGCCCGTGGACCCAAACCCACCCTCCCCGCGGTGAGATCCGGGCAGGTCGGCCACCTCGACGAGGCGGGCGCGCTCGACCCTCTGGATGACGAGCTGGGCGATCCGGTCGCCCCGGCTGATGCGGACCTCGGTCTCCGGGTCGTGGTTGACGAGGATCACGCTGATCTCTCCGCGGTAGCCCGCATCCACGGTTCCGGGACTGTTGACGATGCCGAGGCCCTGCCGCAGGGCCAGTCCGCTGCGCGGGTGCACGAAGGCCGCATAGCCGGCCGGGAGCGCGATGGCGATGCCCGTCGCGACGAGCACACGGGCGCCCGGGGGGATGACGTGGTCACCTCGGCTCATGAGGTCCAGCCCCGCATCGCCGGGATGGCCGTACGCGGGAAGCGGCAGGTACGGGTCGAGCCGGGTGATGAGGACGTCGACCACGCCGGGTCCGGTCACGGGTTCACCTCCACGGTGCGGGCCTCGCCCTCGGGCCGCCATGCCGGCCCGCCGGCCGCCCGGTCATCGATGGCGCGCTGCACGTGCTCGGGGGCGCCGTGCGCGACGAAGTGCTCGAGGGGAACCTGGACGAAGAGCGCCGCGGCGGAGATGGCCACCAGCCCGTCGCGCCCGTCCAGCCGGCCGATCGCCCGGGTGAACACCTTGCGTCCCTTGACTCCCACGATCTCGGCGTCGATGTGCAGCCGCGTGCCGACGGGCACCGGCCGGCGGAAGTCGCACTCGAGGCGTCCCGTGACCGCAGGTCCGGCCAGGAGCCAGTTGAGAGAGCCGAGGATCTCGTCGACAGCAGCCGTCAGGAGCCCGCCGTGAGCCAGGCCGGGCGCACCCTGATGGTGCTCGGTGACGAGGAAGTCGCCGACGACGGTGAGCCCCTCGCCGGCCGTGATGCGCATGTGCAGGCCGGTGGGGTGCTCGGTGCCGCACCCGAAGCACCAGCGGTAGTGCGAGGGGATGGTCGCCCCCGGGGGCGG
>Ga0075163_10014496_pt1 | contig 10171 bp, 12 predicted proteins | sample JI1023141ADNA_FD_71478 | JGI IMG/M metagenome (GOLD analysis project Ga0075163, IMG submission 71478) | Wastewater effluent complex algal communities from Wisconsin, to seasonally profile nutrient transformation and Carbon sequestration -... | ecosystem: Engineered > WWTP > Effluent > Algae... | reverse complement strand
TTCGTCAAGCGCCTGGTCGACTTCACTCCGCGCGATGAGCTGATGGAGATCGCCGCGCGCATCCAGCCGCTGGGCTGGCATGTGGTCATCTATTTCGAGGCGGTCGATCTGCCCGAGCTGTGGGACTTCTTCACCGCGCTGCCCACCACCGTGGTGGTCGACCACATGGGCCGCCCGGACGTGAGCAAGCCCATCGACGGCCCCGAATTTTCGCTGTTCGTGAAGTTCATGCGCGAGCATCCCAATGTCTGGAGCAAGGTGAGCTGCCCGGAGCGGCTGTCGCTGTCGGGTCCGCCGGCGCTGAACGGCGAGCAGTCGGCGTATCGCGATGTGGTTCCATTCGCGCGGCGCATCGTCGAAACCTTTCCCGATCGGGTGCTCTGGGGCACCGACTGGCCGCACCCCAACCTGAAGGACCACATGCCCGATGACGGCCTGCTGGTCGACTTCATCCCGCACATTGCCGTCACGGCCGAACTGCAGCGCAAGCTGCTGGTCGACAATCCGATGCGGCTGTACTGGGCCTGATCGGAGCGATAGCTGCCATGGCGCTTGAAAAACCCTACCTGGACGTGCCGGGCACGACCATCTTCGATGCCGAACAGTCGCGCAAGGGCTATTGGCTGAACCAGTTCTGCATGTCGCTGATGAAGCCCGAGAACCGGGCCCGCTTCAAGGCCGACGAAAAGGCCTACCTGGACGAGTGGGCGATGACCGAAGCGCAGAAGCAGGCGGTCATGTCGCGCGACCTGAACCGGTGCATCGCGCTGGGCGGAAATATCTACTTCCTGGCCAAGATCGGCGCCACCGACGGCAAGAGCTTCCAGCAGATGGCCGGCAGCATGACCGGGCTGAGCGAAGAGGCCTACCGCGACATGATGATCGCCGGCGGGCGCTCGCCCGAAGGCAACCGCTACACCCACGAATGGGAGCGCAAGTGATGGCGCGCATCACCGCCAGCGTCTACACCTCGCACGTGCCGGCGATCGGCGCGGCGCTCGACCTGGGCAAGTCGCACGAGCCTTACTGGCAGCCCGTCTTCAACGGTTACGACTTCTCCAAGCAGTGGATGAAGGACAACCCGCCCGACGTCGTCTTCCTGGTGTTCAACGACCACGCGACCGCGTTCAGCCTGGAGATGATTCCCACCTTCGCGATCGGCACCGCGGCGCGCTTTCAGCCGGCCGACGAAGGCTGGGGCCCGCGCCCGGTGCCGCCGGTGATCGGTCATCCGGAGCTGGCCGCGCATATCGCGCAGTCGGTCATCCAGGACGACTTCGACCTCACCATCGTCAACAAGATGGATGTCGATCACGGCCTGACCGTGCCGCTGTCGCTGATGTGCGGGCAGCCCCAGGCCTGGCCCTGTCCGGTCATCCCGTTCGCGGTCAACGTGGTCCAGTACCCGGTGCCCTCGGGGCGGCGCTGCTTCAACCTGGGCCGTGCGATCCGCAAGGCGGTGGCCTCGTACGACGAGCCCTTGAACGTGCACATCTGGGGCACCGGCGGCATGAGCCACCAGCTGCAGGGTCCGCGTGCCGGCCTGATCAACAAGGCCTTCGACAATGCCTTTCTCGATCGCCTCATCGCCGATCCGGCGGACCTGGCGCAGATGCCGCACATCGACTACGTGCGCGAGGCCGGCTCCGAAGGCATCGAGCTCGTGATGTGGCTGATCGCGCGCGGCGCGATGGACGATGCGCCGCCGCGCGTGCGGCATCGCTTTTACCATGTGCCCGCGTCGAATACCGCAGTGGGCCATCTCATCCTGGAGAACGCATCATGACGATCAAGGTCGCACTGGCTGGCGCCGGCGCCTTCGGCACCAAACACCTGGACGCGATCAAGACCATCGGCGATGTCCAGGTCGTTTCGCTGGTCGGGCGCGAGCTGGCCAAGACACAAGAGGTCGCCACCCGCTACGGCATCGCCCACGTCACCACCGACCTGGCCGACAGCCTGGCCATTCGCGAGGTCGATGCGGTCATCCTGTGCACGCCCACGCAGATGCACGCGGCCCAGTCCATCGCCTGCCTGAAGGCGGGCAAGCACGTACAGGTCGAGATCCCGCTGGCCGATTCGTGGGCCGACGCTCAGGCCGTGGTCGATCTGGCCCGCGGCAGCGGCAAGGTCGCGATGTGCGGCCACACGCGCCGCTTCAATCCCAGCCACCAGTGGGTGCGCCGGCGGATCGTCGCGGGCGAATTCAACATCCAGCAGATGGACGTCCAGACTTTCTTCTTCCGGCGCACCAACATGAATGCGCTGGGCCAGCCGCGCAGCTGGACCGACCACCTGCTGTGGCATCACGCGGCGCACACCGTCGATCTGTTCGCGTATCAGGCACGCAGCCCGATCGTGGCCGCCCACGCGATGCAGGGGCCTATCCACCCCACGCTGGGCATCGCGATGGACATGAGCATCCAGCTGAAGACGGCCAGCGGCGCGTTGTGCACACTGAGCCTGTCGTTCAACAACGACGGGCCGCTGGGCACCTTCTTCCGGTACATCGGCGACACCGGCACGTACATCGCGCGCTACGACGACCTGTTCAACGGCAAGGACGAAAGGATCGACGTCAGCCAGGTCGATGTCTCGATGAACGGCATCGAGCTTCAGGACCGCGAGTTCTTCAGCGCGATCCGCGAAGGCCGCGAGCCCAATGCCAGCGTGGCGCAGGTGCTGCCCTGCTACCAGGTGCTGCACGATCTCGACCGGCAGCTCGCGGGTGCCTGAGCACGGACCGCGCCGTCGTTTCATCTGGGCCATGGCGGGCGCCTGCCTGGCCCGCGGTACGCGCGCGCAGGGCGTCTTCCCGAGCCATCCGATCTCGCTGCTGGTGCCTTTCGGCCCGGGCGGTGTTGCCGATCTGACGGCACGGGCGGTGGCCGAGTCGCTGGCCCAGACCCTGGGCCAGGCCGTGGTCGTGGAGAACAAGCCCAGCGCCGGCAGCATCATCGCCAGCCAGGCCGTGGCCCAGGCCCGGCCCGATGGCCACACCCTGCTGCTGATGAGCAACAGCAATGCCATCAGCGCATCGCTGTTCCGCAAGCTGCCGTTCGATGTCGTGCGCGACTTCGCACCGATCAGCACGCTCGGCTTCTTCGATCTGGGCCTGTTCGTCGATGCCGGATCGCGGCGCGTCGCGCTGCGCGAGGTGCTGGCCGATGCCCGCGCTCGGCCCGGCAAGCTGACGATCGGCTGCATTGCGATCGGCAGCACCCAGCACCTGGCGGCCGAGCTTCTCAAGACGGCCGCCGGTATCGACGCGCTGATCGTGCCCTACAAAGCGTCGCCGGCGGTGCTGACCGCGCTGCGCTCGGGCGAGATCGATCTCGCGGTCGAAATCCTTGGCCCGATGCTGCCGCAAGTCACGGGCGGCGCCGTGCGGGTACTGGCGGTGTCGGCCGACCATCGTCATCCCGCGCTGCCTGGCGTGCCCACCGCTCAGGAGGCCGGGGTGGCCGGCTATTCGGTCAGCTCCTGGAACGCGCTGGCCGCGCCGGCCGGCACGCCGCGCGCCGTGCTCGACGCGCTGAACAGCGCGGTTCGGGTCGCGCTCGATTCGCCGCAAGTCAAGGAGCGGCTGGGCCGATCGGGGGTCAGGCTGCAAGCCGGATCGCCGGAGCAGATGAGCGCGCTGCTGGGCAGCGAGATTTCCCGATGGGGATCCGTGATCCGCGCTGCCAGGATTCAACCTTCGTAGTTTCCCCACACGGCGTCGCGACTCGCGGATCTCGCGCGCCGAATTTGATTCGCATCAACCGATCGGTCGCCGGGCGGGCCGACGGGCCCTGTTCGCCTCAAGTGTGGCCACGTCACGCCGTAGCGCAATCCAAGGGCGCGCGGCCGGGAGTAGCGGATTCAATTTCCGGTGTGACGTGGGTCCATCGACACGAAGGTGGGTGGGTGATGTTTCTCGCGAACATGAAGATCGGTGCACGACTGGCATTGGGATTCTCGCTGGTGATCGGGATGATGCTGATCGCTGTGGCCCTGGCGCTGGTTCGACTGGCAGAACTCGGCGAAGCCAATGAAAGCCTGATCCAAAAGGAGTGGGTGAAAGCCGAGGCGGCTACCCTGATCGACTCGACCGCACGGGCCAATGCCCGCCGTACCATGGAGTTGCTGATCGCGACCGATGCCACGCAGATTGCGCGCATTCAGGAGCGGATCGAGGCCAACAAGCGCCTGATCGATACCGCGCTCGGGACTCTCGATCGACTGGTCTACCTGCCAGGCGGCAAGGCCCTGCTGATCACCGTCAAGCAGGACCGCGCGGCCTACGTCGCCTCGTTCACCCGGGTGGCGAAGTTGGTGGGCCAGGGAGAGCGCGACCAGGCGATTCGGTTGATGAACGAGCTGACCCTTCCAGCGATCGACAAACTGCAGTTGTCGATCGCCGAACTCGAAGACTTTCAGAAGACGATCGTGCGCGACAAGGCGGCCGAAGTCAGCGCGAGCATCGTCTCGGCCAGCCTGTGGACGCTGGCGCAGGCGGTGATGGCGGTCATGGTGGGCGGCCTGATCGCCGTCTGGATCACCCGGGCGATCACGCGGCCGATGAACGAAGCAGTGCACGTCGCCCAGGCGGTTGCCGCGGGCGACCTGACCAGCCGGATCGAAGCCGTGACGACCAATGAATCGGGGCGGCTGCTGGCGGCGCTGGGCGACATGAACGCCAGCCTGACGCGGATCGTGGGCAACGTGCATGCCGGTTCCAGTGCCATCTCCACGGCGACCGGCCAGATCGCGGCCGGCAACCTCGACCTGTCGCAGCGCACCGAGGAGCAGGCCGCGGCGCTGGAGCAGACTGTCGCGTCGCTGCAGGAGCTGGCCGATCGGGTGCGCGCCAATTCCGAGAGCGGCCAGCACGCCAATGCGCTGGCCTCGAGCGCGGCCGAGGTGGCGGTGCGCGGCGGCGAGGTGGTCCAGCGGGTGGTGCTCACGATGCACGGCATCGATGCTTCGTCCAAGAAGATCGCCGAGATCATCGGCGTCATCGATGGCATCGCGTTCCAGACCAATATCCTGGCGCTGAACGCGGCCGTGGAGGCGGCCCGCGCCGGCGACCAGGGGCGCGGCTTCGCGGTGGTCGCCAGCGAAGTGCGCAGCCTGGCCGGACGCTCGGCCACCGCGGCGCGCGAAATCAAGGGTCTGATCGGCGATTCGGTCGCCAATGTCGGCGAGGGCTGCAAACTGGTCGAGCAGGCCGGCAGCACGATGCACGAGCTGGTCGGCAGCGTGCGCCGGGTCGCCGACATCATGGGCGAAATCAGTTCGGCCAGCGGCGAGCAGTCGTTGGGCATCGACCAGATCAACCAGGCGGTTCGCCAGATGGACCAGGTCACGCAGGGCAATGCGGCGCTGGTCGAAGAGTCCGCGGCCGCGGCCGAGTCGCTGGCCACCCAGGCCCGCGCGCTGGTGGAGTCGGTCAGCGCGTTCCGGCTGGCCGGCGCGCCGGGCTGAGCCTACGCAACGTGGCCGGCAGCGGCGGCGCCAGGATCGCCACTGGCAGGCGTGCAGCACGGCCTTCGCTTGCGGTTAACATGTCGGGCAGCAGTCCGCTCGACAACTCAACCGGTCATAGGAGATCAGCATGCCCAAGGGCCAGCAGCGCGGCAAGGAACAGAAGAAGCCGAAAAAAGACCAGTCCACCAGCAAGCCGATATCACCGGGTGTGGTGACGCCCACGATCACCACCGTCGTGCCGGATCGCTCGAAGAAAAAATGAACGCGGGCCGCCGGCGTCGGCCATCGGCTGGCGGGCCGACGCCGGTCTCGGCGTCTGCCGGCCGCGGTGGTAAGCGCCGGTTCCCTGCCGGATGATCTGGTCGCCCGCGGCGAGTTCGCCGGGATCGAGCGCCGGCAGGCCGGCAATCTGACCATAGACCGGCATGAAGTCGATCTGCGCCAAGTCCAGCAGCTGGGTCAGGTTGTCGAGCACGAAGTAGACCTCCTGGAAATCATCGATCCGGTACCGCGTGCGCATCACCCGCGGCAGCGCGAAGCGCACACGATGAGGGGAGCTGTCCTCCAGCGCGAAGCGGGTTTCGGCACTCGACGACAGGATGCCCGAGCCATAGATGCGAAGCCCGTCGGGCTGGTTCACCAGGCCGAATTCCACTGTGTACCAATAGACCCGGGCCAGTTCGGCCAGCACGCCGAGCCCTTTCGCGCGCAGCCCCCCATGCCGTAGGCCTGCACGAAATCCGCCATCACCGGGTTCATCAGCATCGGTACGTGGCCGAACACGTCGTGAAAGACATCGGGCTCTTCGAGGTAGTCGAGCTGGCTCGCCCGCAGTCCGGCCAGGTAGTCGTCGCAGGCCCGGCCCGGCAACAGCCGGCTCTGGCACTCGTACAGGCGCCGCCAGACCGCATGCTCCTCGTCGCGATAGCGCTCCCAGTGCTGATCGACGGTCCAGTCCGGCCGGGGGGCGGGGCACGCCCGCGAGCGCGGTCGGACAGGGCTTCGCGGCGTGCAGGCCTCCAGGAGAATCGCCGGCAACGCGGGATGGATACCGCGGAATTCTCCGAAAAAACATCCCGCTACCATCCACATGGATGGTGATAGGATGGCGATATGAAACAAGCACCTGCGATCACAACCCGCGTGCCCCGGGCTTCGGACTCCGAGAAGATCACCATCAACCTCGGCTATGTGGACCTGGGCCAGGTCGATCTGCTGGTGGCCGAGGGCTTCTATGGCAACCGGACCGACTTCATCCGCACCGCCATCCGAAACCAGTTGAGCCGCCATTCGGACGCCGTCAACCAGGTCGTCGCCCGCAAGATGCTGGTGCTGGGTCTGCAGCACTTCAGCGCCGACGATCTGCGCGCGGCCAGGGCCGCCCGGCAAAAGCTCCAGATACGGGTGCTGGGCCTGGCTTCGATCGCATCGGACGTCACGGCCGAACTGGCGGCGGCCACCATCGACTCGATCGAGGTGCTTGGCGCTCTGCAGGCCAGTCCTGCGGTGAAGGCCGCGCTGGCCGGCCGCTTGCGCTGACCACCGCTCTTTTCTGAAACCACAAGGCCTTCTCATGAATCCGCAGTTCCAGCAGATGCTTCAGGAAGCGACCCGGCTCACCCGTGCCGGGCGTCTCGACGAAGCGACCCGGATGATTCAGCATGCCTTGCGTGGCCAGCCCGGTAAGGGCGAGTCAGCCGAGGCGCGCGACGTCCCGGCTCAGATGCCAGGGGGGCCGCCCGCCGCGATGAACGAGGCCGCCGCCATCCGGCACGGCGGGCGCGCGCTCGACTTCACGCTTCACCTGCCGCCCGCGCATCGGGGCAGGGCGCTGCCGCTGGTGGTGATGCTGCATGGCTGCACCCAGAATCCGGACGACTTCGCGCTGGGAACCGCGATGAACGAGCACGCCGATCGCGAGGGGTTCGTGGTCCTGTATCCGGCGCAGTCGCGGACGGCCAATTCCTCGGGCTGCTGGAACTGGTTCAAGCACAACCACCAGGGACGAGGCCGTGGCGAACCCGGACTGATCGCCGCGATGACCCATCGGGTGATGCACGAGCACCCGATCGATCCGCAGCGCGTCTACATCGCCGGGCTGTCGGCGGGAGGCGCGATGGCGGCCATCGTCGCCGCTGCCTATCCGGACGTCTTCGCCGCTGTCGGGGTGCACTCCGGCATCGCGCCAGGGGCAGCGACCAGCCTGGCACAGGCGCTGTCGGTGATGAAAAGCGGAGCGGCTGGCCCGGGTTTGACGGGCGCCGTGCATGGCCTGGACACCGCGTGGCCGTCGGGCGCCGGGCTGGCCATGCCGGTACCGACCATCGTCTTCCATGGCGATCGCGACCAGACGGTGCACCCCGGCAACGGCGATCAGGTGGTCGCTTCAGCGCTGGCCGCCAACGCCAGTCCGGGAGCCGCACGGTCGCCGGCCGCCCGGATCGAACACGGGCGCTCGGCGGCGGGCAAGCCCTTCACCCGTACCCTGCACGAGGATGCCAGTGGCGAGGTGATGGTCGAGCACTGGCTGCTGCATGGCGCTGGCCACGCCTGGTCGGGGGGGCGGGCCGAGGGCTCGTACACCGACGCCAGCGGGCCGGACGCCTCGCGCGAAATGCTGCGATTCTTCTTCGAGCATCCGCGGGTCCCGGGACACCGAGCCACGTAGCGGGAGCGGATCGCCAGCGGTACGCTGGCGCGCAGACCGGCTTACGCGAGCGGTGCGGGCAGCGATGGCGCGCCCGGATCGGGCAGCAGGAGCGGGAAGCGCGATTCGAGCAGGCCGCCCAGTGCGAACTCGTCGAGCAGGCTGCGCAGGCGCCGCGCTGCCGCCGGCCTGGGTTGGCCGGTGTCGCGCGCGATGATCAGTTCATTCTTCAGGCTGTGCTCCCAGCCCACCAGTTCGGTCACGGTGACCTGGTAACCGCAGGCCTCCAGGTACAGGCAGCGCAGCACGTTGGTGATCTGGCTGCCCATCTCGCGGGTGTGCAGCGGGTGGCGCCACAGTTCGGCCAGCGGGGTGCGCGACAGCGACAGGGCCTTGCCGCGGTTCAGGGCCCGCGCGATCTCGGCCTGACAGCAGGGCACCAGCACCATGAAACGGGCGCGCCGGTTGAGGCCGAACGCGATGGCGTCGTCGGTGGCGGTGTCGCAGGCGTGCAGCGCGGTCACCATGTCGATGCGCGCGGGCAATTCGTCCGAGCCGGTCGCCTGGGCGACGCTGAGATTCAGGAAGCTCATCTGGGCAAAACCGAGCCGGGCCGCGAGCTCGCGCGATCGCTCGACCAGTTCGGCGCGGGTCTCGATCCCGTACACATGGCCGGCCCGCGGCCCCTGCGCACCGGAGCGCAGGAACAGATCGCACAGGATGAAGCCCAGGTACGACTTGCCCGCACCGTGGTCGGCCACGGTGATGCCCTGCGCACTGTCGGGCAGCTCGAGCAGCAGCTTCTCGATGAACTGGTACAGGTGGCGAACCTGCTTGAGCTTGCGCCGGGAATCCTGATTGATCCGGCCGTCGCGGGTCAGGATGTGCAGTTCCTTGAGCAGCTCCCGTGACTGGCCGGGCGCAAGCTCCAGGCCTTCGGCCGGCGGGGCGCTCACGCGCGGTTCAGCAGGGCGGGGTTTCATCGCGCGATGGTCCCACATCGAGGGCGTCCCAGCCTTCGTGGCCCAGGCGCTCCAGCGTGCGGATGTTCTGTTCGAAGATCTGCTCGGCCTGCGGGAACGACTTCACCGCCTGGTCGATGCTCGATTCGCGCAGCAGGTGCAAGGTGGGGTAGGGAGCCCGATTCGTGAAGTTGCCGATGTCCTGCGGATCGGTGCCTGCGAACTGATACTGCGGGTGAAAGCTCGCGATCTGCAGCGTGCCGTCCAGCTCGAGCCGGCGCAGCAGCTTGTCGGCGCGGCCGAGCAGGTCGTTGAACGCGTAGAAGTCCGCCAGGCAATCGGGCGCGATCAGCAGCGTGGTGCTGCGCACGTCGGGGTCGGTCGCCGCCAGCGCCCGCAGCTCGCGCGCCAGGTCATCGAGCAGCGCTCGCGCGTCGCCGGCGGTGCTGACCGCGAAATGGATCTGCCCTTTCACATGCACGGCTTTGGCGAACGGGCACAGATTCAGTCCGATCACGGCGCGTTCGAGCCAGGCTCGCGTGTCGCGCTCGACCGGCGCCTGTCGGGAGGGGGCGGACAGCTCAGGCATCGGAGGCGCTCGCGAGCTCCATCAACCGCCAAGCAGACCCGGCGCGGGGGCGCGCTGCCCGCGTTCGACCTGCAGCACGAGTTCGGTCAGGCGCTCATGGGCGGGCGCCGGCACCCCGATCATGCGTCCGCGCTCGGCGATGAATCCGTTCATGAATTCGATTTCGGTGCGCCGCCCCTTGATGATGTCCTGGGCCATCGAGGGCCGCTGCACGTCGGCACGGGGATTGGCGCTGGCGCCCGCCGCCGGGCGGAGCACGGCTTCGATCTCGGCCAGCGCGCTCGGGTCTGCCTCCGCGGCGTGGGCCAGTCGTTCCGGCTCCATCTTGCCAATCTTCTCGATGTGATACCCCAGCGCCTGGCCGACTCGCACGGCCTCGCCGCCGAGCTGAATCTGGAATCGCCGGATCGCGTCGTTGCGATGGCAGTCCGTGCCGGTCAGTCCGGTGGCCGCCGAGACGCCATTGCTCATGCCGTTCTGGCACAGCTTGGACCATCGTTC
>Ga0075163_10014495_pt1 | contig 10172 bp, 7 predicted proteins | sample JI1023141ADNA_FD_71478 | JGI IMG/M metagenome (GOLD analysis project Ga0075163, IMG submission 71478) | Wastewater effluent complex algal communities from Wisconsin, to seasonally profile nutrient transformation and Carbon sequestration -... | ecosystem: Engineered > WWTP > Effluent > Algae... | reverse complement strand
CTCGGCGGCCTCGGCGTCGGCGAGTTGGCGGGCCGCCAGGGCCAGCGCAGGGGCCAGGCGCGTCCCACCGCGCGCCAGCGTCGGCACCTGCAACCCCTCGATTTGCAAGCGCTTCACCGGCGTGGGCGCCAACAACGACTGCGCATCGGGCCCAAAGGCCAGCACCGACACCCGGTCATCTGGCCGCAGCGCCGCCGCCACCGAAGCCGCCAGCTGACCCACCCCCTCGGGCCCGATGCCCCCCGCCGTCTCGGCCATGGAGCCGCTGCAATCCAAGGCCAGCGCCACCGCCACCTCGCTGCCCGGCGGGCGCGGATCGGCCCGCAACGGCGACAGCGCATCCAGCGCCGTGCCCGCCCAACCGCCGGGACCAAAGGCGGCCGCCCGCCCCGACAGCACCAACACCCCGCCCGCCGCCACCCAGCGCTCCAGGCCATCCAGCACCGCGGGCGAGAAGACCGCCGCCGGCTGGTCGTGCAGGAAGGTCGCCCGCAACAGCCCCAGGCGCGCGCCCGACTCCGCCAGGGCCGCCGCGGGCAGCTCCCGCGCCTCCAGGCCCGCCGACTCGGCAAAGCCCACCGCTCCCGCCCCCACCACCACCGCCTGGGCCGGCTCACCGCCCTCCACGGGCACGGGCAGCCGATCGTTGACGGCCACGGGATCCCCGTCCGCCTCGACGCTGACCTCCACCTCGGTGGGGCCGGCGGGCAGCACCGCCTGCACCGACCGCTCGGTGGGCCCCAGCGCCACCGCCACCGCCGCACTGCCCAGGCGCACCGTGGCCGCCGTGGGCCGATCCGCGGCCACCGTGGCCCGCACAAACACCTGACCCCCCAGGCGCAGCGCCCGCGCCCCCACGATGCGGGCGTCGGGCCCCGCCGCGGCCACCGGCACGGCCACGATGGGCACCGCCAGCCCCACCGGGCCATCGTCCGCGCGGCCGTCGCTCACCAACACCACCACCCCGCCCGGCCCGGCCAGCCCCGCGGCTGCCGCCAGCAACGGCTGGTGGTGCGTGCCCCCCGCTGAGGGCCCGGGCGGCCCCCCACCGTGGACGCGCTCTACGCGCTCCCCACCCTCGATCTGCTTGATTTCCTTGGGCAATTGGGCCCGCACCGCCGCCACCACGGCTGCCGTTTCCGCGCCCGGCATCGAGGCCGAGGTGTCCACTGCCACCACCACCTCGCCTGGCGCCCCACCCCACGTGGGCCCAAAGAGCGCCACCCCGGCCAACGCCAGCGGCAGCCAGCCGAGGGGCGCGCGCACCCGGCGGGCCAACACCAGCGCGCTCACCAGGGCCAGCAGCCCGGCCGCGATCCACGGCCACCGCGCCGGCTGGGCGGCCACGGTCGGCCCCGCGAGCGGCGGCGTCTCCGGGGCCACCGTCGCGAGGGGCGGCACCACCGCCACCGTGGCCTCCACCCCGGCCGACCGCAGGTGGTAGCGCCCCTGCTGGTCGAGGCCATCCACCAGCACCTGGCCGGCCACCGGCGTCAGGCTGCGCACCTGCCCGGCGGGATCCACCAGCTCCACCGCCGCCGTCGCCTGCACCACCAACGACCGGCCCGCCACCTGCGTCCGGCAGCGCGCCCGCGTCCACCGCTGGGCCTCGATGAGATCCGCAAACAACACCGGCCAACCCGCTGTGGCGGGCAGATCGGTGTCCTCGGGCAGGAAGCCGAAGCGCACCCCACCGCCCGCTGGCCCCTCGCGCCGATCGATGACCGGCGCATCCCCCGCAAATACCAGCACGTCCGCCGCCTCAGCGAGCGGGTGCCACCGACGCGCCACCGCGCCGGGCGGGGGGTGGTGCCGCGCGAACAACAGCGGCGCCGGACCCTCGGAGGCGACCCCCGCCCCGAACTCAAACCGGGTGCGGTCGGGCGCAAAGGCGGCCCACCCCGGCCCCCCCGGCGGCGCCACGCCGGGCCGCCAGACCGCCGCCTCGGCGGGCACGCGCTGGAGATCCTGAAAGATGTCGAGGACTTCGGCCACCGCCGCCGGCCACCCATCCGCCGCCACCGGCAGCGGCGCCATGTCGGGTAGACACACGGGCCACGCCTCAGCGCCGGGCAGCACCAGCTCCGCCCCCCCGGCCGGCAGGCCCTCGGCGCGCACCACCCAGTCGTCCTGCCGCCGCTCGAGCGGCCAGGTGCGACCGCCCGCCACCAGCGCCGGCTGGCCCTCACCCACCACCGTGGCCGTCACCACCACCGCCGCGCCGTCCACCGCCGCCGCACCCGAGGTGATGAGGCCCGCCGCCCCCGGCACCGCCGGCCGCACCACCCGCGCCCCCGGCGCCACGCGGCTGCCCAGCAACAGCGCCGACCCCCAGTCGGGCAACGCCGCCACCGGCCGGACCGCCTCACCCGCGGGCACCACCGTCGGAGGCTGGCCCGCCCGCACCACCGTCACCGGCGCCTCCCAAGCCGCATCCGGCTCAAAGGGACCGGCCACCAGCACCAGCGTGCCGCGGGGCCCCGCCCAGAAGGGTCCGGCCGCCGCCACCGCCAAAAACGCCAATGAAATCAAGCGGACGAGCAGCAGCAGGGGCGCCCGCAACCGCGGCCCCGCGCGACCTTCTCCCACCTCGGCCGCCACCAGGAAGAAGGCGCTGAAGGCCCGGTCGCCCTGCGGGCGCGCCCGCCGGTGCAGCCACCAGATCACCGGGATCAGCAGCAGCAGGGCCAGGGCCACCGGGGCCGCCAGGCCGAGCATGCTCAAGGCCGGGCTCCCGGGGCGTGGGCGGCGGTGATGGCACGGAAGTAGTGATCCAGGGCCGACGCCAGCGGCTGATCCGCCGACAGCTCGATGATCGGGGCGCCAAAGCGGCGCGCGGTGGCGTCCAGCGTGGCCCGGTGGGCAGCAATCGTGGCCTCCAGCTTCGCCCGCGCCGGCCCGCTCGGCACCACACGGTGGCCGGTGCCCTCGGGATCAAACACCGCCGAGCCCGCGGGCGGCAGGTCCAGCTCCCCGGGCGCGGTGATGCGGCACAGGTCCACCCGGAAGCCGTGGCGCGCCAGCGTCTCCACCCCGCGATCCGCCCCGCGGGGATCGAGGAAGTCGCTGATGAAGACGGCATCCCCCCCCACCCCCGGCCCGTGGATCGCTGAGGCCGCCCCGCCCAAATCCGTAGGACCAGCGGGCACTTGCGCCCCGAGGAACGCAAACACCGCCTCCGCAAAAGCCAGCCCCCCAGTCGGTGGCAGCGTCCGCAGCTCGCCCCCGGTGGCCACCACCAGCGCCACCGCGTGCAGCTCCCGCAGGGCTGCAAAAGCCAATACGGCCGCGAGGTTACGCGCCAATTGCCACTTGGACGGCGTGCCCAGCGCCATGGAGCCCGAGCCATCCAACACGATGGCCAACACTCCCGCCCCCTCATCCACAAACTGCCGCACGTACAAGCGCTTGCTGCGCGCGTAGAGCGCCCAGTCCACGTGCCGCAGATCCATCCCCGGCCGGTAGCGGGCGAAGCGGTCGAAGTCCATGCCGTGGGACACCCCCGCCGGCAGCGGCCGCCCATGCACCCGCACCCCGCCCGACTGCCGCAGCCAGAGCGAAAACCGCTCACACAGCGCCACCGTCTCGGCGTCGGGAAAGCCGGATTTCTCCTGCGGTGTCATGCCTGTGCGCCGGATCAGCCGACGAGGGCGGCGATGATGTCGTCGGCGGTCACCCCATCCGCCCGCGCCGCGAAGCCCAGCAGGATGCGGTGCCGCAGGCAGGCCAGCGCCGACGCGCGCACATCCTCGGGGCTCACATGGATGCGCCCCGCCAGCGCCGCCCGCGCCCGCGCCGACGCCAACAGCGCCTGTGCCCCGCGCGGACTCGCCCCCAGCTGCACATGAGCCTTGAACCGCGCCGGCAGGTTCTCCGGCCGCGTCTTACAGATCAGATCCACGATCTGGTGCTTCACCGCATCCGCCGCCAAGATCCCCCGCACATGGGCCTGGAACGTCAGCAGCTGCGCCCGCCCCACCGCCGGCGTGATGGCCGCCAGCCCCGCCTCGGGGTTCACATCCAGAATATCGAACAGCTCCTCCGCGCTGGGCGACGGCACATGCAGCTTCACCAGGAACCGATCCGCCTGCGCCTCCGGCAGCGGATACGTCCCCTCCATATCGATGGGATTCTCGGTGGCCATCACAAAAAACGGTGGCCCCAGCGGCCGCGTCTCCCCATCCACCGTCACCTGCCGCTCCGCCATCGCCTCCAGCAGCGCCGCCTGCGTCCGCGGATTGGCCCGGTTGATCTCATCCGCCAGCAACAGCTCGGTGAAGATCGGCCCCGGCCGAAACTGCAGCTCCGGCCCCGACGGCGTCTCGTGCAGCGTGCGCGTACCCAGAATATCCGCCGGCATCAGATCGGGCGTGAACTGCACCCGCCCCACCTTCAGCGAAAGCCCCCGCCCCAACGCCTTGATCAGCAAGGTCTTTCCCAGCCCGGGCACCCCTTCCAGCAGCACATGCCCGCCCGCCAGCAGCCCCACCAACACCCCATCCACCACCGCCCGCTGGCCCACCAGCACCCGCCCCAGCGTCGTGCGCAGCGCCAACATGGCCTCACGCAGCGCCTCCGCAGTTTGCTCGGGATCCCCCATCGACCTCTCCCCCGCCCGCGCCCCGCGCGGCAGCCGCCAAAGCGGCGCATGGTAGCCCCATCCGCCGGCCTTGTCAGCCAGGGTGCGGGGGGTTGGTCACCCCCACCGCGTTTACCGCGTGTCGCGGTGGAACCACGCCGCGATGACGGGCCGGTAGTGCGGGGAGAAGGGGCGCGCGGGGTCGGAGATGTCGTCTTCGCCCGGGGCGCGGCCAACCACCGGGGTGGCGGCGCGCTCGGCGGTGCCGGGCAGGGCTTCGCCACCAGCATGGGCGAGCCAGATGCCGGCGGCGGTGCCGGGGGAGAGGCCGACGCGCTGGGCGCTGACGGGCTGGGCGCGCTGGTCGCCGGCACGCTCGCCCACGCCGGCGACGTGGGAGCGGGCGACGTCGCCCCCGCCAGCGGGGCCGGCGTCGGCGGTGGGGGGGGCGGTGCCAGCGTCGGGTGGCGTGGGGCGGGTGCGGGCGCCGGCGTCGGCGGTGGGGGCGGGCAATGCGCCGGAGCCCGGGGCGGCGTCGGGGGCGGTGCCGGGGGCGGCCAACAGACCTGCGTCGGCGGCGCGGGCGGACACGGCGGCGTCGGTGGTGGTTGCGTCCGGCGCGGTGGGCTGGAGGAGGACGGCCACCCACACGAGGGGGGCGAGGGCCCAGGCGGGGTGGGCGGGGGGGGCGGCGGCGCGCACGGTGGCGTCGGTGAGCTGCTGCTCGACGCGTCGGCGGAGGGCGGCAGCCATGGCTTCGCTGCGGATGCGGTGATCCCAGGCACACACAACGGCGCCTTCGGCCTTGAGGGTGGCATCGAGGCGCTGGACGGCTTCGGCCTCGGTGGGTCGGGTGAACCAGCCGATCCAGGCGAATACACCACCCAACAGACCGAAGGGGCCGGCGCCGGCCAGCGCACACAGGGCGCCCGCGCCCAGGCCGATGGCGCCCCACTGGAAGGCCCGCGCGCTGCCCACCCGCCAGCGGAGGGTGGCGACGCTGCCTTCCAGGGTGCTCATATGAGGGCGGTCCAACAGAGGCTCAAGGTCCCCAGCCCGGCCACCGCACCGGCCGCCGCCGCGGCGGGGCCTTCGAGCCATGCGCCCACCACACCGGCGATGAGTGCGGCAGCCAGCAGGGCCAACGCCGCGATCGCAAAGGTGAATGGGATGCCTTCAATGCCCAGGCGCGCCAGCCACACCAGGCCGGGCAGTGAGGCGATGAGCCACGTCGCCACCCCGAGGCCGCCAGCGAGGGCCCCCGCGCGCACGCGGTGCATCCAGTCGGGGAGGCCGGGTGCGGCCGCCGAGGAGGCAAACCCGGCCAGCGCCAACACACCGCTCAGCGCCCAAATGCGCGCGCCCCAGGGCCGCACCGCCTCTTGCCAGAAGTGGGCGCCCAGGCTGCCGGACCAGTGCATGCGATGCAGGGTGGCGACGTGCAGGAAAACGGGCACGATGGCCGCCGCCAGGATCGCCAGGGCCCACAAGCCCCGACCACTGCGGACCAGCAGGTTCAAGAGGACCAGCCCTGCGCCCGGGCGATGCGGGCCTCGAAGTCTTCGGTGCCCCGCCTGGCTTCGCCGGTGGCGGTGCCCGCGGCGAGGCAGACGACGCGGTCGCAGATGGCCGCGGGGAGGTGGGGCGCGGAGTCGGCGAGCACCACGGTGCCGCCCTCCGCCACCGCCTGGCGGATGGCGACGGTCAGGCGGCGCAGGCCATCGCCGTCGAGGCCATCACCAGGGGCGTCCAACAGGAACAAGCGGGGTGCGCGGAGCCAGGCGCGGGCGAGACCGAGGCGCCGGCGCTCCCCGCGGGAGAGGCCCACCACCCACCGATCGGCGGCGGGCAGGCCGAAGCGCTCGGTGACCGAAGCGATGCGGGTAGCCACGTCTTTGGCGGGCACGCCATCGAGGCGCGCCCAGAAGCTCAGCCAGGCGGACACGGTGACATCGAAGGGCCCGGGCAGCGTCTCGCCGGCCAGGGCCGCTACCACCCGCAGCTTTCCGGGGGCGCGGGTGACGTCACGGCCCGCCAGCACCAGGCGCCCGCGCTGGGGTGCCAGGGCCCCCGCCGCCACCTGCAAAGCAGCCGTCTTGCCGGCGCCCGTGCCGCCCACGAGCCCGAGGATCTCGCCCACGCGCACTTCGAAGCTCAGTCGCTCCAGGCGACCGGCGTGGCCTTCACCGACCACGACGCCGATGAGCTCGAGCACGGGCAAGCCTCCTTCCAGGGCGCGGCATCCTAGCCGTTTCCCAAAGGAAAGTCAGCCGCTGGGCGATTGTTGCGCCGGGGGGCCGGGGTGGCCCGCGCCCCGGACGGGCCGTTGGGGGCAAAGAGGCGTGATTTCAAGGGGATGCGAGGACACCTGCGGATCAGGACGAGCCGGCACGCCCGGCGGCCGCCGCCGCGTCACTTGCACCGCTCGGGTCTTCTGGGCAGCATGCCGCCATGCGCGAAGAGCTGCCCGTCCTGCCCGCCCACCCTGAAGGGGATCGTTTTGGTCGCGACCGGTCGGCGCTGCGCCTGCCCGAGTTCCTGCGACGCCCGGTGGGCAAGGGCGAGGCAGTGCGCGAGGTGCGCCAAATCATGCGGCGCGGCGGGCTGAGCACGGTGTGCGAGGAGGCGAAGTGCCCCAACCTCGCCGAGTGCTTCGCCCAGCGCACGGCCACCTTCTTGATCATGGGCCGCGATTGCACCCGCGCCTGCGGCTTCTGCTCGGTGGGCACCGCGGTGCCGCGGCCGTTGGAGGCCGATGAGCCGCAGCGGGTCGCGGAAGCGGCGGCGGAGCTGGGCCTCGCCCATGTGGTCATCACGAGCGTCAACCGCGACGAGCTGCCCGACGGGGGGGCCGCGCACTTCCGCGCCACGGTGGACGCGGTGCACGCGCGCTTGCCGGAGGCGGCCATCGAGGTGCTGACCCCCGATTTCTGCGGCGATCTCGCCGCGGTGAGCCTCGTGGCCGCCGGGCCGCTGGCCGTCTACAACCACAATGTGGAGACCGTGCCCCGCCTCTACCGCCGCGTGCGGCCGCGGGCGCGCTACGAGTGGTCGCTGGGGGTGCTGCGGCATGTGGCCGACCACCACCCGGGACGTGTGGTGAAGAGCGGCCTGATGGTGGGCCTGGGGGAGACGGTGGACGAGGTCTTTGCGCTCATGGCGGACCTGCGGGCGGCCGGGGTGCAGATCGTCACCATCGGCCAGTATCTGCGGCCCAGCCTGAAGCATGTGCCGGTGGTGGAGTGGCTCACCGAGGAGGCCTACGCAGTGTATCGGGCCCACGGCGCGGCGCTGGGCTTTGAGCATGTGTTCGCTGGCCCCTTCGTGCGCTCTTCCTACTCGGCGGCCGAGGCCCTGCGCCATGCACGAAAAGCCGAGTCGGATCAGGCACTTTCGCTGCACGGACCCACCCCCGACCCGTGATCGATCTGCTGTTGGTGGCGCCCATCGCCGTGCCGGGCCTGCACCCCGACGCGGTGCGCGTGGCCCGGCGTGCCGAGGCCTTGGCCCATTGGCGCGGCGGCACCCTGCTGAGTCCTCACGGCCCCAACGGCCCCCACCTGGCCACCGGCCTGCGGCACATGGATGTGCGCGTGGCCCACACCGCCAGCCCCGAGGACCGCCTCAAGGCCACCCTCGCGGCGCTGGAGGTGGAGATCGCCCGCATGCGGCCGCGGTGGGTGCATGTGTTCGACGTCCACCTGATGCCCCCCGTGCTGGCCCAGGCCTGGCGCGGGATGAAGGTGATCGTCGAGCCCGGCCTGCCCGCCTCCACCCGCCTGCGGGAGCGTGAGCCGCGCCTCTCCCACGAGCACCTCGACGCGCTGACCATGCATGAAGACCGCACGATGGTGCAGGCGGAGGTGATCATCGCGCGCACCACCGCCGAGGCCAACACCCTGGTGCGCCGCGGGGCGCGCCCGAAGGATGTCTGGACGCTGCGGGATGGGCCGCTGCCGACGCCCGCGCCCACACCGGCACCGGATCTGCCACACCTCGTCTATGTGGGCGATGTGAATGACAAAAGTGGCTGGTCGCTGCTGCTGGATGCCCTGCTGCAGGCCGGCCGCGGGTGGCGCGCAACCCTCATCCTCGACCAGGGACCGCCCGAGCTGGTGGCCCAGGCCGTCCAGGCCCGGCGGCTGGAAGATCGGGTGACGCTGGTGCGCCTCGGACCCGACGTGGCCACGCGGGTGGCCGCGGCCCGTCTGGTGATCTGCCCCGCCCGGCTGGTGGGCTCGCTGCGCGCCGGCACCTGGATTCCGTTGGCCGTGTCCTGGGCGGTGAGCTGTGCACGGCCCCTCATCGCGCCCGATGTGGCGGTGGTGCACGACGCGGGCGGCCCCGGGGTGGCGGGCTTCCCACCCGACGACTCCACCGGGTTGGCCGCGGTGATCCGCCGCCTGCTGGATCGGCCTTCTGAGTATGCTGCCCTCGCTCAGGCCGCTGCCCACCACCGCCGCCAGCTCTCGTGGGACGGCGCGGCGGTGTCGGCGCGCGCGCTGTGGACGCGCGCGCTGGGCCTGGCCTGAACCTTCGACCTGGGGAGAGAAACCGCTTGAATTTCAACATGCTTCGACCCAGAGCGCTCGGCTTGACCGCGCTCGTACTCACCTTGGCTGCCTGTGACGAGGGCGGCGGCAACGCGACGCCGGTGGACGCAGCGCCGGATGTGGCCGTGGGCGCGCTGGACGCCGTGGCCCCCGACGCCCGCCTTGTGGACGCTGAGCCGATGGTCGACGCCGGCCCGCCCGACGCCACCCCCGACGCCGCGCGGCCGCTCCAGGAGAACTTCGGGGTCACCGAGACGGAGGGCGAGCCGCAGTGCGAGAACCTCCACCCCGGCCACTGCCTCATGCCCTATCCGAGCGACTTCTTCCGGGTGGACACCGGGGACGGTCCGCGCCTCCACTTCGGGGCCGACAGCCTGCCCATCTATCGCGGCGACCAACACATGACCGGCGAAGCCTTCGAGCGCGCCGATGGCTTCGGGGGCGCCTCCCCCATCATGTTCACCTGGCCCGGCGCCACGCTCGCCGGCACCGCCCCGGTGTTTGAGCCGGCGCAATCGCTGGCGCCCGAGAGCCCCACCGTCCTGCTCGACGCCGACACCGGCCAGCGCATCCCCCACTGGGTGGAGTACGACCACCTGACGCTCGACCGGCCCGGCGTCGAGCCGATCATCGTGCTGCGGCCCGCCATCGCCCTGCCGCGTGGCCACCGGATTATCGTGGCAATTCAAGGGCTTCGCGACGCCGACGGTGCCCCTGTCCCCGCCACGCCCGCTTTTGCCGCCCTGCGGGACCAGACCGCCAGCCGGTACCAGGGCATCCACGCCCGCCGGGACCGCTTCGAAGCCCAGATCTTCCCCGCCCTGGCCGCCGCCGGTCTATTGCGCGAACAGATCCAGCTCGCCTGGGACTTCACGGTGGCCACCGGGCCCAACGGCCATGACACCCTGCGCATCATGCGCGACCGCCTTGAAGCCGCCATCGGCGAGGACGGACCGGAATACACCATTGAGTCGGTGGAGCCCACCGGCGATGAACACATCCCCTGGATGATGACCGGCATCGCCCGCATCCCCAGCTTT
>Ga0075163_10014494_pt1 | contig 10172 bp, 10 predicted proteins | sample JI1023141ADNA_FD_71478 | JGI IMG/M metagenome (GOLD analysis project Ga0075163, IMG submission 71478) | Wastewater effluent complex algal communities from Wisconsin, to seasonally profile nutrient transformation and Carbon sequestration -... | ecosystem: Engineered > WWTP > Effluent > Algae... | reverse complement strand
GATTATCCGGGCGGGGGTTTCACCCGCTGGTGAAGTGCAGCGTGACTCCGCCTCCTGCTCGGTCGGTCGCCCGCCCGTCGGCTTTGAGTCGTCACGACGCACCATGGCGTGAACTGTACTCTTCGTCAGCGGCCGACCACGTCACGAACGGTGCGCTTGCCCGTGCGCCTGCCGCCATCGGCTTCGGGACGCAGGCTCAGGCTCAGCGTCCCGACGGACGCCATCAACGCGAGCCGCTCGGCGTCATCGGACGACACGCGCACCGTGATGTTGGAGTACGGGCGCTCCTCCCGGGGAACGAGGTTGATGTTGGTGGTGCCCGAGATGCTGCCGGTGGCGATGACGGGCACGTCGGTGAGCAGCGTCGTCACCGTCGGCTCTTTGCTCTCGGGCGCGGGGTACACGGCGATGATGTCGACGTGGTCATTCGGGCGAATCCACCCGCCGACCGCGACCTCGTTCGAGACCTTGAGCGAGACCAGGCGGTGGTCTCCGTTGATGGTGGGCGTCAGGCGCTCGACGGCCTTGCCCGTCTCGAATGCGCTCCACAGCACCAGGTCTCCAGCCTGCAGCGGGAAGAGCGTGCGCTGGTTGACGATGTACGAAGCCGAGTCTGGCTTGACGACCGACGAGGTCATGAACTGCTCGGGCACCTGCCGCTGCGAGATCATCTCCATCGTGACGGTCGTGCCTTCTGGAATGTCCTGCGCGGCCACCACCGCAAAAGCCAGGTTGTAGCTTCTGTGAATCGCCCGCTCGTTCCGTCTCAGCTGCGCATAGGCCGCGAGGCCCAGGACGCCGCAGAGCACCAGCGCGACCGCGAAGCCGTTGGCGAAGCTCTTCAGGCGTTCTCTGCGCAGGCGCTGCTCGTCGAGCGGAGCAACCGATGGCGGAGTCGTCATCTCGCGAAGAGACCGGGAAAGGCCCGCAGTGGCAAGCCCTCAGGGCAGCAGCGGCTGTTTCAGAAACGCGGCGACGTCGTCGACGAAGCGGCCATGGAGCAGCACGCCGTGTCCGGTCCGGGGATAGACGAGGCGACGCGCACCACGAACGCTCGCCTCGAGCTCGGCCGTCAGCGCCTGCGGGTAGCTCGGGTCGGAGTCTCCGCAGATGATCAGCGTCGCCGCGCGAATGCGCTCGAGCTGCGGCAGAAAGTCGAAGTGCTCGTCGGCGAGCAGCGTCGCCACGGCGTCACCCGGCTCCCACGAGGGCTTCAGCACCAGCGGCGCCATCAACCACCCGACGATGGCCGCGAGCCGGCGACCGATGGGAGAGAGAGACGCTGTCGGCGCCATCGCCACCTGAAACCCGCGGCGGTCTCGTCGCTCTGCGCAGCGCGCCGCTTCGGCACACGCGGCACGGGCGAGGTCGCTCATTCGATGCGCACCGCTGGCGACGACCAGCCGCTTCACCCGCTCCGGAGCGAGCGCCGCGAGGGCCACCGACAACGCGCCTCCCGTCGAGAAGCCGAGCACGTCGACTGGCTCGGGGAAGAAGGTCGCCAGCGCGTGGGCGACGCGCTCCGCGAGGTCCTCCATGCGAGTGCCCGCCTTCAGGCCGAGCGGCCGATTGAGCTGGTAGATGCGAAACCCCGGCCGGGCGAGCCCGCGCTGAATTCGCGTCTCGATGGACCTCGAGAACCCGGTCGGCAGCGCGTGGTACGGCGCGAACGGCGGCAGATAGACGAGGGGCTGGCCCTGCCCGAGCGCGCGGCACGGCAACCCACCGAGTTCACCTTCCTCGACCTCGAGCCCGTCGGTGGAGATCACACGTCACTCGTGGCGAAGGGCCGAGACGATCTTCAGGCCAGCTGCATGCCGCGCAGGCAACACGGCCGCGAGCGCACCGAACACGAGGGCGATGGCCGCCGTCGTCACGATGCCGCTGACCGGAATGCGGAAGGTGGCGATGAGGCCGAACGACTCCATGGCGCGCACCGAGATGAGCCCGAGCCACAGCCCGACCGCGATGCCCACGAGCGCTCCGACGCACGCGAGCAACAGACTCTCGGCGAGTACGAGCCGCCGCACCTGCCGCTGCGTGCTGCCGATGGCGCGGAGCAACCCAATCTCACGCACGCGCTCGAGCACGTTGATGCCCAGCGTGTTCGCGAGCGCGATGAGCGCGGGCACCACGAGCACCACCAGCAGCACGTACATCGCGTTCAGCTTCTTGCGGCCGTCGTCGAGCATCTTGTCGCGCCACTCCGAGGTGCCGCGCAGGATGAAGCCCGGCCACGCCTCGAGCCGCTGCTCCAGCCCCGTTCGCACCGACTGCGCCGACGCGCCCTGCTTCAGGTCGACGAACACCAGCAGGTCGGAGCCGACCTGAAAGTCCTGCTGCAGTGACGCCTGCGACAGGTAGGCCGAGGGCACGCGGTAGTTGAGCACGTCGTTGCCGATGCCCACGACGCGGTACTGCACCGGTCCCGACGGCGTCATCAGCTCGACCTGGTCCTGCAGCTTCGCGCCGGTCTGCTTCGCCCACAGCGCGTTCATGATGAGCGTGCGCGGCTGCGAGAGCTGGCCCACGGAGTCCGATGTTCCCGCCTCGAAGTCGAGCGCGGCGACCTTCAGATAGGCCTGCGGGTCGATGCCCACGAGCGTCACGTTCTGCGCGCCCGAGCGCGAGGCACCCATGCGCAGGCTGGTGGCGACGTCGACGCCCTCCACCTCCGACAACGAGCGCACCAGACCGCCCGACGCACCGACAGAGCCACTGCCCACCATCATCGTCGGAGGCATCACCATGAAGTCGGCGCCGAGCGTGCGGTCGATCTGCGAGACGACGCCTTCGATGGTCGAGTTCGTGAGCGCGGCGAGCGCGACGATGATGGCGAGCGCGACCGTCATCACCGACGCCGTGATGGAGGAGCGGTGGCGCTGCCGCGCGACGTTGCCCTGCGCGAGCTTTCCTTCCTGCGCCATCACCACATCGAGGCCGCGACGGAACACGCCGGTGAGCGGCACGATGCCCGAGGGCCCGAGGAGAAAGACCGCGATGATGAACGCGAGCGCACCGAGGCTCTGCCACGCGAGCACACCAGTGACGAGCCCCACCAGCCCAGCCACCGCCAGCGCGACGCCCACGCCAAGGCGCAGCCGGCTGACGGGAACGCGCGCATCTCCACCCGACGGCCGCATCGCTTCACGCGGAGAGACCCGGCTCGCCTGGCGCGCGGGTGCCAGACAGCTCAGCACGCTGCCGCCAACGCCCAGCACCACGGCCACCAGCAACGTCTTCAGCGACGTCGGCTGGGTCTGGAGCACGAGCCCCACCTGGCTGCGCCACACCGGCGCGAGGCCAGAGATGACGAGGCGCTCCATGCCGATGCCGACGATGATGCCCAGCACCGTTCCCACCACACCGAGCAGCAGCCCTTCGACCGTCACCATCGCCAGCACCATGTTCCGCGACGCGCCCAGCGCGCGCAGCAGCCCGAGGTCGCGGCGACGCTCGACCACCACCGTGCGGAAGGTGATGAAGATGATGAAGCCGGCCATCACCATCGCCAGCACGCCGAACGCCTGCATCGGCATCGCCGCGCGCATCACCTGGTCGATGAGCTGCGTGTTCCCGCGCGAGGCCTCTGCGAGGTAGCCCGACCCGAGCCCGGTCAGCAGCGCCTGTCTCGTGGCTGCGGCGTCGGCACCTTCGGTGAAGCGCACGTCGACCTGCGAGAGCTGACCTGCGAGGCCGAGCGTCTCCTGCGCAGTCGGGAGCGTGACGAAGATGGACTCGATGCCACCGGGCCGCGAGGCGACGAAGCCCGCGACGTGGAAGGTGCGGCTGCCCTGTACCGATGGCACGAGCAGCGAATCGCCCACCTTCAGCTTTGCGCCATCGCGCAGCGTCTCGGACACGATGATGTCGTCGGGTCCCAGCTCACTCACGGGCTTGCCGTCGGTCACCGTCACCGGGCGCACCGGGTCCTGCTCGTCGCGGTCGACGCCGACCAACTGCAGCGCCGCGAGCGGTTTGCCATCGAGCAGCAGCGCCGACTTCGCAGGCAGCGCCACCATGCCCTGCACGCGCCCGCTCGCCAGCTTCACGCCCTTCATCGAACGCACGCGCGTGAGGACGTCCGCGGGAAACGGCGCCTGGGTCGCGGTCGAGATGGAGGCGTCGACCTGCTCCACCGAGGACAACACGCTCGAGGTGAGCGAGGCCGTCAGCGTCGGCACCATGCCGCCCATGGTGACGACGAGGGCCACGCCGAAGACGATGGCCGTGGTGGTGAGCGCCGCGCGCGTCTTGCGTCGCAGCAGATAGCGGAGCGCCAACGTGGTGGTCGCGCTCATGACAGCGCCTCGAGCTGAGAGCGCACGCGGCTCGATGTATCGAGCGACGAAGACAGGGTCTGGTCGTCGACGATGACGCCGTCTTTGAGGAACACGAGCCGCCGCGCAGACGCCGCGATGCGCGGGTCGTGCGTCACCATCAACACCGTGCGCTGGTGCTCGTCGCTCAGCGAGCGCAGCAACCGCGCGATGTCATCGGCCGACTTCGAGTCGAGGTTTCCCGTGGGCTCGTCGGCGAGCAGCAGCACCGGCTCGGTCACCAGCGCGCGCGCGATGGCCACCCGCTGTTGCTGACCGCCCGAGAGCTGATCAGGCAGGTGATGCGTGCGGTCTGCCAGGCCGAGCCGCTCGAGCCACACCTTCGCTTTGCCCTCGGCGATGGAAGCCGACACCCCATCGAGCGTGAGCGGCAGCGCGACGTTCTCGACCGCGCTCATCACCGGCACGAGGTTGAACGACTGAAAGACGAAGCCGATGCGACGGCGCCGCACCAGCGTCAGGCCCTCGTCGTCGAGGGTGGTGAGCTCATCGTTCCCCAACTTCACGGTGCCGCTGTCGGGCCGGTCGAGCCCGCCGAGCAGGTGGAGCAGCGTCGACTTGCCGCAGCCGCTGGGCCCCATCACCGCCACGAAGTCGCCTTCGTTCAGCGTCAACGAGACTCCGGCGAGTGCGCGCACGGCGGTCGCTCCTTCTGCGTACGTCTTCACGAGCTGCGTTGCAGTGATGAGCGCCATGTCATTCTCCATCGGGTGACTGCGGGGTCTTGCGAGGGCGGCCGCGCGGCTTCGGAGCCGGCTCCACCGTCGTCTGTTTCGCCATGTCGTCCAGGCGGCCTTCGATGAGCTCGAGCCAGCGCAGGTCGGCTTCGACGTGCATCACCGCCTGCTCGAGCTGAAGTTGTTGCGCGAGCGCGGCCCGCGACGCCGCGTCCTGTCGGAGCGTCATCAACTCATGCAGGTCGCGGTACAAGCTCGCGCGCTGCGTTCGGAGCACGGAATACGGGTCCTGCACGCCCGAGGTGATGGCCAGCATCAACTTGAGGAAGAACTCGTCGCGCTGGTACCCGTTCTTCACGGGCATCGAGAACCAGGTGCGCAGCTCGGTGAGCCCCGCGTCGGTCAGCTCGAACGGTCTGCGCTGTGGGCCACCGCTCTGCGTGCCGGGCTGCTCCCGAACGAGGCCGGACTCTGCGAGGCGGTCGAGCGTCGCGTAGATTTGCGCCGCTTTGACGTCCCACACCTCACCGCCGCCGAGCGAGGTGAGCGCCGCGTGCAGCTCGTAGCCGTGACGCGCGCGTTGATGCAGCAGACCGAGGACCGCATGCCGAACCGACATGCGTAGCTGATTAGTTACGGAGTGACTAGTTTTCCACCGTAAATCTACTCACCCGGTGATGAGCTAACAATTTCAGATGGTTCAGCCCAGTTCTCACGCCTTTCGACGACCTCTGGGACATGGTCGAGTCGGCGCCATGTGGCAGCTTCTCGACCGAGCGTTGTTGCTGATCTCGTCCATCATCTTCGTCGGGTCGGTTGGGTTCTTCCTCGTCGCCCACGCCGGCTTCTCGGCGGTGATGATCGACCTTCTCGTCGCCTCAGTCATCAGAGGGTGATTGTGCTCGAACTCTTGAGAAACAAGTTCCTGTCCCTCCTCTGGCGTGTCTGGGATGGGACCGGGCCTCCGATGCTCGTCCTTCTTGCTGCAGTCGGCTTCGGAGTGGCCGCTCAGCTTTTCGTCTGGCGCAACCCTCGAGTTCTTCCACCAGCGGTCCTCGCGTGCGTTTCGCTCGTCGGTGTCTTCCTTCCGCTGCCACTCATCTCGCTCGGAGCGCGAGCAGGGCTCTTGGCTGAACCTCTCGACCTGAGCCGACCCGAGGTCGAGCTCGTCATCTCGCGCAGCCTTGCAACCACAGCATTGCTGATCCCACTGCTTTTGCTCTCTGGCGTCGCCCTCGCAGCCGTGCTGCGCGCCAGGCACTTCGGTCTCATCGAATCGTTCGGACCGATTGCCGCCGGAGTCAGCCTGGCGTCTCTTTCGGGCGGCCTCGCGTGGACAGCGGCCTCGGAGGCAGAGATCTTTCCTCGAGGCACTTTCTGCGCCCCCATCGGCCTGTGGGAGCACCTGTCGATCTGGAACGGCGAACTGGCGGCTCTGCGTCAAACCGTTCAACTGGCTTTCATCAGTCTCTTCGTCATCGCGGTCGGAGTCGGAGCAATCGGCTGGCTCCGCACAGCACGCCGCGACACAACCTCTTCATTGCTTCCGTCGCTGGTCATGCTCGGCGCCAGCGCGCTCCTGGTGGCCGAGGCGCTCCCGTTCTATTCGGAGAACGTCTCTGAACGTCTCCCGTTCGAGGCCAATTCTGTCATCAGCAAGTTTGCGTACTCGGTCGTGCGAACACCGGACGTCGCAGCGCCAGAGCCGCTGAGCCTGGACATCACGGTTCTGCTTCGCTCCAGCGGTGTTTCTCTTGGAGAAGCCACGATCGAGGTTCGCGAACTCGCAGAGAAGATTCACGAGATGAAGCGAGCCTTCAATGATCTCCACAACGCAGCAAACGACTTTGGGCCCCGGGAGATCCGACCCATCATCATCGCGAAGCACGACGCGACACGACACGAGTTCCAGGCGGCCATCGAGGAACTCGCAGACGAGGCCCACGTCGTTCAGCTCGGGTTCCTGAGTTCCACCGTGCTCGAGCGTCCGCTCCTTGGTCGAATCAGAACGATGAGAGAATCAGGAGTGACGCTCTCGCTGGTGCCCGAGCCGGGAACCACAGGAGTGGAGTTTCGGAACGACGAAACCTACGAGTCCTTTGCTCGCCGCGCCGTCGAAGCGCGAAGGCGCGGGAAGATACACCTCGTCTTGCCGTGACAGCGACCAGTCAGCCCAGCAGCCGGGCGAACTCGTCGGTGAACTTCCCGACGCTGCGGGGCCAGTGCCCGTTGGTGCCGTTGGGGTCGTTCTCGGCGCCGACCGGAGCGTAGATGGCTCCGACCTGCCCGATGGTCTGCGCGTTGCGGTAGTAGCCCTTCGGGTTCGCGAGCCCCTTCGCCATGCGCTCAATGCTGTCTTCGGCGCGCGCGAACGAGATGGGGCCCTTCGAGTTCGACACACCCATCGCGTTGTTCTTGTTCTTGAAGGCGCTCGAGGTCCACCCGCCGGTCTCGAACTTCGAGATGGCGACGAGGAAGCGCGGGTCGAGGTCGTACTTGCGCGCGGTGTCGATGAACGTCTTCGCCAAGTGCTTCGCCTGTGGAGGAAGTGCGTCGCGCAGCTTCTCTTCCGACACCTCGTGAAAGCCGCGGAACGGACGCTTCGTGCCAGTGCCTTCGGGCGCGGGCTCGGTCGGACGGGTCGGGTTCACGGGCCCGGGCTGATAGCCATCCTGCAGCCGGCCCATCGTCTGCCGGCCCGCAATGCCGTCGACCTCGAGCCCGCTGCGCTTCTGCATCGCGCGCACGGCCTTCTCGGTGGCGGGGCCGAACTTGCCGTCGTCTTCGATGCCGAGCTTCTGCTGCAGCCAGCGAACGGAGTCGCCTTCCATGCCGCGCTTCACCGACTCACGGCCGGCCAGCACGTCGTCGAGTGACGGGGCGGCGGTGTAACCAGGGGAGGTGCGGGTTCGGGTGGTCGAGGTGGCGCTTGTGACTGACGAGACGCTGGGCATTCCAGGTTGTCGTCACCGAAAAGGCCCGGGAATTACCCCGAAGATGTCAGGAGTCTTCACCAACCAGGCATCCCGTTGTGCGTGGCGCTCCTCACGATTCAAGGCGCATCGCGTGGCAGGTCGGAGCTGGAGCAGGTGGTCACTGACAACGGGCGACGCACTGGTTCGAGACACAGCTCCAGGTGGCTGCTCCTGCATCGGCGCCGCACGAGGGCGGCGTGGCCCCCGCAGGACAATCGGCATCGACCCGACACGTGAACAGCTGGGTGCAGCGCTTCCCCGCTTCAGCGTCACTGCGGCAGTAGAGGCTGTCTCCGCACGAGCCCTGCGTTCCCGTCTGCGAGGTGGAGCACGCTTCACCTTCGTCCCATCGGCAGCTGCCGCGATGCAGCACGGCGACACCGGCCTGCGCGGCCTGACACGAGTTCCGGTACGTCGCGTAGTCGACGCCGCACACCACGTCGAAGCCACCGTTCTGGCACTGCGCCGAATCGACACAGACGCGCGCGACCCGGCAACCCGTCTTCGCGTCGAGCCCTCCGCCAACGGCCACCTGTCCGTTGCCGCACGAGGGGTACGAGATGGATGGGCACGACTGACAGCAGCCCGCTTCGCACTTCACCTGGCCCGGCTGCGTCTGGCCGCACTCGCTCGAGTCGTTGCAGCTGAGCGAGTCGCTCGTGCACATCTGACACGACGGGTCCTGCCGGTCGACGCGCCCATCACAGTCGTCATCGGCGCCGTTCGCGCAGAGCTCTTTCGCGCCCGGGTGCTGGTCCTTGCTCCCCTCATTGCAGTCGCCCTTCTGCTTGCCGGGACACGAGATGGAGGGGTCGTCGGTGAACGCGTAGCCGTCTCCGTCGACGTCACGGCAGGGGTCGAGCTCGCACCAACCGGGCGCACAGGGACAGGTGAGGCACGTGACGGGACCACGACAGACGAAGCGTGCGGGGCACTGCGCGTCGGTGCGGCAGCCGGGAATGCAGATGGCGTCGTGCGGGCCGTTGCAGCCTTCGCAGATCATGCCCGAGGGACAGGTGTCGTCCCCGCCACACGCCGCGGTGAGCACGGTCTGCCCGTTCTCGGTGCCCTTCGTCGGCAGCTGGTCGACGCCGCACGCCGAGAGCACGCACACGCCAACCACCATCAGTTTTCCGAGGACGAAGCGCATCGGGCGGTCGAGAGAGCAGCCCTCGTGCCGAGCAGGTGTACGCCAACACCGCGAGAAATGGCGGTGCGGCTGATCAGCCCTCCTCGGATTCCCAGCGGGGCGGTTTCCAGGCGCCCTGTGGGGCTCCGTAGAACGCGTCGGGGTCGACCTTCAGCGGCTCGAACGGCTCACGCGGAAACCGAATGCGGCCGAGCACCGGCGGCTCGTTGGGTTTGGGCTCCACCGCGACGAGGTTGGTGTGCCCGCGAATGGCCAGCTTACCGGTGGTGAGGTTGTCGACGCGGTAGTGAAAGTCCATCGCGACGCGGCCGAGCTTGGTGAGCGCGACCCGAATCGAGAGCTGGTCTTCGTAGCCGATGAAGCTGTCGTACCGAACGTTGAGCTGCCGCATCGCGAGCCAGTGGCCCTTGCGCACGAGGTCGACGGCCGGCTCGTTGAAGCGGCGGAAGAAGGCCTCGCGGCCACGCTCGAACCAGTGCGCGACGTTGCCGTGGTGCACGTAGCCCAGCCCGTCGGTCTCGGAGAACGTCACCCGATGCTCGACGTGCGCGGTGATGGCGTCCCAGTTCGTGCTCATGCAGACGCTTGTGAACGCACGGACGCTGAGCGTCAACAACGAGACGTGAGCTGAAGCCGAAAGCGAAGACGCGAGCTGAGCGCGACTGCTGGCTCCTTCATGACTGCCGCGCGGTGCGAGGTCTGAGCGAAGGCGGAATCGAACTGGGGGAACCCGTGCGAGAGTGCGCTCGTGACGGGCTTGGCCCATTGGCTCGAGAAGCTGGCGGAGCGCCCCGCAGACGACGACCTTCGTCGCGTGGTGGCCGATGCGTTGAGCGCCGAAGGTGACGAGCGTGGCGAGTACATGACGCTGTCGCTGAAGCGCGCGACGTCGGGGCTCTCTGCGACGCACGTCAAACGGTTGACGAAGCTGTTCGAGCGCCATCGCGAGGCGTGGCTGGGGCCGTTGGCAAAGGTGGGGACCGACGTCGGCCGGCACGATGGCTGGCTGGTGAGCCTCGAGCGCTGGGAG
>Ga0075163_10014493_pt1 | contig 10172 bp, 12 predicted proteins | sample JI1023141ADNA_FD_71478 | JGI IMG/M metagenome (GOLD analysis project Ga0075163, IMG submission 71478) | Wastewater effluent complex algal communities from Wisconsin, to seasonally profile nutrient transformation and Carbon sequestration -... | ecosystem: Engineered > WWTP > Effluent > Algae... | reverse complement strand
GCGTCATATAATTCAAGTAACACTTGATGCAGCATATAGCGCTGTTGGATAGCGGTATTGTGCCAATACTCGGCCAGAGAGTACCGTTGCTGCCGCAATCAGGCGTTGGGTACGCACGATACGACGATCAGACAGGTGCAACTGATGTTGACGGAGCAGCCGAACCGCTTGTGCCAAGACCACTTGAGCTGCCCGCAGATCTACTTATTTGGCTGCCTGACTTAAGACATCAAGGGTTGAAATCGGCAGTTGTGGTGTCAACGGATGCGTTTCCAATTGCCAACCCCCAGTGAGCATGTCTTCAAGGTGATGATCAGCTACCGGCTCTACAAACGTATGCAGCAAAAATCGGTCACCAAATGCCTGTAAAGACTCATCTTCGGGTAAGGCGTTTGCAGCGCCGACGCACACTTTTAGTGGACACAGCAGATTGGTATGACCACGCCGAAAGCGTCGTTCATTTAAAATCCCCAGTAAGGTATTCAAGATGGCTGTAGAGCCTAAAAACACCTCATCCAAAATTGGTCTGAAAAACTGAAATCACTCGTGTCGCATAATGTACATTATGTTAAATAAAGGATCTGAAAAAATACCCACCGTGTTGGTGGGTACTCTCACTTCACATTAAGACGCTGGGTCTGCCGACTTGACGTCTTGCTTCTTGATCTTGGTATTGGCTTTGAGGTACTCAATATAATCGAGCAACTCTTGCTGACCGGTCAGCCCTGCTAGACTTTTTTGGGCTTGCTCGCGTTGTTCAGCGGGCATCTCCTCAGTGGATTTGATGATTTCGCTGATCGCCACGACAGAAACAGAGTCTGCTGACTTTCCTTCAACCGTTTTGGCGCGCCATTGATTGGCAGCGGGTTGTGGCAAGCCAAATGCTGCAATTTGCAAGCTTGGATCTGGCAAGCCAGTCATGCGACCCAGCACACCCACATCCATAAACATGACCTTAAATTCTGCTTGTACCGCATCCGGTGCTGTCCCTTTGTTGAGTGCAGCGGCAATCCGGTCGGCATCTTGCTTGGCTAACTTGACCGCTTCTTGTTGCAACAGCGCCGCCTTGGCTTGCAATTTGGCTTCTGCCAGACTTTGTTCGCGCATCGGTTTGTGGTTTTTCGATTGCAGCCACAAGGTGCGATTCTCGCCCACACTCAGTCCACTCGAAATCCGTTGGTCAATCAAGGCCTCATCGCTAAATGCAGTACTGACCACTTCAGGTGCAGACAAATCCCCCGCTCCACCAGCACGACCAAATACAGGCGATTTTTGTATCATGAGTTGATAGGCTTTTGCCAATTCAACCAAACTACTGCTTTCTACCGCCAATTCGTTGAGCTGATTGACTGCATCGTTGTACAGGCTATCGAGTTTTGTTTTGGTGGCTTCCGCAGTGAGCTGTGCTTTCACACTATCAAAGGTCGGTGCGGCTGTTTGACGCACGGCCAGCAGTTTGATGATGTGATAGCCATATTGAGTTTTGACCGGCTGTGACACTTCATTGGGTTTTAGTTTATCCAAAGTTGCTTCAAACTCAGCAACATAAGTGCCTTTTGCTGCAAAACCCAGATCACCACCGGCTACAGCAGAGCCAGCATCTTGTGAAAACTGCTTGGCCAATACAGCAAAATCCTCACCTTTTTGGATGCGGGCGTACAACTCATCTGCTTTCTTTTTGGCATCAGCGTCTTTGGTTTTGTCGTCCACACTGATCAAAATATGCTGGGCTTGGCGCTCATTATTGGCTTGGGATGCTTTGACCAACGCTTGATAAGGTGCTTGCAGATCGGCATCAGTGATCTGGATTTTGCTCAAAAATGGTGTTGCATCGAGTACCACATATTCAAGGTCAACGCTTTCTGATGTTTTAAACTTGGCTTTGTTGCTGTTGTAGTATTTGGCAATTTGATCATCGGTGACTTGCACTTTGGCCATGTAATTGGCGAGCGGCAGATTTGCCAAATGCAAATGACGCTGTTCTTTTTGGATGGCCATGATGCGATTGAGTTCGCTCGGCACGGTAAATCCGGTGTTTTGCAGGCCACCTGCAAACAACTGTAAGGCATATTGACGGTGAATGTCTGCAATCAGTGTTTTGCTGTCTTGCCCACTACGTTGCAGATAATCCTGAAACAGCTTCTCAGAAAACTTACCATTTTCTTGAAATGACGGCTCTTTGTGAATCAATTCAATAATTTGAGCATCGCCAATCGAAAAGCCGAGCGTTTTGGCTTGATGTTGCAGCAAGGCTTGATTAACCAATTGGTTTAACACCAGATCACGCAGGCTGTTTTCATCAATTTTATCGGTTTGGTTGTTGACCTGTTTGAGCAACTCGTCACGCTGACGTGACACGGTTTGATCAAACTGACTCTTGTACACAATTTGGTCACCGACATGGGCAACTTCGTTGACTGAGTTCCCCCCAGAAAAATAACCTTCGATCCCAACGAGCGCAAAAGGAACTAAAAAAATAGCCAGCAGGACTTTGCCCAACCAGCCTTTGATGAGGGTGCGAAACGCTTCCATAGTCATCCTGAGGGGTTTTCTCGACGCGCTACAGTCTACTGACTCACGTCAAATTTAAAAGTGCGATCTTGCAACATTGTGCAATTCTTCAGAGTTTTAAACAAAAAACGCGCCAATCGGCGCGCTTTTGCTGGTCAGCAATTAGTTGACCGCGTCTTTCAAGCCTTTGCCAGCTTTGAACGCTGGAATTTTGCTTGCTGCGATGTCGATGGCTTCGCCAGTTTTCGGGTTGCGGCCTGTACGAGCTGGACGCTCTTTGACGCTAAATGTGCCAAAGCCAACCAAGGTGACATTGCCACCGTCTTTCAGGCTTTCACTGACTGCTGCGATCAGTGCATCCAATGCTTGACCCGCTTGCGCCTTAGTCAGATCTCCCTTACTGGCGATTGCGTCAATCAGTTCCGATTTATTCATGGAAAAAGCATCCTCTGTGTTGTCTAGATGGTGGCCTGTCTATAGGCGTTGAGCCTTTATAACAACGGCTTGCAGCTAACACAAGCACAGAGTATGGCTCAAATGCCCGAAAATGCTGGGTTTGAGCCATCTTTTGTCGAACTAAACGACAAAATGCAGATTTTGGCTGTTAATCGTTCGACTCTTGTTCGCGACGTAATGCGCGGACTTCTTCGGTGAGTTGTTCAACCCGAATCGTTAAACGCTCAATCAGCTCAGTCAACTGAATGACTTCACGATGTGAGGCCAAACCAATTTTGGAGACGGTTTCATCTAGGGCGCGTTCGACGCGGCCTTTGGTATCAATCACGCGTTCGCTGACTTTTTCACGGACTTCTTCGACAGCACCCACGGTGTTTTCGGCGATATCAGTGGTTTTGGACTCCAGCTCTTCACCAACTTTGACCAGTGAGTCAAACAGGCGACCGCCCTCTTCTTCTGCACGCGAAAACGCGCCTAAGCCAGCGAGCCAGATTTGTTGGGTATATTTGCGAAAGTCTACGGCACTTTTGCGTCGGGATGCACGACGAGGAGCTGTTTCCTGAGTGTCTTCGGTGGGCAGTTGGTCAGGAGCAGTCATGAGGGTCATCCTTTTTAAGGCCAGCACAGCAAAATACTCCCACTATCATACAGGGAGTTTGAGCAAAACAGCCAATACTAACGGAATACATCGGTGATTCACTTAAAAAGTGTCTGACACGCTCTTGACTTTCTAAACAATTTATCCACTATGGCAGATCAAGCTTAAATTTTGTCAGGGTCAAGTCACACAGCACGCGGTTGGCGTCCTGTGAGTGATCTACCGAGTCAGGGAGTGGTGGTGGAATGAGTGAGCAAGAGCAGCGTGATGACGACCATCGCCATCCTGTGCAAACGGTGCTGCTGATCGTTCTCGAGTCTCTGCTCACGTTTTTACTCAAGACCGATCGAAGCTCGCGTCAGCAAGCGCGTGCGCTGATTCAGCGTGAAGCATTGATTGAGGTTCGTACTTATTTTCCAGCCGATACGTTTTATGCCACGTTTACCAGTAAAGGCGTGTTGCTGGATTTTGCCTTGCCTGAAGGTCGGATGATTGATGGTGTGGTCACGGCATCGATTCCCGATTTGACTCGTGCATTTATGACCGCTCCTCCACATATCCTCGAAAAAATTCGGGTCGAAGGCGATGACGAGTTGGTTCAATCGCTACAAGCCTTGATGAATCTATTCAACATTCAGCACATTATGCGCAATTGGTGGCGTGGGGTGTGGGGAGATGATGAACATGATCCTGTCGAAAAAGAACCCAAATACAATGTAAAGCGCATGCGTCGTTTGCAAAAGCAAGTAGACGAGCAACACAAAACCATTGAAGACTTAAACCTCCAGTTGCATGAGCATGCCTATCAGTACCGTCAGCTGCAGTATCGCTATCAACGTGTCCTTTGGGGGGTGAGCGTTGTGGGCGTCTTGTTGGTTCTGATCATCGCTTTTTTATTGATTCAGATGTAGAATGCTGCCCGCTTTAAGTTCTTATTAAACACAACCTATACGGTTCATGTTTGTCCAGTATTTAATCTTGACTAAATTAGTCGGAATTCTCTAAACTATACATATTCCATCGCCACAGCGTCGAGAACACCATGCGCCTGACGACTCGCGGTCGCTATGCGGTCACTGCCCTTCTTGATTTGGCTCTACAACCACCAGAGCAAACGATTACGTTGTCTGAGATTGCAGGACGTCAGTCAATCTCGGTGGCTTATCTTGAGCAATTGTTTGCCAAACTCAAACGGCATGGCTTAGTTGCTAGTGTGCGCGGTGCGGGTGGTGGTTATCGGTTGGCAAAACCTGCTGATCAAATTGCCGTGCTTGAGATTATTGCTGCCGTCAATGAATCCGTAGATGCCACCCGTTGTGATGGTAATGGCAACTGCCATCATGGTGCGATGTGTCTAACCCATGACCTCTGGCATGAGTTGTCTGCACGCATCGAAGATTATCTGGCGGGCATTACCTTGGGTGGGTTGATCGAACGTCAAAACGTCCAAGCCGTTGTTTTACGCCAACAGTCGCAAAGCGACAAAGCGTCCCTTTTACCTGTATCGAGTGTATCGTCATGAAGCGTCCGATCTATCTAGACTATGCTGCAACCACGCCTGTAGATCCGCGTGTTGCCGAGAAGATGATGCAACATATGACGCTAGATGGCGTGTTTGGCAACCCAGCGTCGCGTTCGCATGGTTATGGCTGGCAAGCTGAAGAAGCGGTCGAACATGCCCGTCAACAAGTGGCTGATTTGGTGCATGCTGACCCACGCGAAATTGTGTGGACATCGGGTGCTACCGAATCCAACAATTTGGCGATCAAAGGTGTTGCGCACTTTTATCACAAAAAAGGCAAGCACATCGTCACCAGCAAAATCGAACACAAAGCCGTGCTCGACACTTGCCGCCAGCTCGAAGATGAAGGCTTTGAGGTCACTTATCTGGATCCAGAGCCACGCACTGGCTTAATCAATCCGGCGGTTGTAGAAGCGGCACTGCGTCCCGATACCATCTTGGTATCGTTGATGATGGTCAATAACGAGTTGGGCACGGTCACTGATGTGGCTGCGATTGGTGAAATGACTCGTGCACGCGGCATTTATTTCCATGTGGATGCGGCTCAAGCCACTGGTAAAGTGGCCATCGATCTATCGACCCTCAAAGTCGATTTGATGAGTTTCTCCGCCCACAAGAGCTATGGTCCCAAAGGGGTGGGTGCGCTGTTTGTGCGTCGTAGCCCACGCGTGCGCTTGAAGGCACAAATGCATGGGGGTGGTCATGAGCGTGGTATGCGTTCGGGCACCCTTGCGACTCATCAATTGGTGGGTATGGGTGAAGCCTTTGAACTCGCTGGCCGTGAGATGGTGGCTGAACAAGCACGTCTCAAAGTTTTGCGTGACCGTCTGTGGAATGGCCTGCGTGATCTTGAAGAAGTGTATTTGAACGGTGATGAGCAGCATCATGTCGCCAACACCCTGAACGTCAGCTTCAACTTCATCGAAGGCGAATCGTTGATGATGTCGCTCAAAGACGTGGCCGTGTCCTCAGGTTCGGCCTGTACCTCCGCGACACTTGAGCCATCGTATGTGCTGCGTGCGCTTGGCCTGCCCGATGAGTTGGCACACAGCTCGATTCGCTTTAGCTTGGGTCGTTTTACCACCGAAGACGACATTGACCAAGTCTTGGCACATGCCCGTTTTGCCGTTGAAAAACTGCGTGAACTCTCCCCGCTTTGGGATATGTACAAAGACGGGATTGATTTGGCAAGCGTTCAGTGGGCTGCCCACTAAGCGTGATGTAATGTGACGAAGGCTGCGGCCTTCGCAAGATTTTAGCTGACCCCGAGGTTTGGAGAAGCATCATGGCCTATAGCAACAAAGTCATCGACCACTACGAAAACCCACGTAATGTGGGCGTATTGGACAAAAACGCAGAAAACGTCGGCACAGGTATGGTCGGTGCACCCGCTTGTGGTGACGTGATGCGTTTGCAAATCCAAGTCAACGATCAAGGTGTCATCGAAGAAGCTCGCTTTAAGACCTACGGCTGTGGCTCGGCAATTGCTTCTAGCTCTTTGGTGACTGAATGGTTGAAGGGTAAAACTTTGGATCAAGCCCAAGAGATCAAAAACTCGCAAATCGCTGAAGAGTTGGCGCTCCCTCCGGTCAAAGTGCACTGCTCGGTATTGGCCGAAGATGCCATCAAAGCCGCGATTGAAGACTATCGTAGCAAACAGCAACCAGACGCCTAATATGGGCGATTACTTCGGCAGTCGGAGACCATCATGATCCATTTAAGTGAACGCGCGGCCTCGCATGTTCGGGACTTCTTGGCCAATCGTGGCAAAGGTGAAGGGATTCGTGTCGCGGTTAAAACCTCAGGATGTTCGGGACTCGCCTATGTGCTCGAATTTGTCGATCAGGCTGATCCACACGATGCGCGTTTTGACTCGCATGGTGTGAATGTCTTTGTGGATCCCAAAAGCATGGTCTATCTCAATGGTCTTGAGATGGACTACGTGAAAAATGGTCTCAACGAAGGCTTCGAGTTCCGTAATCCCAATCAAAAAGGTGAATGTGGGTGCGGCGAGTCATTTACGGTATAAAGCCAGACTTGCTATCATTTGCCGTCTTTTATTCTTTACAGGCTGATGCTGTGCTGCGTTGGCCTGTTTGGAGTTTGCGTTGAATCACTTTGAGCTATTTGGCCTTCCCGTTCAGTTTGAGATTGATGCGGATGTCTTGTCATCGCGTTATCGTGAGCTGCAACAGCGTTATCATCCCGACCAAAATGGGTTTGATGCGCAGGAAGCCTTGCGTTTATCCACTCTCGTCAATCAAGCCTATGATGTGCTGCGTATGGCCGATCGTCGTGCAGCCTATCTGTTGAACCTACGCCAACAAGGCGGCGGACTTGAGCAATCGATTGGTGATTCTGACTTTTTGCAACATGCGCTAGAGCTCCGTGAGCAGCTCGATGAGGCGGAGTCTGGCATTGAGCTGGCAAGCTTACGGATGGAAGTGCAGCAGTGGCTGGATGCCCTATCCCGCGAGTTTGTGATTGATCTTGATGATGAGGACTGGATCGAAGCCCGCGATACCGCCCGCAAATTGGCATTTATGCAACGGGTCTTGGCCGATATTGATCGTGCTGAAGATCGTTTTGACGATTTTGACAGCGACCTCGATGATGATTTCTAAACGATAGCTGATCGCTTTCGTTACACTCAGCATCCTGTTTTCCACCGGCTTATTTGGGAATTTTCACCATGGCGCTGCTTCAGATCGCCGAACCCGGTCAATCGACAGCCCCACACCAACATCGCTTGGCGGTTGGGATTGATTTGGGGACGACGCATTCTCTCGTTGCTACGGTTCGGTCTGGCCAAGCAGCGGTTTTACCAGATGCAGAGGGACGCGTGTTGCTGCCTTCTGTGGTGCATTATGGTCATCAGGACACACAGGTGGGTTATCACGCTCAACCGTGGGCAGTCAAAGACCCCGCCAACACCATCATTTCTGTCAAACGCTTTATGGGGCGTTCGCTCGAAGACATTCGTTTTGATCACCCCTATCAATTGCTGGGGCACGATCACGAGATGCCTGCGTTTATGACCGCACAAGGTCGTAAAACCCCTGTAGAGATTTCGACTGATATTCTCAAAGCCCTGCGTCTACGCGCCGAAGACAGCCTTGGGGGTGAATTGACCGGTGTCGTGATCACGGTTCCTGCCTATTTTGATGAAGCGCAGCGGCATGCCACCCGCGATGCGGCACAGTTGGCAGGACTCAATGTCTTACGCTTACTCAATGAGCCGACCGCTGCTGCGATTGCCTATGGTTTAGACCGTACTGCCGAAAGTAAACCAGATCAAATCCAAGTGGTGTTTGATTTGGGTGGCGGGACTTTTGATGTGTCGATTTTGCGGCTCAACCAAGGGGTATACGAAGTACTCGCCACCGGCGGCCATACCGCGCTTGGTGGTGATGATATTGATCGCTTGGTGGGACGTTGGATTTGCCAACAAGCGGGTCACATTCATCTGACTCCTGCTGACCAACAGCGCTTGGCGCAAGAATCACGTCGTGTCAAAGAGCAGCTTAGCCAAACCAATAGCGTGACCATCCACTGGTCAAATTGGAAAGGTGAATTGGATCAGACCACCTTTGACAAACTGATTGAGCCGGTGGTTGAACGTTGCTTAGCGGTGTGCAAGCGTGTGCTGCGCGATGCCAAACGACAGATTGCTCAGGTCGATGCAGTGGTGTTGGTGGGTGGTTCGACTCGTATTCCCCGTATTCACCATGCGGTAGAGCAATTTTTTGGGCAAAAGCCGCTGTGTACCATCAATCCTGATCAAGTCGTGGCCTTGGGTGCTGCATTATCCGCCGATCAGTTGGTGGGTAATCGCACTGATGGCGCACTGCTGCTCGATGTCACCCCACTCTCACTGGGTCTTGAGACCATGGGTGGCTTGGTGGAGCGGATTATCCCACGCAATACCCCGATTCCGGTGGCACGCCAACAAGAGTTCACCACCTACAAAGATGGTCAAACCGCCATGTTGATCCATGTGGTGCAGGGTGAGCGCGATATGGTGGATCATTGCCGCTCATTGGGACGCTTTGAGCTGCGTGGAATTCCGCCGATGTTGGCAGGCAGTGCGCGGATTGAAGTGACGTTCAAGATTGACGCCGATGGCTTGTTGGCGGTCACTGCGCGTGAAACCACCAGCAACGTGCATAGCGAGATTGTGATCAAGCCCTCGTATGGTTTATCTGAAACCGATACGGCTCGCCTACTCAATGAAGGCTTTCAGTACGCCAAAGAAGATCAGCAACTACGCAGTCTGTTTGAAGTCAAAGTCGAAGCTGAGCGCGAATTGATGGCGCTAGAGCAAGCCTTGGAAGAAGATGGTCATCTGCTTGATCCTGATGAGCATGTCAAAATGCGCGACGCCATGACTGAGCTACAAAAAGCCCTCGGTGGCAGTAGTCAGACTGCCGTTGAGATGGCCGTGGTACGCCTCAAAAGCCACAGTAACGCATTCGCTGCACAGCGGATGAACCGTAATATTAACCAAGCCCTAAAAGGCACCAGTCTCAAAGACTGGAGCTAACGCGAGTTTGATGGTATGCCCCGTATTAAAGTCATCCCACACCCACAATACTGCCCCAATGGTGCAGAGTTTGAGGTGTCTGAACAGGCCAATTTGTGCCAAAGCTTGCTCGATCATGGTGTGAGCATTGAGCACGCCTGTGATATGTCAGCCGCGTGTACCACCTGTCATGTGATTGTGCGTCAAGGGTTTAACTCCCTAGACGAGATGGACGATGTCGAAGCGGATTTGTTGGATCGGGCGTGGGGCTTGGAGCCAGATTCGCGCCTGTCTTGCCAAGTTGCCATCGGCAATCGTGATTTGGAGGTGGAGCTGCCGCGCTACACCATCAATCATGCGTCTGAGCGGCACTAAAACATCTGCGATGGATCAAAAAACAGCGGTCGAATGACCGCTGTTTTGTTTTGGCATTAGGCAGGAATACCCAGCGGCTCTTGGACTTGACGCATCAATTGCATCATATTGGCGTGCTCCTGATCAGGCAGCAAACGCTGTAATGCACTCAAATGCGGGTTTTCGTGGATATTGTCGAGCACACGCTG